>Ga0302189_10001365_pt1 | contig 20693 bp, 12 predicted proteins | sample II_Bog_E2_2_FD_194551 | JGI IMG/M metagenome (GOLD analysis project Ga0302189, IMG submission 194551) | Peat permafrost microbial communities from Stordalen Mire near Abisko, Sweden - II_Bog_E2_2 | ecosystem: Environmental > Terrestrial > Soil > Wetlands > Peat | place: Sweden: Abisko...
TTCTTTCCGATCTTCCAGAGTGCTACATGGTGGAAAACGCAAGATCGCGGTCGCACAACTGCGCGGGAAGACGACAAGCGATGGGGTTAAAACGGGTCACATCATCACTTTAGCTTGCCGGTGTGGCTGCGTCAAGACAGTTTCATCTGGGTGGAAGTCGCCCCGTGGAGGTCACCGCGAAGGATTGGAAGAAGGAACAATCGTCATCACAGTATTTATGCGTGCCTCCTTCCAGTGCAGAACGACACAACAACTAGTTGTTTCAATGGTCGCTTTTCCTGGTTTTGCCAGGTTTGTCGCAACCCTTCCGTAACCCCAAAATCCGAGTAGCAGAACGATAGGCAGCCTTCCAGAACGGAACTATGTGGCCACGGTTAAGTGGATCGTCAGCTCCGTTGGTGCTTGCATCTTGATTCGGACCCGCAGTTGGTAGGGGTCCATGCCAGGTGCGGACAACCGAATGTAAAACAGTTTTCCCATCGTCGGCTTCTCAATCGAGAAATGGCCTTTCTCGTCTGTCTTTGTTGAAGTGAGAATTGTTTTCCAGTCGGGGCCGCAGAGTTCGACCGTGACACCGTGTATCGGCTCATTGGTTCCGAAAACGAGAGCATTTCCGGCAAGTGTGCGACTGACTGATGTTTCCTTCTGCACTACAAGCTCTGTCGAGTGCCCTATACCCGTCGCGAGGGTGAGAACAAATCCAAGCAGGACAGCTTGTCTGAGGCTTCTCATGGCTCTATCACATACCGTCAAAGGCCCTTCGGGCAACTTCTATTTTCCCTACCGTTTTCGGAACCACATGTTCGCTCGATGAAGTCTGGGACTGGGTTTCGATTGGGTTGGTTGCCCACTCATCAATTAGTGATCCGTCAACAGTTTGTTTCTGTCACACCGTGAGTCAAGCGTCAAGCGCTCGTTCAACCAAAGTTCTGGAGCCTTTGGAGCAAACTTTTCAACCCACAGTCCAACCCACAGTTGGTGTTGTCTTACACGACTTCCGCGTACTTAGGCAGTCCCCGCGGGTTTCTGCCACGGCAGCTTCCATTCCCATTCCTTCCTGTAGGAATCGATGCGCCTAAAAACGCCGGCACAATTGCATTGCCTTGTTCTTCGTCGCGCGCAAAGATACGCTCCTTCAGCAGAAAGCTGACGTCGCCAAAGCCATCCTCCGAGTGCGGCGCCTCGCGACTGAAGAACGGCGGAACGTTGAAGATCACTTCAGTGTGCCGCTCGGGGATCAACTCCAGCCCCTTGCTGTTGCCATCGTTCCAATTTCTATAGGACGAAGCGAACGACTGCCTGACAAAGTCAGTACGGAGTTCCTGCTCCAGGCGCGGTGTTACCGTCACCAGGGGTGTCACCCAGTGCGGCTGCTGAGCTTGCGTTACGCTCACCCGTGCTTGATACTGCTGCACGAATGATGTTTGGCACGAGATCGAACCAGTAATCAGAGCCAATAGGAGTTCGGAGGTGAGGAACGGCAATTTGACAGGTCTCATTCGTATCATTCCAATCTTTCCGAGGCTGGGAAGCTAAGAGTGCCGTCGAGAAGTTCAGCTTGCGTTTAACTGAGGCGCAAAATCAAGCGCATCTTAAACGCGGATGGAGTCGTTCGAAGTAAACTCCTACTGAATTATTTTTGGAGCTGTTGCCACTCGCTCTACCCGGATCCGTGGAATCTTTTCGCCAACGGTAATTTGTAGTGGCAAGCGGTTTTGCAAAGGCGAAAGTGAGCACGCCGTATACGGATTCACGGCGCAAGGCTGGTTGACCGCCTGATTGAAGTCGAGAATCACCTTATCGCCGTCCCCCTTTTCGATTTGCAGCCTTCGGCCTCCGCCATAGGTTGACTTTCCACTGGTGCCATCGGAAAACAGAACGAACAGTCCGTTGTCTTCATCTCCAACTTCCAACCGGTATTCGCGCCCGTTCCTGGTGAACAGCACATCGCCAGGAGAATTCGCGATATTGCGGCCTCCCAGGGCATTTTCGTACCCGATTTGTCGCCGGTTCTGATTGGGAACAAATCTTCCCTTTATCCGCCAGCCCGCATCTATCGGGTACCAGTCGAGTCCATGGAAGTTCGCGAAATTCGGGCTTTGCGGATCGCTGATGAATACTCTGTGATGCTTGTCGGCGGACAAACGATAGATGAGTTGGAGGCGCCCCACCGATAGAGTGGCAGATGGGCGCGACCCGTCTCCGGTGAGTTCCACCGTACTCACGCTTCGGCCATTCAGAGAGACCAAGTCTGGTACAGACGATGTAAATGTCACCTGGCCGTTTATCAGTATGAACTTCCCAACTTGAGCCGGGGCTGAATGAACGGGTAGACGAATTTCATATACAGGATCGGAGCCGACCCGGTTCTCTCCTTCCTTCAGCTGATAAGAGCCAATGTAGGACAAGAGGCCGTGCTCCGATTTGATCCCAGCTTCCTTTTCAATTCGTCCCGCTTGGATCCGTTGAAGGTAAGAGCTGTTCGTCTCCTCGCCATACGCCGATGCCAGAAGCAATGTAATTGCGATAAAGGTCGATAGTCTTCTCATGTTCGCTCCTCCACAATCTTCGGTTCCATGCGGTTATTCGGATCAAAACTCTGTCGATAGCGCAATCGGGCGATTTCGTAGACAGGTAAGGCGTATCTGTAAGCCTTTGCGATCAGTGGCTCCGGACCAGGCTGTACAGCAGATACCTGCGCGGCGGTTGTCGATGACGAACTCCACAATGCCACGGCTCCCAGTGCAGCAGCCACACTCAAAAATGCACGCCGCATCTCTTCTCCTGATTCCTTTAACAAAGTTTGCGACCACCAGAGCGGCCGCTTTTCATCCAGCAACGCGAAACGCACAGAACATCAGAGCAAATCACCCAGCGGAGGGAAGGTCAACAGAAGGCTCAGCCCTAGTAATACAAAGGCAACAACATTAATGGGTTTCAGTGGAATGGTCTTCTTCTGCCAGCGCCATTCAAGAATCGCCCATGCCGCCAGCCAAACAACGATGGCTGCCGTAGTCACGCCGGAGAGCGCCCCAGTTGGCTTATAGATAGCCAACAGGTTTTTTACCAGCGCGGATTTATCTGCCGCTACGGTCAACACCGCTACCGCAAACGAGCCTATGCCGGCAGCAAGAATTGCTGCTGCCCCCGGTCCATTGGGAACAAGCGCGGAATCATGTCTTGGAATCGTGTTTTGAGTGCTCATTGCTTTTCTCCTTGGACCAACTGAACGGTTTGACCGCCTTCAACGGGTGCATTCTTGTCGAGCATGGCGCCGAAGAATCCGGCTATGCCTGCGGCGAAAAGCGAAAGCACGATGAATCCATGAAGTGCGACACGAAGTTGCGGGTGGTACTTCAGATCGCGCGCGTACCTGATCACGACAACGGCAGCCGCTGTGATGGCAATTGGCACCAGCCATGCAACATGCTCTTTCCATTCCATGCCGATCAAGTGCCACTGACTGGTTGCGGGATTCGAAAGAAGAAGGGAGCGCGGATAGTCTCCGAGACTAGTGGTTCCTTTGGGAGGCGCGGCCCGGTACCACGGATAGATGATGTAGGTTCCGGTGAGAACGGTAAGCCACGCAAGCGCGGCCATAACGGCTAGATAGATGCCGAGCAAGTGATCTTTTCCAGGCGAAGGAGCTGCTGGAGCGTCGGCAGAAAAGCGCTGGTAGAGGAATGCGATGGCGCCGGATCCGGCCAGCAGATAGAGCGCACCAAAGCCCATGCCGTGGATCAAAGTCCAGAGACTGCGCGTAGTGATTTCCATGAATCACGACCTCCGTTGGGGATGCGCGAAAGAGTTGTGTGCAGGGTGTGTCTTGTGAGTCTCTGGTGGCGCTCGATCTTCCTCGCGCCGCCAGAGTGTGGTTCAGGATAAGTCAGAGAGCGATTAACAGGTTAGAAGGTGACTTTCGCAGCAAACTGAAACTGGCGCGCAGTTCGTTGGAATGTCAAGTCAGAACCTGCCGTGGATATGCTTCCAAAGGCTGCTGTACCAGCGGTTGCGGCCGGGTTATTGAGCTGCGGTGTGTTGGCCAGGTTAAAGGCTTCTGCGCGCAGTTGAAGGACCTTCGATTCGGTCAGGTGCGTATCCTTGAAGATCGAGAAATCCACATACTTTGTGCCCGGACCTTGAAGACTATTGCGGCCCGAGTTTCCATACGTGAAAGAGGTAAGGGCAGGAACCGCGAAGGCCGCGGTGTTGAACCACGGATGGGACGCCGTGAGGCCGCGCTGGCCTTTGGGCAGGGATCCGTTGCCGAAGCCGGGAAGCAGTATCGCACGGGTTGTCTGCCCATCGCCAAATGCGTCAGTCGTACCAACGGAAAACGGCATGCCATCGTAGAACTGTGCAATGGCGTTCAATTGCCACCCATTCTCAAGCGATCCCAGCAGCCCGCTACCCTTGAAGGGCAACTCGTAATTCGCGCTAGCAACAAAGCGATTCGGGACATTGTAGTCCGAATTTCCGTAGTCGTAACGGAGGTTATAGGGATTCGTGACGGCAGCCGATTCAGCCGAACCTTCGTCCAGAGCGTGACTGAAGGTGTAGGAGGCGAGAAGGCCCAGTCCACGCGCGCGACGCTCAGCCGTAACTTGCAAAGCGTTGTAACTGGATACCTGCCTGGTTTCAAGCTCACTGATCTGGCCAAAGGTCGGGTAGGGACGCGCTACAGTAACAGTGGTCGCTCCGTTCGCTCCCCACTGGTTCGAATTGATGTCCCGTATATTGTCCAGGTGTGTGCCTTTGGTTCCGACATAGGCGAACTTGAGCACGGTGGAGAAAGGAATCTCCTGCTCGATAGCCGCATGCCACTGCTCAGTGTATGGAGTCTTGGCATTCGGATCCACGGCATAGGCAGCTTGGCCCGGAAGGATCTGGCTGCCTGACGTGGCAACTGTATGAACAAATCCACTGCTCGCATAGTTGAACACCGCGCTGTTCGTTGCGCCGACTACATATGCGGCCGGATTATTGAAGGCCCAATAGTCATACACCGGAACATTGGCCGCCAATGAGGAGGAAACGTTGACGTTAGGTGCTGCGTAGTAGATGCCATAGCCAGCGTGGAAGACCGTCTTGCTGGTGACCTTGTAGGCCAGGCCAACGCGCGGAGCGAAGTTCAGGTTGTTACCGCTCAAACCGCTGCTCGGAATTCCGTGGGTTCCAACCTGCTCCAGGGACGTTGTCGAGATGGATGGAACGAAGGCGTATTCCTTGGTGTGAACTTCACTCCATGGCCAGCCCAGGAAGTTCTCATAGTGCACGCCCAGATTCAACGTGAGCCTATTGCTGACTTTGTAGTTGTCTTGCGCGTAGAAGGATAAATCGCTCTCTCGCAGGCCTACCCCCGAGGGGAAGGCGAAACTGCCGCCCGTCGGGGCGCCAAAGAGCAGATCGCTCCATGCCAGCCCGGTGTAACGCGTGCCGTATGATTCGGAGCCATGCTCCGCGCCGCTCTGGAACATGTTGTATTGGAGACGGAGAAGCTCGAAGCCAAAGTCCAGCGAGTGCTTTCCGCGTACCAGGTTGAGATCGTCGTCCCATTGGTAGTTGTTGGTTCCGATATTCGTGGGACTGTTGCCCGCATCGCCGATGGACGTGTAGCCGGCGAAGCTATACACCGGCAATCCAACGGAAAGGGAATTGTTCGGATTGATTACGCCGGGAATATTGAGCTGCGAGGCGGAAGCCAGACCCGCATACGGGCTGCCAGCTCCATCCCAATTCTTGGCGTAGACAAAGAAGCGAGTCCAGCCGTAGCGCGCCGTATTGACGGTGGTCGGAGAGAAGATGTGCGTCTCGCTGAGCGCCGCCTGATGCGATGGATCCGACGCAGGCCCGCAGATGACAGCGCCAACCAGAGGTGTCGGCAGCGTGCCGGGCTGGGAGAGGATGTCATGGCCCTGACTATAGCGAAGGAATGCGCTGTCTCTTTCGCTAAACTTGCGGTCGATCTTGATATCGAAGTCGTCTTCATTGGTGATCAACTGCGGACCGTAAAAGAAGTTGTTGGTGGTCGCGCCTGCCGCTCCATAATTCGGCTTCGCATATTTCTGATAGAGATTCAGAAGGTTGATGCCGGTCTGGTCCAACCCTGGAGTGTTTGCCGGAATGATGGGGTTGCTCTTGGTATAAGTGATGGCCTTGTTCAGTGGGTTCTTGATAACAAGGCTGGGGTTCTGGTTAAAGTAGTTTGTGAAGTCGTAGCCTGCGGCGGTGATATTGACAACCGGAATGCTATTCAGAAAGTTCTGGCCCTGAGCGAAGCGCTTTCCGGCATAGTCGGCGAAAAAGAATGTCTTTGGATCAGCTTGCTTCCAAAAGACTGGACCGCCGAAGGTGACGCCAAATTCGTTTTGCCGCAGGGGCGATTTCACTCCTGTCGGTCCAGCGACTGGAGTATTGAAAAAGTTTCTAGCATCCAGAGCGGTGTTACGGAAAAACTCGAAAACGTCGCCGTGATAGTGATTCGTGCCAGACTTGACCACTACGCTGATGGTGCCACCGTTGCCGCGGCCGTAGCGCGCATCGGCGTCCTGGGTCTCTTCAGAGAACTCCTGAATGGCGTCGATTGGCGGGAAGATCGCCGTCATGCTGTTATGGTTTTCCTGGTCGCCAATGCCGTCCACAAGAGTGCGGTTTTCCTGGGGGCGAGAGCCGTTGATGGCGAAGTACGAGGGGCCGCGCTGCTGCGTATAAGGGATGCTGCCGGTGGACTGGGCTGTCGTCGAGATAGCGCCCGCGCCCAGGTTAAACAGCTCGTTGAAATTGCGACCGTTGAGGGGCAGATCCCTGACGGCTTGCTCGGTGCGAAGATTGCCTACAGTGGAACTCTCGGTCTCAAGTACGGCGCCCGTATCCTGGACTTCGATGGTTTCCGCTGCGCCACCCACAGTTAGCGCGACATCGGCAGCAAGACGCTGTCCAACTTCGAGCCTTACGTGCTCAACGACTTTGCTGAAGCCCGGAACATCCACCGCAATGTCGTAGTTCCCAGGATTCAGAGGCGGTGAGACATAAAGTCCCTGCGAGTCAGTGGTGGTGTTGGTCGTCAGTCCGGTGCTCGTGTTGCGCACGGTTACATTGGCTTTGATCACCACTGCACCGGTGTTGTCCTTCACAATGCCGGTGATGATTCCGGTTTCGACAATCTGGGCTGGCAGGGCTGAGGCCACAACAAGCAGGAAAAGTGCGCCCAGCATGTGGGAGAGGTTTCGCTTAATGACGGATCGTAAAGAGAGATGTACAGCAGACATGATGCCTCCAAGGTTGCGATCTTTCTTGACCGCAAATGAAAATGGCCCACGACATTTGTCGTGGGCCATAGCACTGCGCGGTGCGCACTGCAACTAGATGGGTATGACGCGCTTGCCCACGACGAAAAGCGCATCCTGCTCGGGGATGAGAGAGATGCGACAACATTGCGCCGATTTCAGAGCAAACTTCTGCAAGGTCTTCATGGATGATTTCCCTTCAAAGGAAGCGAGTGGTACTTCAGCGCCTCGATCGATTACAAAATCAATCGGTAGCGATGGAAGATCAGTTTTGGTTTCGAGTTGTCACAAACATTGCATTTTGGTAGCGGACACCTGCGAGGAGACGGCTCTCGAGGCGCTATCTACCCACTACTTCAGCAATCGGTTGTGTGACGGAGAATGCGGAGGATCAACAACAACAACACGAGCGACAGGGAGTCAGCTCGGAAGCGGGAACGTGTGTTGCCGATATGTGACGTTGCTCCTGCATTTGTTTGTATTGGGCCATAAACTCGGATGAGTGTCAAGTTCGGCTCCCAGTTTCCTGCCCAAAAAATCCGACACTCATCTCCGATTGCTTGACAGATTTTTCATCACCATGCATCATCGACTCAGTTCTCGCTGAAAAATGCTTCTCAATTTTCGAGCGAAAATGCGGCAGTAAAGGAATTTGCGCTCCATGCACCTTGCCACTCCATCCCGCGCTTGTTGTTGTCCTGTCGATCTCCTGACAGTCGAGCAGTCTCGTGGGAAAGCGGCAATCATGCGGATATAACCGATCCGCATCGCCTGAATCCTCCAGAATTTCCGGCCCACGAGCCTCTGCCTCGTGGGTTTTTTCATTGGGCATTCGTCCCCATTGCGATTCAGGAAAAGAGCAGCGTTCCGATGAAGCCGTTTCACATTATGGCCAAGCCGATTGGCCCTATCTGCAATCTCGACTGCACCTATTGCTACTACCTGGAGAAAGAAAATCTCTATGCGGGCAGCGGGCGCGATTTCCGCATGGCCGATGATGTTCTTGAAACTTACATCCGCCAGTACATTCAATCGCAGCCTGTGCAACAGGTGAGTTTTGCGTGGCAGGGCGGGGAGCCGACGCTGCTGGGAATTCCATTCTTCGAGCGCGTCGTAGAGTTGCAGAAGAAGCATGCTGCGGGCAAGACCATCGACAATGCATTTCAAACCAACGGTACTCTGCTCAACGATGAGTGGGGTGAGTTTCTGTCGCGCAACAAATTTTTGATCGGTTTGTCGGTTGACGGTCCGGAAGAACTTCACGACACCTACCGCGTGGATAAAGGCGGCCAGCCTACGTTTGCCCGTGTGATGCGCGGCCTGGGATTTCTCAAGAAGCACGGTGTAGAGTTCAACACGCTCACCGTCATCAACCGCCTGAACTCTTATCGTGCGCACGAGGTCTATCGCTTCCTCAAGGAGATCGGCAGCAAGTATCTGCAATTCATTCCCATCGTTGAGCAGGTCGCCTCGCAGCCCGATCCCAACGGCCTGGTTCTGTTGAAGCCGTACTCGCGGCAGCAGTCCGCCGTCTCCGAATGGTCGGTCGAGCCGCTGCAATTCGGAAAATTCTTGCAGCAGGTTTTCGACGACTGGGTCATTCAGGATGTGGGCCGCGTCTTCGTTCAAATCTTCGATGTCGCGCTGGAATCCTGGCACGGCGTGCCGCAGTCGCTCTGCGTCTTCAAGCCGACTTGCGGCAGCGCGCTTGCTGTCGAACACAATGGCGATGTGTATTCCTGCGATCACTTTGTTTATCCGGACAACAAGCTCGGGAACATCATGCAGAAGGCATTGGCAAGCCTGGTGGATTCACCGCAACAGACGCGTTTCGGCAATGCCAAGGAGATTGGTTTGCCATCCGATTGCCGTGCGTGCGATGTGCGTTTCGCCTGCAACGGCGAGTGCCCCAAGCACCGCTTCACGCAAACGGCATCCGGTGAGTATGGGCTCAACTACCTTTGCGCTGGATACAAGCATTTCTTCCATCACATCGATCCGTACATGCGATTCATGGCAGAGGAGCTCAAGAAAAATGGAGCGCCGGCGCGCGTGATGGAGTGGGCGCGGTCCGGTGGACGGCAGCGCGCCCGCGCTGCTGCAAGGGAGGGCCGTAATGCGCCTGCCCTTGTGTAGCAATTGTTGTTGTTGACTCCCGCATCGCTCATCCATGGGACTTGCAGCGATCGAGCGAATGCTCGTGGGCTTGCATATTCTCTGAAGCTACCCAGACAAAAAAGAAACGGAGATAGACATGAAGATCTCGCAACATGTGGGATGGATGCTCAGTGGAGCAGTGGCATTTAACTCGTGGCTGCCGGCCAGAGCCCAGGACGCAGAGGTAAAGCCAAGCTGGCCGACTGCGCCCTTGCACGAAGCGCCGCCGCAGTCGTGGCCCGAGCCACCAAAAGCTCCCGCCAATTCGCCCAACGTTGTCGTCATTCTCATTGACGACGTCGGCTTTGGCGCCAGCCGCGCGTTTGGCGGTCCCATCTACACCCCGAATTTCGAGCGGCTGGCCAATGCCGGCCTGCGCTACAACAGTTTTCACATGAACGCGCTCTGCTCGCCTACGCGTGCGGCCCTCTTGACCGGGCGCAACAATCACCAGGTCGGCTTCGGATCCATCGCCGAGTGGTCGGCGCCGTATCCGGGTTACAACACCACCATTCCGCAAAGCGCCGCTACCATCGCTGAGATTCTCAAGGACAACGGTTACTCAACCTCGGCCTACGGCAAGTGGCACAACACGCCCATGTGGCAAGTGAGCCCTGCAGGCCCATTCAATCGCTGGCCTCTCGGACTCGGCTTCGAACACTTTTACGGGTTCATCCAGGCCGCCGACGATCAATACTATCCGCGCATCTTCAACGACAACGCGCCCGCCGAGCCCGCGAAGACTCCAAAAGAGGGCTACCACTTCACCACCGACATTACTGATCACGCCATCCAGTGGCTGCATCAGCACGACGCGGTGGCCAACGATAAGCCCTTCTTCCTCTACTACGCCACCGGCGCCACGCACGAGCCCCACCAGGTTCCAGAGCAGTGGATTGAACACTACCGCGGGCGCTTTGACCGCGGCTGGGACGTCATTCGCAAGGAAGCATTCGACCAGCAGAAAGCCGCAGGGCTGATTCCCGCCAACGCCGAATTCACGCCGCGGCCCGACGGGCTGCCGGCCTGGGACTCGCTTACCGACGATCAGAAAAAGCTACTCGCTCATCAGGCCGAGGTCTACGCCGGATATCTGGAGCAGACCGATCACGAGGTTGGCCGACTGCTCGACTCCATCCGCGAAGAGGGCAAGGCCGACAACACGATCGTCTTCGCCATCATCGGCGATAACGGCGCCAGCGCCGAGGGCGGTATCGAAGGCCACGACGCGCACGATGTGAACGGAAAGCCCAAGAGCATCGAAGAGCGCAACGACATCGCAGACCTTCTGGGCAGCGAGCTCTATATGAACCACTACGCTGCCGCCTGGGCCTGGGCCCTCAACTCGCCCTGGGTCGGCACCAAGCAGGACGCCTCGCACCTGGGCGGCGTTACCGATCCACTGATCGTCAACTGGCCCGGACACATCAAGCCCGGCGTGCGCGGCCAGTTCTCGCATGTCAACGACATCGCCCCAACCATCTACGACATCGCCGGCATCAAGTTCCCCGACGAGGTGAACGGCGTCAAGCAGATTCCCCTCGAAGGCAAGAGCCTGACCTACACCTTCGATAATCCGAACGCTCCAACTCGCCATACCCTCCAGTACTTCACCACGAGCGGCAATCGCGGCATCTACAAAGATGGTTGGTGGGCCGGCAACCGCTATCACTCGACGTGGGAGGCTCCGCTGCCCTTCACTAACACGGACGAGAACCTCGACGTCCGCCCGTGGGAACTCTACAACCTGAACGACGATCCCAGCCAGGCACACAACCTTGCCGACAAGAATCCTGAGAAACTCAAGGAACTCATCAAGGTATTTGACGCGGAAGCAACCCGCAACCACGCGTATCCAATACTGCCTCCACGTTCCTCGCCCCTCGATGCCGCGCAGCGCAACAAGACTACGTTTGTCTTCCGCTCTGGCGACGAGAGGGTTCCTTTACGCTATGCGCCCGGCTTCTTCGGCCACGGCTACACCATCAATGCCGACGTGATTATTCCTCCCGATGGCGCCGAGGGCGTCATCCTTGCCGATGGCGGCGAACTCGGCGGCCTCAGCCTGTTTGTCAAAAATAACCACGTTTACTACGAAGTGAACGCCTCGAACGAACGTAGCGATCAACTCGTCGCTACTCAGACCCTTCGCCCTGGCCTCCAGCACATCGAGCTCGTAGTCACGCCCGATCCAGCGGCCGTCACCGCTTCACCGTCTGCCGGCTCGGGCGGCTACCTGGGCCGCGGTCCGGTCTCCGGCTCGGTCCGACTTTCCATCAACGGTGCTCCGGCAGGCCAAAGCCAATTCTCCAGTGTTTACGGAGCAGGAGAGACCCTCGATGTGGGGAGCGACCTCGGTTCGCCTGTGAGCCTGGAATACAGATCGCCCTATCGCTTCACCGGAGAGATTGAGAAAGTGACTGTCGAATTGAAGTGAGCTGGCGTTGCCATAACGTTCTCCGCTCCGGGCGCCACGCAGCCCGGAGCGCGATCCAGGCGGCTGGCAATCGACTTATCAACCGAGTTATCTGAAGATGACCGAAACCAAGAGGAGTTCCATGACAGAGAAGAACATACTGAAGACGCTGACATCGGCGTTGATCCTGGCGGTGGGAGCCAGACTCTCACTGCATGCGCAGGAGGCGCAGCCCTATCAAGGAACGGTGGGCAGAACGCTTGCCGAGTCGAAAGAATGGTGGCCCGAACCGGTGAAGCCGCCCGCCGGCGCACCCAACATAGTGTGGATCCTGATCGACGATGTGGGCTACGGTGCTGCCGGCACATTCGGCGGCCTGATTCAGACTCCGACGTTCGACACTCTTGCCAACAACGGTCTGCGCTATACAAACTTTCATACCTGCGCCATCTGCGCCCCAACCCGCTCGGCTTTGCTCACCGGCCGCAACAGCGCATCGGTGCATGAGTCTGGATTTTCGGACGTCACCTCTTCCGCTGGTTTCCCCGGCTGGGACGGCCGCGTGCCTGCAACCGCCGGTACCATCGCCGAGATCCTCCGCGCCAACGGCTACAACACCTTTGCGGTGGGCAAGTATGGCGTAACGCCTAACGACGAGGGGACCGACGCCGGTCCATTCGATCATTGGCCGACCGGCAAGGGCTTCGATCATTTCTTCGGATTTTTGGGCTCGCAGACCGATCAGTACAAACCAGACCTGGTCGAAGATCAGGCGCATGTGACTCCGGATGGCCGCCACCTGAGCGACCAAATCACCGACAAGGCAATCTTCTATATCGACCGCCAGAAAAAAGCTGCGCCGGATAAGCCGTTCTTCCTTTACTACGCGCCTGCGGCCACGCACGCTCCGCACATGGTGGACAAATACTGGAGCGACCAGTACAAGGGCAAGTTCGATGAGGGATGGGACGTTTATCGCGAAAAGGTTTTTGAGCGCCAGAAGCAACTTGGCGTAATTCCTGCGAACGCCGTACTTCCCGATCGTAACCCGAACGTCAAGGCATGGGACTCGCTGACGCCAGATCAGAAGAAGCTCTATGCGCGCTTTTTCGAAGTCTATGCGGGCTATCTGACCTACACGGACTTTGAGGTTGGCCGCCTGATCAATCACCTGAAGGAGATTGGACAGTTCGATAACACACTGATTTTTATCTCCATCGGCGATAACGGCGCCAGTAAGGAAGGATCGGAAGAAGGCACGATCGACCGTTCCAGTATCCGCAGGCCGATCACTGAGGAAGAGAATGTCGCTTATAACCTGGCCAACATCGACAAGATCGGAACGCCTGAATCCAAGAACGGCAACTATCCGCTGGGCTGGGCCCAAGCTGCCGACACGCCGTTCAAGTACTGGAAATCAGATGCCAACAGCGAAGGCGGAACGCACAATCCTCTTATCGTCTACTGGCAAAAGGGCATCAAGGACAAGGGCGGCATTCGCGCACAGTACAGCCATGTGATCGATCTGCTTCCCACCACTCTCGACCTGGTCGGCATCAAGGCCCCAGAAGAAATTCGCGGAATCAAGCAGCAGCCGATCGAAGGTTTTTCCTTTGCCGACTCGATCAACGATGCCAAGGCTCCCTGGCACCACACGCTGCAGTACTACTACATCTTTGGCTCACGCTCGATCTACGACAATGGATGGAAGGCTGAACTGGCGTATCCAAACGACGTCGAAACCAAACACGTACTCACCAATCCGCCCCTTGATGAAAACACGTGGGAGCTCTACAACCTTAACGACGATCCCACCGAGCGCATCGATCTGGCGAAGAAGTATCCGGAGAAGCTGACGCAACTGAAGGCCGAATTCGAAGAGCAGGCCCAATCGCATCATCTCTATCCATACATCACCTTCGACGATTTGTATGCCGGGCGAACTCACCACACCTATCTGCCCCAGTGGTACATCGACCAGCAAAAAAAGGCAGCGGCACTGAGGAGCACTGGCAAGTAACGTTGCCGTGTCTTGGCTTTGCAACTTTGAAGAACTTCGAGCGGCTGATCCCGACAAGGCTCAGCCGTTCGACGCCAGCCAATGTGTGCCGCCTCGTATTCACGGTTTGTGAAGCGTCGGCAATTGAGAATCGCTGGCCCGGGTAACAATTTTTATTCGAGTCATCTCTGCATGACCCAATTCAATAGGAGTTCCATGAATCAAAAAAGCGTACTGAAGACGTTGACATCGGCGTTAATCCTTGCGGTGGGAGCCAGACTCTCACTGCATGCGCAGGAGGCACAGCCCTATCAAGGGACGGTGGGCAGAACCCTCGCCGAATCGAAAGAGTGGTGGCCCGAACCGGTGAAGCCGCCCGCCGGCGCACCCAACGTAGTGTGGATCCTGATCGACGATGTGGGCTACGGCGCTGCCGGCACATTCGGCGGCCTCATCCAGACTCCCACGTTCGATGCTCTTGCCAACAACGGTCTGCGCTATACGAACTTCCATACCTGCGCCATCTGCGCCCCGACCCGCTCAGCCTTGCTCACCGGCCGCAACAGCGCGTCGGTACATGAATCCGGCTTCTCGCACGTTGCCATGTCCGCCGGCTTCCCAGGCTGGGATGGCCGCGTGCCTGCCACGGCCGGCACGATTGCCGAGATTCTGCGCGCCAACGGTTACAACACTTTCGCGGTCGGTAAATATGGCGTCACCCCGGACGAAGAGGCCACGGACGCAGGCCCGTTCGATCATTGGCCAACGGGCAAGGGCTTCGATCACTTCTTCGGGTTCCTTGGTTCGGCTACCGACCAATACAAGCCCGACTTGGTTGAGGATCAGGCGCATGTAACTCCCGATGGCCGTCACCTGAGCGATCAGATCACCGACAAGGCGATCTTCTACATCGACCGTCAGAAGAAGGCGGCGCCGGATAAGCCGTTCTTTCTTTACTACGCTCCCGCTGCCACGCACGCGCCGCACATGGTCGACCGGTACTGGAGCGATCAATACAAGGGCAAGTTCGACAAGGGCTGGGATGTATTTCGCCAGGAGGTTTTTGAGCGCCAGAAGAAACTCGGCGTGATTCCTGCGAACGCCGTACTTCCCGACCGCAATCCCAACGTTAAGGCATGGGATTCGTTGACGCCGGACGAGCAGAAGCTTTATGCGCGCTTCTTCGAAGTCTATGCGGGCTACTTGACCTACACGGACTTTGAGGTCGGCCGCCTGATCAATCACCTGAAGCAGATTGGCCAACTCGACAACACGCTGATCTTCATCTCCATTGGCGACAACGGCGCAAGTAAAGAGGGATCGCTCGAAGGCAGTATCGACCGTTCCATTGCGCGCAAGCCGGTCAGCGAGGAAGAGAACGTCGCCTATAACCTGGCAAAGATCGACAAGATCGGCACGCCGGATGCCCATGCGGGCAACTATCCGCTGGGTTGGGCGCAAGCGGCCGACACACCGTTCAAGTACTGGAAGTCCGATGCCAACAGCGAAGGCGGCACGCACAATCCTCTCATCGTCTACTGGCAAAAGGGCATCAAGGACGAGGACAAGGACGGCATTCGCACGCAGTACAGCCATGTGATCGATCTACTTCCCACCACTCTCGACCTGGTGGGCATCAAGGCGCCCGAAGCAATTCGCGGAATCAAGCAGCAGCCCATCGAGGGAATCTCTTTTGCCGATTCACTCAACAATGCCAATGCTCCGTGGCATCACACGGTGCAGTACTACTACATCTTTGGCTCGCGTTCGATCTATGACAACGGATGGAAGGCGGAACTGCCCTTTCCCAACCAGGTCGAAACCCAACACGTAGTCACGAATCCGCCGTTTGACGAAAATGCGTGGGAGCTCTACAACCTCAACGACGATCCCACCGAACGCATCGACCTGGCGAAGAAGTATCCGGAGAAGCTGGCTGCGCTCAAGGCCGAGTTCGAACAGCAGGCCCAGTCGCACCATCTCTATCCCTACATCACCTTCGATGATGTGTACAACCAGCGCTTTCACCATACCTACCTGCCCAAGGGGTTCACCCCACCGGGGCTGCTGGTCAACAACAACAACAGCAACAGCAAATAGGGAAGCCGCGCTCTCCATTTTCCAAATCATCGCTGCATGGCTTGAACGAACAGGAGCAACATGAATCGGAAGCACGTACTGAAGACTTTGACATCCGCGTTAATTCTTGCGGTGGGAGCGAGACTCTCACTGCATGCGCAGGAGGCACAGCCATTTCAGGGAGTCGTGGGCAGAACACTCGCTGACTCGAAAGAATGGTGGCCCGAGCCTGTAAAAGCGCCCGCCGGCGCACCAAACGTTGTGTGGATATTGATTGACGATGTGGGCTTCGGCGCTGCAGGCGCCTTCGGTGGCCTCATCCAGACGCCCACCTTCGACACTCTTGCCAACAATGGTCTGCGTTACACCAACTTTCACACTTGCGCCATCTGCGCCCCAACTCGCGCGGCACTGCTCACGGGCCGCAACAGCGCCTCTGTGCACGAGTCCGGATTTTCGCACACGGTAATGTCCGCCGGATTCCCTGGCTGGGATGGCCGCGTGCCTCCCACGGCCGGTACCATCGCCGAGATCCTGCGCGACAACGGCTACAACACGTTCGCGGTGGGCAAGTATGGCGTAACCCCGGATGAAGAAGCGACGGACGCCGGTCCGTTCGATCATTGGCCGACCGGCAAAGGCTTCGACCACTTCTTCGGCTTCCTCGGCTCGCAAACCGACCAGTACCATCCTGACCTGGTGGAAGATCAGGTTCACGTTCGTCCGGACGGCCGCCACTTGAACGATCAAATCACTGACAAAGCCATCACGTATATCGATCGTCAGAAGAAGGCTGCTCCCAACAAGCCTTTCTTCCTTTATTACGCACCCGGCGCCACGCATGCTCCGCACCAGGTCGACCAATATTGGAGCGACCAGTACAAGGGCAAGTTCGACAAAGGTTGGGATGCTTACCGCGAAGAAGTTTTTGAACGTCAGAAGAAACTGGGCGTGATCCCCGCCGATGCGAAGTTGCCTGATCGCAATCCGAACATCAAGGCGTGGGATCAGTTGACGCCGGAAGAGCAAAAGCTTTACGCGCGTTTTTTCGAAGTCTACGCGGGTTACCTGACCTACACGGATTTTGAAATCGGTCGCCTGGTTAATCACTTGAAAGAAACCGGTCAGCTCGACAACACGCTCATTTTCATCTCCATTGGCGACAATGGCGCGAGCAAAGAAGGCACGCTGAACGGAACCATCGATCAGGGTTTATTGGCCGGCCCCAAATCGGAAAAAGAAAATATCGACTACAACCTCAACAAGATTGGCGAGATCGGTACCCCCGCTGCCCTGAATGGAAATTACCCGCTAGGCTGGGCACAGGCCGCAAACACGCCTTTCAAGTACTGGAAGCAGGATGCGAACAGTGAAGGCGGCACACACAATCCGCTCATTGTCTATTGGCCCAAAGGCATCAAGGACAAAGGTGGGATCCGTACCCAGTACAGCCACGTCATCGACATTCTCCCAACCACGCTCGATCTCGTGGGCATCAAGGCTCCCGAAGAAATTCGCGGAATCAAGCAGCAGCCAATCGAGGGAACCTCTCTCGCGTACTCGATCGACGACGCGAAGGCACCAACCCGCCACACGGAGCAGTACTACTACATCTTCGGCTCAAGGTCGATTTACAAGGATGGGTGGAAAGCCGAGTTGGCCTACCCAAGCAGCTTCATCACCGGAAATTACCTAAGCCACAAACCCTTTGATGAAAACGGCTGGGAGCTCTACAACCTGAATGAGGACTACACCGAGCGAGTTGACCTGGCCCAGAAGTATCCAGAGAAGTTGGCTGCGCTCAAGGCTGAGTTCGAAGCGCAGGCCAAACAGCACAATCTCTACCCCTACATCACATGGGACGATGTGTTCAACGGAAGGATTCACCGCACTCCGGGCGCCAAATCGATAGCGGAATCCTTCAAAGACGTGACAAAGAGCAACGACAACCAATAGCCTTTGTCACTTTTCCGATCCCTGCTGTTCGGCCTCGCATGGTGCCGAACAGCCGGAACGATGAATGGGACGATCCAAATGTCTTCTGACAGCCAGCGATCCAGGGCCGTCACTGTATTTCGATGACTCCGGTCCAATTCTGGCTGCACGTTGAGTTTGGCATTTGCATCCCGGCGTCAGCTGCGGGATAGGTAAGGAGCAAGTGCAAGAAATGCGATATATCATCGGATTCGTTATTGCGCTCTTTATTGCCCTCACCGGAGTTGGCGCCGGTACGGTTACTGTTCCTATTTTGGTTTTGTTTCTCGGTGTTCCCGCGCCGATTGCCGTCGGGATCGGCCTGATGTTTGCGACAGCGGTGAAACTGGTTTTGGTTCCGGCGCAAATCCTGCGGCGAAACGTGGTCTGGCGGACCTTGGGTTTCATGCTTCTGGGAGGGGTGCCTGGCGTAATTGCCGGGTCGCTGTTCCTAAAACATCTTGTGGACTCTGGATCGCAATATCTGTTGAATGCATTGCTCGGCGCAATCCTTGTTACTACTGCGGGTTGGCAGATTATCTATTTCTTTCGAAAAAAGGTACGGGACAACAACTTACGCGACCGTAGTCCATGGCTCCCATGGTTGATGTTCCCGGTGGGCGCCGAGGTTGGCTTCTCATCGGCTGGGGCTGGCGCATTAGGCAGCGCGGCACTGCTCGGTCTTACTCCTTTGCTTCCCGCACAGGTAGTCGGCACGGATATTACTTTCGGTTTCATCGTCTCACTGATTGGAAGCGGAGCGCATTGGTTCTCTCACTCCTCCGATACATCACTTCTGTTGCAACTCATCATCGGTGGCATCTTCGGAGCCGTGGGCGGGACAATCCTCAGCACACGAGTTCCACACCGGCCGCTGCGCTTTGCGCTCTTGGTCTGGCTATTTGCCCTCGGTATTCAGTTCTTGCTTAACAGCTACCAACTCTGGGCTGCTCCGCGTGAGGCGGAGACGAGCCCGGCCCAAATTGTCCGGCTGAAGTGAGTCATTCGTCGACTCACCTCTCTGTATGTTCCGAAACTGAGTAACGTGTTTCGAAGTCGATACCAAGGAGGCGATTCATGTTTTATAGGATTCCTGACGGTCTGGTTAGTGAACTCGATGAGTTGGAGTCCCATATATCGCGCTTTCGGCGTGACGAAATCGATGCCGCGACGCTAAAAGTGCGCCGAGTTTCCTTCGGCTGCTATGAGCAACGCCAGGACGGGACTTACATGGTGCGCATCAGGACAACCGGCGGCGCGCTTACGCCGCGGCAGTTGCGGGCCATTGCGGAAATCTCCTCGCGGCACGGCAAAGACGCAATTCATATCACGACCCGTCAGGAGTTTCAGATTCACGATGTTGGGCTTGAAAATGTCCTCGCAGTGATGCGGGAACTTCTGACGGCAGGCCTTGCTTCCCGCGGGGGAGGCGGCAACACAGTGCGCAACATTCTCGTGTCTCCAGATGCGGGTGTCGGTATCGATGAGGCATTCGATCCAAGCCCTTATGCCTTCGCGCTGACCAGCAGATTGATCGCTGAGCCGGATTCTTGGCTGCTTCCGCGCAAGTTCAAGATTGCTTTTTCCAACTCACTCGCCGATAGCGCGTACGCAGAGTTCAATGACCTTGGATTCGTGGCGCAGACACGCGAAAGTGAGAAGGGCTTTCGGGTAATTGTTGCAGGCGGGTTGGGCGCCAAGCCAGAAGTTGGACATCTCTTGCACGACTTCATTCCGGCCGGCGATGTATATGCTGTGACGAGCGCAGTCAAACGGCTTTTTGACAAACACGGCAACCGCAAGAATCGCAATGCGGCACGCCTCCGGTTTCTTTGGAAGAGTCTTGGCCAGGAGCGATTTCTCGAACTCTACCAAGAGGAGTTGCAACAGGTTCGCACGGAGAATCCAGATGCGCTGCTTGTTGAGGACGTGCCGCAATCGAGCGACCGTCCTAATTTTGCTCCCGAGCAGGATGACTCCCCGGAGTTCCGTCGGTGGCGAGATCGCTATGTCGAGAAGCAGAGAGATTCCGAACTTGTTTCGATTCGAATTCCATTTTTTCTTGGTAATGTGAGCAACGCATCGGCCATTCGGCTCGCGGAGTTTCTTGAGCATTTCGGAAACCATGTGCTGCGCGCCACTTTTGGTCAGAACCTCCGACTTCGAAATATCCCCAGGGCCTATCTTGCAAACGTCTTTCACGTGGTTCGCGAAGTGGCCGAACTTTCTGGCGGTCCGCGTCTTGTCGGCGATTCGATCTCATGCACGGGTGCGGATACTTGCAAGCTTGGCATCTGCCTTTCCAAGGGAGCTTTGTCCGCAACCGCGGAGCGATTGAAGGCTTCCACGCTCGATCTCGATCGGATTGAAGATTTCCACCTCAACTTCTCCGGCTGCCCGAATACCTGCGGGCAGCACATGCTCGCCGATCTTGGCTTCTTCGGCAATGTTGGGCGCAGCGGGCAAGACATGTTCCCGGCTTATGCCATTGTTGCCGGGGCTGAAATCGGCGCAGGCAAGGCACGGCTGGCAAGGCAGATCGATCGTGTGAGCGCGCGCGATCTCCCGGAGTTCGTGCATGAGGTCTTGAAGCTGTGGATCGTGAGGAAGAACGACCATCTGTCGTTTGCCGCCTACATCGATAGTGAGGGCACCCAGGAGATTCGTGAGATCGCCGGTCGCTTCCGCGAGATTCCGGCGTACAGCGACGACAAGAGCTACTATCACGATTGGGGCGCAAAAGAGCCCTTTTCGCTGGTAGGCAGGGGCGTTGGTGAGTGCT
>Ga0302189_10001369_pt1 | contig 20639 bp, 18 predicted proteins | sample II_Bog_E2_2_FD_194551 | JGI IMG/M metagenome (GOLD analysis project Ga0302189, IMG submission 194551) | Peat permafrost microbial communities from Stordalen Mire near Abisko, Sweden - II_Bog_E2_2 | ecosystem: Environmental > Terrestrial > Soil > Wetlands > Peat | place: Sweden: Abisko...
CCAGGCACGCGATACGCCATTAGCAGGCTCTCTTTGTTCGCATGATTTTCCATGCCCGAAAACCTGCCACGTTTTCTGACCGCTGAAAACGCGGAAAACCCTATATCCCGCAGCCAGTTCCAGCGATTCCGATTCAAAAATTACCCACGAAATCGCCCGATGAGCCGAAATTTTATCATCGCGAGTTCGATGACTTCGGCCTGATTTGTGTCGAGCCCGGTCGTTTCGCAGTCAAGGATGATGCCGACAAGCGGCTGTGCGCATTCGCTGTCGGAGAAGACCTTGCGGGGCTGAAGACGTCGCAGGATGCGATGGTTGGGGGAGATCTCGAGTTCTCGCGCGAGAGCTTCAAAGAGGTCGAGCATGGAAAGTATTCCTTTTCGGTTTGGGGGGAATTCACGTTGGGGGCAGTCCGAAGGGGACGTAACTTATTGGATCGAGCGAGTTAGTTGGCAACTTCTTGAATTCTGTCGTCAGCAGCTTGGACGTCAGGATTGATGGGCTGTAGCCAGTGGCGAGGGGAGGAGCTTGGAGTCTTCCTGCCGCGTGGCCGCTGGGTCTATCTTTGTCCGACCCAGTCGGGCACCTTTGATCAAGGCAAAGCTATTCATGCAAGTCGGACGGTCGGATCAAGGCCAAATTCGTGATCCGCTCGAACGCGCTGAAGCGTAATATTCCGAAGACGTCGGCGCACGCTTCCGCGACGCGTATTGCCCGAAGGCGCCGTGCTCAAGGATCTTGGCGTGGCGTCGAGGGCGGGGAGCTTGGCCTCAAGTCGCGGTGATCGCGCAGGGTGCGTTCGCGACAGCGACAAACTCTTCGACGGTTCAGCAGCGACAAGCGATCAAAGATAGCTTTCCCTTCGTTGAGGGCCTCGTAATCTTACTCGGACATCGTGTCTCCTATCGTGCGTGAGGGATTGGATATTTGGCATTGCCAGGCTTGACGTATGCGGCTTGGCTCGGCGATATGCGCGGTGTGGATGCGGCGTGAACGACGAGCCGAGAGTTTGGGCGTGTTTCAGCGCACAGGTTTGGCGGGCTGGACGTCCGCCTTTCTGGCTCCGCAGGCCAATTGCCTTTCGGGATCTCTACAAAATGAAGAACAAAAATTATCCTATCTCTATAAACTTAGTCAAATTATATTGAAGACCCTATCGGAATCCGAAGTCACGCGAGACCAGGGTCGGACAATATTCGTTGTATCTTACTTTTCCATAGGGCGCTTTCGGGGTTACTTCAGAATAATTGACAAAAACGTTTACTTGAAAATATATGAAGTTATACTCCTCGACGCGTACCGTTGTCCGCTTGTTTGATATGAGAACCAAGCTTTAGCGCTTATTCAAGCGTTGCGCTCAGGCGCGATCGCGCACATCTTCGCAGGAGAATTGCCGTGCGCCTGGCGCAATAGGTATTTTCGCTGCGGCGCCGCGAAAGGCGATCAGTCTTTTCGCCGATAGTATATAATACCAGTTCCTGGCGCTATTGGATCGAGGATGTCGAAATCCTTGACTTTGCGTGTGACCAGAGCGGCGCCGAGGAAACGTGCGTGGAGTGAGAGAATGGCGTCGTTGAGGCGCCTTCGGCGTTTGTCGTCGTTGAGTGCTTCGGTGCGCGTGAGCAGTCCGGAGAGAATTCCGGCTTCGCCGAGAACATCGGTGTCCGGCGCCAGGATGCGATGGCGCGGGATGTGGTCGAAGGCGATCGCGGCTTGTTTGAGCGTGCGCGAGGTTTCAGGGTGAGCGGGATCGAGGCGGCCGAAAATGTGCGTGAGTTCCGCAAGGCTGATCGCGGAATGGTGGCAACGACGCATTTCGATGAAATCGTCGACGGCTTCGGGGGTTCGGCCCTGGAGTTGATCGATGTAAACGGTGGTGTCGATAAGCAATGGGCCCCGATCATTTCGAGATCGGCGACCCATTGAAGCTCTTCGTCGGGGCGTCTTGGCGGCAGTGTCCGGTTCTTGTGGGGCTTGAAGCGTCGCAACGCCTCTTCGAGGTCAAAACTCGAGATCGAGATCCGGGGAGATCGTACCTTTGTGCCGGCGGAATTTTGCGCCGAAATCATCGGCGAGCGCCAATTGCGACAAAGCGCCTCGATGAGCTCGGTGTCGGACGCAACGTGAGTGTGCTCCTTGGCCGCGGCGAGAAGATTTGCCGAAACGCGACCGGAGAGACGGGCGTCCTTGGTGGTTCCGATGAGACCAGCCGATTTGGCCTGGTCGAGCACCATCTGGTTGCGCCGCTTCGCCTTTTCGGCCTCCGACTCCTGTATTTTCTCGGCCGGGTGACGCATGACGGGCTCCTTTGTTGAAAAAGCTAGATATCGTTGAACGGTTGAGCAAGGCGTCTTCTACGAAACCCGCGCGAGCCGCCGCGCCCCTATGAGTGGCGCCGTGAAATAGATCGCCTGGCGGGTTTGGGACGCGCCTTTTTCCGCGCAGTCCCGACTCGGGGCCCGGCAGGCGCTTTCCATGAGTGGGTTCATCTCGTATGTGGCCATGGAATTGAAGCTAGATTGTCAGGATTTTGCTTCGACGGATTTGCGGCGCCTCGTACGCATCATGCCTATCCGGTTTAGACAGACAGACAGACACCCACTCACCTATAGTGTGACTGGTAGCCGACGCCGACACGGCGTGATTGGCGGTACTTGGCCGAGAACGGAATGACGGGTTTCGGTGGACGGGACCACAAAACGGACGTTCGACGGGTGCGCATCGTCGACCTGATTAGCAATCAAGGCGTCTCAAAACCTAACGTTGTCGGAACCTTTGAGCGCCAAACGTTCGCGTGTTTCGTCCGGCGTCGCGACATCGAAGCTTAGCTCCGTCAGGATTCGCCGTATCTTTGCGACCTGATCGGCGTTCGACTTCGCCAACTCGCCTCGCCCAAGGTTGAGGCTATCTTCCAGACCCACGCGGACGTTGCCGCCCATGAGCGCGTTGTGCGTGCACATCGGGGTCTGGTGTCTGCCGGCCGCCAGCACCGACCATTCGACATCTTGGCCGAACAGGCGTTGCGCGGTGCGCACCATGAGCAGGAGGTTGTCGATCTCCGCGCCGACCCCGCCGAGAATGCCGAGAATGAATTGCAGGAACAATGGGCCTTCGTAGAGCTTCTGGTCGATCATATAAGCGAGGTTGTAGATGTGGCCGAGATCATAGCATTCGAACTCAAAGCGCACGCCGTGGTCCTGACCGAGCCGCTTCATGATCGTCTCGATGTTCAGGAAGGAGTTCTCGAAATAGGAACCCTTGCCGCCTTCGAGATACGGCCGCTCCCATTCGTGCTTGAAATCCTTGATGCGGCGCGCGCCAGCAAATAGGCCGTTGTTGATCGTGCCCATGTTCAGCGAGGTCATTTCCGGGCTCGCGCGCTCCGCCGCGGCCAAGCGTTGATCAAGAGTCATGCCCGGCGCGCCGCCGGTGGTGATGTTCAGCACGGCGCCGGTCTGCTGCTTGATGCGCGGCAGAAACTGCATGAATAGCTCGGGGTCCGCCGATGGGCGCCCGTCTTTCGGATCGCGCGCGTGCAAATGGATGATCGACGCGCCCGCTTCAGAGGCCGCCACGGATTCGGCGACGATCTCGTCCGGCGTAATCGGCAAGTACGGCGACATCGACGGCGTGTGCAGCGATCCCGTGATCGCACAGGTGATGATTACGCTTTTACGCGCCATGGCGCATTTCCTCCCGAGGCGTTGCGCCCGTTAACGTGAATGGTCTTCGGCGCTGACGGCGCGCCTGTCGTCGTCACGCGACTTCGCCGCGCCCTTGGGCGCGTCATCGAAGGGCGCGTTCGAGGCGAGCAGGATATCCGCGGTGCGCTGAAGATGGTCGGCCAAAGCCTCGCAGGCAAGGTCGGCGTCCCTTGCCAGCGTCGCTTCTAGGATCGCGTGGTGCTCTTCATCGACGTTCCGCTCGATCCTGGCGTAGGGCAGGCTCATGTGGCGGTAGCGTTCGGCCTGAACGAAAAGCTGATCGCGCAAACGCAACCACCAGACACTGTCGCAGGCGGCGATCAGATCGTCGTGGAAACGCGTGTGCAGCCGCGTCCAATCGGGGTTTAACGCACGCGGGCCGACGGAGAGTAACGGCGCGGTGCGGGAGAGTTGGTGCCATCCGTCCAGCAATCGGCCTTCCCATTCCAGTTTGCCGAGCAGGATCGAGCGACGCAGGCAGCGGGTCTCGATGTCGATGCGCACGGCGGTCAAATCGATGAGGTCGGCGGCGGAGACGGGCGCCACCGTGAATCCACGCTGGGGCTCGGCGACGACGAGGCGATCCGAAGTCAGGCGCGACAGCGCTTCGCGAACCGCGCTCAAGCTTACGCCGAAACGCTCGGCAAGCTGGTCGATCAGCAATTTCGAGCGCGGCGGATGCATGCCGATGAGCAACTCCCGCTTCAGCGTCTCATAGGTTTGTGTCGTCCGACTCGCTGCCGCCATTCGCGCCTCCTGGCAGCCTTTTAGCACGAAATCGACGAGATTCAAGAAAATAGATTTTTATTGCCAAATCGATTTCATGTGGTATTGAGGCTGAACAGGGAGGACGCGCGAATGCGATTTCGAGTGATTCAGAATGAGGGTCGAGACGGCGTGGCGTTCAGCCGCGACGGAAAGATCTGGCGCGCGATTTACCGCGACGAAGCCGCGTTTCCGGGATTTCCCGACGATTTCATCCAAGCGGGACGGGCCGGAATAGAGAAGGCCGCCGCCGTTCTCGAAAAAGGCGCGCCCGTTGCCGACATCGACGCGCTGGGCTGCCTTCCGCCTTTCCGCAAGGCGGGGAAGATCCTGTGCGTGGGTTTGAACTATGCCGCCCACGTCAAGGAATCGGGCATGCAAACTCCGTCGCATCCGACGGTCTTCGCCCGCTTCAACACGGGTCTGGTCGGGCACGGCGCGCCGCTCGTCAAGCCTAAATCCTCGGACCAATTCGACTATGAATCCGAACTCGCCGTGATCATCGGCAAACGGGCCCGCCACGTCGGCGAGGCCGACGCGCTCGATCATGTCGCGGGCTATTCCATCTTCAACGACGGCTCGATCCGCGATGTTCAGATGCGAACCCCGCAATGGACGATGGGCAAGAATTTCGACGGCACCGGCGGCTTCGGGCCTGATTTCGTCACAGCCGACGAACTGCCGCCGGGATGCGAAACCCTGCGCATGCAAGGGCGCTTCAACGGCGAAGTCGTGCAAAACACGCTGCTCTCCGACATGATCTTCAACGTTCGCAAATTGGTCTCGATGCTCAGCGAATCGATGACGCTGGAACCCGGTGACGTCCTCATCACCGGCACACCCTCGGGCGTCGGCCTCAGCTTCAAGCCGCCGAAGCTCCTGAAGGCGGGCGATGTCTTCGAGATCGAAATCGAAAGGATTGGCGTGTTGCGCAATCCCGTGGTCGCCGAGGCGTAACGCCGCTCGAGGTCCGAGAATTTCAGGAGGAAACTTTGTCCTATCTCATCCAGCAAATGGGCCATGTCGTGATCTCGTCTCCCGATCCGCTCGGGGCGGCCAAGGATTTGCAAGAGACCGTCGGCCTGAGAATCTCCGAGCAGGATGGCGAGACGGTCTATCTCACCAGCAACAACCGGCATCACGAAGTCACCTACGTCAAAGGCGCCGGTAAAGCCGTCGCGCTCGGATTGGAGGCGGTCAGCGCCGCAGCCGTCGACGAGGTCTATAAGCGAGCCAAGTCCGACGGCCTGACCATCCTCTCCGACACGCCGATCGGCAAGCACTATGCGCGCGCCGTGACCCTCGTGGCGCCCGGCGGAGCTTTGTTCGAGGTGCATACGCCCATCGCCCGCAATCAACCTGAGCGCTATCTCGGCGGCGGACCGCGCCCGCGCCGGATCGAGCACATCAACGCGTTCTCGCCCGACACCGCCGCTTTCGGCGATTTCTGCGCCAAGACGCTCGGCATGAAGCTGTCCGATCGCACGGCCGACGATGGTTTCCGCTGGTATCGCGGCGCGGACGGCTATCATCACACCATCGCCATGGGGCCAGGCGCGAGCGCGCTGCACCACTATGCGTTCGATCTCCATTCGATGCAGGACCTGTCGCGGATCGCCGACAATCTGGCGCTGAAGAGCCGCTCGCTGGTCTGGGGCCCGGGTCGTCACGGCGCCGGAAGCAATATCTTCACTTATTACCCCGATCCGCACGGCTGCCTCGTCGAGAACTCGATCGAAATGGCGCGTATCGACAATGACGCGGTCTACGAGCCCCGAAGCTGGGACATCAGCGAAGGGCTCAACGGCCGCTGGATCAATCAATGGGGAACGCCCCCGACACCGGGCTTTCTCGTGCCGGGAATCGAATTCGGCCGCTGACGTCCTACGCCTCCGCGCCGCCGTCCAAAGGCGCAGGCCGGCAAATGCCATAAAGGGGAGGAGCGAAGCGTGAGCCAATTCGACGTCATCGTGATCGGATACGGGCCGACAGGTAAAGTCCTCGCTCGATTGCTCAGTGATCGCGGGTATAGCGTCGCGATCGTCGAGCGCTGGCCGGCGGCATATTCCCTGCCACGCGCGGTCGGCTACGATCACGAAATCAAGCGGATGTTCCATGCGTTGGGATTGGCCCGTGAGATCGAGGCGATCTCACGCCCGATGCATCACTACGTCTGGTACAATGCCGACTGGAAAGTCCTGGTGGATATGGACTTTTCCGAAGAATCGATCTCGGGCGGCCCGGGCGGATATCTGTTCAACCAGCCGGATTTGGAACGGGTTCTGGAGCGCGACCTGGAGGGACGCCCCGGGATCTCTCTGTTCCTGAGCCATGAAGCGCTTGGCGTCGCCGAGACGGCGGAAGGCGTAAAAATCGCCATCGCGCCTTTCGACGCGGAAACCCGCGAAGCGGACGCGACGCGAACGACCACGCTGAGCGGCAAATATGTCGTCGGTTGCGACGGCGCCAACAGCCTTGTCCGCCAGACGATGGGGTCGCCCGTTTTCGACCACGGCTTCGACGCGCAATGGCTGGTGGTCGACGTTCGTCCGCATGACCTCTCGAACCTTCCCCTTCCCGACGCCGCGCAATGGTGCAATCCCGAACGCCCGACGACAATCGTGCCGAGCGGCGTGACCAATCGCCGTTGGGAATTCATGATCAAGCCGGGCGAGAGGGCCGAGGACTTCTCTAGCGAGGAGAGGGCTTGGCAATTGCTCTCGCCCTGGATCAAGCAGGGCGACGGCGTGCTGGTGCGCCACGCGGTCTATCGCTTTCGGTCCTTGCTGGCGCGGGGTTGGCGCAAGGGCCGAATGATGATCGCGGGCGACGCCGCCCATTTGATGCCGCCTTTCATGGGGCAAGGCATGTGCTCGGGGCTACGGGATTCGTGGAACCTAGCGTGGAAACTGGACCGCGTGCTTTCCGGCCAATCCAGCGAGCGCTTGCTCGACGATTACGAGCGTGAGCGCGCGCCGCATGTCGATGGCTACATCCGCATTTCGATGGAGATGGGCAAAGTCGTTTGCGTGCCCGACCCGCAAGCGGCGCGGGGCCGCGACGCGGCCTTCTTCAGCGGACAAGTCCCGCCTCCGCCGCCATTTCCCGGCGTTTCCGCCGGCGTGATCGCCACCAGCACGTCGGGACAGCCCGAGGGATGCGCGGGACAACTCTTGCCACACGACGAACTGGAAAAGGACGGCGTGACGGCGCGCCTGGACGCGTTGACCGGCCGCGCCTTCGTTCTGCTCGTCAAATCCGGATCGCTGCTACCCGAAACCTCCGCGCTCGCGAAAAAACTCGGCGTCGCCGTCATTGCGGTCGGACCGGACGGATATCGGGACCGGAATGGTCGCTTGAGCGCCTGTCTCCTCGCCAATAGCGCCGTCGCGATTCTGGCGCGACCCGATTTCTTCGCCTTCGGTTCGGCCTCGTCGCCCGAAGGCGTCGTCGTTCTCCTGCAAGACCTGTCGGCGCGTCTGGCCGCATAGTTCCGCGCCGCCGCGCTTTGAGCCGAAACAATAAACGACCGGCTCGCCGGGAGCGGTCCAACCAAGGGGAACAGCCAATGTCAGCGGTAAATTCATCGGGTGCGCGCGTCGCGCTGGTGACAGGCCATATGGCCGGAATGATCGATCAGCCCGCGCTTCCCGTCTGGGTGGGAACGCTGATCGCGGGCTACGCCTTCGCGCCCGCGCAAGCCGGCGGCCTCGCGACTTTGTTCCTGCTCGGCGTGGTCATCTCCAGCGTGGCGCTGTCACCGTTCTTTCACCGCATGCCCGGGCGCTGGATGCCCACGATTGGCTTCGGCGTCAGCGCCGCGGCCTTTTGGGCGATGGTCGGTTTTCCGGAATTCGGCGCTTTGGCGCTTCTGCATTTCATCGCGGGTTTCGCGACCGGTTTAGCCTTGTCGTTCACTCACGGCACCATGGGGCGCACCAACAATCCACACCGGATATTCGCGCTGGGTGGGTTCACGCTCGGCATATTCGCGGTCGTCTTCCTCGGCGGCTCGCCGGTGTTGATCGCCAACTTCGGGCCGTCGATGATCTTCAAGATCTTCGCGGTCGTGATGGCCGCCGGGTGCATCGTGTCGGCTCTGTTCTTCCCCGCGGTCTCCGAAAATGAGGACGTCGTCAGGGACACTTCCAAGTTCGACCGACGCGTTTGGCTCGTCATCGGCGGCATCATGTTGATGGCGCTCAATCAGGCGATGATCTTCAGCTTCCTGGAGCGCATGGGCGCGGATCGTGGATTGTCCCCGGATACGGTGCGTGGCGTTCTCATCACGCTCGGCCTAGTCGCGATCACGCCGGCTCTGCTCGCCGCCTTCCTGGAAAAACGCGCCTCCGCGATCAAGGTCGGCATCGCCGGGGCGCTCGCGCAAGGGCTGCTCGCCATCGCGATATCCTGTTCGAGCGGTTTCTGGCCCTACGCCGTGGGCGCTGTTTTCTTTCCCTTCGTGATGCTGTTCACGCACACATTCATCTTCGGCCATTTGGCGCGGATTGAGCCTACCGGCCGCGCGGTCGCGGCGACTCCCGCCATGATCATGGCGGGGTCGACGATCGCGCCGCTGTTCGGCGGCGTGCTGGTGCAGACGATCGGCTATCCCGCGCTCGGCGTCGCGGCGTTCCTGTTCGCCGCTGTCGCCATCGCGCTCTATGTCGCATCGCGAAAGTATGAAGCGGCGAACGGACTTTTGCCGGCGCAAGTCAGCGTTGCTCGCTGAAGGCTAGATATTCGCCTCGCGGCCCATGCGGGCTGTCTCGACGGCGCGAGGCAAGGAACCCCTCGCGCCTAGTTTTTTCGGTGCGCCCCTTTGCGCCACTGTCCCGGCGACACGCCGAACTCTCGCTTGAACGCCCGCATCAAGGCGGTCTCTGATTGGTAACCCACCGCGAGCGCGATCTCTGATAGTGGCGCTTGCGAACCGCTTAGGAGCTGTTTGGCGTGACCGAGGCGGATCCGGGTGAGCGTCTCCAGTGGAGGCGCGCCGAATATCGAGCGAAAGCGCTCAAAAAAGGCCGAGCGACTCAAGCCGGCGGCGTCAGCCAACCGCTCGACCGTCCACGATTCCGACGGAGCCGCGAAATAGGCCGACCAGGCCCGCAAGATATGCTCGTCATATCTGATCGCCTCCGGGGCTTGACCCATCCGGACAATTCCCACTTGCACGCGCCGTAGCAATTGCAGCATGATGACTTCGCTTAAGCGGCGGATCACCTCGATTTCGGCGGCGCCGCTCGCCAGTTCGAGCCTGATGGCTTCGACCATCAGCCGCAGTATCGAAGCCATGGGCAGCTCGTCGGCGGCGATGTAAATCATTTCGTCGGGCAGGTTGGCGATGTAGGCGTGACGACGCGGGACGCTGCTCATGAACAGCGCGGCTTCGTCGCAGCGGTCCGCCTTGATAGATAGTCTGGAGCCTTTCTCGATCCCGAGCGAGTCTCCGATGCGAAGAAACGCGGGCGGCCTCCCCGGACGTTCCAGGATGAGTGATCCTTCACAAACATGCAAAAAGAACGCGCGATCGGCGCGATCAACCACCCGAGGATTGTCCGGGCTCAACACTATGAGTTCGGCCTCGACGTCATCCAGGCGAAGCCCCGGGGCGCGCAGGAAACGAGCGTGATCGCCGGACTGTTGGTCAGTCAACGCATACTCCCGGTCAGTGACGGCGGGTGCGGCCGCTCGTATGCTTTGTTCACGTCCTGAAGACCAAGAAATCCAAAGGGCGCTGGGTGGAGATCATAGCGGTTCGGGCGAGGTTCGTCCAAGTTCCAGCGGTCGATGCTGTCAAGTTTCTCCGCGACTTCCCGACAACGCGAAGGTCCCCTCGACCAGATTGGTCTTCACGTTCCGACAAACAAGATAGTCCGGCCCCATCGAGCCGGCGCTGGAGGAAACCAATGAATGCGAAAATTGACAAATCCGTCGATGTTCTCGTCGTGGGCGGCGGCGGTTGCGGCCTGGCGATCTCGATCTTCCTCGCCGACAAGGGCGTCGATTTCTTGACCATCGAGCGCCATGCGAGCACATCGATCCTGCCCAAGGCGCATTATCTCAATCAGCGAACGATGGAGATATTCCGACAGCACGGGCTCGCCGACGAGGTCTACGCCAAAGGCACGCCGCCTTACAACCGCTCGAGGACGAAGTGGTACACTTCGCTTGGCGGCGACAATCCTCTTGCCGGCAAGACGATTTTCGAAATGGGCGCGCTCGGCGGTCATGGCACGCCCAGAATTGTGCATTATCTTGAGACATCGCCGACCGACACCGGCAATCTTCCGCAGATACGCCTTGAACCTCTCATCAAATCTCATGCGGAAGCCCGGGACGCTTCGCGCATTCGCTTTTCCTGCGAGTTGGTTGAATTCACTCAGGACGCGGAAGGCGTCACCGCCAAGGTGCGGGACGTCAATACCAACCAGACCGAGACCATTCGCGCCAAATATATGGTGGCGGCGGACGGCGGCCGAACCGTGGGCAAGACGCTCGGCGTCGCGATGGAGGGTCCGACCAAGCTCATCACCCAGATCTCCGTTCACTTCGAAGCCGATCTCTCGCAATGGATTCCCGATGACCGTGTATTGCTCAATTGGCTGAAGCCGATGCATCGCCAGGGCGTTTCGGTGATTGTCCCGATGGGGCCGGACAAATGGGGCCGCAATTCGCCGGAATGGTCGCTGGGCTTGCCGCGCATGCCGTTCGATCCGCTGTCATTCAGTGACGAAGAGGCGGCCGACGAGGTCCGGAAAATTCTCGGCGTCGCGGACTTGCCCATCAAAGTGCGCTGCGTATCGGAATGGGTGGTGGAAGGCGTGCTGGCGGAGCGATATCGCGTTGGCCGGGTGTTTCTGGCCGGCGATGCCGCGCACCGTCACCCCCCGACGACCGGCCTCGGTCTCAACACCGGCATTCAAGACGCCCACAATCTTGCGTGGAAGCTGGCGCTCGCGACCCAGGGCAACGCGGGCGACAAGCTGCTCGACACCTATGAGGCCGAGCGTCGTCCCGTCGGCGCTTTCAACGTCGAATGGGCGCTCAACGCCTTTTTCAATCACATGCTGTTGGAAATGGGCGTTGTCGCTGTCCATCCGAACAATCTGACCGAGGTGCAGACGCCCGGCCATGTGATTGGCGCGGTGCAGGGGCTATTCGCCGACAGCGCCAACGGCCGTATGCGTCGCGATCGATTGGCGACGATCTTCGGCACGCAGGCGATTGAGTTCTTCGCTCAAGACGTCGAACTCGGATTTGTCTACGATAGTTCCGCGATCGTGAAGGATGGCACGCCGGCGCCGGCCAGACCGGCCGACGGCCAATTGTATATCCCGACCTCCCGCCCGGGGCATCGGTTGCCGCATTGCTGGCTCGATCGATCCGGCGAGAAGCTGTCGACGCATGACCTGACGGGTAGAGGCGCGCAGTTCGTGCTCATCGTCCGCGGCCAGAGCCAAGCTTGGCGGGTCGCGGCCGAGGCGGCTTCCGCCGCCACCGGGGCGAAGATCAAGACTGTCTTCGTTGGACGTGGCGGCGACGTTCTCGACACCGAGGCGCGGTGGTCCGAATTGAGCGGCACGCAAGACGACGGCGCCGTTCTCGTCCGACCCGACAATATGGTCGCTTGGCGCAGCGCCGCGCTACCCAACGACGCGAGCGCCAAACTCACTCGCGGCTTGCGTGATGTCTTGGGAGCGTAGTTGCTTAACGCGTATATTGGGTGCGCCGCGCGTCGGCGCACATCGAGAATGGCGAACTTCGCTTGAACGACAAAATTGGGCGCACAGCGGACCGGCTGGCCGCGGCCGCGGTTGAAGCCGGTGTCCGACAACTCGCGCGCTGTCAGCCGATGGTTTTGCCAGCTCGGTCGGGATTACGCGGCAAAGCTCGGGCGCGAGGCGACGCTATCGCACCAACGTCGGGTCTCCGCATTGGATTTGGGGATCGGCAGGTTCAGCGCCTTGGTCGCGAAGTCTATCGCGACGATGGCCGTGATGTCGGCGACGCTGAACCGCTCGCCGGCGACGAAGGCGGTTTCGCCCAACCGCGCCTCCAGATCGGCATGGAAATCCGCGATCCTCTGATGGCCGCGTTCGACCAGCGCGGGGATCTGCTCATAGGCGTGCGGGCCGGCGATGGCGCGGCCCTTCAAGCCGGCGGCGGCGTTTCTCACCGTTTCCATGACGACGGCAAAGCCTTCCTGCTCCATCTGTCGATCCCACATCGCCACGAGCGCCTTCTCCCTAGCCGACGAGCCTAGCAGAGGCGAGTTGGGATGGGTTTCCTCCAGATAAAGCTGGATCGCGGGAACCTCGCCGATCGCGGTCCCGTCCGCCAGGACGAGCGTCGGGACGACGCGACGCGGGTTGATGCGGGCATAGGCCTCGGAGACCTGCTCCTTCGCGCCGAGATCGACCGGAACGCGAGATAGGCAAATGCCCTTTTCGGCGAGGAAGAAGCGAACCCGCCGCGAGTTGGGCGAGCCGCTGGATTCGTAGAGCTTCAGCATGGTGGACGACATGACGAGATTTCCTTTTCGAAGTCTGTGGCCAAGGAGATGCGGTGGGCCGGGCCGCGCCCGGCCCGACGGCCTCAACCCGCCGACTTGCCGCCGTCGACCGTCAGAATGTGCCCCGTGACGAAGCTCGCCTCGTCCGAGGCGATGAAGGCGATGGCGTGCGCGATCTCGTCGGGCTGGCCGATGCGCTTTTGCGGGTTCAGCGTGGCGAGATAGGCCTTGACCTCCGCGCTGCCGGTAAAGCGATCGAGCATGCCGGTCTGGATCGGGCCGGGGGCCACCGCATTGACGCGGACGCCCTTGCCGCCGACTTCGAGCGCGACGGACTTGGTCAGTCCTTCGACAGCGTGCTTGCTTGCCGAATAGATCGAAGCGCCCGCGCCGCCCTCATGTCCGAAGGTCGAGGAAATGTTGACGATGCTGCCCTTGCCCTGCGCCAGCATCACGCGCAGTTCATGCTTCATGCTGAGGATCGTGCCGAGGACATTGGTGTCGAAGGTTGCGGCATAGCTTTCTTGAGTCTGGTCGATGGCCGCTCCGGGCTTGCCCTCGGTCCCGGCGGCGTTCACGGCGATGTCGAGGCGGCCGAAGCGTTCGACCGTCTTGGCGACCAGCGCGCGAACCTCCTCTTCATGACGGACGTCGGCGCGGACGAATTCGGCTTCGGCGCCGGCGGCGCGGAGTTCGGCGACGAGAGTAGCGCCGGCGGCGTCGTGGCGACCCGAGACGACGAGCTTCGCGCCCTTCTTGGCGTAGACGAAGGCGGTGGCGCGAGCGATGCCGGTGAGCGCGCCGGTGATCAGAACGACAGGACAATTCATCTCAAATTTCCTTTCAAAGCGGCGAGGTAAGCATGCCTTCTCCGTCTGATTCAAGCGCGCTTTCGGCATGATCCTTGGCGGATATCGGCTTCATCTTGGTTGCCGTTGAAGCGATGCCTAAGCTTCCCGCATGCCGACGAAAAAGACTTTGTTGCTGGGCTTCCATGCCTGTAAGGTATGGAATATGGACCTTCGTCACCTCAGGTATTTTATCGCTGTCGCGGAGGAAGGCAGCCTGACCGTCGCCGCTTCGAGGCGGCTGCACGTCGCGCAACCGTCGCTCAGCCGGCAGATGCGCGATCTGGAAATCGAGTTGGGTTGCGCGCTGATGACGCGCGGCGTGAAGGGGATCGAACTGACCGCGGCGGGGCGGGTGTTTCTCGATCATGCCCGCGGCGTGCTGTTGCAGGTGGAAGCGGCGAAGGAGGCGACGCGCCGCGCGGCCGCGCCGGCGAAGGCGAGTTTCGTGATCGGCTTTCTGACCGGCTACGAGTTCGAGTGGCTGCCGGCGGTTATGCGCATTTTGCGCGATGAGCTGCCCAACGCGGAGATCGTCATCCTCAGCCAGTCATCGATCGAACTGGCGGACGGGCTGATGCGCGGCAAAATCGACCTCGCCTTCATGCGGCGCGAACGCAACGCGCGGGGCCTCGTGTTCACGCGGCTGATCGACGAACCCCTGATCGTGCTGATGCCTGCCGGCCACCGGCTGGCGGCGCTCGATTCCATCGCCCCAAACGATATTTCAGGCGAGCCTTTGGTGGGCGTCCCGTACGACAAATCCCCGGCGCTGAGGGCGGTGACCGATGCCTATGCAAAGAAGATCGGAATGGATCTCACGCCGGATCACCTCGTGGACAATCTTTCCATGGCGATGTCGCTGGTCGCCTCGACCGGAGGCGTCGCCTTGATGCCGCTCTATGCCCGCAACCTGCTGCCGCCGACGGTGATCAGCAAGCCGCTGGCGGGGGCGCCGCCGATGATCGACCTTTCGCTCGCCTATAGCGAGGCCAACACGTCGCCGATCCTGAAGACGGTTGCGTCCCGAGTAGGCGATTTGAAGTTCCAAGGCTCCTAGCCCGCGAAAGTCCCCGATGCTGCTACTCGACAAGCATCCGAACGTTTGCGTCTAACCGACCAAGCTAACGTTTCCAACGACCGTAGTTGGTACGAGGCGGCTCAAGGCATTGATGCGATACAACTCCTTGACGCTTCGATAGAGGAGTTCGCCCGGCGAACCGGAACCGCACTCCGCTTTGCGAAGGAGAGGCGCCAATTTCGGGTACGAGCGGGAGTGATGCAAATGTCAGGCTTCCTCGCGCCCCCGCGCCTTCGGCGATTGACCGCGTGCGGACAAGAACCTTTCAGAGGCGCATGATCACGCGGCCGAAAGGCCGGCCCTCGATTAAATGCCTCACGGCGGCGCCAGCCTCATCGAGCGGAAAAGAACGGTCGACCGTTGGTTGAATGGACCCACCGGCCAGATAGCCGAGCAGAATCCTTTGCGCCGCCGCAATCGTCTCCGGCGAGAAGGCGCGGAGGGTGAAGCCATGCACTTTGGCCGCCTTCCAGATGATGTCGGTCAGATTGAGGGTCGCCTCGCGGCCGGCGGCATAGCCGACCACGACGTAGGTTCCCGCATTGGCGAGACATCCAAGCGCCTCACCGGTAAGGGCGCCGCCGACGCCGTCGATGACGACATCTACGCCCTTGCCCGCGGTCAGCCGCATCACCCCGTCACGCAAACGCTCCCGCGACAAGTCGATGACATGCTCGTAGCCGGCGGCGCGCGCTTCATCGGCCCTGGCTGAGGAAGTCGCGGTCGAAATGGCGAGAGACGCGCCGAGATTTCGGGCGATCTGGACGCTCTCCATGCCCACCGCGCCGCCGATCCCCGGCGCGAGCATCGTTTGTCCCGGCTTGAACTCAGCGAATTTCGTCAGCGACAGATACCCTGTGATATAACCCGCGCCGGCGAGAAAGGCAGCCGCGACGTCGTCCTCGATGTGGGTTGGAACATGAGACAATCCGGTCGCCGCGGCGGCAACAAACTCACGCCAGGTTCCATCTGCGACCAGCCCGAAGCCTCGACCGGTGACGAACACGCGGTCGCCACGTTTGAAATCATCGACGTTGGATTCCTCGACAAACCCGACGCCGGTCTGTCCGCCAATCCGAGGCAGATTGGCCGGGGTAGCGAGGAAAATGTGCCCGCCGCGAAAAGTGTCATCAAGCGGGTTGATTCCGACGGCCCGCATTTTGACGAGCACTTCGCCCGTCGCTGGTTTCGGAATCGGCAATTCAACCGGTCTGTTCTCATCGTAGCCGCCATAAGCGCGATATTGTATGGCTTTCATGGTTCGACACTCCTTTTGGATTTTGGAATTCGGGTTTCGGGTTTCACCTTCAACTAGATCTTGTCCGCTTCAGTTGGTTCGACATTCGCGCATCCGGATCACGCGCAGCGCAAGCCCCAAGCGAAGCTATGCACGCGCGGTCGCCGCGATCCTTTGTTTGGTCTCTAGCTCTTGACGGCCGGGGCCGGCGGCACGGGCAAGATGATTTCGGAGGCGATCTTCCAGCCGCCGCCAATCCTTATCCAATTCATGATCATCAGAAACGGTTTGGGCGTGCCGTCCTGACCGGCGTAAGAGACGGTAATGGTCAGCGGCGCGTACGATTCCGCTAGGTCATGCGTCAGGCCTACAACTCTGAACCTCGTAAGGTCGGGCTGTAGGACAACGGGCCCCGATGCGGCGATATCGTGCAGTTTCTGATCGATAGCCTGATTGCCCCAGAAGCCTGCCCAATTACCCTCGGACGCGACGGCGCTTTTTGCGACCAGAAGCGCCGAAGGCGATTGCCAGAACATCTGATGCAGGGCTTTGAGATCGTGACGATTGGCTAGCTCCATCACCGTTTCAAACTGCGATCTGATGGCGCTCAATGTGGGAGCGTCCAAGGGATCTGTATCGGCGGCATGACCGAAGGACAAAAATCCGAAACCAGCGGCGGCCAAGGCCACGGCAGCGGTGAAAAGATTGGTACGCATGTTCAGCACTCCTTTGCACGGTTGGTATCTGCTTCGTTGGCGCGCCGGCCTTTGGGCCTGCGATCGATTTCGAGCATCGCGTCGTAGAACTCGCGCGTGAGCCACGGCTCGGTCACGATGCGCGCACAGCTAGGTGTAACGGCTTGCAATCATCCGCGCACGGGCTCGCAATCATCGGCGGGTCTGGCTCACGCTAGTTGCAACTGGCGGAACGGGTCGGGCTCACGATCTTTGCAACTGGGCTCATTCTCAATTGCGACGGGCTCGCAAACATAAATTCTCGGCTCACGATAATTGCGACGGGGGGCGCGGGGCTGCGGGCAGGAAAACGAGGGGTTTCCTTCACACCGGCAGCCCGGCGGCGAGCATTTGCTCCTTGACCTCGCGAGCCCGATCGGGCTCCAGCGTGCGTTTGAACAGGGCTCTTATTTCACCGGGTTTCATGCCCAACATTTCCGACAGGACGGCTGGCGTGTAGCCGTGCCGGGTGAGCGTCGGTTCGAGATCGTCGATCTGCTTGGACAGCACGGATTCGACGATCGCCTCGGTGATTGGCTTTTCGCTCGCCTGGTATCCCGTCTCGAAGGCGAGCGTCAGATGCTGCTCGATTTGCAGCGGTGTCCGCAGGCGTGACGCCAGGAGGTCGAGAGCCGCCGGCTCGATGATCGCATCGACGTCCAGCGTCTTGTTTCGGGCGCAGGAAACGAGCAGCCATTCGATATATTCGCGCTGACTGCCGGTTACGCCCTCCAACGAAAACACCACTGTCCGATTGCCGATTTCCTCCATGTTGGGATTGCGCAGTTCGTTGCGCAGTTTTGGGTGGCCGGCCAGAAGGATGGACAATTTTCCGCCGCCGTCGGCCAGCATTTCGATCAGGCGTTTGAGGCCGGTCAGCGTATGGCGGTGCAGATCGTGCGCCTCGTCGATGATGAGCACGATGGGCTTCTTGCGCTTCTTCGCCAGCTTGCGCAGTTCGCGCTCGCGCAACTCTCCTTGTTTGGGGATCTTCGGCTCTTTCTCCAAAGTGAGATCACAAAACAGGGCCGTAATCAAAGTGCCGAGCGTGGCTCTGTCCTTCTCGACGGCGACGGATTTCGAGACGAGAACGCGGCCATCTTCGGCCAACATGTCTTGCAGCCGCCGCAGCGTCACCGTCTTGCCCGAACCGACGACGCCGCAAAGCGCGATCAGATCGCTGTCATAGACCGCCTGCCGGATATCCTTGAGAAGTTTGCGATGATGAGCCGTCTCGTAATAATCGGTCGAACGCGGCGAGCGCGCCAAGCCATAGAATTCCATCACCTCAGCGCGCATGATCGCCATCCTTCTCGGCCGGGCGGCTCCGGGCCTTGTCCCTGAAATATCCGCGCACGCAGGTAATGATCGTGCGCCGATCCAGCGTGTCGCGGATCAACGCATCGAGGTAGGCGCGGTCTTCGTCCGTCAATTGCGCCAGCGGGCGGCCGAGATAGTCGGCAATGGCGAGTTTTGCGGCCAAAGGCGAGGCGAACCTCAGTTCGTTGAACGGATCGGGATCGACGAAGGGGATCGACGCCGGCGCGGCTATCGGACTTGCCGCCGACGCTGGCAAGGGGGCCATCGTCTCCAGCGCGGCGCGCGGCAAGCCCAGCTTTTCCGCCAAGGCTTCGATGCGCTCGATGCGGTCGTTGCCGGCATATTTGCGCAAGCTGCGATAGCGATGCAGCGGGATCGGGCCGTCGATGGGGCCAAAAGGCCCAAAGCGCCGTTCCTGATGCTCGACATAAAGCTCTTGATCGAACAGCCCCCACCACAGCGTCACCGTCTCCCCAGCCAGTTCGGGAGCGACCTCGTAGATCATGCCGTCGATCTGAACGCGGGCGTCCACTCCGACCTTCCGACGCTCGGGTTCGCGAGCAAAAGTCCGAAACCGGTCGAAGGAACACATGGCTCGCAAGCCGCCCGGAGGTGCGTTTTGTAGCCAATCCTGAGTTCGCGAATGCGGTTGCGATCGATGCGGCTGGCCGTTGTAACGGACGAGATAGTTTCGCAGCCACAAATTGGCTTCCGCCTCGTCTTGCGGCTTGTGGAAATGATAGAGCGTCTCGTGAGCTTCCTTGACCGTGCGAAACGGCCTCTCGACCTTGCCCTTGGCGCGGGCCGTCACCCGGCGGCCATCCGATCCCTTGGGCATGTGCGGCTTCGTCTCGACGCCGAGATGCGCCATCACCGTCTGAAATATGCGTGATTTGGCGATCGGGCCGTTGTCGAGATAAAGCATCTTCGGAATGCCTTGCAGAACGAGGCCTTCCTCTTCCTTCGGCGCCATGGCGTTGAATAGAAAGCGCAGCGCCGCTTCGACGTCCTCGCCGTAAACGCAACGGTATTCCTGGTAACAAACGCCGCTGCGATCATCGACGACGCTGAACAGCATCAGCGTCGGCGCGCCTCGGCCCGGCTCCATCCACAAGGGCGCGGGAACATGTTTGATGTCGGAAGGAGACAGGTCGAATTGCCAGCAATCGTTGCTGTGATCGGCCTGGAAACGCGTCGCGACCGGAGGTTGACGCATCCGCGTCTCGTCGAGACCGAAGCCACGCAAATGGCGATTGACCGTCGCCTTGCTCAACAGGCCCACCGGCGCGCGAACGAGGCCTTCCGGCGTATCGATCCCATGCTCGATCAGAAGCTCCAGCGCTCTGCGTGTCGAGATGTGTCGGCCGTTCTTGTTGGTCGTGCGTAACTTCAGCGCCGCGATCACCTCGCAGAAGCGCTCCATCTCCGCGCGCGTCAGGTGACGTGGCGCGCCTCGGTCTCGCCTATGCAAGGAGCGTGGCCGAAATTGATCCCGCAGCGCTCGATAGAGGGTTGCGATGGAGACGCCATGCAAATGGGCGCATTTTTCGATCAGAAGCCGCCGCTCGGAGGAACGCGGCGGCAAATTTTCTATCCTCTGACGCAAGGCCGCCAACACTTCGTCGGAGGGCCGCTTGCGTCCCATCTCAGGCCGCGGCTTCGTCGAGATAGCTGTACAGCGTAGGCTTGGAAATGCCCATCATCCGGCAAATCTCGGCAATCGTATGCCGCCGGTCATTGTAGAGTTCGATCGCCAATTGCCGCTTGGCGGGATCGAGACGCTTGGGACGACCCCCTTTCCTGCCGCGAGCGCGCGCAGCGACGAGCCCCGCCTGGGTGCGTTCGCGAATGACATGCCGCTCGAATTCGGCGAGCGCGCCGAACATGTGGAAGATCAGGCGGCCGCCGCTCGAACTCGTATCGATTTTTTCTTGCAGGCTCACCAGACCAATGCCGGCCTCTTCGAGCCGCTTGGCCAATACGATCAAATCATGCAGCGATCGTCCCAACCGGTCGAGCCGCCAGACGACGATCGAATCGCCAGCTCTGGCGATTTCGAGCAACATGGTCAGGCCTGGCCGCGCCGCCTTCGCGCCGCTCAGCCGATCTTCGAGGATTTTTTCACAGCCCGCAGCCCGCAGAGCGTCCCGTTGCAGATCGAGATTTTGATCGTCCGTCGAAACCCTGGCGTAGCCGAGCAGCATGGTTGTAAATGAACCCGTCAATTTAATCCGATTCCATACTTTGAATACCTAAACGACTTTTATGCCCAAAAATAACGCGTCGCAAGCGTGTCGAGGGCAGACGAAGGCGAAGGGCAAGAAACTCCTCGTTTTCCTGCCCGCAGCCCCGCGCCCCCCGTCGCAATTATCGTGAGCCGAGAATTTATGTTTGCGAGCCCGTCGCAATTGAGAATGAGCCCAGTTGCAAAG
>Ga0302189_10001370_pt1 | contig 20603 bp, 23 predicted proteins | sample II_Bog_E2_2_FD_194551 | JGI IMG/M metagenome (GOLD analysis project Ga0302189, IMG submission 194551) | Peat permafrost microbial communities from Stordalen Mire near Abisko, Sweden - II_Bog_E2_2 | ecosystem: Environmental > Terrestrial > Soil > Wetlands > Peat | place: Sweden: Abisko...
GTCGCAGCTGTTCCCGGTGGGCCGGCCACCGTCGACGCTGCCCCTTGCGGGCCAGTGTTGCCCAGCGTACCCTGCGCTCCAGTGGCTCCCTGCGGACCAGTCGCGCCCTGCGGACCTTGCGCCCCAGTCGCACCCAGAGCGCCGGCTGCCCCGGCCTGCGCCACAAGATCCCAGAAGGCATTGTCTCCGCCGATGGTCGGCAGATTCCCCATATTGCCGGCGGCGATGGAGATATAGCTGGAGCTTGGAACAGTGCCATCGGTGTAGGAGACCGAATCGCCAACATTGTAGGTCGAAGCGCCGTTGTAAGGGCCAAGGAAGTTGACCAGGCCCGTCGCGCCGGTTGCCCCGGTCGCGCCCGTGGATCCGGCTGGGCCGGTTGCGCCAGTTGCACCCGTCGCGCCGATCGCTCCGGCCGGGCCTTGCGCGCCGGTTGCGCCATCCGCGCCCGCGGCCCCTGCCGGTCCCTGCGAGACTACAGTTATGTCGAGATGCGCAGCGTGGCTGGTCTCGTCGTTCTCCTTGGAATCGAAGACCACGTCGGCCGAACTGGTGGTCAGCGCAATGCCGGCGGAAGCGCCCGCGGTGACCCAGGCCTGCACCAGCGCCGTCACATCGACGACAACGAACTGCTGCGCCACCGCGGGAGTGAACGACGCCACGGTCGGGCCCAGCGTGGGCATGGTCGCAAACGTCACCGCCGATTCGGTCCACGGGCTGGTTACCGCTACGACGTTGACCAGGGCTGGGGTGGTGTTGTTGATTCGGTTCACATACAGCTTCAGCGACGCTGCGCCGATCTGGCTGGCCGTGGTCCCCGCTGGAAGCGACGACAGGTCGAACTGAATCAGCGTGGTGCCGTTGGCGTTCACGTACAGGTTCGACAGACCGCCGAAGTTGACAGTTGAGTAGAGGCTGCTCACATAGGTGTCGCCCACCACCACGCCCTCGGTGGCATCAGCAACCGCCGCCGACGGAACCGACAGCAAAGCTGCCGCCACCAACTTCATTCCCATACGCTGACTCATAGGTGATCTCGTGACAGCCCTCATGGGCGCCGATATACGAACACAATTCTTGTTCCACTCGGACACAGGCGATGCCACCCGAGCGGGGCTATGACCCTGCTCAGAGGCTCGCATCATTCGTCATCTCCAAATGAAACCGGGGATCTGGCTCCGGAACGAACCAATGCACTTGGATTGCTCGACGGGACGGGGATTGTGCGTGGTGCTCCCCAAGGTTATATCTGGACGCGCAAGGGTTGGCAAGTTAAATGTTGACATTTGCTCAAATCCTCCTCGGTCATCGACCGCGTTCGGCATTCTTGTTTTTGCCGTTCTCTTTCGTGCGGAACCCGACTTCGAGCTTCACCCAATTTAGCTAGTTACAATGCGAGGCCACGTCGATCACGCTTTGGTACTGCGACGGGGGCGCGGCCGGGAAGTCCGCCAACGCCGAACCGCTAATCTGCAGCCAGACGTACGAGCCGGCCGGTACCGCCATGCTTCCGGTCGCGGTGCCGGTTGTTTGTAAAAGGAACAATTGGCTTAATGTGACCGAGGGGCCTGGGATAGGCCCCGTCGTCGGAGGCTGTGCCATCAGCGTGACCGTAATCGTATCGCCGGGATTGGGGACGACTTCTGCCAAAATAAGGCTATTCACGTTTACCGTCAGCGAGTCGAACGTGCATGCCGCAGGCATAAGCACGGAGGACCATTGGTAGGCCGGCGGGAGTGTTTGTCCGAATGTCGGATCACCGCTAAACGACGGGCTGGCCATAATACCGCTGAATCCCAACTGGGGGGTCTCATACGCGAGGATGGCCGGAGTGACCAGAATCTGCGCTGAGAAAAACGTTCCCGGGCCAGTGGGACCGGTTGGGCCGGTTGGACCTGTCGGGCCGGTTGGACCCGCTGGCCCGGTGGAGCCGGTTGCACCCGTGGCCCCGGTCGCGCCTGCCGGCCCCGCCGGACCCTGTGTTCCCGCAGCCAGCGCCACCAGGCTGAAAGCGACTACTGTTTGGCTCCCGCCTGAACGCTCAAGGACCACTAGCGCGGAGGTAGCATTGACCAGTTGGACTACGTCGCCGGCATTCAAGGTGATCTGGCCGTGGCCGACAACCTGGGCTGGGCCTGTTACATTCCCGAAGGACGAGCCGGGAGCCAGGACCGCGCCATTGACCAAAAGGCCCAGGAATCCCCCCGAAGATAAAAATGCATTGTAGTCAAAGGTGTAGGTTCCCCCTGCCAGCACTGTCACCGACCCCGATGACTGGTTGAAGGTAAAGCCGGAATTCGTAGCCGATGAAAGGAAGGGACCCTCAAAGAAGGCTCCGCCCGGCGGGACAGTAACCGTATTCGAGTAGGTCAATGCGATATAACTTGCGGGCGTGGTGCTTCCGCTGCCCGAGGTGGCGACCCAGGTGGTGGTGTCCGTTCCCGGCGTATCCACGCCCACCGTCGTTCCCGGCCCATTGGACTGAGTGCAGATGTAAGTGGTCGACGAGTACACCACGGCCGCGCCCGGCGGATAGACAGCCGACGCTGAGTAGTTCCCGCCCACGATCGGCCCCGAAGGGCCTTGTGGGCCGGTTGCGCCCGTCGCTCCAGTTGCTCCAGTGGGTCCAGCAGGGCCTGTCGCCCCGGTAACTCCCGTTGCGCCTGTTGCGCCCGCCGGTCCCTGCGTTCCCGCCGCCATTGCGACAAGGGTTAAGGAGGCCGAGACTTGAGGAGGATTGAAAGGAAAGCTCAGGGCCGAGGGTGAATATGGAGAATTGACGAGCGTTACCACGTCCCCGGCATTCAGCGTGAGGACGCCGTGACCGACAATCTGCGTAGAACCTGTAGGCCGTCCGAAGCTCGTGCCGGAAGCAAGGTTGCCATTCACTATGAGAGCCAAAGATCCTGCCTCATAGGCAAGCACGTCATAGTCGTAGGTATAGGTTCCTGCAGCCGCGACCGTCACGGACCCCGAGTTGTAGATGAAGCCGGAGTTTGTAATCACGCTGGAAGGTGGAAGTGAAAAGATCGGCTGGCCAGGGTCGGCGGGTAAAGGCAAAATCATGGCCGTTACGGCAATAAAGCTGGCCGGGGTGGTGCTTCCGCTACCGGAGGTGGCAACCCAGGTGGTCGAGTCAGTTCCCGGCGTATCCACACCCACCGTCGTTCCCGGTCCGTTGGGCTGAATTGAAATATATGTGGTCGAGGAGTACACCACGGCTGCGCCGGCCGGGTAGACGGCGCTCGCCGAGTAGGTTCCGCCGACGATTGGCCCCACCGGGCCGGTTGCTCCAGTCGCGCCGGTCGCCCCGGTCGCACCCGTTGCGCCGGTTGGTCCTGCTGGGCCTTGTGCGCCGGTTGCACCCGCGGCCCCTGCCGGTCCCTGCGATACCACTGTGATGTCGAGATGCGCAGCGTGGCTGGTCTCGTCGTTCTCCTTGGAGTCGAACACTACGTCGGCCGAGCTGGTGGTCAGCGCAATGCCGGCGGATGCGCCCGCGGTGACCCAGGCTTGCACCAGCGCAGTCACGTCGACAACGATGAACTGCTGCGCCACTGCGGGAGTGAACGACGCCACGGTCGGGCCCAGCGTGGGCATGGTCGCAAACGTCACCGCCGATTCGCTCCACGGGCTGGTTACCGCTACGACGTTGACCAGGGCTGGGGTGGTGTTGTTGATCCGGTTCACATACAGCTTCAGCGACGCCGCGCCGATCTGGCTGGCCGTAGTCCCGGCGGGAAGGGACGACAGGTCGAACTGGATCAGCGTGGTGCCGTTGGCGTTCACGTACAGGTTTGACAGCCCGCCAAAGTTGACGGTTGAGTAAAGGCTGCTGACATAGGTGTCGCCCACCACCACGCCCTCGGTCGCATGCGCCGCGCTGGCCGACAGTACCATCAGCATCGCCGCCGCCATCCGCTTAATACCCATACGTTTGCTCATCGTTGATCTCCAGATTGCCCTCTTGGGCGGCGAATACGGACACAATTCTTCTTCCACTCGGACACAGACGACGCCACCTGAGCCAATGCGACGACCCTGCTCAGAGGCTTGCATCATTCTTCATTTCCAAATGAAGCCGGGAATCTGGCTCCGGAACGAACCAATGCACTTGGATTGCTCGACGGGACGGGGATTGTGCGTGGTGCTCCCCAAGGTTATATCTGGACGCGCAAGGGTTGGCAAGTTAAATCCTGACATTTGCTCAAATCCTCCTCGGACATCGACTGCGTTTGGCGTTCTTGTTTTTACGCATTTACTTTCGTATGGAACCCAACTTCGAGATTCAGGTGTTCAGGCGACCACGGCTATTGGCAGACCAGATTCACCGTGACAATGTTGGGTGCGCCGCCTGTGTCGGTTTCTTCAAAGCCGATCGATAGAAGGTCACCCTGGTTGACGCTGAACGTGTCGGTCGTGTCTGAGCAGTTGGCCGTGATTCCCTGAAGCGTGGGGTCGACAACAGCGATGCAGGACATTGGGGTGGCATTAAACCCGCCGGGGATGTATCCCCCATGTGTAGTGGCTTGCTGCACGGAGACGGTGATGAAGTCCACGTCGTAGGCGAGCGTCGAGGCAATGTTGACGCCCCCGACATTGAGGGCCGCCATGGTGCAGGCGGCGGGCGCCACGATGAAATTGACGGAGTTGACACCCGGTGGCGCGACATTATTAGGGTAGCCGGGGGAGATGTTATTGATGGCGCTGGGCACCGCGCCGTTATAGGTGGGAGAGAAGTAAAAGAGAGTATTCGTCCCCAGACCGCTTTGAATCGTAGTTGAAGTTGTGAAGCCGGAAGTACTGAGGGTTCTCGCGGGGCCTGTCGGCCCAGTAGGTCCGGTAGGGCCGGCCGGACCTACCGCGCCGGCAGTTCCGGCCGCTCCTGCTGACCCAGTAGCTCCAGTTGCGCCGGTTGACCCGGCCGCCCCCGCAGCTCCTCCCGCTCCAGTTGGGCCTGCAGGTCCAGCCGCACCCGCCGCACCCGCCGGTCCCTGCGACACCACGGTAATGTCAAGACGCGCCGCATGGCTGGTTTCATCGTTCTCTTTCGAATCGAGCACAATATCGCCGGAGCCGGTGGTGAGCGCCACGCCGAAGTTGCTTGCGGGCGTGGTCACCCAGCCCTGCACCAGCGAGGTGATATCGATGACAATGAACTGCTGCGCCGTCGCCGGCGTGAACGACGCTACCGCCGCGCCCAGCGTGGGAAGAGTCGCATAGGTCACCGTGGACTCGCTCCATGCGCCGGTCACGGGCAGTACGCTGACAAGGCCCGGCGCGTTGACCCGGTTCACGTACAGCTTGAGAGACGCCGCGCCGATCTGGCTCCCCGTGGTCCCCGCCGGCAGAGACGACAGATCGAACTGAATCAGCGCCGTCCCACTGCCGCTCACGTACAAATTCGACAAGCCGCCGAAGTTGACGGTTGAGTAGAGGCTGCTCACGGAGGTGTCGCCCACGACGACGCCCTCGGTGGCATGCGCCGCGCCCGCTGACAGAACCATCAGCATCGCCGCCGCCGTCCGCTTCATCCACACCGCGCTCGTCTTCCTCTGATTCGACTCCCCAACCATACTGCTCCTTCAGCCAAGCAAAGCTATCAGCGGCCACGGTTCCAGCAATCGAGCCGGAGATCCTTGATCGCAGCGAGCATCCACCAGGACACCACGGTTAACGCTCCGCCACGAAATGTGAGCCGGGCTGAATGACCTTGATGATCAACAAGCGATCCAACCAGCGTCACTTGTCTTGTCGGGGAACTGCAGGCGCAGTAACTCCCTGCGACGCCACAGCAGCGCCCGAACGCATTTTTTCGAGGATTGCAATCGAGACTAAGATGGAAGGCCGCCTGGGATAGGTCGCAGACTAAGTGTCCCGGTTCAACTCCTTAGACAAAGCCCTTCAGACGCTCATCGAGCGCGGATGAGACACCCACCGTACGAGAGATCGAAGCCTACAGAATGGGCCGTGTGATTACTTTCGTGGAAGGCGCCTATACGATGCAATAGCACAAGGGATGTAGATTGTGCTTCCGAGCTAAGCGATCCCGTCGATTCGCTTTCGATCATCGACGATGTGGCGCTTGCGATCACCAGGCGTTGGCCGGTGAAGCGGGCAATGTGCTAAGGGCCGCCGAGCTCCATGTGGATGTAGTCGCCGTCGAGTTCCTCAACGCTGAAGCTGATCTCAGCGTCTCGTGAGTTGTACGACCACCGCCGGTATCCCTGGCGCAGACTCATCTTCGCAATTTCCTCGGGGAAACTTCAGAGTGTTTTCTTTCAGAGCCGGCCACGCCGTCTTGGGATATGCGCGAGCGAATCGTTTGATCCGGCCTTGGACAACAACCATGGACTTCCAGCCCTCCGCCACCAAAACACCGGCCGCCAGGCAGAACTCATGCGCTGTCGCGGAGTCCATCTTGAAGAAGCGCCGCAGCGCGATCCCGTCCCTGATCCCGTCCGAGGACATGGCCGGTTGGTAATAGGGCGACAGGATCTTTCGATTACCCACAATTCAGTCTCCTTTTCAGATACTTACGAAATGGCCAACAAAACGGCCCATTTTCGGCCCTAATCCGATAGAAACTCCGACTCCCTCAACTCTGGAAAAGACCTCAAGTCCCCGCCACAAATGCAGTGTCGCGAAAATGTGGGTAATTGCAAGATCCTGTCGCCCTGTTGCCGATTGCCGGTACCGTACCGGGGCCGAGAAAGAACAAATCCAGCTTGCCAAAGGGTCTTTGGGCAAATATCATAACTGCACGTTTCCACTTGGAAGTTTCCCCACTTCAATCTGGGACTCTGCACAACCGGCCCTTTTTCGGTTTGGGAGTTGCTATGGGTTCTTTTGGCGTATGTCTTTCTTCTACTTCTGTTTGTTGTCCCCTCCGACTATCCACTAGACAGGGAAGCCGAGACTGTACCAAGCCACCGGTATTTGGGGTTCTGGACCTCAATAGAGCTGCAATAGGAATTCGGAGACGGGCACCCCAGCAAAACGGAATGAACCGTGCGGCTTCACTTTGGCTGGGGCTGCTTGCGTTTGCCCTCTTGCCCGCGCTCGCGCAGACGCCTACAGGCAGGATTCACGGCCACGTGACCAACCCCACTGGAGCATCGCAATCCAGCGGCACGGTGACTCTTGCAGCCCCCGGCGCCGGAATGCAAGACGACGAGGGATCCTTCCCCGTAGACAATAATGGTAACTATGTCGGCCAGGCTTCCCCCGGTACCTATACCGTTATCTACCGTACGCTGGGAATGACATCAGATAGGAAGGCAGACAAGGCCGACAATGTGGAGATCGTGGCTGGCCAGGATACGCTCCTGGACTTCGATATGTCTCGCAGGGAATACGTCGATGCATTGCCTGCCGACCAACGAAGGCAGTTGGAGGAGCTAAAGAGGCGCAATTCCGAAGCCATGAAGGCCAATGATGTCATCAGGGGCCTTAATGCCGACCTGATGATTGTTACCCAAGACCTGAAGGATGCCGATAGCGCATCCGATGCGGAGACCAAGGCTGCCAAGTATGGTGAGGTTGAAGCCCTCATGCTGAGAGACACTCAGGCTAAACCGGATGCCTCGATTCTATGGGCTCAGTTGGGTCAGGCTCAACTTGGATTGATGAAGTTCCGTGAGGCCGAATCGTCTTTCACCAAAGCGCTGGAAGTTGAAAACGCGTCGAAGCGTCCCAATCCACAAGTCCAGAGTTTATCCAACACCAAGCTGGCGCAAATCCATGCGGGAACGGGCATGGTCGCTGGGACGTATGCGGCGGTGCCAGTTCCAAATCAACCAGCACAGGGATCTCCATCACCGGCCCCTGCGCAGCACCAATATGAGGATCTTGCGCCCCCACCTCCTGCGCCCGCTCCAGCCCCTACCATCTCCATGGGTCAGACCAAGGATCAAGTAACCGCCGCTTTCGGGGAGCCACAACGGAAGGCGGCGGTGGGACCAAAGGAAATCTTCTTTTACACGGACATGAAGATGAAGGTCACCTTCATCAACGGAAAAGTGAGCAGCATTGAATAGGCATCAGCGCAGCAAGCAGTGAAAGAGGATAGAACCATGCGAGTTGCAATACGAACTTTAGCATTGTCGGTGGCGGCGGCTTTGTTTTGCAGCACGACACAATCGATCTGTGCTCAGGGGAACGATCCGATAGCGGCAATTCAACAGAAACTCCAGGAGCGCATCGTTTTGGCTACCTTGGACGCGAATGGCGAGATTGTGACGGCCGGATCAGTGATTACTTTAAGAAGTGGCTCACTACAAATGTGCGCCACCACCGCCCCGGCTGCAGCAGGCACCCCGGTGAATTCCTATAAAAACGGAAGGCTATCTGCTGGGATGTTTTCATGGAATCTAGGCTTGGGCCTGATGAAGATTGACCCGAATTCGATTCCGATGCACACGGCTGTGGCTGGGGAGAAATTCTGGATTGTCCACTACAACGTCATGAAAAACAACGTTCAATTCAAGATATGGACCGATCCAGACTCAAATAACCTCCGTTACTGGACGTGGCTGGAGATTCCGTTTGACAAGAAGCAAGTCCCTTCGCCGGACCAGCTCATGAATACCCTTGCTGAGGTTCTGGCGGTGGAGCCGGTACATGCTCAACAGGCGCAAGATGAAAGTGGCCAGCAGGCTGCGCAGGCTCCTCCCGGCCTGGCAACGAATCCGGTGCAAGACAGCCCGCGTCCGCCAATCCCAGGACAATACCTCGCCCCCGGAGGGTCTCACCTGCTACTTCTTGCGGACGGTTCGTTCACGAAGTTTATCGGTGCTGGCCAAGTTCACGGACAGTATGAAGTGGATGGGGATAAGTTGACTCTCACTTTCACATCCACTGGTTTCTTGCAGCATTTCAGGATTCAGGGCGGCAACCTGTTGGATGTAAATACCCAACAGGCATGGGCCCGGTCCGGGGACGCGCCTGCCGCTCCGACAGCTTATCAAGAGATTGCACCGCCGCCGACGCCTGTAGCGGATGCACCGCCTCCCACCGTCGCTCTTGGCCAGACCATGGATCAAGTTACCACTGGTTTCGGACAACCCCTGAAGCTGGCCAGAATCGGTGTTAAGGTCATCTTCTATTACAAGGACATGAAGGTGACCTTCACCAACGGAAAAGTCAGCAACGTGGAGTAAGGCGCGGGTAACCGAATTGGCGCTCGGCCAGACCGGGCGCCCTGAAAGGGAAACAACAATGAAGACGAGGTATCGGCTCACTGCTGTTTTGGCATTTGGATTCGCTGTCTCGGCGTGGGCACAACAGAGCGCACCGCCTCAACGCAAACCTGCCGACAGCGGGCCGACGCTGGCCGCGACCATGCAATTCATCCAGGAGAAGCTGAGCGAGAAGGGCAAAATTGGCTGGGAGGAGACATGGAGCAGTCAACCGGGCTTTACCAGACGCGTTTTTGCCCAAACCACTGACGCCATGGCTGATCCGGCTGCATGTACTCTCTACACCACGGCAACGCTGGATTACACCATCGAGCTACCGAAAGGGAGGGTTCTCAAGCCGGGTGGCCCGCTTACCGCAGACGATTTGCAGATTCACTTGGTGCAGACGGAGACAATTCCCTTCAAAGATGTCGAAAAGATCACCGTCGAAAAGATGCAGGATGTTAAGAATCAGTCTCTTGCTGAGCAAGCTCACCCTGATGTCACCGTGACGGTCACGCCTCCTGTTTTCTATGTGAAGCTGTGGGCATCGAACGCCGTTTTCTCCATTCACACTTCCACAACGAAGGGTAGTCAGGCGCCTGTGGAGAAAGACAGAACCAGCAAGGAGGATGGCTTCGATTTCCGCGATGAGGAATCGTCCAACCATGCGGCCAAAGCCATGATTCATGCCATGGAACTATGTGGCGGCGGCGTCACCAAGAAGGATCTCTTCTAGACCCTTAGGGGCAGGGAATGTGTGCAAAAGCCCTTGGAAAAATGATGGACCGACCAACAGCCGCATTTGGGGAGCCGCAGAGGAAGGCGGCGGCGGGAGCGAAGGAGATATTCTTCTACACGGATCTCAAGATGAAAGTCACCTTTACCAACGGAAAAGTGAGTAGCATTGAATAGGCGTCAGCACCCCCGAAACGAAGAACAGCACACAAAGATCGAGAGAGGAAAGGGTATCCAATGACCATGCCAGTTATTCGCGGAACCATGAGGAATGTTTCAGTAGCACTGATTGTTGCCGGGTTCCTGTGTGTTGCTACCCTGGCAAGCGCCCAAACCAAGAAAGCTCCACCGCCGCCAGCCAAGCCGGCTCCAGCGGTTGCGCCCGCTGCCAGGCCGGCGCCCCCTGCCGCAAGGCCTGCAGCGGGCAACCCGGCTGGAGCCGGGATGCAGCGGCCCAACACTGGTCCCTCGGCAAACCAACCGTACAGGACCGGCCCAACGGCAAGTGGCGGAGGCGCGCGCATTACTGCTAACGGAACTGGCGGCACACGCACACCGACCGCCGCAGGCCCAGGAGGTGGCGTACCCCGTACGGCGATCAGAAACTCGACGGTCAATGCCCCTAGAAACACCAGGGAATTGACTAGCCAAAGCGGCAGCGCGATCCGCTTGCGCTCCAACGGCAGGCCGAGCGACGTGCATGACGCCAACAGGGGCATGGATGTTCATCACGGTTTGAACGGGGGCCAAAGGGTATCGGTCGAGCACGCCGACCACAGCCGGACCGTTTTTGAACGGGGCCGGCCCGGATACGTGCAACATCCGTATTCCTTCCGTGGCCACGATTTTGCCCGGCGCAGCTACTTCTATCATGGCCGTAGCTACGACCACTTCTACCACGGCTATGCCTACCGCGGTGGCTATCTGCATGTCTACGGTCCGAGCTTTTACTATGGGGCGGGCTTTTACGGTTGGGCATACAACCCGTGGGCCTCGCCCATCGCTTTTGGATGGGGATTTGGCGGCAGTCCCTGGTATGGGTACTACGGCTACTATTTCTCGCCTTATGCGTCCTACCCTTCAGCCTCGTATTGGTTGACCGACTACATGATCTCGTCGGATTTACAGGCGAGCTATGCAGCGCACCAGGAAGCCGGCGAGGTTGACGGCGCTCCTCCCGCGGCCTCTGGCCCTCCAGAGCTTACGCCTGAAGTGAAACAGCAGATTGCCGATGAAGTGAGAAATCAGTTGGCGCTCGAAAACCAGGAGGCGGCGGCCAATGCACAACAGGCGGATGTGGACCCAGGTTCCAGCGGCATTGATCGCCTTCTGAGCGATGCCGCGAGGGGAAAGCAGCATGTATTTGTGGTTGGCTCCGCGCTGGATGTGGTGGATGCCTCGCAAACGGAATGCACACTGAGCGATGGCGACGTGCTGGCTCTTCAAACCGCGCCCCCTACAGACGCAAAGGCCGCGGCTTTAGTCGTGCTCTCAAGCAAGGGCGGTCAGGAATGTCAGAAGCAGGCCGTGGTTTCGATCGCGTTGGAAGACTTGCAGGAGATGCAGAACCACATGCGGGAGACCATCGACCAGGGGCTACAGGAATTACAGGCCAAGCAGGGCAAAGGTGTGCTGCCGGCGGCGCCGTCTTCCGCCCTGGCCCCGCCAGCCCCGGCACAGTATGCCTCCATTGCGCCTCCGCCCGATCCGAACGCGGCCTCCGAGATTCAGCAACAGGCCCAACAGGCCGACCAGGCTGAGAAGGAAGTGACCGCCGAAGCAACGCAACCGAACACTAACCAGTAAATCCTGGCGGGTGGCCCTGGTCTCATATCGCGCATCATTAAGTTGAGGGTGCCCCCGATCCCTCGCTTTTGGGGATCGGGGAGGAAGGCCGGCGCCCCGGAGATTTACTCTTTTTCAGGAGCGGGCGGGTGGCCCTGGTCTCATGTCGCGCATTATTAAGTTGAGGGTGCCCCCGATCCTTCGCTTTTGGGGATCGGGAGGAAGGCCGGCGGCGGGTAGCCTTGGTCTCATATCGCGCATTATTAAGTTGAGGGTGCCCCCGATCCCTCGCTTTTGGGGATCGGGGAGGAAGGCCGGCGGCGGGAGGCCCTGGTCTCATATCGCGCATTATTAAGTTGATGGTGCCCCCGATCCCTCGCTTTTGGGGATCGGGGAGGAAGGCCGGCGCCCCGGAGATTTACCCTTTTTCAGGAGCGGCGGGCTCCTGCCCAGGCATTTCGGCAATCGGCACATAGTTCACGATCGGCGTAAGAATCGCGCGCGCTTCCGCCTCCATCGGTCGCCCGCTCATCGCGGCGCGGACCCTTAGCTTCTGTTTCACCTGGCTGTCGAGATTGGGGATCAGGAGCGTCGCCATACGCGTCGATTCTACCGCAATAATGCTAGCATTGATATCGAAAACTGGGGTAAAAGCCCGCTTCTGGCGCGCAAAAAACACATCGAAAACACCGCTTTTTGCGCTTATTTCGCACTAAAACAGCTTAAAACGGCTTATTTTGCACGTTTTGTCACGCGTTTGAGTGCGCAGATAGGCGTATGCTGCGCGGACATTTCAGCAGCGCAGGGTGCGCATTTGACGGCACATCCGTTTTGAAGGTTCAGGTGCATCGTAGCGCTGGCCTCGAGGCCGGCCGTGGTGGCGGCGTCCGTGCCGCCAGCCGACCCCGAGCCGAAGGCAAACGCAGGGTTCATGGCCGAGCCCTGCGGATTTGATCGCCTCTCTCCGGGCGGCTCTGTCCCGGAAAGCCGGCTCATGCTTGCCTTCGCCGGGGCGACTATAATTCGTACCGCGAAGGAAACTGCTATCACCATGCGACTCAAATCTGCTACTGCTCTTCTTATGGCCCCTCTTCTATCGCTCGGACTCTCGCTCGGTCTTCAGGCGCAATCGGCTCCCGAGCCGGTAAACCCGCACGCGACCCCCGAAGCCCGCGCCCTGCTTGCCTATATCGATTCCATCTCCGGCCAGGGCGTCGTCAGCGGCCAGCACAATTATCCCAACGAGGGCTCCCGCTGGACCGACCTGGCCTACGACCTTACCGGCAAATACCCCGGTCTGTTTGGCCAGGACTTCGGCTTCAGCGCCGGCGACGACAAGGACTCCGTGCTGTCCAGGCCCGCCATGATTGAAGAGGTCAAGCGCCAGTACCAGCACGGCGCGCTCATCGCCCTCACCTGGCACGAGGTCCGTCCCACCGACGACGAGCCGGTCACCTTCCGCGACAGCGTACAGGGCCATTTGACCGACTACGAGTGGAAGCAACTGCTCACGCCGGGCACGCCAATCTACAACCGCTGGTGCGCACAAGTGGACGTGGTAGCCGGTTATTTGCGGCAGCTCCAGGATGCGCATGTGCCGGTGTTATTCCGTGCGTATCACGAGATGAACGGAGCATGGTTCTGGTGGGGTGGGCGGCCCGGCAAGGACGGTTCCGCGGCGCTCTACCGGCAGATTTACGACCGCTTCGTCAATGTCCACCACCTGGATAACCTGGTTTGGGTCTGGAATGTAAACGCTCCCAACCCCGGCTGGCCGGCTGAGGCGGAGTACTACCCCGGCGCGCAATACGCAGACGTGGTCACCATGGACATCTACGGCGAATTCAAGCAGGACTACTACAACAACATGCTCGCATTGGCCGCGGGCAAGCCCATTGCGCTGGCCGAGGTGGGCGGATTGCCCAGCACCGACGTGCTGGAGAAGCAGCCCCGCTGGGCCTATTTCATGTGCTGGAGCGAGATCATCCGCACCAGCAACTCTCTGGATAAAGTGCTTGCCGTCTATAACTTCCCGCGTGTGGTAAATCGCGACGACCCGCGCCTGGCTGTGCCCATGGCAGACCTTCGCAAGGCAACGGCTGCTCGGGTTGGCGGCTCGGCACAGGCTGAGCCGGTGACGCACGATGCGACTGCCGGGGCTAAGGCTTTGCTGGCTCGGCTTGCGGGCGGTGGCGAAGGCGGCGTGCTGAGCGGACAGGTGAACGATCCCACTGCACCCTCAGCCGCGACAGACGCAGTGGCGCAGGCGACGGGAAAGCAGCCGGCAATCTGGGGCGCGGAACTTGCGGGTCCGGCAGCGGATGTTGTGGCCGAAGCCATACGCGCCCATAAGAATCACGCCGAGGTAGCACTCAGTTGGCATCCCCTGCGCCCCACGGACAACGCCGCAGCGGACGCAAAGGGGCAACTGACCGATTACGAATGGAGCGAGTTGATCACCCCCGGAAGCAGCCTGAACAAGCTCTGGCTGGAGCAGGTGGACAAGACAGCGGAGTCCCTGAAAGAGCTTGAAAAGGCGGGAGTTGCGGTTCTCTTCAATCCCCTTCCCGAAGCAAACGGGAATACGTTTTGGTGGGCGGGGCGCAAGGGTGTTCGCGGCTCGGCGGAGCTTTACCGGCAGCTCTTTTACCGGCTGATACACCACGACGGAGTTCGCAATCTTGTGTGGGTGTGGGAAGCCGGCGTACCGGACTTCCGGCCGGGCGGTGGCGGACCGCCGGGAGCAGGCTCACCGGTCGATTTTTTCCCCGGTTATCTGGTTACGGATGTGCTGCAGATTCGCCTGAGCCAGCTTTCGACGCGCTTCCCTGCCGGCCGCATGCTGGCGCAGATCGCCATGGAAAAGCCTGTCGGCGTTGAACTTACGGGCAATCTTCCCGACCCCGCGGCCTTGACGCAGAACTCCGGTTTTGCCTGGTTTCTGGCAGCTCCGCCGGCCGCCGCGCCCACCGACCCCGCAGCAAGGAACGCAACCCTGAGCAAGCTCTACGCCGACCCGCTGATCATTTCCTTGACGGCGCAACAGCCTCCGCGGATGTAGGGTTAAATGCGTACCCTGCGCTGGTGAAATGCCCGCGCAGTGTACGTGTATTGCCATAGGCAAAAGTGTAGCCAAATTGCGCAAAATGACATGAAATAAGGCCCTTTTAACGTTATTTTGGCGCAAAAACGTGCATAAATACGGGTTTTTGATGCGCCTTTGAGAATCTCTTGCACCGCTTTTGGTGCAAGAAATGCTAGCAGTGATATCAAGGCGGCATGCTCGCGGTGCAGTCTGACGATCAGGGTCGGGAAGGCCGACGCCGACCCCGAGAATCGCCTCCCTGGCACCTCAGGAACCGCCGCGGGTGTGACGATAAATGCGCACCCTGGGGTGGTGATTCGGCCTCGCGCTGGGTTCGCATATTTTCGTACATAAAGGCGTTGGCAGCGAGCGTACGCATATTGCCGTACTCAAAAGTGTGACAAAACTCGCAAAACAGGCCGTTCTGATGCTGTTTTTGAGCCAGGGACTTGCAAAAACAAGCACTTTCAAGGCGTTTTTGAGACGCTTTTTGGCGCGCGAAATGCTAGCAGTGCTGGCAATGTTGCATCGTCCCGGCGCGATGTAACGATCAGAATCTCTTTGAGCGGCTCGGCGGATTGGCGCGAGTTGAGTGCCGCTCCGGTGGGCGGCTGGTGGTTCCTGGAAATGGCTGGTTGTGGTTCGTGGCCTCCCAGTCGTAGTGGATTCACTCGCACCCCGGAGCCCGGGCCGCCCGCCTTTTTAAACCACTGGGAATTCGCGGGGAACGTCCAGTCTGTCCCCAGGTTTTCAACTCATAAGCCGACGACATCGAGTCGCTGAAGACTTTCGACCCGCTTTGGTGCGGGTCTCATGCTGCCGGATTCGGCTGTATGCCTATTTTATGAGATGGGTTGGGCGTCCATGGTGAGGGGCTGGCCGTCGGCGGTTCCGTAGAGGATTTCGTCCTGCGTGGGGGTGTGCGTTTCGGCGGCGTGCACGGTGAGGGTGGCTAGGGAAAGCGCGATCAGGACTAGCGTTTGATGGATGCGATGCGGCGGCATGGCTACAGATTACAGAAGACAGGTTACAGATGACAGATTGCCTCGGTGTACATTTTGCGGTACAGTGTACTAGATAAGGTGCAAGATGGCTGAAAGTGCCGGGCCGACTAAAATCCCGTTGGTCTTTTATCGGGCGGAGCGGGGCGTGGAGCCGGTAAGGGAGTGGTTGCAGCAACTGCCTGAGGCCGAACGGCATGCGATAGGAATGGACTTGTTGCGTGCGCAATGGCGGTGGCCAGTGGGTATGCCGCTTTGCCGTCCGCTGGGAGGCGGGCTCTGGGAGATTCGAACCGATTTGCCGACAAAGCGGACGGCGCGCGTGCTGATATGCCTTCACCTTGGGCATCTGGTGGCGTTGCACGGATTCATCAAGAAGACCCGGACAACGCCGGATGACGACATGGCGTTGGCGCGCAAGCGTCAGAAGGAGTTGGAGCGATGAGCAAGAAACATTTGGGTTCGGGTATCGACGATTTCCTGAAAGAGGAGGGGATTTTCGAAGAGGCGCAGGCGCAGGCGATTAAAGAAGTGGTTGCGTGGCAGCTTGCCGAGGCGATGAAGAAACAGAAGATTTCGAAGAACAGAATGGCCACGTTGCTGAAGACGAGCCGCACACAGGTTGACAGGCTGCTTGATCCGAAAAACGACATTACCCTTTCGAGCCTGCAAAGGGCCGCGGCGATGGTTGGGCGCAGGGTGTCGATCGAACTGGTTTGACTTCCGGATGACAGATGACAGGTTACAGATGACAGTTAAGAGCGCGGGCGGGATTCCAGGGTCTTAAGGTCTGGACTGGGACCACCTGAGGCTTGGAGTGGTGAATAGGTATCATGTCCCCCGATTTCCGAGATTTCCGATTTCCGGATTTCCGATTTCTGATTTCTGGATTTCTGTTTCTGATTTCTGAGGGCGCCCCTTTCATAACAAACCTTGCATTCCGTTATGGCGACAAAAGGGGATTCCGCTTCTATGCGGGCGTGCGGCCTCTTTCCTTTGCCCAGGCCAAAGGTCCCACTCTTCGGTGCGCTGTACCATCTGGCCTCAGCCTTTGATGAATCGAGGAGAGGGGGCCATTTTTGCTGGGTGGAAGAAGGGGGGGGATCTGGGAAGTTTTCCTCGCGCAGAGCCACTCGAGCACGACGCAGCGTCCGGTCCAGTAGGCGACCTCTATAAAGTTGTCCGCTTCAATGGCCTTCTTTACAATGCCCGCCGTCCAATTCAGGTCCTGCTCGAAGTCTTCCTTTCGTTTGGTCCCCATGTATGCCGACGAAAGCACCCCCTCCAATTCGTGCATTAGACCATCTTGGTACATTGCCGAGGCCATTCCTCCATTTGTGTTCTGGTCCAACTTTCCGTGGAGGCGGCGTATTCCTGTGTCCTGGCGATCGAGAAACCCAAGATATGCTTTCGAAGGGATGAAGCCGTCCTGCTCAAGACTTTCGCGTAATTTTCCCAGGAAGGTCGAATCGTAGGACTGAACCAATTCAATTCCCCGCTCCCGCCAGTACGCCGCCGTCTCGGGTTTGAATTTTGGGTCGATTGCATAGGCCAGCTTGGTGAAATGCCCCAACACTCCCGTTATTGCCTCCCAGATGCTTCGAAAATCTTCGTCACGCATGCTGTATCCGATGAAGATGAAAGTCTTCGTCGCCATCAGGTCCCTCAGTTTGTTAAAGATCAGCGGATTCTTCGAAAGGCACGCGTCGTAGTCGGATTGGGTCGCGACAATTGAATACGGGCGCGTGATGCAGCCGTGTATTTTGAGGACTTGTCGCTTCTTATCATCCCAAAAGGCTAGGTCGCGATCCTCAACGATTGGAACCAACACATCCATCTCCCTTTCCAAGATTGGGTCCCAATTCGTCGTAACAATCCGATTGAAATATGGGATCGTAGCAAGTGAGGAAGCCGCGGATCGAGCCACACGGTTCGGTTCCCCGGGTGAACAAAAATCCTCGATGTAGGAGATCGCTTCTCGGATCAAACGGTTGTGCCGTCCCCCGTCGACTTGATCGCAAAAGTATTGCATTAGCTTCGGGAACGACGGATCCGGCGGGTCCGCGGAGTAAGCCGCTTCCTTCTTGATCCGTGCGTAAAATCCGCCATCGCGAAAGTAGCGCTCGGTCGTACTTCCTGCCCCAACGAAGACGACACACGATTGACCAATAATGTCGGAACGCAGACGCGCGACTAACGATCCAGCTATATCTCGCACGGATTCTTTTGACGCTTTATGGGCGGTTCTTTTCAGGGCTGCCTCTCTAGGTGAATGATGTTAAACGAACCATAGACCGAACTATTCGGCTGGTCAACAGTGATTGCGCAAGGCGAGTTCGACCGCCACTGACTGCGGGATTTGGCGGTTAGTCATGGATTGGCTCAGACCGGGATTTACCCAGCTTCCTCAGGGCATCCTGCAGCCCGTCACAGCGCACACTGCAGCTACAAAGGCTTCCAGGACCTGTTCATCCGGAAGCTCCGAAAAGATGGGGAAGTCTGTTGCGTTTCCGCTCGGGCCTCCTTCTGCGCTTGCTGTGCGGACGACGTTCAGATAGCGCTTGGTGCCAGCCCAGTCTCCCTCGCCACTTTTCGTCTGAATCCAAGCTCGCTTCCAGCCGCCCGGAGCTTGCTCCCACTGGATGTAGGGCTGTCCTTTGCCATCTTTTTGGATTTTCACCATGCGCTCGATAATACAGGCCGCGTCGGGGAATTTGCACTCGGAAAGGTTACTCCGGCTGGGCTTTGTGCTTTCCCACTCATCGAACAAAGGACGCTGGATGAATGGAGCACGGTGCGGAATCGGGGGCGCTCGGGACTTGGATTATGTGCGGGCGTATAACAACGCGCAGCGTTCATCTGCTCACAGACCGCCCGGCAGGGGCTAAAGCCCATATCATTTTTGGGGCATTTTCGGCACGGCTGAAGCCATGCCCTGATACAAAGCAACGGTTATCAGCATGGTCGAATTCGTGTCCTGATACGCGAGCTACGTGAGCAATTCGGTTTGCCAGAGACGATCCCGCAGGGGCTAAAGCCCACGTTTGTTTATGGACGTTTTCGGCACGGCTGAAGCCATGCCCTGATACAAAGCAAATGCAAGCTGGGGCGCATGCGTTCTTTTTCGTCTCATGAGGGTCTTTTGGCACGGAAAGGGCCATCCCGCAGGGGCTAGAGCCCACGTCTTTTTATCGGCTTTTTCGGCGCGGCTGAAGCCATGCCGTGATACCAAGCTCCTCGGGTTGAAGGCGTGCATTGATACAAAGCGCCTCCGGGTTGAGGCCGTGCCTTGTTACTGAGCGCCCTGCACAAATGCGGGGTATCTGGCTTGGTTGTAGAATTCGTGGTGATACCGGACCTCTGATCCTCTGTGTAAAGGACGGGGCTTTTATGCCCCTGCAATGGCAATTCCTTCTCGTAACGCTAGCGGCGATAAGATTCTCAATCCTGCTCGGATTTTCTTCGCCACAACCAAAACCAGCATGGGGCGGCGGTTGTTGCAGTCCGATAGGAATGCCACGCTTTTTATCGACGTTCTGCGGTCTTATGTGGCGGCGGGGAAATTCAAATTGAATGACTTCGTAGTCATGCCGGATCATGTTCATTTGTTGGTTACGGTTTCTGGGGATATGACGATTGAGAAGGCTATGCAGCTGATCAAGGGTGGGTTTTCGTATCGCCTCAAGAAAGAGTTTGGATATGAGGGCGAGGTTTGGCAGCACGGGTTTTCTGAGGTGCGGGCCGATGATGAGGAGAGTTTTCGGCGGCATCGGGAATATATTGCGCAGAACCCGGTGAAGGCTGGGCTGGCTGGCGCGGCTGATGAGTATCCGTTTTGCTTTGGATTTTTGGCGAAGAGAAAGGCCGAGGCTAAGATTTAGGCTTCTCGGGAGGCCTGAAGAGATCCCGCAGGGGCTAAAGCCCAGGTCCTTTTTATGGGCATGATCGGCACGGCTGAAGCCATGCCCTGATACAAAGCAGCAGTTATCGGTATGGCTGAATTCAAGCCCAGATGATCAGCACGTCCGGAATCGGCGCGCCAGAGATTTACCCGCAGGGGCTAAAGCCCGCGACTTTTTTTATGGGCTTGATCGGCACGGCTAAAGCCATGCCCTGATACAAAGCACTTTTGACTTAGTAGCCTTAGAAATGATTCCAGAGCGCCTGGTTGTAGACTTCGTGGTGGTATTGGACTTCTGATCCCTTAACAAAGGTTCCTAATTCTCTGGGGGAGCGGTCGGCGGCGGCTTGCTTTAAATCTGCAAAGCGGCCCTGGACGTCTGCTCCTAAGATCTCTGTGATCCAGGGGGAGGCTTTGAAGTCTTCAATGGCCAACTGAATGTTATCGGGCAAATAGCGGTGGGCCTGGCGGAGGTTGTCGATCTCGGCTGTGGAGCCGTCGATGCCGGTTTTGAAGATGGAATAGAGGGTGAGGTAGGGGTTGGCGTCGGGGGCGACGGCGCGGACCTCGACGCGCATGGAGCGGGAGTTGCCGATAGGCCAAAGCGCATGGCCGGGAATGCAGTTACGCCTCGAAGACAAAAACAACAGCGTGTTGCGAATGCTGTTGCTCATGGCTGGGGCGTGGCGGGCTGGGGCGGAGGAACTGGGGCTGGCTCGGATGGCTTTGGCGGCGGTGGGGCGGCTTGAGAAGCGGGCGGCGGATTGGGCGCCGGGGATGGAGCCTGCTTGGTGGGAACCGGTGTGGGCACGGGCTTCTGGATCGGAGTGGGCAATGTTACGGCCGCGGCCGCGTCGGGGTCGTCCCGCAGCTTGAGGTAGAGGGTGGTTCCGTCAGCCGGCGTCGGGACAATG
>Ga0302189_10001372_pt1 | contig 20574 bp, 17 predicted proteins | sample II_Bog_E2_2_FD_194551 | JGI IMG/M metagenome (GOLD analysis project Ga0302189, IMG submission 194551) | Peat permafrost microbial communities from Stordalen Mire near Abisko, Sweden - II_Bog_E2_2 | ecosystem: Environmental > Terrestrial > Soil > Wetlands > Peat | place: Sweden: Abisko...
AAATCTGAGTCCCTTCATCGACTTTTCCACTGGTTTCCTATATTACAGCATTGTGTTATCACTGTCTACGGCAAAATTGCCGAGCGGATCGTGGTTGCGTATGATCCTGCGGAATAGGTTCCGGAGTACTTTTCAACCACTCCCGCGCCGTTGGCGCCCGCTGTACCTGGGAAGACAACCGTTATTGAGGCCGATCCGCCTGCCGCAATCGTTCCCAATGTCTGCGGAAATGGCGATCCCGCGGTGGCGCCCAGCGTTCCGGTGGTCAGGACTACGTTGGAAGCAGGCCCTGTTCCCGTGTTTTGGACCGTAACGGTCGCTGTGTAGCCGGTGCTGGCTGAACCCGACAGTGCGGCTGTGGTGATAAGTATCACCGTTGGTGCCGCCACCACCGAGAGTGCTCCGTTGACAGGGGAGAAGACATAATTGGCCGCCGACAAGGTACCCGCAGCGGCCGTGATGGGATACGTGCCGGCAGGGCTGGAGGTCGTCGCTGTCGTCGTCAATAAAGGCGAGCCACTCAGTACTGCCGCAGTGTCTCCATTCACGAATCCGCTGTAACTGGCTGTAAATGCTGGATTTGCTGCTCCAACTGCCCGGCTGGCGTTATTCGCCGTCACCGTCAGCGTCGCCGGATTGACCATAAGTGACACGGATGCGTTGGCAGTAACGTAATCGGTCGTATCGGTGGGAGTGAAAATGACCGAAAGCGTGTGCGACCCAGCGGTCAGCACGGTTCCGCGAGCAGACGAATAAATGAAGGTTCCGGCTACAATCGAGCTGGCATTGAGCTGCGCTGCGCTCAGCGCCGTGCCGTAAGGAATAGCTGCCGGTGTTGTCCAGGTAATGGGCGGCACGGTCTGATTCACTAAAACCGTCAGCGGCGTGCTGGTGGTCCGGCCATAAGCGTTTGTGGAGTTCAATGTATACGTTTGGGTCGCCGTGGGATAGACCGTCACGCTTCCGCTGCCCGCCGTGACCGGTCCGATCATGTCGATGAAATCATACGAGTCGCCGCTTACGCTATACGTGAAGGTGACGGGAGTGCCGGAGACGATGCCGGTTGACGATGCCGTGAAGCTATTGATGACCGGCGAGGGGCCGGTAGGCGCGGTTCCAGAATCGTAACCGGGAAACTCTGGAGTCGCCTGCACGACCTCGAAGTTCGAGGATGCGACAGTATCCAGGTTCATCAGGTCGCCGTCGTTCCAGCGTGGGTCGAGTACTCCCTGAAAAAAGAAGTAGCCGCCATTGTCCGCCAGAATCATCCCGTACTGTTTCATCGCTGTCAGGATGATCTGGTTGACCGGGGAGAATCCAGAGATGTCAAAGCTAGCCTTGAGCCGAATCCGCATCCCCATCACGTTGTTCGATCCCCAGAGGTTGCCCGAGGCATGAGAGGCTGGATATACAAAATATCCGTTATTGTTATCGTTCTTTGTTTGCTGCATGGTAAAGCGAATGGCGTGATTGATCGCCCCGGAGGCTATCTCGTCGTAGCGCACCAGGCCGGGGAAGATGGGCAATCCGGCGGCATCGGCCGAAGTCCAGCCCCAGGGACGCGTCTCATAATTGTTCATGTCCCAGATGGTCTCGCTCGACGCACTGTAAAGGCCGTTGCAGCGATGTGTGTTGTAGGTCTCATAGAGAAAGCATGTGGCGCGGTCCAGCACCAGTACATGAGAATCGCCCACGTAAGTGTCCGGCCAGCCCGAGCAGTCGGCGGGAGCGCCTTCGATGGGGGTGTTGGCGGAATAGGGCGCAACCACTACATCGCTCTCACTGGCGTAGTCGATTACATTGATGGGCACGGAAGGAGTGGCTGTGGAGTCCACAACCATATAAGGCATGCCATCCGTGGACCAGAAATCGTGATGCAGGTGCAGCCCGGCAAAGCCGGACGAGCTGGTGATGGTCGCCGAATTCGGGTCTATAGGAGCCGCTGCAATGTTGGTGTTCCAGACATTGGTGGCGGAAAATGGAACAAAGCCATTCAGGTTCGCATTGATGCCCAGCGACATGCCGACACAGGTCTGGGCGTTTGTAGAAGGAGGGGGAGTAACCGGCGGGACAATAACGGCGTGAGCAGAAGCCGTTGCGCCAAGAAGCAACAACGCGAATGCTGTCCTGCTGAGAACGCCCAAGTTCTTTAGAATGAATAGAAAGCGTGCGTTTGCCATAGTACTCCTCCGTCGATTGTTCAGTTAAAGCATCTGAGGCAAAGCGCAAACTGTAACACATCTGTTACACAAGTAGCTACATTTGTCCTCGTGCTATTAAGATTCTGAGACAATCAGGTTAGTGCAAGTGGCGTGCCATTCATGCTTCCATCTTTATCGCTTATAGATCAACAACTTACAAAGATCAAACCCCAAAAAACTCCTTGCGGTGTAAACACCTGTATGCAGGGCGAATTAGACAGACCGTCCCTGTATACAGAACGAGAAAGTAAGAAGTCAACCCATTTTGCCTTGAATGTTCAACATTGTCAATAATATATTTGGGAGCCGGGTCGGGCGAACCCGGATCTTGCTGAAAAAGCTGGTATTCCAACGCCGGGTGCCCCACACCCGCTTCTAAGATGTGGGGTTCGCGCTCCTTATTCTGCATCGATTGCCGATTCAGCCACTTCCTTTGCCGGGTCGATGGTGTGGAAGCCTTCGCTTTTTGCCGCCTCCAACAACTGTGGCGAAGAGGAGACGAAGATGATTTCCGTGGCCTGGAACATATCGCGGGCAACGATGGCGGCGCCCAGTTGCAGGGTGTCTGGCCAGCGCAGGGTGGTGCGGTCGAGGAGCTGGCGCGCGGCTTCGAGCACGGCTGGATTCAGTGGCTCCTGGACCATGCGCGCGGCCTCCATGCGCAGGATGTCGAGCGCGGCCGTGGCGTCCTCCGGGGTGATGGCGCCTGCACGCTCACGCCGGCGAATGGCCGCATAGACCTCCAACGGCGTGGAGGCGGAGATCAGCTTGCGATTATCCTCGACGGCTTCCATCAGGCTGATCAGGGCCTTGGTGCCCTGCTCCTGCACAAACAGCTTGGCGAAGGCGGTGGACTCAAGAAAGTAACAGCTCACAGGTTCCCCCGTTCTTCTTCGATGGCGTCGGCAATGGAGTCGCCATGCGCTGTAACCGGGTGGAAGCGCTGCGCCTCGTCGGGCATTCCCGCTTCGGCGCGGTTGAGGCGAATGGTGGTGGTGGGATAAGCCGGGGTCTTGGGGTTGGCAATCTTACTGGTGACCACGACGCCCCGCTGAATGGCCTCGGCTAAAACGGCCTGGCGCGACTCCGGATGCTGATTCCAGCGGTAGGCCTTGCGCGGCAAAAACGAATCGCGGAACCACTTCAGGGCGATGAAGGCGTGGCCGCCCCGTTCTGCCTCGGCCAGTGCGGCGCACAGTTCTTTCACGCGGGCGTCGATATCAGCGGGAATCACCGCCTCCTGTCCATCTTCGTCCTCGTCGAAGCCATACTCGGCAGGGGCGTGCGATGCCCGCGCCGTGCGAGGCGCAGTCTCCTCGCCGTCGATGCGCTCAAAGTAGATGCGTACTTCGTCCTCTTCTGGAGTCCATGTGTCCGCCATGGCGTTGCGGCGCTTGCTGCGGCCGTTTTCTCCGCACAGCTCCACAATCGCCTGGTAGCCCGCCGGCGCTAAGAAATGCAGGGCTTGCGCCAGGCCGGGGTCTGTGCTGAACGACAGCTCGTTCAGGGCTTCTTCAAGCATCTCTTCTGCGTCGGGAATGCTCAGGTTGTTCATATCTACGTTGTTCTGCTCAGTTTTTGTCGATTTCATTTTTTCTTCTCCGTATGCCGCTCCTCGCGCCTGCCTGCGCACCTCGTCTCCGGCAGGCTAATGGCCTGGTTCCGGGGTTAGGTCGCGCAAGTGGGGAAAGGGAGCAGCCTTAGCTCTAAATTTCACTCATCGTTACAGGGGGTTTGCTTTGCCTATATTTCTTCCGTCGGCATGGATTTGAGAAATTCTTTAGCTAATCCCTCTGTTTGAAGCTATCAGTCCTCAGTGTACTCGATAAAGCGGCCCCCTGGGCTGCAGCGTAAAAAACTGCGTTCCATGTCGTGTTCGCTGACCCGCTACCGGGGAACAAGTTATACTGCTGCCGCAATTTTCTCCATGCGGTCCGCTCATTACAATAGAGGACATGCGCCGTGGTTTGCAACTGTTTTTATTCTGGTGCCTGATTTCATCCGGTGTGTATGCCGCTGACACCGCCCTCCCCTTTGACCTTTCCGGGCCGAAGGTGGATGTGCGTGTCAAGCGAGGGGAGGTCACGCTGCCGATTGGCGAGATTCCCAACCTGCTGGCAGGGGACCGCCTGTGGGTTCATCCCGACTTTCCCGAAAGCCAGGCTACGCACTATGTGTCGATCGTTGCATTCCAGTCCCTATCTATTGATAGACTCGAAATGCAATGACCCTGTCCCAACTGCAAAACGCGATTGAGCGCCATTTTGCCGCGGGCCCCGCCGCCATCAGCGACGAGTCCGCCATGAGCGCGTTTCTGATGTTGCGGGCGGCTCTGGAGAGTGGCGAGGTGCGCGCCGCCTCACCCGACAAGGGCGCGCCCTCCGGCTGGCGCGTGAACGCCTGGGTCAAGCAGGGTATTTTGCTGGGTTTTCGCCTGGGTGTGCTCACCGAGTTTCCCGCCGCCGGGCTCTCGTTCGTGGACAAAAGCACATTTCCGGTGCGCCATTTTGGCTCGGGCGACGGCGTGCGCGTGGTTCCCGGCGGCTCTTCGGTGCGTGCCGGTGCTTACGTGGCCCGCAGCGTGGTTTGCATGCCGCCCATGTACATCAACGCCGGAGCCTGGGTGGACGAAGGCGCGATGGTGGATTCGCACGCCCTGGTTGGCTCCTGCGCCCAGATCGGCAAGCGCGTCCATCTGAGCGCCGCCGCGCAGATTGGCGGGGTGCTGGAGCCGGTCAACGCCAACCCCGTCATCATCGAGGACGACGTTTTGGTGGGCGGCAACTGCGGCGTTTATGAGGGCTGCATCGTGCGCCAGGGTGCGGTGCTGGCCGCCGGAGTCATCCTCACACGCGGTACCCCGGTCTTCGATCTGGTCAACGGAACGATCCTGCGAGCCAACGAAGAGCTGCCGCTCATCATCCCCTCGAATGCGGTGGTTGTCCCCGGCTCTCGCGCCGTCAACAAGGGGAAAGGCCATGAACGCAGCCGGGAGTGGGGCCTGAGCCTCTACGCCCCGGTAATCGTAAAGTATCGCGACGAAAAGACCGATATAAGTACTGCGCTTGAAGACCTGCTGCGCTGACTCACTCTGGCCTGCAAAAACCATCCCGGCGGCAGCTTGCGAATAGAATTCCCCTTTTATTGCCGCGCTTGCCAATTTCCTGTTTGATCTCTCTAATACATGTATCAGCTTGCAACTGTCTGTGCGAAACGAGAAGATGCTCCGGGCGCAACCCTGAGGTCAGGTGACTCTATCCGGAAAGGGCCCATCGAATATGCCGTTTATTGTCTGGACAAATGAATTGAGTGTGGACGTTAAGATGCTGGATAACGACCATAAAAAGCTGGCCATCCTGATCAATGATCTGCACGGGGGGCTGATGGCAGGCCGTGACAGCAAGGATCTCGAACGCATATTCGATGAGCTTGTCGCCTGCTCCCGCCTCCACTTTGCCAATGAAGAGCATTTCCTTACTGACGCCGGTTACAGCGGCGCCGCGGCGCACATGCAGGAGCATGAACAGAAGGTACTCCAGATCCTGACGCTGCAGGCGCGTTTCAGCAGCGCAAAAGAATCAGCCGATTATCTCGAGGTCCTGGATCTGCTCAAGTACTGGCTCTTTTCGCACATAGAACACTCCGACAAGGAATTCGTGGCGCATCTCAAAGCCACGGGAGTCGATTCGATCCTGGCCGCGTGGAACGAGCCGGAATAGCAGGCCGGCACTCCAGCTCACGGGCGTCCCAGGTCCGGGGCCCCCACGGACTCGGAGTCCCCAACGAGCGATTTGTGCTCGTTGGGGTGAGGGAAGCGATCTTTGTTCGCTGGGGTGAAGGGACAGGTCTTAGTCCGTGGGGTGGAGATCTCGCTTCTGAGACCTGGGATGTAGCCAACTGAGCAGTATGAGCCAGTCCTCTCAGCCAGTGGATGTTAGCATCGAATCTGACAGATGCAGACTAAAAAGCTGAAAATCATTCCTCTGGGCGGACTCGGCGAGTTCGGCATGAACTGCCTCGCCGTCCGCTGGGAAGACGACATTATCGTGATCGACGCCGGGTTGATGTTCCCGGAGTCGGAGTTGCTGGGAGTGGATATCGTTGTTCCCGATATCACCTACCTGGTGGAAAACAAGGCGCATGTCCGCGCCATCATCCTCACTCACGGCCACATGGACCACATCGGCGGCCTGGCCTGGATTCTAAGCGAGATCAAGGTGCCCGTCTACGCCACCGAATTCACGCTGGCCTACGTCGAAGGCAACCTCGAAGAGAACCAGTTGCTCGATGAGACCGAGCTGGTCGAGATTGTGCCCAGGGAAAAGTTCACCATCGGTCCCTTTACCATCGAGCCGATTCACGTCACCCACTCCCTGGTGGACGCCGTTTCGCTGGCCATTGAGACGCCGGTCGGCGTCATCATCCATACCGGCGACTTCAAGATCGACCTCTCGCCCCTGGATGGCAAGCTCTTTGACCTGCACACCTTTGCCGAGTACGGCAAACGCGGCGTCCTGGCCCTCTTGCAGGACTCGACGAATGTTGAGCGCTCCGGCTACACGCCTAGCGAGGCAGCCGTCATTCCCCGCCTTGACGAGATTTTTGCGCGCACCAAAAAGAAGCTCTTCTTCAGTTGTTTTTCCTCGTCCATCTACCGCATTCGCATCGCGCTGGATTTGGCCCGCCAGCATGGCCGCAAGGTGGCCGTCATCGGCCGCTCCATGATGGAGTCGACGGAGATCGCGCAGGACCTGGGCTATATCGACATTCCCCAGGGGTTGGTTATCAATCCCGGCCAGATGCGCGACTACCCTCCGGAGCAGTTGATGCTGCTCATCAGCGGCACTCAGGGAGAACCCATGAGCGCCCTAAGCCGCGCCGCCGTGGACAACCACAAGCACGCCCGCATCGAGCCGGGAGACACCGTCGTCCTCAGCTCCCGCATCATTCCCGGCAACGAGAAAAGCATCTTCCGCGTCATTGACCACCTCTATCGCCGCGACGCCAATGTCATCTACGACAACGGCTCCAACGGCCTGATCCACGTCAGCGGCCACGGCTCGCAGGAAGAGATGCGCCTGCTCATCAATCTCGTCCGTCCCAAATACTTCATCCCCGTCCACGGCAACTACGGCAACCTGCACAAGCACGCCCAGATTGCCATGGAAACCGGAGCCATCGAGCACGCCATCGTGATCGAAGACGGCGACGTACTGGAGCTGGACAAGAAGGATGTTCGCAAGGTTGACAAAGTTACCACCGGCCGCATTCTCATCGACTCCGGATCGTCGAACGATGTGGTGGAGGATCTGGTCCTCCGCGACCGCCGCATTCTCTCCGAGGACGGCATCGTGATCGCCTTGCTGGCCATCAACAAGCGCACCGGCAAGGTGGAGCAATCGCCCGAGGTGGTGATGCGCGGCTTCGGCGGCGCGGATATCACCGAGCAGGCCCGCGAGCTGGTGATGAAAATCCTCGACGGCCTGACCACCGAGCAGAAGTCCGATTACGGCATGGTCAAAGAAAAAGTGCGCGCCGAACTCAAGCGACTCATCCAGAAAACCACCGGACGCAGGCCCATGATTATGCCGGTAATTCTGGAAATCTGATAGATTGATATGCAGGCAAGCACGAGCCTGATTCCATGAGGCGATAGAGCAATTTTGCACATGCCTTGCGGCCCTTCCCCAGTCCGCAACGGCGCTGACTCGGGGAGATCCGTAGCCGAGGGTTGAATGGCATTCCCCAGCCTTTCCCTGAGAATCCTGCTTGTTTTTTCATCGCTCTCTCTCTTCACATGCTCGCTGCCGGCATCCGCGCAGTCTGCCCCCCGCACCAGCTCCGAACTTCCCCGCTCTTCCACTGCCGTCAGTAACAACAGCCAGGCCGAAAGCTCCAGTTTGCAAGGCGTCGGTTTCTACGGCCCGGGCAGCGACATGGTTATGAACTCCGCGAACACGGGATTACTGCTTCCTGAATCCCCGGACCCCGCGGCCTTTGGCGGCGGCGAGGAGCGATTTGACGCCGCACCTGCCGGAGTGAAGCACCAAGCCCCCTTTTCCCGCATCGGGATCGGCGCGGACGTCTCGCCGCTTGGAATTGGAATCAAATCCGCAGTTGTTCTCAACGAGTATTTCGACGCTCGGTTGATGGGAAACTTCTTCAATTACAATAGCTCTCGATTAGAGGTCGATGTTTTCAACGTGAATGCCAGTCTTCATTTGGCCTCGGCCGCTGCTGCGCTGGATTGGTACCCATTCAACAGCATCTGGCGGTTAAGCCCTGGGGTGCTGTTTTACAACGGCAACCAGATTTCTGTTGCGGCCAATATTGTTTCTGGTAAGAGTTTCACCCTGAACGGACAGAACTTCTATTCAGCCACCGCGAGCCCAGTCACTGGGGCAACGCCGCTGATTGTAACTGGCGTATTGGGACTGAATACCATCAAGCCAGCCGCGACAATCTCCTTCGGCTTTGGCAGATTCATTCCGCGATCCGACCGTCATTGGTCCTTTCCATCGGAGTTCGGTGTTGCCTTCACAGGAGCGCCTTCGATAAACGTGAATGCATCCGGATGGGTGTGCCAGGACTCCGCGCAAACCCAATGCGGCAACTTGAGCGACCCCACAAATACGTACGCAACTCAGTTCAACGACGCCTTGCAGACGCAACTCGTCAAATGGAGGAAGGATCTGTCCGTTGTGCGGATCTACCCGATTTTCTCCTACGGCGTGGTATACAGCTTCAATATCCGCTAGCTTCTTCTTCATCCAGGCAACTGGCCGGGTGCCCCACACTCGCGGTGTCTTTGTTTTTGCGGCATCGGGGTCCCCAACGACAGGTCTTCGTCGTTGGGGTGATTTAGGATGGGAGAGCAAGTATTTGACCGATAATTACTCCATGGCCTACCCACTTATCACCCTCGCCGAAATCCGCGCCGCAGCCGCCCGCATTGCCTCCATCGCCGTAAAAACCCCTCTGGTCGAAGCCGCTTTTCCCGGCCTCTCCGGCCACGGAACCCAGAAACGAATCTGGCTCAAGGCGGAGAGTCTCCAGCCCATCGGCGCCTTCAAAATGCGCGGCGCGGCCAACAAAATTCTGCAACTCACCCCCGAGGAGATTCGTCGCGGCGTCATCACCTATTCCAGCGGCAACCATGCGCAGGCAGTGGCCTACGTGGCGCGCGAAGTCGGCGCTAAAGCCGTCATCGTGATGCCCTCGAACGCGCCAGCCATTAAGCGCGCGGGCACTCTGGCGCTGGGCGCGGAGGTCGTCGATGTGGGCGTTGCCTCCAGCGAGCGCCTTGCCAAGTGCGAGCAACTCGTCCGCGAACACGGCTACGTGGTCGTGCCGCCCTACGACGACGAGCAGATCATCGCCGGTCAGGCCACCTGCGGCCTTGAAATCGTCGAAGCACTGCCCGACGTGGACCTGGTGCTTTCGCCCGTCTCCGGCGGCGGCCTGTTGAGCGGCGTGGCGGCCGCCGTCAAGCAGTTGTGTCCCCAGACCAAGGTCTTCGGCGTCGAGCCGGAGCTGGCCGGCGACACGGCCGAGAGCTTCCGCACCGGCTCCATCGTCACCTGGGGAGCCGAGCTGACCAGCCGCACCATCGCCGACGGCCTGCGCACCCAAAGCGTCGGTGTGCGCAACTTTGCCCACATCCAGGCCTTTGTGGACGGCATCATCACCGTCACCGAGGCGGAGATTCGCGCCGCCATGCGCGCCATTGTCGCCGTCACGCGCCTGGTTCCCGAGCCCAGCGGAGCCGTAGCCACTGCCGCCCTGCTCTTCCACGCCGCCGAGTTGCCCAGTTACACCAAAGCCGTGGCCATCGTCAGCGGCGGAAACGTCGCGCCGGAGATGCTGGCCCAAATCCTCACTGAAGTTTGAAATTGTCGCTGAATCTGAGAAACTGCAAGAGAGGCTACTCTTCTTGTAGATTCAAGCCGGATTTTGCTTTCATCTGTAGCGCGCAATCCGCATTGAAAACCCTACTTTTGATCCGGCCCAGAAGTTTTGAAACGCTGTGCCCCCATCCATTCCGCGCTTTTTTGCGGAATGGGTGGGAGGGCGTGTTGCATTTCTTTGGGGCCGGATCACTAACCGCGCATCGGAGGCTTCTTGAGCGTATACATTCAGTCCATCCTGCTGGGCATTGTGGAAGGCTTGACCGAGTTTCTCCCGGTCAGCTCGACGGCGCACCTGCGCATCACCGAAGCGCTGATGAAAATCCCCCTCGATGATGCCTACTGGAAGATGTACACCATCGTCATTCAATTGGGCGCGATCCTGGCGCTCACCGCCCTGTTCGCGGGCCGCATCGCAGGCTTCATCCGCACCTTCCCCAGGGGTGAAAACGGCGACCGTACCTGGCTGAACCATCCCATCTCGCTCACGCTCATCGCCTTTGCCTGCACCTCGGCGCCCGCGCTGCTTCTGCACAAGTGGAGTGAGAAGAACCTGGGCAGCCTCAGCGTGATTGCCTGGGCGCTGCTCATCGGCGGCATCGTGATGTGGATCATCGACGCCTGGGCGTCTCGCCGCGTGGCCGGGACCACCGAGGTAGAAGAAATGTCGCTGCCGCAGGCCATCTGGATCGGCCTCTGCCAGACGCTCTCGGCCATCTTCCCCGGAACCTCGCGCTCCATGTCCACCATCGCCGCCGGCCAGCTCGCCGGACTCGACCGCCCCACGGCCCTCGAGTTCAGCTTCCTGCTCTCCATTCCCACCATGATTGCCGCCACCCTGTGGGACTTGCTCAAGGAACTCCATCCCAGCCACGGCGCAATTGCCCACGTCGTCATGACCACCGACAACTGGATTGTGCTCATCATCGGCTTCGTCGTCTCCTTCATCGTGGCCCTGGGCGTTGTCGAGTGGTTCCTCTACTGGGTGCGCAAGCACGGTTTCACCATGTTCGCGATTTACCGCATTATTCTGGGCGCGGCGTTGCTGCTCTGGGGTACAAAATACATCGGCAGTTGAGTCACTCTGGAGAAGAGGCTCCTGCGAGAGTCCGTGTAACCCAGATTTGTGCTATGATGTAGCCATCATGATGGCTCGTACCCAAATCGCCCTTGAAAATGAGCTTCAGAGGCGTGCACGCCGGCGCGCCGGCGATCTTGGCGTTTCTTTTGCCGAGTATGTCCGCCGACTGGTCGAGAGGGATCTTTCTCATCCCAAAGCAGTTGTGGGAATTGAAGCGCTTTTTGACCTGGGGAGCTCGGGCGGCTCCAACATCGCGAGGCATAAGCACGAGATGATCGAAGAGGCATTCGATTTTGAAGCCGCCGCGTCATCGCGCAACAGGATGCCGGAGAACGAGCAAGTCCTCGGATGAGCCTCTTCGTGGACACATCGATTTGGTACGCAATTGCGGATTCCTCCGACTGCGACAGTGCTCGCGCCAAACAGATCGTCAAGTCAGGCGAGCCGCTGGTAACTACCGACCACATTCTGGTTGAAACCTGGATGTTGCTGAGCCGTAGGCTTGGCCGCGACGTTGCCGATCGGTTCTGGGGGATCCTCCGCGAGGGAGCCGCAGCCATCGAAATGGTAGGCCCAGCGGATTTGGAAACGGCTTGGCAAATAGGTCTCGATTGGAAGGATCAGGACTTCTCCATTGTGGACCGCACCAGCTTCGCGGTGATGTGCCGTCTGGGCATCGAGCGCGCCGCTTCCCTGGATGACCACTTCGCTATCTTTCGCTTCGGGCCGCAACGCCGCAAATCCTTCACCATCGTTCGCTAGAAAACTCCATCTCCGCCGGGGGTCCACACCATGGTTCCCCCGGCCTTGTTTTGCACAAAATCAGCTCCCCCGGCGCGGATAATGGAGATTGCTCTGGAATCTCTGCCCGCTCTTCCGTTCGCTCGCGGCAAATTTCCAGAGGGTCCATCGAGACGGAGCGCACCTGCTATGACACCCCTTCGCATTGTTTTAGCGCCCACGCGTAACCGCCCTCTGAACATTTTTCTGGGGCTGGTGCTGGTGCTGGTCGCGATGCTCGTCCTGCTCGCGCTGGCCACCTATCATGCGACCGACCCCTCGTGGAATACCGCCTCGGGCGCAGCCGGACCGGAGGCCGTGCGCAACTGGATTGGACTCTTCGGCGCATCGCTCAGCGACCTGCTGCTCCAGTTTTTCGGAGTGACCGTCTTCTTCCTGCCGCTATGGCTTTGCGGGTTGGGATGGACCTGGATGCGTTCGCGTCCCGGCGGCCTGGCCTGGCTGCGCTGGATGGGTGCTCTGCTGGCGCTGGCCTTTATGCCTGCCGTTCTTGCGCTGTTGCCCTGGCGATTGCTCTGGCAGGGAACGCCCATCGCGGGAGTCACGGGTCCGCTCATCTCCGGATTATTGGTGCATTACCTGAATCTCAAGGGCGCCGTGCTGGTAGCTGGCTTGCTGGCCGCTGCGGGAATCTACTTTGCCTCGGCCGTTTTCATCTCCGCCCTCGTCGAGACCATGCAGGCTCGCTGGCGCAATCTCGTCTCTCTGCGCGATCGCTGGCGCAACTGGCGTGAACAGCGCGCCGAACGCAAGGAAGAGCGCCTTGCCGAGCGCGAGTTACGGCGCGAGCGGGAGAGCCGCGTGCAAGCAGGTCCGCAGCTCGTCTCCTCGCGCATCATTCCTTCTGCCGCGCCGGCTGCTCATTCCCAGGCCGCCTCGCACAACGCGCATCCTGGCTTCTTTGCCCGCCTCTTCCGCCGCCCTCCCGCCGAAATCGACCCCGAGGACATTCCTGCCTATCAGCGCATCGCAATCCAGCCGGAGGAAGAGGATGACGCCGGTTCTCGTTCGCTGCGCAGGCCCAGCGTTTGGGAACGCTCCGTCGATGAACCCTCGCAGGTTGAGCCTGTCCCCGTCGCGGAGCCGGCGGCAACCCTACAGCCCGTCGCCGTTCAGCCCCTGCCTGTTACTCCGCGTCCCGCGGCCAGCCGCTTTGAGCCGTCCGCCGTCCAGCCCGCTTTTGTGCCTGCCGCCCCGCCGCCCGCCGAGGCAATTGCCATCCACGAACGCGCCGACGCCGGCATGCACTTGGCTGCTGTCGCGCCCAAAAATGTCAGCGGCTTCAAGCTGCCGCCCAGCACACTGCTCAACCTCGGCGAGGGGCCCCAGGCTGTTCGCGAGGACGAGCTGCGCGATGAGGCTCGCGTGCTCGTCGAAAAATGCGACGAGTTCGACGTGCGCGGTCAGGTCGTCCAAATCAATCCCGGTCCCATGGTCACCACCTACGAGTTCAAGCCCGATGCCGGCGTCAAGTACTCCCGCGTCACCGGACTGGACGACGATCTCTGCCTCGCCATGCGCGCTGAGAGCATCCTCATTGAGCGCATGGCCGGCAAAAATACCGTCGGCATCCAGGTGCCCAACCATCGCCGCGAGACCATCCACCTGCGCGATTGCATCGAGTCGGAAGAATTCCGCAAAGCCAAATCGCGACTCACCATGGCCATGGGCAAAGACATCAACGGCCTCATTCGCACCGCTGATCTGGCCGAAATGCCCCATGTGCTCATCGCCGGCTCCACGGGCAGCGGTAAATCCGTGGCCATCAACGCCATGATTATGAGCCTGCTCTATCGCACCACGCCCGCGCAGGTCCGCCTCATCCTCGTCGATCCCAAGCGCGTCGAGCTGGGCATCTACGAGGGCATTCCCCATCTCTTCACGCCCATCATCACCGAGGCCAAGCTGGCCGCCAACGCCCTCCGCAACGCCGTCCGCGAAATGGATCGCCGCCTCAAGCTGCTGGCCGCGCGCCGGGTGCGCCACATCGACCAGTACAACAAGCTCTTCGAGGGCGCCACGGCTTCGCTCTTCGACGACGCTGAAGACGAGCAGCCGCTCCCTTACATCGTCATCATCATCGACGAGCTCGCCGACCTCATGATGCTCGACCGCGCCAACGTCGAGGACTCCATCAAGCGCCTCGCGCAAATGTCTCGCGCCGCCGGCATTCATCTCATCCTGGCCACGCAGCGCCCCAGCGTGGACATCATCACCGGACTCATCAAGGCGAACATCCCCACCCGCATCAGCTTCCGCCTGGCCACCAAGGTCGATTCGCGCACCATTCTCGACGCCAACGGAGCCGAGGCTCTGCTGGGTCGCGGTGACATGCTCTTCCTCGCGCCTCGCACCAGCCGCCTCATGCGCCTGCACGCGCCTCTGGTCACTGAAAAAGAAGTATCCGCCGTCGTCGATTTCTGGAAGGAGCAGGGAGACGCCGAATACGTTGAGAGCTTCCTCGAAGCCCCCAAGGATGAGCACGCCGGCGCAGACGGCTCCGACAACAACGAAGACGATCCCCTCTACGATGATGCAGTTCGTGTAGTCTTCGAATCCCGCAAAGCCTCCACTTCGCTGCTCCAGCGCCGCCTCAGAATCGGCTACGGCCGAGCCGCCCACCTCATCGACCTCATGGAGACTGACGGATTAGTAGGTCCCGCCGACGGCCCCCGTCCCCGCGAACTCCTCAAATCGCAGGACTGGCTCCGCGAAACTGCCTCCACCGCCAGCGAATAGAGCACATTTCAAAATGCCGCACTGTGTCAGTAGTCCACCGGCTTCGCCGACCCACGAGGCATGAAACTGTAGCGCCGGCCTCCTGGCCGGCTGTAGCGTGGGTCTCCAGACCCACGCTTCTCACCCATGTACTGCGCTGATTCTTTCAACGACTTGAGGATTTGTTTCTTTTCAGGGCACGACTGGTAGGTCAGGGTTTTAACCCTGACTGCCGCAAATGCAACAAAAATAGCGCGGGCTTTAGCCCCTGAGGGAAGATTATTCCGGAAGGAAGCCGGGTGCCCCATCCTTTCCGCTTTTTTCTGCGGAAAGGGTGAGAAACATCAACCGCCTATAGGATCCGGGTTATACGCATTCTCCTGCTTGCCGTTGTTGACGATCTTCCCCTGCGCCTTGGCCTCCTGAAACGCTTTGTGGTCATGTCGCGCCACGGCGTCGGCCAGAACCCGATCGAGGTTATAGTCCTCCGGCACCTTGTGCAGCACCACCAACTGCGTGAAAGTGTGATCGCAGATTGGGCAGTAAAGCCGGAATTCCTTGAAGATCGCATTCGTCATGACTTGAATATCGTAACAAAGCGCCGGGTACCCAGATGTCGTCCAGGTCCGCTTCAGCCCGTGGTGCTATAAGTTGAGCCATTAATGCGTATTGGCTAATTCCGCAATCAGGCGTGCGTGCGCGCGCTCTTCCCAAAAAGCGAGGACCTCCTGCTCTCAGGGTGCGGCAAAGGGCAGAGAAAATCACCAGTTTCAAACCGCGATCTCATCCGGTCCGTTCCTTGATTTCTGTATCACGCATATTTACGCATAAACGTTCAGGAAGCTCATCCATAATTACGCATAAAGTCCCTTATATTTACGCATAAATACGCATATATACACCCGAAATCACATCCATATTTACACATAAGAGTCTATGCCGCCTCTTCCGATTCCTGACGGCTGACCACTGATCACTGATCACTGATCACTGATCACTGATCACTGTTGCAGATAATTACCCTCCCTTGGCGCACAATCAAAGCATGAACAAGGTCCAGAGCTGCGGGCAGTTACTTTCAGGCATGTCCCCGGTCTATACCACCGAGGTGCACCCCCCCCCCCCCAATATTTATTTTTGGCCCTGTTTCGTTGCAGATAATTAAATCAATTGCGAGAACTAGGCATTTTTTGAACAACATACACGCACAGCCATACCAGCATGTGAAATTGTCGAAATCAAACTGTTTTTGTGTTGCAGATAATTACCTTTCGCCGTAGATCCACCTTAGCCAGAGCAAGCGCCAACAGCAGTTACTTCACAATCGGCCCAATCGATCCCGGATTGTCGCCTGACTGCGGGTCGATGCGAAAATCCCAGACGGACTGGCTGATCTCTGAGGCGGAGATGATCTCCATGAGGGCGAACTCACCAGTGGCCAGCGGCTTCTGCGGCGTGATCCTGAGCCAGTGCTCGCCGGGGAGCACCTCAACGCGAGCGGGAATCACATTCTCATTCTGAATGACCTTGCCGGTGGGGCTCATATGGAGGTTGCCCACGACGCGCACCGTGTTGCGTTCGTAGGCGCGCACGAAGGCGAAGCCGGAAGACGGTGAGTGTGCGCCGTGCTTGCGGTTGGCCACATCTTTCGAGCCGTGGGTCTCCGCCGTCAGGGCGGGGGATAGGAGCGTATCAGCGTCGTCGCTGGCGGCCAGCGACAGATAGATGACCAGAGCGCCATCGTGCAGGTGAACCCGGGCGTGCGCGCCTTCCAGCTCTAGGCGGGCTTTGGAGGCGGAGAGCGGATTAAGCGTGTTCACTCCATGGCGGGCTTTCGCGTTCATTGCAAGGTCAACCGGCGTCAGCTCAACTAGTTTCGGAGCACCTTCGAAGGTGTCCAGAGAAAAGACAGAATCCTCGTCCGGCAACTGGATGCCTTTGGAGACTTCGGGGCGGCGCGTCTTCTGCTCGTCGCGCGCGGCTGCCTCCTCCCTGTCGATTTCCGCGGCCATTTTCATCGCCGGGGAGGGTTCTTCCACGGCAGCCTTGACCATATCCTGCTCCCACTTGTGGGTTGCTTCCCAATCAACCAGATCCACGGGAAGTTCTTCCCAGTCTCCGCCTCGCTCAACGGAGATGTAGCGCACCCGGTCACCAGCAATTTCGTACTTGCGCACGATCTGGTAGGCGCCATCCTTGAGGATGAGGCGATGATTGGGGGCTGTACCGGGCTGGCCGGTCTTGAGCGGCAGCGGTGCTTGAGTGTGGGCGGCACAGCATAAGGTCACGGCCAGCAGGAGTCCCGATAGTGCAAGCCGGAATGGGCGGGAATTGCGCATACCACAACAGTCTAGACGAAGCAGCCGGGGAGAGTTGGCGGGCCGATTGTAACGAAAATCGGGCAAAGATTGGAACCCAGGCCGCTGCTGGTGCGTCCAATACTGTGTATCCTAGTAGCAGGGGATGAAAAGTTGACAGGGTTACAGGCAGATTTCAGCGGAATTGGCCGCCGGAAGCCACGTGCTTTTGGGGCAGCCGCTTTTCTGTGCCTGACCTTGCTGACGATGCTGGCCGTGGTCCAGGTGGCGCACATACACCCGCTGGACAGCGATGCCGATCATTGCTCGCTGTGCATCGCGATGCACTCGGCGGCGCCGGTTGCGGTGATGGCGGCAGCGGTGGTCCTGGTCAGAATGGGAACCCGTACGCCGGTTGTCGAGGCTCGCGTGGTCGTTCGCCACTGGCACCCCAAGCTCTATACACGCCCACCGCCTGCCGGCGTTTAGGGCCTCCTTCGATTTTTCAGCCTGACTCCGAGAACACAGCGTACGTTTTGAGCGCAGATCAGCGCGCTTCGGCAGGCTGATTCTAGAAATCGTAACGATGGTCCCTCGCCCAGAGGATGCCGCGGCGGCAAGAGCAGCGGACTGCGTTTCGTAGATACAGGGCTTTTACAGGAGATTATCTATGCCGTTCAAACGCGGCACAATTTTAAGCATACTTTGCGTTTTTATCTTCATTTCAGCGACGCTCCACGCGCGGGCTGCAGGCAGCGACGCGGGTGCTGTGCGCGGTACCGTCACCGACCCATCCGGCGCCGTGATTCCGGGTGCAAACGTCCATTTGGTCAACCAGGTCAGCGGGCTTGACCGCACCGCAACCACCGATGCGACCGGCCAGTTTGTCTTCGCGAATATCCCCTTCAACCCCTACCGGATGAACATTTCGGCCAACGGTTTTGCTCCTTTGAGCCAGAGTATTGAGATTCGCTCGGTGGTGGGAACAAACCTCAACCTGGTTTTGCAGGTAGCCAGCAGCACCCAGACGGTTACCGTGGAGGCTTCGGGCGACCTGATTGAAACCGACCCCACCTTTCACACCGATGTGGACCGGGATCAGTTCATCAAGGTGCCGATGGAGAGCGAGTCTTCCGGCCTGAGTTCGCTGGTTACGCTCTCTACGCCCGGCATCTCTGCCGACTCCGACGGCCAAATGCACGGCTTGGGCGATCATGCGGAGAACTCCTATTCCGTGGATGGCCAATCGATGACCAATCAGCAGAGCAAGGTTTTCTCCAACCAGATTCCGGCCAATTCGATTCAATCCATCGAGGTGATCAGCGGTGCGCCGCCGGCGGAGTATGGCGGCAAAACCAGTCTGGTGATCGTGGCCACTACGCGTTCCGGCCAGGGAGTTACGAAGCCTACCGGCAGCGTAAGCAGTTCTTATGGCTCCTTCGGGTCGGCCTCGGCTGGTTTTGACTTGGCCTATGGTGGCAGTAAGTGGGGGAACTTCATCGAGGCAGACGGACTTAACTCCGGCCGCTTTCTAGATCCGCCGGAGTTCGCTGTCTTTCACGACAAGGGCAATGAGCAGAACTTTTTTGATCGTGTGGACTATAACTTCACCGCGAAGGATTCCATCCATCTGGACATGAATTACAGCCGCTCATGGTTTCAGACGCCTAACTCTTATGACAGCCTGAACGTGCAGAATGTAGTGAGCGGCGGCACGAGCGCCAGTCCGGTCTTCGGCAACGTGGGCAACGCCGATCAGCACTCGAAGATCGGGACTATCAATGTTTCGCCCACCTACACGCGCATCATCGGCAATAACACGGTATTCAACCTGGGCGCTTTTGTCCGCAGGGACGACTATCACTACTATCCCAGCGGCAATCCCCTGGCCGACCTGGGACCGGCCAACCTGCAAACTTCGTCCATCGAACAATACCGCACACTGACGAATGCGGCGGTTCACTCTGACGTTTCCTACGCCAAGGGAATACATACCGCGAAGGCCGGCGCGCAGTATGGACAGACCTTTCTACGGGAGAACGACAGCCTGGGAGTGGTGGATGCGACCTATAACTCGCCCTGCCTTGACGTGAGTGGCAACCCCGCGGCCGGTTACTCCAGCCAGTCCTCATGCACGCACGGCGTGAATTCGAGTTACCTTCCGGTGCTTGCGCCCTACGATTTTACCCGCGGTGGCAGTTACTACAACTACTACGGCCATACCGACGTGAAGGAGCTTGGCCTGTATGTTGAGGATCAAATCAAGGCCGGTAACTGGCTCTTCAACCTGGGTCTGCGCGGGGACATTTACAACGGCCTGACCTCGGCTACCCAGACGGAACCGCGCATGGGCATTGCGTACAACGTGAAGCCGAGCGCGACCGTGTTGCGCGTTTCCTATGCGCGCTCTCTGGAAACGCCCTTCAACGAGAATCTGGTGCTGTCCAGCACGGGATGCTCGAATGCGGTACTGGCGCCGCTGCTGGCCTGCTCTGCCGGCGCATCAGGAACGATGCGACCGGGATTTCGCAACGAGTTCCACGCCGGCTTGCAGCAGGCATTCGGCAAGCGGGTCATGGTCAGCGGCGAGTATATCTGGAAGTTCACACACAACGCCTTCGACTTCAGCGTGCTGGGCAATACTCCTATTACCTTTCCCATCGACTGGCATAACTCGAAGATTCCCGGCTACGCATTGCGTGCGAACATAGCACCGATCCATAACTTCAGCGCCTATGTCGTGGCTTCTTCAGTGGCCGCCCGATTCTATCCGCCGCAGGTAGCCGGAGCGGGAGCCACCGTGGGCCAAACCGGCTTGCCCTTCCGCGTCGACCATGACGAAAAGTTCAACCAGACCACCCACCTGCAATACACATTCTCTCGCGGCAAAGTGCTGAACGGCTTGTGGGGCGGCTTTAACTGGCGCTATGACTCGGGAATGGTGGCAGGCGCAACTCCCTGCTATAACCCTCTCTCCAACGACCCCAACAGCGCCTGCGGTTCTACTTCGACCACGCTCGGCGGCCAGCCTGCTGTGAAGCTGAGCGGACTGTCGGCGGACGAGGAGGCCCAGGCGGGACTTACCTGCAACGGCGTGAAAGCGAGCCCCGGCCATCCTCTGCCGGCCGTCTGCCTGGCGTCGGAGTATAGCTCGGCTTTGGTCAACATTCCCGCTCCCGGCAAAGGAGACAATGACAAGAACCCTCCACGCATTGCGCCGCGGAATTTGTTTGACGCTTCCATCGGCAAGGACAACCTATTCCGCGCCAATCGCTACAAGGTGAACTTCGACATGACGGCCATCAATGTCACCAACAAGTATGCCCTGTATAACTTTCTCTCCACATTCAGCGGCACGCATTATGTAACCCCGAGGGCGCTGACGGCAAAGATAACGCTGAATTTCTAACTCGTAACGCTAACGGGTTAGTACCGTGACCGAGTGATTAAGTAATTGCATGAATGTAGCGCTGGCCTCCTGGCCGGCTGTAGCGCGGGCGTCCCCGCCCGCGCTTGTCAATGGCTAATTACCAATTCATGTGGTCTAACCACTAGCGGCAAAAGAAAAA
>Ga0302189_10001373_pt1 | contig 20573 bp, 19 predicted proteins | sample II_Bog_E2_2_FD_194551 | JGI IMG/M metagenome (GOLD analysis project Ga0302189, IMG submission 194551) | Peat permafrost microbial communities from Stordalen Mire near Abisko, Sweden - II_Bog_E2_2 | ecosystem: Environmental > Terrestrial > Soil > Wetlands > Peat | place: Sweden: Abisko...
CTGCGGCAGCGACTAAGAAGTACATTCAGTTATGCGATACGGACTCCAGGGGCAAGACCATAAAGCTTGTTCCGTTTCTTAAACCGAGGCAAATACAAACCATTGGAGGAAGTCATGAAGAGAGCTTCTTTGATGTTGGCAGTGGCAGTGCAAATGGCATGTACGGTCGGCGGATGGGCGCAAACTGACGCAGCCGGATGCAAGGATTCGCCGATCCTGACGCGGTTCCCCGGAAGCTACATTGCTTCGTGTTCGAAGAAAGAGGACGACGCATACGACTTTCCGATCACAAACAAGCCCAAGCTGCACCTGGAAGGCAGGCTCGAGACAATCATCTACCAGTTTCCGAGGACGGCAAGCAAACCCCAGGTGGTCCGGAACCTCAACACGGCGTTGCGCTCCGCAGGATACAGCTTCGACTACGACTCGGGGGCTGGGGGAATTTTCACGGCGCACATGGGAAAGACGTATGTGCTGGTCAATGTCGACTGGGGCCTTACGTATTCAGAGATAATTTTGACGCAGACGGAACTGAAGCAGGAGGTGGTGGCGGATGCTGCGGCTCTGGATTCAGGGCTGGCGAAGAACGGACACATGGTGGTGAACGGTATTTTGTTCGATACGGCAAAGGCGGATTTGAAACCGGAGTCGAAGTCGGCGCTGGAACAGATTTCAAAGATGCTGAAGCAGGACCCGAAGATGAAGGTGTACGTGGTGGGGCACACAGACAACGTGGGCGGACTGGCGTCAAACATGGATCTGTCAAAGCGGCGGTCGGCGGCGGTGGTGCAAGCGTTGACGAGCCAATATGGCGTGGCGGCAGACCGGCTGGCCCCGTTTGGGGCTGGGCCGTACGCGCCAGTGGCGTCGAATGATACCGAAGACGGGCGCTCGATGAACCGGAGGGTGGAGCTGGTGAAGCAGTAGCGTGGCTGTTGGCCCGCATCTCAAGTTGGCGGGCCTCCCTTCGGTATTTCCGAGTCAAGGCGCGGCTATCGACGCGCGCAGGAGCTTGCTTCCCGCCCAGCCAACCAATCCCAGACCGAAGATGGCGCAGAGCCAGCCGAAGACGTCGCCGTGGGCGGTGTAGAACGTGATGTCGTCGCGGAAGCCGTACTGCGCAGGCAGCGCATCCACGGCGTGGCGGGGAATGCTCTGGCGGACCCGGCCATAGGGGTCGATGACGGCGGTGACGCCGGTGTTGGTGTCGCGCAGAATCCAGCGGCGGTTCTCGATGGCCCTCATGCGCGCCATGTTCAGGTGCTGCCATGCTGCGCTGGTGTCGCCGTACCAGGCGTCGTCGCTGATGTTGACCAGCACCTCGGCGCCCAGCCTGGCAAACTGGCGCACCTCGTCGGCGAAGACCGCCTCATAGCAGATGAAGACGCCGTAGCGATGCCTCTCTCCGTTCTGGCCCGCCAGAATGAAGACCCCGCGCTGGTCTCCGCGGGTGAATTCGGAGACCCGCCCCGTGAGCTTGTGGGCAAAAGCGAAGAGATTCTTGAAGGGAATGTACTCGCCGTAGGGGACCAGGTGGATTTTGTCGTAGCGGCCCACACGCGCGCCGTCAGCGCCGACAATCAGCGCTGAGTTGTAGAAGTGCCAGCCGCCATTTTCGTCCGAAAAGTCCGAGCCGATGTTGCCCACCACCAGAGGCGCCTGCGTTTGCTGGGCAATGGCTGCCAGCGACTTCTCGAACCGAGTGTCGCCCTCTTCAAAGGGTGCGGGCGACTCCGGCCAGGCCACGAGGTCGGGGTGAGTGGGATACGGAGGACAGATGACTTCGCCATTGGACGCGCCGGTCTGCGGGATTCCGGCGATATAGGTCTTGCACTGCTCGCCGGCCAGCCTGGCGAACTCAGCCATGTGCCGGTCCCACTCAGTGCCGGTCCAGCGGTTGTCGCCGGATACGTCGAGGTTGGGCTGGATGAGGACGGCTGTGGCTGTGGGAGCCGGTTGGGTCAGAGGGCTCCAAGAGACGCCACACATAAAAAAGAAAAGGACCAGACTCGCACAAAACCTGGCCCAAGCCTGGCCGCCAAGGACAGCTTTCAACCTTGATCGCGGCTTCGTTGAGGTGGTCGACCGCGATGGAATCAGAATGCTGTGCGCCACCAGTCCATTCACCGCCACCAGCAAAAAGCTGATCCCATACACACCGGTCCATGGCGCGAGCTGGTTGACCATCCCGTTGTCGACCTGCGAGTACCCAAGCTGATCCCAGGGAACCGATGTAATGCGCGAAGCAGCCAGTTCCATTGCAGTCCACAGGATGGGCGCTGCGGCCAGCGCCATCCGCGTGCTGCCCGAGGCCCGCCGCACCAGCGCCACGGCCAGGCCGAAGAAGCCAAAGTAAAGCCCCAGCACCAGGCTGTATCCGATAAGGAGCAGGGTCGGCGCGAAGAGCGGCATGTCGCCGTAGCGGGACATGGTGTCGCGAACCCAGTAGCAATTGCCGGCATACCAAAGAAAGCCGCATAGGTAGGACAGCAGAAAAGCGCGGCGCAGAGGCCGGCGGCCATCCACACAGGCTGGCGACAGAATGGCCCATAGCAGCGGGACCAACCCAAACCACGCGAAGAGATTGCGCCAGGGAGGCATTGGCCCGGCCAGCGGAAACGGCAACTCCAGCAAGCCGGCGGAAAGGCCGGCGGCAGCCCACAACTTCCGGGCGCCTGCATTGAAGGATGAACGCTGCATACTGCGCAGAGTTTATCGCATCGGGCGTGGACGCGCAGAGAAAGGCGCCGACCGCCTGATGCAAACGCATCTTGCCTTGCCGATCGCTCAAGCCACCCCTCATGGCCCCAACCCGTGTGCGACAGTAAGAGAGGGATGAAGCAGAACGCAACAACGGGTCAGCGCGTCAGGTTTCTGGGTTACGGCGCTTGCGCGCTGGCTGGGTGCCTGTGGGGCACGGGCTTCTACTTTGGCAGGCTGGCTCTCAACGAGATGAGCGTGGAGCACATGGTGCTCTACCGCTTTCTGTTTGCGTCACTGGGCATGACGCCGGTGGTGCTGATGAATCGGAGCCGGTTTCGCCTCACCGGCGGAGAGCTTCGCCTGTTGTTGATCTCCGCCGCCCTCGGTATTCCCATCCAGTTCCTGCTTCAATTCCATGGCCTGGCATTGACCACCGTGAGCCACGCCTCGCTGATGGTGGGCGCCATGCCGGTGATGCTGGCCGCGGCCGCCGCCTGGTTTGCGCCCAAGGGTTCCCATGCGGAACGACTTGACTGGATCGGCTGGATGGCCCTTTGCGCTTCCACGGTGGGCGCGGCGCTGGTGGTGCTGGGCGGGCACCGCGGCGCAGCCGCTCGCGGAGAGCCTTCGCTGGCGGGCGATCTGCTGGTGGTGGCCTCGCTGATTGTCGCGCTGGCGTGGATCTTGCTCAGTAAAAAGCTGATGCAAACCCACAGCCCGCCGGTGGTAACCGCCTACACCATTCTCTCTGGAACGGTAATGCTGGCGGTCGTGGTTCTAGGGCCGTGTCTGATGAATCCGGTGGTTCATGGCTCGTTTAAACCGTTGCCCTTTGCGCATGTCAGCCCTACCGCCTGGGCGGCGCTGGCTATCAGCGGCCTGCTCTGCACGGCTACCACCACGCTGCTTTGGAACTGGGGCATCCATCACGTGCCGGCCTCGCGCGCAGGAGTCTTCCTGAATATCGAGCCGGCGCTCGGTTCCTGGCTGGGCGTACAGTTGCTTGGCGAACGGCTGGGCCCTTACGCCTGGGTGGGCGGCGCGTTGATTCTGGCTGCGGCCATCACCCTGACCACGCGCGGGCACGAGCCTGATCCCGACGTGATTCTGGAGTAGGACCGTCAATCCCCTAGCCTGCCAAACCTTGGTCACCGGAGTGCGCCATTTAGCCGTATCGCCGAGGCAAGAATGACCGATACGTCTATTGGCAGTGCCAGGAGGCAAATGTGGCCCTTTTGACATGGAATCATGGCTGCACCGTGGGCGTGCGAGCGATGGACGATCAGCATGGAATTTTGATGGATACGATGAACGAGCTTCGGCTGGCAATGGTGCGCGGCAGCGGGCGCGAGCAGGTGAGCGAACTGCTGGACCGGCTGATCGAGTTCACGCGCATGCACTTCTGGAGTGAGGAGCAACTGATGGAGCAGACTGGCTATCCGGGGTTGGCGGAGCACCGCGCCGAGCACCACACCATGCTGGCGCAGATTCTGCAGTCGGCTCATCGGGTGCAATACGGCGAAGGAGTTGAGATGCGCCCGCTGCTGCGCTTCCTGCGCGACTGGTTTGTAGAGCACATCGAGGGCATGGACCGCGACTATGGCCCTTGGTTGAACGAGCACGGCGTGAACTGACCCTCTCCGGCTCACGGACAACTGTTCTCTATTCCCTGTTCCCTATTCCCTGTCTTGCACTACCATGGTTGCCATGCACATTCTGTCCGCAGCCGAGATGCAAGCGTGCGACCGCGCGACCACTGAGCGGTATGGGATTCCGTCGCTGGATCTGATGCGTGCGGCAGCTGGGGCCGTGGCGGCGTTTGCACGCGAGCAGTTTCCAAAAGCACGGCGGGTAACGGTGCTGTGCGGCAAAGGGAACAACGGCGGCGACGGCATGATGGCCGCACGCCTGCTGGCCGAAGCCGGCCTGGACGTGACCACACTGCTGTTGGGAGCACCCAAGGAGCTTTCAGGCGACGCTGCTCAAGCCTGGCTGGAACTGGCGGGTTGCACGCGAGGAGTCGTCCTGGTTGTGACTGACAAGGAGGACCTGGCCCGCTATAAAGGCGCCCTCGAAGCCGACCTGATAGTGGATGCTGTGGTGGGCACGGGGTTCAAGCCGACACTGAAGGGGCTGGCCCTGGCGGCGCTCGATTGGCTTAACGGCAGCCGCGCGCCCATCCTGGCGGTGGACTTGCCGTCGGGCTGGGGAGCCGACGAGACTAGCCCCACTGTGACGGGCAGGACGTTCCCGGCCGACGCAGTCATTACATTTACTGCGCCCAAGCCCGCTCATGTCTTTGGGCAATTGACCAGGAACTGGGACCAACCCATCGTTGTTGCACCCATCGGTTCCCCGGAGGCTGCTATCAAGTCGCCGCTGGGCCGGGATGCAACTGGCTTGCACTGGGCCGGCTCGGCGCTTTCGCTGACGCAGGCGCGGCGCATGGCGACAGCCAACAAAGGCAACTTTGGCCATGTGCTGGTATTGGGCGGAACGCTGGGAAATGCCGGCGGCCGAACGGGCGCCGCGGCGATGGCGTCGATTGCCGCCTTGCGGGCAGGAGCAGGGTTGGTAACGGCGGCTGTTCCGGCTCCGGCGATGGCGCTGGTGGCTACAGTTGCGCCGGAACTGATGACCTTTCCCCTGGCGCCGACTTCGTCTGGGCAGATTTCGGCGGCAAACCTTGCGCCCGAGGTGATGGCGGCCCTGATGACAGGCAAGACAGTGATGGCGATCGGTCCCGGCCTTGGGCAAAGCCCGGACACGGTCAAGTTCACCTCGGGTTTGCTCTCGTCGACAAAGATTCCAGCGGTGATTGACGCCGACGCACTGAATATTTTGGCTGCCAAGCCGGTGCTGCTGGCAAAGCTGGCCAAAAGCCGTACTCTGGTGCTGACGCCGCACCCCGGCGAGATGGCTCGTCTGCTGGACATTACCGTGGCCGAGGTGCAGGCCAACCGGCTGGCGATTGCAAGCAGCTTTGCCCAGCGCATCGGGGTCACATTGGTACTGAAGGGGGCGCGAACCCTCGTCGCCCATCCCGATGGCAGTGTAGCCGTGAATACGAGCGGCAATCCGGCCATGGCGAAGGGCGGCAGCGGCGACCTGCTAACCGGCTTAGTGGCGGGACTGCTGGCTCAATATCCTGGCGAGGCCGCGCTGGCGGTGGAAGCAGCCGTTTATCTGCATGGACTGGCCGCGGACCTGGCGCTGCGCGAGGCCGATCAGCACACGTTGCTGGCCACGGACAGCCTGGCATATCTGTCCCAGGCGTTTCGCTTTCGAGCTTATGACTTTCAAAAAGGTGGTCAGACCGGGTATGTTTGGTTGCAGGGGCTGCCGGCGTAGTCGTCACTGGCAGCAGACCCGCACGAGGCCGCCCAATGAACAACGACGCAACGAAGATTCAACAAACCGAAGGCCGGATTCACCAGTTCATCACGCAATGTGGAGCGGATACGATCGAGGTCGGGCGCAAGCTGGCGCGCCTGCTTGTGCCGCCGCAACTGCTCATCCTGCGCGGCGACCTGGGGACGGGCAAGACTACGCTGGTCAAGGGCATCGCCCAGGCTCTGGATGCAGCGGAGGCAGACGAGGTCACTAGCCCCACTTTCACGCTGATTCACGAATACGACGGTGCCCAAGACGGCAAGCCCGTGAAGCTCTTTCACCTGGACGTCTATCGCCTGGAAGGCGAGCGGCAGCTTGAGACCCTGGGACTCGACGAGTTGCTGACTCCCGATGCGCTGGTGCTGGTGGAGTGGGGCGAGAAGTTCAAGAGTATCCGCAAGAAATCCACGGGCGAGATCGCGATTACTTCAACTGGCGGCGACGAACGCCGAATCACCGTGACGCTGAAGGGTTAGAGAATTTTCGGTCCTGGTGTTTACTGTCGAAATGAACCGTTGTGCTATCCCACCCATTCCGCAAAGAACGCGGAATGGATGGGGCACCCCGAGTTTTCTTAACACTTAAGTTAGAAACGCTCAATCGGTGGGATTCAGGTGGGTTTCTTCCCTATGCCGGCCGGAGATCTATGAACCGCATCCCGTTTGAAGAAGTACAGGAGACCCTTGCAGGCGTTCTGCGCAGGCTGGGCTTCAGTGATGAACGCGCCGAATCCTGTTCGCGGCTTTTTGCGGAAACTACCTGCGACGGCGTCTATACGCACGGCATCAACCGCTTCCCCCGCTTCACGGCCATGGTGCGCAACGGCTGCATCCAAGTCAATGGAGAACCCAGGCTGCTTGCCGGCTTCGGTGCGATGGAACGTTGGGACGGATGCAAGGGTCCTGGCAACCTGAATGCGCAGGCCTGCATGGAGCGCGCCATGGCGCTGAGCCGGGAGCATGGGCTGGGTTGGGTGAGCCTGGGCAACACCAATCACTGGATGCGCGGCGGCTCTTATGGCTGGCAAGCCGCCGAGGCAGGATTCATCGGCATCTGCTGGACTAACACCATGCCCAATCTTCCTGCGTGGGGCGCTGTTGAGCCATGCATCGGAAACAATCCTCTGGTGATTGCCGTGCCGCGCGAGAAGGGCCATGTGGTGCTGGACATGGCCATGTCGCAGTTCTCCTATGGGGCGCTGGAAAGCTACAGAATGCGCGGAGAGCTGCTGCCGGTGGATGGCGGCTACGACACGGAAGGCAACCTGACGCGCGTTCCCGCGGCGATCGAGCAGAGCATGCGCCCGCTGCCAGTCGGATACTGGAAGGGATCGGGGCTTTCGATGGTCCTGGATATGGTGGCCACGATCACCTCACTGGGGAAGGCGACCCATCGCATATCGACCGATCCTCTGCTTGAGACTGGGCTATCGCAGGTCTTTCTGGCTATCGATCCTGCCGCCCTCGGTTCCGCCCCTATCGCTTCGCAAATCGCCGACGATATTGTGGCTTCATTGCATAACTCCCAGCCCGCGGAAACGGGTACTGGAATTCGCTACCCAGGAGAGTACACCGCGCTCATTCGCGCAGAGAACAGCAAACGGGGTATTCCCGTCGATCCGGCTGTTTGGGCGCGGATACTGGCAATGTAACTCGGTGGTTCAATACTGAATGTCGCATCGCTGCCATGCTTGGATTAGGATCTCATTGCCGTTGTGTCAATCTTCCGTCACGCCAGGGTCTGATTGCTTTCTCTGAGCGATCCTTGCGTGCATTTGCTCTGCCATCCAGATCGGTTGCAACCCAGGGTAAACGCATTTGGATTTCGAGTCGCCGATAGATGCAGTTTTGAAAGGGCACGGCTTGAGCCGTGCCGAAACAGGACGCGAAAAACGGAACGGCTTTAGCCGCTGGGGGATGTTTTTTGGACGAAAGCCCATCCCTCAGGGCCTAAAGGCCAGGGAACATCGTCAGGAGCGCAATTGGCACGGCTGAAGCCGAGCCCTTTCAAGACAGAATCATCCCGCAATCTGAAATGCGTTTGCCCTGGGTTGCAACCTGAGTCAATCGCTCACATGTGGTAAATTCAAGAAGACAGACCACCCCCGGAGAGATGGCCGAGTGGTTTAAGGCGCACGCTTGGAAAGCGTGTGTACTTTAACGAGTACCGTGGGTTCGAATCCCACTCTCTCCGCCATACATGATTGTATCGTCTTGATTCCATTGATAAATAATAGATAACGGTGCGGATGCCAAGGGCCCGCATCAGGCGGAGTCGACTGAAACTCGGTACTCATGTCCCTCCCAAGACATGGGGCTGCCGGCGGCGAAACTTAAAACTCAAACGCCACCCCCACAGTCGGAGTAATCGGCAATCCCTGCCCAGTCACCACTGAGCCGAGTTGTTCGTGTAAATGAATCCCGGATTGTAGTGGTTCGTCGTGTTGAGCAGCTCTGCGTAGACTGCAAGCTTCCACCGCCGGAAGGCCCAATCTTTTTCCGCGCGCACATCGAGCCGCTGATAGTCGCCCTGCCGAATGGGGTTGTCTCCGCCGATGGGCGCCGGATAGCCGGAGCCGAAGACAATCTTCCCGCCAAGGTTCAGCGTGGGTGTGAGACGGTAGTTGGCAAAGAGGTTCAGCGTGTTTCGCTGGTCCGCCAGGGTCGGGTAGATGGGAACTGGCGGAATTGCTGCGATAGCAAATCATGGAGTAGTATCGGAAACCATGCCAGATTCAGACGATTCTCCGAGCATCACACACGATCAAGCCATCCTCCTCGCTAGCCGCGCATTCGCCGCCTTCCTCCTCTTCTGGGTCGTCGAGGACGTTACCGAACTGCCCCGCGAACTCTTCACCGTCATGCACTACTTCCGCGAATTTCACCAGACGGGAATGAGCCTGTATGAGGCGTCGCGCTCCTCATATCTCCTCAGCGACTACGTGATGTATCTGCTCGCGAACATACTCCGCATTGCGTTGTGGCTTCTAGCCGCCGGATGGTTCTACCGTTGCGGCCCTCGCATTCGGAGATTCTTCGCGGCAGGAGACAAATAATCCCAGCAACACAATCTTGGGACGCTACCCTTTTCGCCAGACGCCTTAGTTTTTGGCTTTAAGCTAAAGGCTGGTAGCAAGGGGCTGAAACGCCATGAAAGACGCGATCTTCGTTTCGAAGGAGAACTACCTCAAGGCCATTCTTGAGGCCGAGGCCGAGGGCCACCAGGTGATTCCTGCCATGCTCGCCCATTGGCTTGAGGTTTCGCCGCCGGCAGTGACCATGGCGCTCAAGCGGCTCAAGCGCGACGGCTTCGCCGAGGTGGGCGCGGACGGCATTGTGCGGCTCACCGCGACCGGCCGCGAGAACGCCTACCGCACCGCTTTGCGCCACCACCTGATCGAGCGCATGTTGAGCGAAATCTTCGGCATGGAGTGGTACGAGATCCATGAAGAAGCTGAGCGGCTTGAGCACGCAGTTTCCCCGGCCTTCGAGGAGAAACTCAAGGAGAAGCTGGGCGAAGGCGGCGCCTGCCCACACGGCAACCAGGTGCTTTCAGAGAGCCCCTCCCAGCGCAAGCAGCGCGGCGAGATTTCCCTTTCCGAGGCCCTCGAGGGTCATTGCTACATTGTCGCCAGCCTCCAAGAACGCGACCACAAGCTGCTGCTGTTTCTTCACAAGGCCGGCATCGGTCCCGGCCAAAGCCTGCGCGTGGTCAGCCAGAACTACGACCAAACCGTGTCGATTGAGCTGGATTCGAGCTTGGATGAACGGATCGGCAAGCAGGATTCGCCGGAAAGAATTCTGGGAAGGCCGGCTGCCGAGGCGGTTTGGCTGCGCCTGAAATCTTCATCGTAATTAAATATAAGAATAATGATTAACCATACTTAACAACCTGTGGCATACTTGGGTTGAAAGGCAACTTTCATCTCTTCCCAAGAATCCATGCCGTCAGAACTCCTATCGCCCATTGCGCTCCACGAGCCCTCCTTGCCGGAGGTGTTTTCAAGTGTGGGCGTATCCCGGTCTCCAATTTACTGGCGTCGGCTGCTGGGGTTTCTCGGGCCCGGATTCCTGATCTCGGTAGGCTACATGGACCCCGGAAACTGGGCCACCGATATCGCCGGCGGCTCGCGCTTCGGTTACACGCTGCTGTTCGTCATCATGGCCTCCAATCTCACGGCCATCCTGTTGCAGAGCTTGTCGCTCAAGCTGGGCGTGGCCACGGAACGCGATCTGGCTCAGCTCTGCCACGAGAGATACAGCCGATGGGTGAGCTTTTCGCTCTGGGTGGGCGCCGAAATAGCCATCGCCGCCTGCGATCTGGCCGAAGTGATAGGATCGGCCATCGCGCTGAACCTGCTCTTTCACATTCCACTCTTTTACGGCGTACTCATCACCGGCCTTGACGTGTTATTGATCCTGCTGATGCAGCGCTGGGGCTTCCGTTATGTCGAGGCGCTGGTGATCGCGCTGATCGGCACCATCATCGCCATGTTCGGCGTGCAGATGTTCCTCTCGCGACCCGAGTACTGGCCGGTATTCAAGAATCTCCTCATCCCCTCGGCATCCATCGTCACCAACCCGGAGATGCTCTACATCGCCATCGGCATGTTGGGCGCAACGGTGATGCCCCACAACCTCTACCTGCATTCCTCGATCGTGCAGAGCCGCAACTACAAGCGCACGCCCGCGGGCAAGCGCGAAGCCATTTTCATGGCAAATATCGATTCCGCCCTGGCGCTCACCGTGGCGTTGTTTGTGAACGCAGCCATTCTGGTGGTGGCAGCAGCGGTATTCCATCGCAGCGGCCACTTTGAGGTTGCGGCCATTGAGGACGCCTACAAGCTGCTCAGCCCCCTGGTGGGCGCGGCCGGCGCGAGCACCCTGTTCGCCATCGCGCTGCTGGCGTCTGGCCAGAACTCGTCGATTACCGGCACACTGGCCGGGCAGGTGGTCATGGAGGGCTTTATCCACATCAAGCTCTCGCCTTGGCTGCGCCGCCTCATCACACGCTCCCTGGCCATCATTCCCACCATCATCGTGGTAGCCGTCACCGGTGAGCGGGGAACCGAGAAACTACTGTTGCTCAGCCAGGTGATTCTGTCGTTGCAACTTAGCTTCGCCGTTGTTCCCTTGGTTCTGTTCACGGGCAGCCGCAAGACAATGGGAGAGTTCGTGAACCCACGCTGGCTTCAGGGCCTGTCCTGGTTCGTGGCGGCTCTCATTGCGGGACTGAACGCCTGGTTTCTGGTGCTGATGTTCCACTGAGCTGGGAAGCGGGAACTCCCGCGCCCGGTTCCGCGATTTCGTCCGTTTATAGGATTCTGGCCCGGCGTTGGTCGTCTGTTGGAGCAACGCCGAGCTGTCTTCCCGCCTGGCATTGACCGCTCAGCCGCAGTCCTGCTCAGGGCAAACTGCCTCGAAATTGGTCAAAATCGGCAGATGTTCAAGCCGGCTCCCACATCATGAACGGCAGGTGCGGCCACTACAAATGGGGCAATTTGCCTGTGCCGGATCGATTCTGCCGGGCGGAAAGGAAACAGGTCGCGATAAAGCCACAGGGGCAAGAGTGTCCAAATACTACCCATTTGGTGTGCATAAAGTTGCACTTCCGTAACATCGAGCGTCCATAACCTCAACAGAATCGCCATGCGCGTTCGGCAACAAGATTGCAATAGTGCTTAAGTATCAAACAGACAAGGCTGCGATATGCGTCGACAAGTACCCTCTCGAAGCAATTCCGGCGCAGGAGCCAGTCTTGACGGATTTGGCAGGTATGCCACGGATCGCGCCTCCGGGCAGATGATGGCATTTTGAAATGGAGCACATGAAGCATAACTTGGCAATAGCGAACGACCGACGGGGAAGCCAGCGCTTCACCATCGATGCACCCCTCACCGCGATCCTCGGCGACCGCGAGATTCCGGCCTACACCAGGGACTTGAGCAACCGGGGAGTGTATTTCAGTCTGGCCCTACCAGAAGAAGCTCTGGTCGATCGCGATTTTGAATTCGTGGTCGAATTGCCGCCGGAGATTACATTGTCGACATGTTGCCGGATTCGATGCGTGGGACACGCGGTTCGCATTGAGTCAACCGCCAGGAATTTGACCGGCGTAGCTGCGGAGATTCTCACTTATTCAATTCTCAAAGAGCGCCCTGCCGGCGCTTAGGCAAGTTCAGATCGACTCCATCCTGCACAGCAAGCAGTTTTTCGTAGATCAAAACCCTGCCGATTTCGCGCTACTTGCGGCACGACTGAAGTCGCGCCCCTTCAAGACATCGATTTGATCTGAGTTTCCTTGCAGTTTGCGCACACCCAACACGCGATGGTCCACAATCCAGCTCTTCAGCACGTAGACCAGCTTGTTGTTGCTGCCGGGATCGGTTGGCAGAAGAAAAAAACCGGGGTCAACCAGATAGCGAATCGAGTTGTATACGATTCCTTCCATTACCTCGCCATCGCGAAACTGGAGACGCATCCATACCCCATGGACGATGGGAGCCCTGGTATGAAAATTGAGATGGTTGTGTTCCGAATCGCCCTCGAAGGTGTTTACAAAGAAGACGGCCTTGACATCCTTGATTGAAATATCCTCGATAAGGTCCGTATCCACATGGCGAAGGCGGAATGTATCGGGAGAACCATCGGGAACGTTGCTCAGCAACTCTTCGATCGTGTCGCAATCGGGAGAATCCAGGTATCCTTTGACAGTCCTGGCGCCGAACTGAATCACAATCTTTTCCGACTTGGTGGCGATCGAGTCAATCATGAATGAACGAACTTCCTCGGTGAGTCCAAGTTGACCGTTGAATGGAAAAGCGGTAATGGGCCATTGTCCGGAATGGCATCCTGCAAGGCCATCCCATGTTAGGGCTATGTACTTGCCACATTCGTAACAAACCTTGCAGTACCGAGGATGTAGAGCCTGTGAATCGCGGTGGAAACGAGCAGAGCGTCAGCCCTTCCAGGCGCAGCCCAGGTTGATACACCGCCTATGATTTGTCGAGAGCCTTGCACAACAGCTCTTCGTCTGCTAGCCCGGTGATTCCGCGCAACCCGCGACCGCCGCAGTTCCAGCCAGAGGTCACTTTTTCGCCGCCATCTGCAATGCACGGCCATCCTCGATCACGGTTCATCCCCTTTGAACCCGATCCAGGCTTTGCCGCTTCTGCGGCGGGATGAGATTGTACTGCTTGATCTTATACAAGAGCGCCTTGTAGCTTATCTGAAGATCGCTTGCGGCCGCCTTGCGGTTCCATCCCGTACCTTCCAGCGTTTGTGCGATAGCGGCAGATTCAGCGCCGCCCTTCAAGTTTCGCACCAGATGCTTCAGTCCCACGCTGCCTCCCGCTTCATCTCCGGCGGAGTCGAGCGACCCGGCGCCCTCCTGAGTACTGAGCTCACCAATGATTGCCGACTCGTCGCCCAGCACGAGGTAACGCTTGATCGTATTCTCCAATTCACGAAGATTGCCGGGCCACGGGTGGCCCATCAGCGCCTGCAAGAGCGCCGCCGAAATCGGCAACGGATTGCACTCGTACTTGGTAGCCACCTTGCACATGAAGTGACGGGAAAGGATCGCAATCTCGTCCGTGCGCTCCCGCAGCGGGGGCATCTTCAGCGTAAAACCGTTCAAGCGGTAGTAAAGATCCTCTCGAAATATCTTTTGAGCGATAGCCGCCTTGATGTCGATGTTGGTTGCCGCTATCACGCGCACATCCACCTTGACGCTGGACCGGCTGCCCAGCCGCGAAAAACTCCCGTCCTGAAGAACCTGGAGCAGCTTGGCCTGCAAAACGCTCGGCATTTCGCCAATCTCATCCAGCAAGATCGTGCCGTTATTGCAGATTTCAAACTTCCCGGGCTTCGACTTCACCGCGCCGGTAAACGCGCCTTGTTCGTAACCGAAAAGTTCACTCTCAAGCAAATCCGCCGGCATCGCAGCGCAATTCACCTTCAAGAAGCTGCGCCCGCTTCGCGCCGACATCTTGTGGATGAGCATGGCCGCAATTTCCTTGCCGGTGCCACTCTCTCCAAGAATTAGAACTGGGATGTCTGCCCGCGCAACAAGCATGCATTGCGACTCAATTTCACGCATCCGCTTGCTGTTTCTGACGAACGAAGTGTTTTCATCGAGAGGGATTTCCTTGAATTCATCGCCGTCAGGCTGATTTTCCTCCTCCTTGAAGCACTGCTCCACGGCGAAGTCGATGTCGCTCTTTCTGAATGGCTTCAGGATCACGTCCGTGGCGCCCATGCGAATTGCAACCACGACTTCCTGCAACTCGGCGGAACAAGAAAGCATAATGATCGGCAGAGATGGCTTCAGAATGCGAAGTTTCTTAAGCAGGCCGAGGGCGTTCTCCTCATTGTCGTTCAAGCCAATGTGCCAGTCCATCAGCAGCAAGTTGGGCGCTGGAGATTCTCGCAGGAAAAGACTCAGTTCCGCTGCTTCGGTAAACAGGCTCACGCTGAAGCGATCCTCGAGAATACCCCGAATGTAATTCAGGATCGCAGGATCTGCATCGAGCACTGCCACGCTAGGGCGAAGTTTACCCTCTTTCACCGGCACTTTGCGTTGCGTTTTCGCCATCCCTGGTTCTTTCACTCCTGACAGAAAGAGCTAAATTGGGGACCCGAACAGCTCGATTCTACCCGACACAAAAACAAGGCTACACGGAAAAATGGTAAATCTTTTCGCTATTTGTGCAAAGATTTACACATTTTGCGCAAGAATCTGCATATTCTCAGTAACCCCATCGCAGGATTCGCAAGCCCAGCCAGACGGTGATTTCAGCCTCTCCCCCTTCGCCTGACCCAACCCGCGGGCAATCCGCGCCGGAGTCATGCAATGCTTGGAAGCAATTCCGTATGATGTGCTTAAGTGTCTGATTTCATATCCGATAGTTTAGAGAAGATTCGCGATCTTGCGATCACCGCCCCCCTGCCGGGCCCCTGTGCTCTACCACCCAGTTCGATGAAGATCGACCGCCCAATGGGATGATCTTACAGAGTATTGTGCCCGTTTGCAAAAACGCCGCCGGAAACAACCTCTGCGCAACTCGCAATGCGACAGCCAACCGGAGTCTTTTTGGCGCGATGAGGCTGAAGGAGCCGCAGTGCGCTTCGTTCCCGCCCCATCGGGAGCCACTCGCTCCAATCAGCCGGCCAAGCCGACGACACACCCAACGATTCCTGCAAGCCTTCTGTGATTCGGCGCGTGGGTGGGAGTCCGGGGCGGCACTGAGTCTGGCCCCAGAATTGCAAACAGAATGGCAAGCACGCCTTTCCAGATGGGATGAGAATGACTCCGACCCGCGCACCAGAATCTGTCGACGTTCGCGATCTGCCTCCGATGAATGTGATCTTTGGGCAATCGGCGATGATGGATCTCGCTCGACAGAAGCTGGATCGTACCGCCGAGTCCACGGTTCCAATCCTCTTGCAAGGCGAGAGCGGCACAGGCAAGGACATCTTTGCCAAGTTGTTGCACGCGCGCTCCAATCGCTCCAAGTCCCCCTGGGTTAAGGTAACTTGTCCGGCCATTCCCCACTCGCTCATCGAGTCGGAGTTGTTTGGCTATGAAAGGGGCGCCTTCACGGGCGCATATTCCACCAAGCGCGGCCGGCTCGAACTGGCTCACCTGGGAACGCTGTTCCTGGACGAGGTGGGTAGCCTGGATTTGGCTGTGCAGGCCAAGTTGCTGCAAGTTTTGCAAGATGGCAGCTTCATGCGCGTGGGCGCGCAAGAGTCGCGCAGGGTCAATACGCGGCTCATCTGCGCTGCCAATGGAAACCTGCGGCAACAAACCGAAGATGGCAGTTTCCGGCTGGACTTCTTCTTCCGCATCAATGCCGTGACCATCGATCTGCCGCCGTTGCGCCAACGGGTCGCCGATATTCCGGTTCTGGTCGACCACTTTCTCGACCTGCACTCCAAGTCGTATCGCCTCAATCCCAAGCCGCTTTCAAGGGATATCGTACGCTTGATGAAGCGCTACAGTTGGCCGGGCAACATTCGCCAACTCGAGAACCTGATTCGCAGCTACGTCCTGATCGGCAGCGAAGAAGCCCTGATTGCGGACTTGGTTCCCGACACTCCGGCGAGCGTAATCCCCGAGATCGATCTCGCCAACCCCGTCTCTCTGAAGGAGATTACCAGGGCCGCTACCAGAGAATTGGAGCGCGAGATTGTGCTGAAGGTACTCGAAGCCAACGGGCAAAGTCGCGTGAAGACGGCCAAGTGGCTCAAGATCAGCTACAGGTCGCTTCTCTACAAGCTGCAGGAATCGGGTGTCAAAGCCAGTTCGGGCGGACCGGCGAAGGCACGGCATTTGAGCACATTGTCCAACTGATCGCTCTCCGCAAAGACAGGGAACGGCAAGAGGACGACAGGCGCGCAATCGGCCGCGAAACCCGGGCTAGCACTTTTCAAGCAGGGAATTTGATCCCAGCTCGGCAGGGGAAAGAAATGCCATATTACTCGCGGGTCTTGTCGAAGGATGAAGCGTTCCCCGCATTCGAGGAACTCGCGGAGCTGATTCGCGCACAGCACCCTGACTTCAGGCTCTCCATCGAAAGCGGAGACGAGGAGGAATGGGAGTCCCTCCTGCTTTCCAGCGTTGACGAAGTCGAGGTCGCGGTCGTCGAGCGCAACCCGGTCTTCGACGGCTCGACTGGCCAGGACGAGATCGCTGACTTCCTCGAGGACATTCAGGATTGCAAGCCCCAGAGCGGCGTCCAATGGCTCGCCGAATATCTGGAAGAGGTCAAGACCGTCTACGCCTTCCAGCACTTGCAGGGATCGGAGATGGAAGAAGGCGGCAACGCACTCCATGCGCTGCGCTCGGCCCTGTGGGAGCGCGGCGACGCCATCATCCAGGCCGACGGCGAAGGTTTCACCAACGAAGAAGGATTCCACATCGTATGGCAGTTCTCCGACTCGGTTTCAGGCCCGTGGAATATGGGCGTGTTTCAAGACGCCACCTGGCACCATTTCAAGATGGATCTGGGCGACCCGGACCACCGGGAAGCCTTCCTGAATGGCGAGGTGCCGGAGGATTTGTCCGTACTGCCGGCATCCACGCCGCGAAACTAGGGCCTGTTCACAGCAAATTAGTTGTCATCCTGAGCGATGTTTGGCGCGTTTTTTGCGCCAAACGGAGTCGAAGGACCTGCGGGTGGGACCTTCGATTTCTGAAACGATCTTCAGAGACACCACACTAGCGCCAGCGATTTCCCCACATATGCCCCATCCATTCCGCCCGCCGTGTGCCCGCCGTCACCCGGCCACTCAATTTCATCCACTAGAATCAGCCTGAGGAGTTCCGAAAAAATGCCCCGTAAAGCTCTCATTGCCGCCAATTGGAAGATGTTCAAAACGCCTGCCGAAGCCAAGGCCTTTGTCGATGCCTTTTTGCCCCTCGTTGCCGGCCACACCCGCGACGAGATCGCCCTGTTCCCTTCCCCTGTATTGCTGCCCACAGTAATTGAAGCCGCCAAAGGTTCCAATGTCGCCGTCGGCTGCCAGAACATTCACTTTGCCGAGGAGGGCGCTTACACCGGCGAGACCTCTGTGGGCCAGCTTCTCGCAGTCGGGGGAACGCACACGCTCATCGGCCACTCCGAGCGCCGCCAGTACTTTGCCGAGACCGACGAGATCGTCAACAAGAAGCTGCACACCGCTCTCAAGCACGGCGTTATCCCGGTGGTTTGCGTTGGCGAAGTCCTTGCCGAGCGCGAAGCCGGCAAGACCGGCGACGTGCTCAAGACCCAGATCACCGGCGCGCTGGCCGGCATCACCGCCGAAGCCGCCGCGCCCATCGTCATTGCCTATGAACCGGTTTGGGCCATCGGCACCGGCAAAACGGCCACGCCCGAGATGGCCGTAGACGCGCACAAGATCATCCGCGCCGAGGTGGCCAAGCTGCTGGGCGCTGATGTCGCAGCGGCCATCCGCATCCTCTACGGCGGCAGCGTCAAGCCCGACAATGCCACCTCCCTCATCGGCCAGGAAGAGATCGACGGGGCTTTGGTCGGCGGCGCAAGCCTCAAGCCCGACTCCTTCGCCGCCATCGTCAAGTACTAGTCGAAAGTTGGATCGAGGTGTTTCCTTGTGCGTGGAGTGAACCCCCAAAGTGAGACATTTTAGAAGGACACAGTTTGCAGCGAATGGGGGGGCTGCAAATGCGAAGGAAAAGGATTTACACGGAGGAGTACCGGCGGCTGTCGGTGGCTCGGATGCAGGGTTGCCACAACATTTCGGCGTTGGCCAGGGAACTGGATGTGCCTCGTCGCTTGCTGTATCGATGGCAGATGCGGCTGGAGGGCCCGGTTGCGCCAATCGCGCCACGGTTTTCGGGGCTTGAAGAAGAGAACCGGCAACTGAAGCAGCTTCTGGCGGAGCGGACGCTGGAGGTGGATTTTTTCAAAGGTGCCTTGCAAAAGATAGCGGCTCGACGCCAGGCGGACGACGGCACTGGCGAAACGGCATCTACGACCAAGTGCGGTCAATGATGTCGCTGCAAGGCGGTTTGACGATCGAGCGGATGTGTATGCTGGCGGGGGTGAGCCGGGCGGGATTTTATCGCTGGCTGACGGCCGAGGCGCCGGCGGAGGAAGAGATGGAAGTGCGTGCGGCGATTCATGCAGTGGTGCTGGAACACCGCAGCCGCTATGGATATCGGCGGGTGGGCCAGGAGCTGCGCCGCCGCGGCCTGGTTGTAAATCACAAGCGCGTGGCTCGGCTGATGCGCGAAGATAACCTGCTTGCGGTGCAGCCCCGGGCCTGGGTTCAGACTACCGACTCCGAACATGAACTCAGGGTCTATCTGAATCTGGCCGTGCGCATGCAATTAACCGGGACCAACCAGTTATGGGTGGCCGATATCACCTATATCCGGCTGCGCAACGAGTTCGTCTATCTGGCGGTGGTGCTGGATCGGTTCTCGCGCAAGGTGGTGGGCTGGTCGCTGGGGCGCAGTCTGGCGGCGCAGTTGACGGTGGCCGCGTTGGAGCAGGCTATCGCGCAACGCAAGCCGCTGCCCGGCCTGGTGCATCACTCCGATCGCGGCAGCCAGTATGCCAGCCGGGAGTATGTAGGCCTGCTTGAAAGCCACGGCATGCTGCCCAGCATGAGCCGGCCTGCCAATCCTTACGACAACGCCAGCTGCGAGAGCTTCATGCGCACCCTCAAGCGAGAAGAGATCAACGCCAACACTTACCGCGATCTGGAAGATCTTCGCGCTCATATCGAGGAGTTCATCGAGCGTTATTACAATCGCATCCGGCTGCACTCGGCGCTTGGCTATCTGCCACCGGAGGAGTTCGAACAGAACGCTGCCCGGGCTGCATCCGACCACGCGGGCAGCAGCACGGCAGCAAGCATGAGTTTTTTCAGGCATGGGGAAATCTATCGATGGAATAAGAAACACGGCGAGGAACATGGGGAGCCGAATCGCTTCAACTCCCCGGCCCATCCCATCGATGAGTCTCCAACCGGCTATTCCTTGGCGGGTTGCTCTCCAGCAGAGCCCGTCTCCGCTTCACCGGCTATCGACTATGCTCAAGGAGAAGCTACACCTTGAGAAGACAATCACACTAAACGGCAACTGTGTCTTCAACAGACTGTCTCACTCAAGGGGTTCACCCCATCCGATCCCAGGTCTCGAAATCGAGACCTGGGGCACTCGGCCAGAGATGGGATTCGGCACGCAAAGTAAAATGCAATCGAAATTCTAGGGTAAACGTGCTAGCTTTCTCGCAGGAGGGTTTATGGGCAAGTCGTCACAATCCGACACGCTTCAGGCTCAGGCTGATCTCGCGCATCAAATGAGGAAAACAGGAGAGCAGCCAGCCACCGCAACTACGAGAGAGCTCCATCTCGACATCCCTGATCCAGCGAAGGCTGCTTGCGCCAGCACTTCAGCCGTTCAAAGGCCGCCAAAACAATAGGGACAGACTCCTTCACCGTCCACGCCCCAACGCTCCTCCGCCCGGCGACACCGGTCAGGAGGTGGCCTAGCCGAACTACATCATCGTGCAAAGAAGTGCAAAAGCGCCCTCCCGATGTAGCGAACTATAAACCAAAGAGCAAAACCGATAAGCAATGTAGATAGAAAACGGTTTGGACCGAACAAGTTCAAGATATAAATGATCACCCTCATGGGCTTCGACTTGCCGTAGGAGGAAATATCGGGCCACACCGCGCGCGCTTGTCGATATTTCTCCTCCGCATGGGCGTGCGCGGCTCGTTCACGAATATTTGTGGTGTTTAGTCCGCTTTTCTTGCGAACACCATATTCGCGTTTCTTCATTCCACGCCACCTGACAGTCGTTGCCGCACAAGACAGTCTAAATCTAGGTGGGTCGGCAGGCCTACTATGCTTTTGTCGGGCGGGCGGGTGGCGCATCCTAAGTCTTTCAGAATCTGTACATTTCCTCAAAAGTGGGTGCCCCATCCTTTCGCGTTCTTTGC
>Ga0302189_10001377_pt1 | contig 20530 bp, 16 predicted proteins | sample II_Bog_E2_2_FD_194551 | JGI IMG/M metagenome (GOLD analysis project Ga0302189, IMG submission 194551) | Peat permafrost microbial communities from Stordalen Mire near Abisko, Sweden - II_Bog_E2_2 | ecosystem: Environmental > Terrestrial > Soil > Wetlands > Peat | place: Sweden: Abisko...
GCGCAAATGAAAATCCAAGGCCAGGGCAGCCGCGTCAAACGCCGGACCCAGATTGGCGGAAGTCGCCGGCAAAGCCAGGCGCAACGAGCGGTCTAACGATGTGGGACGTGACGGCATAGGTTAAAAACAGTTCTCAGCTCCTGGTTCTCAGTTCTCAGCCCTCAGTTTCCCGGCAAAGCCCGTTCTCCGCTGACAGCGTAGAGGCGAGAACTTCTTCCCAACGGTCCGAAACCTGGTCGAAACGATAGAAAAAGAAGGCTTTAGCCAGATTTGGCTGGACCAGAATCCCCTACAGTCGGCGCAGACAATTGAACTGTGTTTTATACACGAATTTGGGGCAAAGTGCTATGAATTTCTGCGGAATTACTGCCTTGGACAAACCTAACAAATGAAATCGCAGAATGAGATCGCCGTAACAGGGCAACCTGACCACACACAAAGGTGCCGTTTACCTCAAACCGAAACGGACTACACTTGAGCTAGAGGTTGCATATGCCTACCGCGCTGTCCGCATATTTCGCGAGCGTACCTATTGTTCCCGCCCTAACGGTTGCTGCCATCGCGATTGGTCTTGTCGTCCGAGTGAGCCTGCTGACCTCGCCGAAGACATATTCGCTTTGGCGTTCATTCCTCAAGTCCCCCCATCACAAGCCTTCGGAGTAGAGTCTTACCTAATACTTGCCGGGATGGCGAAACTAGCAGACGCTGGGGCCTTTCTGACGTTCATTAGTCTGGACGTGAGGAAGCCGCTGGGATTCGTCCGGTGCGGGTGCAATTCCCGCTCCTGGCAACAAGCTCATTTGTTCCCAAAACAAACCTGACGTTCGGGACATGGCCCGCAGATAACTGTCAGTTTCTCTCGGCAGCGTCGAGCGCGCCAATCACAGCCCCGAGATTCGCATCGAGCACCACCGGGGCACGCTGCAGCGATTTTGCCTCGGCCGCTTCGGCTTTGGCGGTCGCTCCCTCTGGTGTTCCCTCAAAAAGATCGCCCCGATGGAATTTAATGGTGAAGTCGGGATCCTTGAGCAAATGGCCGGTCAGAATCAGGACGACGCTCTCGCCCGGTTTGACGAATCCGCTGCGGCGCAGCTTCTTGAGTCCCGCCAGCGTCACCGCCGAGGCCGGTTCGCATCCGATGCCATCGGCGCCGATTTCGGCCTTGGCCACCGCGATCTCGACTTCCGTCACCTGCTCGACCTCGCCGCCCGTGGCCCGCAGCACCCGCAGCGCTTTCTTCCACGATGCCGGATTGCCGATGCGAATCGCGGTCGCCAGCGTGTCGGCCGTCATCGCTTCGATCTTCTTGCCTCCAAACTCGCGCACGCTGCGGTAGAACGGATTCGCGCCCTGCGCCTGGATGATAGACAGCTTGGGCAGGCGCGAAATCAGTTTCAGCTCGCGCATTTCAAGCAGCGCCTTGCCGATCGCCGAACTGTTTCCCAGATTGCCGCCGGGAACAATGATGTGGTCCGGCGGCTCCCACGCCAGTTGCTCCATCAGTTCGATGGCGGCGGTTTTCTGGCCCTCGATGCGATACGGATTCACCGAATTCAGCAGATACACCGGCTTCTGCCGAACGAGTTCGTTGAGGATGCGCACGCATCCGTCGAAATCGGTGCGGAGCTGACACGTAAGGGCTCCGTAATCGAGCGATTGCGAGAGCTTGCCCCAGGAAATTTTCCCTTCCGGAATCAGTACCAGGCTGTGCATATTGCCGCGCGCGGCGTACGCTGCCATCGAAGCCGAAGTGTTGCCGGTGGAAGCGCAGGCCACCCAGCGGAATCCGCTCTGCTGCGCGGACGAAGCCGCGAACGTCATGCCCGTGTCCTTGAACGATGCGGTCGGGTTCATGCCCTGGTGCTTCGCGAGAAGATTCTCCACGCCAGCCGCGCGCGCGCATCGTGGAAGGCTATAAAGCGGTGTGTTTCCCTCGCGGAGGGTGATGGCGTGCTCTGCGGGAATGTGCGGAAGCAGTTCGCGAAAGCGCCAGACGCCGCTCTGGTCGAGCGCCTCGCGAGACGTTCGGCGGTTCAGCCAGAGAGCTTTCAGCGCCGCCGGGTTGGAGACAGGCGAGTCAGAAGTCCATCCGGGAAAGAAGAATTCCAGCAGGTCGCCGCAAGCGGCGCAGCGGAAATCCTGCCCGGCAGAGCCGGGGGTAGCGCCGCAAGCGATGCAGCGGAGCTGCGCGGTTGTCCCTATGTTTTTAACGATCGACACTTTTCCTCGTCACCGAACCAGCAGCAAATGACACGTACATCATACGGCGAACCAGCGCGCAGAGATTCTTGGTTCTTTCGCTTCCCTAATTTCTCTGCGATCTCGGCGCAACTCTGCGGTTCAGCTCTTTCTCTACCGCAAGTAGGCGTCGGTTTTATTGATCCAGTCGGCGCGCGGGGGATTGAAAATGTCAAACGCAAGAGTATCGGCGATCGCCTCGGCCCAGTGCGGCATGTGGGGCGGAATCGCCAGCACTTCGCCCGCGCTCACGACGATTTCTTTGCCATCGATACCAAACTTCAGAGCGCCCTCCAGCACGCAGCTGATCTGCTCGTTGTGGTGGCTGTGTTCGGGCACAAAGCATCCCTTCTTCAACAGAATGCGGGCGACCATGACATTCTGGCCGACTACGAAACGGCGGAAGAGCAGCGGGTTCAGTTCTTCGTTTTCGATTGCGCTCCACGCGACGTGGCGCAACTCGGCCTTTGCCGGCTTGCCTTTTACCTCATTCTTGGCCCGCGTGGTGTTGGTCGTCTTCGTTTTCCTGGCCGCGGATTTCTTGTGGGCAGAAGCTTTCGCTTTCTTCTTTTTCATAAAAGTGGCTCGATGAAGAATATTACAAGCGCCTTGCCCCGGCATAGTGGCGCAGGTACTCTTAAGACATTCCGGTTTGGTCAGGAGAGCTTTCTTACACAACATGGCAGCCGCTCGTTACATCTGGATCGGTGATTCCTTAAGGCCCGCCAGCGAAGGCGTGGTCCCGTTCGTCAGTGCGGCCGTGCAGTATGGATTCGCGGTGTTCGAAGGCATCCGCTGCTACGCGACCGACAAAGGTTCGGCCGTCTTCCGAATGCACGAACATGTGGAGCGCCTCCTCGATTCCGCGCACATCGTCGGCTTTCGCGAACTACCGGTTACGGCCGAACAGGTGCAGACTGCGATCAACCAGACGATTGCGGCCAACGAGTTTTCGTCGTGCTACATCCGCCCCATGATTTATCTGGATGGCGCCATGAGCCTGACCGTCGAGGCGGGCGAGCCGCGTTTCGTGGTTGCGGTATGGGAGTGGAAGGCGTTTCTCGGAGCGGAGGCGAAGGAACGCGGCATCCGCGCCAATATTGCTTCCTTCACGCGGCTGCATCCGAACATCATGATGACCAAGGCCAAGGTCTCGGGAAATTATGTCAGCTCAATTCTGGCCAAGACTGAATCGCAGCGCGCCGGGTTCGATGAGGCGATCATGCTGGGGCCCGATGGCTATGTGGCCGAGTGCACGGGCGAAAATATTTTTGTCGTTCGCAACACAGCAGGCAACAAGACGATCTACACGCCGCCGCGGGCGGGGATTCTGGAGGGGATCACCCGCGACAGCCTGATCACGCTGGCTCGCGATTCGGGCTACTCCGTGGTCGAGGAGCCCATCTCACGCGATCAGCTTTATATCGCCGACGAAGTGTTTGTGTGCGGCACCGCAGCCGAAGTCGTCGCGCTGCGCGAAATTGATTTCCGCGTCATCGGCGAAGGCCAGGCGGGGCCCGTAACCCGCGCCTTGCAGCAGGAGTTCGACAAAGTAGTCAGCGGAAAGCACGCAAGGTCGGCCGAGTGGCTGGCGCCCGTGCTGGCATTGAATGCGGCGGCTCTGAACGACTAGGTTCTAGCTCGATCGGGCCGGGAGAAGAATATGAAGAAGCATCGATTTCGCCGGGAAACCGAAGCCGTTCGCGGTGGCACCGACCTCGGCAAGAAAAACGGACCGCTCGCCACGCCGATCTATCAGACCTCAACCTTCGAAGCCGCCGACATGCAGGAGCAGGTGCGCGTCATTCCCACCGACAGCTTCTACACCCGTTACGGCAATCCCACCAATACCGTCGTCGAAAATGCCATCGCCGAACTGGAAGGCGCCGACGCCGCCCTGTTGTTCTCTTCCGGTATGGCCGCGATCACGACTTCGATTCTCTCGCTGGTGAAGGCGGGAGACCACATCGTGGCGCAGCGCGATATTTATGGCGGAGTCATCAGGTTCCTTTCGACGTGGCTGCCCAAGCTGGGCATCGAGACGACATTCGTCGACACCAACGACATCGAGCAGCACGAGCGCGCCATTCGCCCCAACACCAAACTCCTGCACATTGAGTCGCCGACCAATCCCACCCTGCGCGTTGTCGATCTGGAAAAAATCGCCGCCCTGGCGCGCAAGCACAACATGATTACCACCATCGATTCCACCTTTGCCACGCCCATCAATTGCCGTCCGGCGGAGTGGGGCATCGATCTGGTGCTGCATTCGGGGACAAAATATTTTGCCGGGCATTCCGATCTGATTTGCGGCGTCGCCGCCGGCCGCCGCGATTTGATCGACCAAATCCTTCCCACGCGCACCACGCTCGGCTGCTGCATGGATCCGCATGCCGCCTTTCTGCTGCTGCGCGGCATCAAGACGCTGGCCGTCCGCGTCGAGCGCCAGAACCAAAGCGCGCTCCGGATTGCCGAGTTCCTCAGCCGGCATCCTAAGGTGGCGCGCGTGTACTATCCAATGCTCAAAGGCCATCCGGACTACGCCATCGCAAAGAAACAAATGGCCGGGGCGGGCGCTGTTCTGAGCCTGGAAGTCGAGGGCAGCGGTGCCGACGCCTGCCGTTTAGCTGAAGCGCTCAATCTGTTTACGCTCGCTCCCAGCCTCGGCTCAGTCGATTCGCTGGTGACCATCCCTCTGCTGACCTCGCATTACCGAATCGATCCGGCGCTGCTGAGCAAAATAGGCGTGACCGAGCAAATGATCCGCCTGTCGGTCGGCATCGAACATGTCGACGACCTGATCGCCGATCTGGAAAAAGGGTTAGCCGTACTGAGCCAGGACCGCGTGCGGGCGGGCGTTGCGGATTGACGATTGGTTGAATACTCGCGGCAAATCCCACTCATCGCAAAAAACGCGATGAGTGGGGCACTCGCCAATTGGTCAGAATTTAAACCGTGCGCCAAACTGGAGCTGGCGCGGAGTATTGACGTTGTTGCTGATCACTCCGAACGATTCGCCTTCGCTAGCCACGCCGACTACGCTGTTCACACTCGGGTATCCGTACTGCGCGTAGTTGGTCATGTTATAGCCCGAGATATCGAAGCGCAGCGCCTTCGTTTCGGTGAACTGGAACGTTTTGTAGATGGAGAGGTCGAGATTGCGCGCCCCCCGGGTGCGCACATTGTCGAGGTAGGCGGGAGCAGTTCCCGGAATGTAAGGATTCGGATTGCCCGCGTTTTCGGTGCCAGGCTGCACGAAGCAATTTATGTTGAACCAGTCATTCACCGTGTGCGGAGCCCCTTTCGAGGGATCGCAGATCATATCGGACCGCTGATTGAAGGGGGTCAGCGGATTTCCCGAGCCGGGAGCGTGGATTGGAACCCCTGTACTGAGATAGAGAATGGTGTTCACAGTCCAGCCGCCCGCAACGGCGTTGGCTACTCCATGCAGATTGACTGCCTGACCCTTGCCAATGGGTAGGTCGTAAGATGCCTGCCCGGTGAACGAGTACTTGAGGTCTTGCGGGCTGATGGCGTGTTCGTAGCTCAGATTTCTCCAGTCTTGTACCGATCCATTGTGGCTGCCCACGAAACCCAGGGGAGGATTGCCGTCGTCAGTAATCAGCTTAGACCAGGTAAAAGTAGCCAGCGTGGTGAAATGGCCGGTCAGGCGCTTCTGCACTTTCGTCTGCAGCGAGCTGTATTCAGAGTCTCCCGCAGGATACCCGGAGGTGCCGACGCCGGTGCCGAAGCCGCCGCTGCCGAACTGAGGATATTTTTCGAGCGCCATCCACTGCGGCACAGTCGATTGACCGTAAAAGGCGTTCGTCGCAGGCAGGATGGGTTCCCAGGTGTTGGGTACCGCGCAACTCGGGTTGAATATGAAGCACAACGAAGCGCCGTAGTGTGCAATTGTGCCGAGATCGAGCATGTTCTGATCCACGCTGTTGAAAGGCAGAAAAAGTCCGCGGCTACCCACATATCCAGCGCTCACCACTATCTGATGCGGGAGTTCATATTCCAGACCAAAGTTGAAGTTGTAGGTGGTGGGCGTGCGCTGAGCATGCTGCACGGTGTTGAGGGTGATTCCCAAGTTATTGGCCAAGCCGGCGGGTGCTGTTGTGAAAATGGGGATGAGCCCATTGGGATAGGGATTGCTTAGCGAATACGGCTCGGTGAAATTATCGGCGGGGAGTACAGGGCCCCCTGAGATGGTACACGCCGACGAACCGTAAAAAACCCAATTGGTATCGAGGTTTGGGCAGTTGGAGTTCTGAAAGGTGCTGGAAGAGAATCCGTCGGTATTGATGAAGGCGCCGGCCGTCATCTCGGTGCTGGGCCCATAGTAGAAGCCGACGCCGCCGCGGATTACAAAATGGGTGATGGGCTGGAAAGCAAAAGCGAACCGGGGCCCGAAGTCGTGCATGTTGGTTTTGAAAGGAGAACGGTTGCCGCTGTTATTGAAGATTTCCGCGCCCGTATAGGAGACGCCGTTGTCGGTGTTGGTCGCGTTGGGATCAAAGTATTCCTGGCGGTTAAAACGCTCGTTGCGCCCACCGAAAATGTCCCAGCGCAGACCGGCCGTAATCGTCAACTTCGTCGTGGCGTGGTAAGTGTCTTCGACAAACGCCGCGTAGTAGGGGTTGGATTCGGCGGCGTATACGGGTCTGTCGAACTCGCCACCATCACCCATGCCGATGAGCATGGAAGCGTAGTCGCTGCCGCCGACTAGATTGCCTGAGGCGGGCGAGGTTTGTTGATCGGTACCACCATAACCAAAACTGTAGGTGCCGGCAGGGGCGTAGGGCTGGCCTACGTTGAAATAGCGTTTCATCCATTCGAAGCCGGTGGAGATTTGGTGTTTGCCGTAAATTTTCGTCAAGGTGACGTTGGCGTCACTATTCTCGCTGGCATCGACGAAGTTGTTGTAATCGGCGGTGCCGCCAACTCCGCCACCGTAGTCGTCGAAAAGCATGAACGGAAGCTGTTTGACGACCTGCTGCGCAGCCAGCGCGGCGGGAAAACCCACCGTAGTGCCATTTACGGAGCCCAGGTTCGTGATATCGGTGTTCAAGTACGACGGCGGACCTCCTTGCTTTTCGTAGCGGCGGGTAAACGAGTAGCGCAAGTTCAGGACGGTAGAAGCATTAAGGGTCAGGTCATCCGCCACCAAGGCGCTGCGGCCGTTCGTGGTGTTCAGGGCATAATCGGGGTCCCAGCCTGGGCTGGGAAAGACGTTGGCGGTGGAAAACTTCAACTTGTCATAGGAAAAGCGGGTGAAGAAGCGCTGCTTTTCGCTCTGGGCCCAATCCACCCGGACGTCGAACCGGTGCGCTTTGAACGGATCCAATCCCGGAACGGCGTAATTATAACCAGTTACGGGGTTAAGGTCCGTCGTCGCCTGATCGCAGGTCGACGGGGTGGGGTAGTTGCACTTGGGCATATTCGCCAAGTAGAGCAAGGCGATGGGGTTTGGATTCGGGATGATGTTGCCGGGGAAGGCTTGCCGCGTACCATCGGGATTATCGGGCTGAGTAGGATCGTAGATGGTAAACCCCATCTGCGAGAAATTGCCCGTTCTTTCCAGACTCGTGGGGACGTTGTAAGTCTTGAGCCCTTCGAATTGTTCCTGCTGCGTATCCTCGTAATCGCCGAAGAAAAACAGCTTGTCTTTCTTGATTGCTCCACCAATCGCGCCACCTTCCTGATAACGATAGAAAGAGGGTGGGGTATTGGCTTGGCCGTTCGCTATTTCACTGTCCTTGTTGAAGCCGTCGTTGGCGGCCAGTACGTCGGGACGGAATTCGCCAAAAATATCGCCGTGGATTTTATTGGTGCCAGACTTGGTGACCAGGCTGATGACGCCTGCACCGCCGCTCTGATACGAGGCAGGCGTATTTTGGGTTTCGACGCGAACTTCCTCCACGCCATCTTCGGGAATTTCCATGGCGGGAATAATGGCGGCGGAGTTGTTTTCTGAGATGCCAATCGGTGCGCCGTCGACCATGTAGTAGACCGAACCCACGAGCGATCCGTTGATGGTGTCGGCGGAGACATCAACTCCGGGACGTCCAACTGAAATATTCTGAATGGACTGCATCGAGTCGCTGGAGTTGGGCGAACCGTTGACAGCATTCACGCCCGCACTCAACTGGATAAGATCGAAAACGTTGCGGGCCACCAAAGGCACGCGGTCAATCGCCTCGGCCGGGATGAGCGAGCCGACGGTAGAGTTGCTGGCCTCGACTAACTCGACTCCCTCGGTGACGGTGACGGTCTCGGTGGCGGCGCCGACTTGCAGAGTGATATTGACCTCGGTGACCTGATCGACGCTAACCGTGATTTTTTCCTGGGCAACGCTCTTGAATCCCGTCTCGCTGGCGGTGACTTTGTAGACGCCGGGATTGAGGGAGAGGAAGGTGTAGAGTCCCGCGCCGCTGGTGACGGTGTGCTGCGTCACTCCGGTTGCGGGGTTCAGCAGGACCACCTTGGCTCGGGGAATGAGAGCCCCGGCTGGGTCGGAGACCAAGCCGCTGATGCTGCCCCTGCCGGCCTGGGCAAGCGCGATCGAACCCGCGCAGAGGAGAAGAACACACATAGCAAGAAAATTACGCACTGTCGTGGCCATTGCATTTCTGCGATTCATGAACAGCCTCCTAACCCAAAGTCGCAACGCGACATTCAATAGCGCCGGTGTGGTCATGCACCGTGCCGGCGTTCCATCCTCAAAAGCAGCCGAATACCTTTATTAAAACGTATCAATACTGCGTCAGGTGTCTGGCGCTGTCAAGAGAAAACGCGATGCGTCCAGGGCCACTACTTCAAGCTGCGCGTCGACTCGCGCACGATCAGCTCGGGAACGATGCGGCGGTGAGTGGCGCGGACGGGCTGCTTTTCGACCGTAGCATTGGCATCGGATTGAGTATGAGCATCGATCGCCTCCAGCACGATCGTCGCCGCTGCCGTTCCCATACTCTCCATCGGCTGGCGCACCGTGGTCAGCGAGGGAGTGTAGATCGCGGCCGGCGAAACGTCGTCAAAGCCGACCACCGAACATTGATCCGGAACGCGAATCCCGGCCTTGGCGAGCGCGCGAATCGCCCCGAACGCCGTCATATCGTCAAAGGCCATCAGCGCAGTGAAGGAACGCCGCCGGCGCAGCAATTCTCCCGTCAGCTTGTAACCGTCCTCGAAACTGGAGAACGGGTCGCGCGACTCCGGCAGGTCGACGATCAGCCGCGGGTCGAGTTCGAGGTTCCGTTCACCGGCCATCGTACGTACGCCGCGCCATCGCGGTTCGGTGTCCGACAACTGGCGCGGACCGCGGATAAACGCGATCTTACGATGGCCCAGCGAATACAAATGGTCAAGCGCCGCTCGGGCGCCCAGATTGTTGTCGACGATCACCGAGCTGATGTTGTCGTTTTTCAATTCGCGCCCGACCACCGCGGTCGGAATGTTGTGCTTCTCCAGATCGGCCAGCAAGTCGATGTCGACGAACAGCCAGTTGGCGAGGACGACGAGCCCCTCGATGCGCCGGTCCAGCAACATTTCCAGATAGCGTTCGAAACGGCTCCGCTCGTTGTGAACGTCGGTAAGAATCGGCAGGAACGACGACTGATAGAGAGTGTTCTCGATGCCGCGCAGCACCAGCGTGCAGTACGGATCGGTCATGTCGAAAACCATGACGCCAACGGTATGGCTGCGCCGCCCGCGCAGCGAGCGCGCAAACAGGTTGGGACGGTATCCGAGTTGCGCCGCCGCGCGCTGGATGCGTTCTTTGGTGGTGTCGGGAATGTAACGCGCGAGCGGCGCGTTGTTCAGAACAATGGAAACCGTGGCGGAAGAGAATCCGCTGCGTTCGGCCACGTCGCGTATGGTGACCGCGGCTGGCTGCGACCGCTTCCGCGAAGTCTCGCTCGTCGAACCTCGACGGGACTTGTCCGGCGAAGCGCCTCGCGCTGGCTTTGAATCGGCAGGTTCCATGTCCCTTGAGACGCGCTCCTTGTGTTTCGCCCTCTTGCTGGGCGGACACTACAGGACGGTGAATCGAGTGTCAAGCATCGGAGATTAACAAGCAGTCGCGGAAACGAGCGGCTTCAGCGGGCGGCCCGCACGCACTCCATGATTTCCGCTTCGCTCAGCGTGTGGTCGCTCGCCTTGGCGCATTTGTAGATGCGCTCGACAACTTCGTCGCTCGCGGGCAGCCCGCGATGCTCCAGCCAGAACAGAACGTTCGATTTCCCGCTCATCGGTCCGATGTCGATGATCTGTTCCAGACCGAAGTAGTGCGAAGGCACGCCGGAATACACGGTGTTCGCGAGTTCCGTGTCATTCTTCTTATAGGCCTTGATGAGGGCCGCCGCATGCACGCCGGTCGCGGTGCGAAACGCGTCCTCGCCGACTACCGGATAGTTCGCCGGAATCGGAACGCCCGTCGCGACTGAAACAGCCTCGCAATATTGCTTGAGCTTGGTCAGGTCCTGCCGGTCCCAGGGCGCGATGCCCATGAGCTTCAGATTGACGAGCATCTGATCCATCTGCGTGTTGCCGACGCGCTCGCCGATCCCAAGCGCGGTCGCGTGGATGCAATCCGCGCCCGCCACCAAAGCCGCCATGGCGTTGGCGGTTGCCAGCCCCCGATCGCAGTGTCCGTGCCACTCGACGCGAATTTTTTGGCCGGATGGCTTCACCACCTGTTCCAGCACAAACTTGACCAGCGCCACCGTGCCCATAGGCGTCGCGTGTCCAGCGGTGTCGCACAATACCAGAGCGTGCGCTCCATAATTGATGGCCGCGGCGTTCAGTTGCTTCACCGTTTCCGGATCGCAGCGCGTCGTGTCTTCGGTGGTGTACATGACTTCGAGGCCGAGCGAGACCGCGTATTTGACTGCCTTTTCGGTGGTTTGCAGCAGGAAATCGCCATTCCAGCCCTCGGTGTAACGGCGGATGGGGCTGGTTCCAAGAAACGCAGCGGCCTCGATGGCAAGGCCGGTTTTCTGCACGATCTCGGCAATCGGGCGAATGTCGTTTTCGTGCGTGCGCGCGGCGCAGTACGCCGTGATCTTCATTTTGTGGGCGACAATCTCTCGCGCCAGCGCCGTGACGTGCTCCACAGCGCGCGGACCTGCTCCCGGAAGCCCGAGGTCGAGCGTGTTGATGCCGAGCCCTTCCATCAAGTGCAGGATTTCGATCTTCTGCTCAATCGATGGATCGCGGACCGAAGGCGATTGCAATCCGTCGCGCAGCGTCTCATCCGTCAGGCGTACAGGCCCCGGCGGATGCAGCGACTTCGGATACAGAGTATTCCAGTCGTAGATGAGTTCTGAGATGTTCACGGGAAATCAGGTGTCAGGTCTTAGGTGTCAGGTCTTAGGTGTCAGGTCTTAGGTGTCAGGTCTCAGGAAAACCGGGTCTCGATCCTGAAACCTGAGACCTGACGCCTGCGACCTCTACTTCGGCTTCTCTTCCTTCGGAGGAATCGTCAACCCGAACACCGAAAGCTGACCTTGCCCCGCGACGTTCATCCCGCGTGGATCGTCGGGACTGGGCAGATAGAGCGTCTGACAAAACTCGCAGCGATAGACTTCGGCATCCGCACCCCAGGCCTTCTCCACGCAGCCGCATTCCTGTTCGAGCACGTCCACCGCGTAGAACCACCGTTTCAGGTGTCCCCCGCAGAACTTGCCCTTCTCGTTTTTCTCGTTGCAGGCACGCTGGCCCGTCTTCTTGATCTTGACTTTGTGGTTGGGGAGTTGCGGAGTCGTGCTCGAAGCCGCGATTGCCGTTTCGCCGGAAGCCATGAAATCTCCTGCGCGCGTAGTGAAAAGCCGCTTCCGCTATTTTACTCAGCCTCGCCCTTCGCACCAAGGCCAGCCCGGCCTGCGGCAAAGGTGTCGTCGAAAGGGTATCGGCTTCTGCCCGATTCAGGAGCGCCGAGCGGCGCCCGCGGAGCTGGTGACTTGGTGCGCCCAGCGCATGGCTTCATTCGACGTTTCCGCCACAAACGACAGCGACAGCTTGAGCTGTTTCCCCAGGTGCGTGACGCGTTCCCAGTCGCCGGCTTCGCGCGCCACCATAAGGTCGTAAACCGGCGAAAGGGGCGTCCGCTTGCCCGTCTTGGCACAGAGCAACTGGGCCTTGATGTCAGGGGCAAGACTCAACTCCTCGATCACCATCCCAATCGGCACCGCCAGAATCGCATCCATCAGCGAGAGCATCCCCATCAGGAACAAATCGGTTGCGCCGTGTTCGACCCGGGGTGCAACCAACTCGCAGAATCGAGCCCGCACCAGCGACGACAGAACCAGGTCGGAAGACTTTTCCTGACCCATGACCAGAGTCGTCGCCATACGCAACCACCGGACCGACTCCCGTTCCCCCAGCAGGTTCAGCGCATGCCGAATGGATAAAACGGGCGCTGGCAACCCGAGCAGTGGAGAGTTCAAATAGCGCAGCAACCGATAGCAAAGCGCGGGCTCCCGCTTCACCAAATCTTCAATCTCCGTAAAATCCACTTCGGCCTTCGAGATCGCGCTCAGCAGGCGCACGTAGGTGATTTGGGTGGCGGAAATCTGCCGGGCTTGCTGAATTTCGGGACGACGAAAGAAATATCCCTGAAACCGCGTGAACCCATTGTTCTTGGCTACCAGAAAAGTGTCCCGAGTTTCCACTTTTTGCGCCAGCATTCGGCAATGCTCGCTGCCATGGAGAGCGATCAGAATCGCACTCTGCTCCGGCGTCACCGTCCTGATGTCGACTTTGATGAAGTCGGCATAGGGAACGAGCGCTTCCCGGTCGTCGCCCGCAACAAAATTGTCCAAAGCGATCGAATATCCGCCCCGTTTGAGCCGCTTGCACGCCTCCTTCACTTCTTCGTCGGCCGCCACCGTTTCCTGAATCTCAACCACCACCTCGTTGGGCGGCAACAGCGCGAAGTATTCGGTCAACAACATTTGCCGCGAACAATTGATAAACGCAGGGTGCCCGTCGCATAACACATCGAGCCCCACCATATTCAGCGCGTCAATGGTCGCCGAAGTGGCGCGCTCGGGGTCGGAGGTAAACCGATTCTGTCCCGGACCCTCGCGAAAAAACAATTCGTAGCCGACGACCTCCTCGTCGGACGTCAGAATCGGCTGACGCGCGATGCAGGGACTGGTTTTTTCCACTGAAGCCGTTGGAGCGGGAGTATCCATGCATGCTTCTCATCGGCATTTGGCCTTACAGACTTCATCCCGTTGCATGCCACCGAAGGATGTGTCCCTCTTACCGTTGAGATGCCGGGCAGGGATGCTCCTTTTAGCCGAACTCCTTCCGCGGCGTCGCCTGATCCGCGCCCACGCGTCCAACCGTCATTTCGGCGACGAAATAGTTTTCGCCCTTCATCGGGACGCCAGCCATCCGTCGCAGCATCGCGATCTGGCCGACGTGGGTGAGCGCATCGGCGATCGGGCCCTGAAACAATTTTTCGGCGGGGGCTTGCAGCGGCTTTTCCGATGCCAGATAGTCGTCGAACTTCTTCAAGGCGGCGAAAAAACGCTCGCACTCTTTTTCCCACGCGAGCGGAGCGGAATCGTGCCATTCGCGGCGACCGTCGGCCATCGAAAGAGCCCAATCCATCAGGTCGCCCATGTGCGCGAGAATCTTCCCCGGCGTGCGCGACGTTTCCGGCGAGTCGTGTTCCGCAAAAGCAGGCCCAGGATTGCGAATGGCTTTTGCTCCTCGATACGCGAGGGTAGCAAGGGTGTGGCGCAACAACGCGCGAGAATCGCTCATGGATATGCTTCCTTCTTGAGATTCGAACTTCGCTCATCATTTTCATCCGGAATGGCGTTTCTTGTCATCCCCCCGAGCCGCAATAATGGTCTGTTTTTGAGATCTGAACCCCTGATCGATCATGTTTGGAATTTGTGAGGATTGGTGAGACTATTGGGTCAGAGAACGGCAGGAGCGGCGGCATGAAAAACCGAATTGCTATGTGGGCGAGTGCAGGCTTTCTTGTGGCAAGCTTCTGGGCGCTTTATTTCTCTCCCCCCGCCCCAACTCCGATAACTTCAGCCGGGCTGGCTTGGACTCTCGCCCGTGTAACTTGCCCAGTTGTGTTTGCCAGTTTTTACTTTCATTTCCCCCTCGGTGTGTATTGGACCTTGTTTGCGAATGCTGCGACGTATGCTCTGGTCGGTCTGATCATGGAAAGCACGCGGCAACAACTAAAGCAGACGAAATAATTCGAAACAGCCCACCCCTCGACCGGCGGATCGTCGTCGACAGCCCAATCAGCCCGACAAGCCCCGCGTTGCCGACTTCCCCGCCGCTCTGCTACTTTGAATGGTTCTGTCCGCCATTTGCGGACTCCGTGGGGAGACGAATATGCCAGCCATCAAATTCCGTGGTGTGGATTTCATCGAATTCGACACGTTGCTGAACGACGACGAGCGTCTAGTGCGAGACACTGCGCGCAAGTTCATCGAAGACAACCTCGTCCCGATCATTGAGGAGTGCAACCGCGCCGGCCGCTTCCCCCGCGAACTGGTAAAGCCCATGGCCGACCTAGGATTCTTCGGCGCATCGCTCGAAGGCTACGGCTGCGCCGGTATGTCGAACGTCGAATACGGCTTAGTCACGCAGGAACTCGAACGCGGCGATTCCGGCGTGCGCTCGTTTGTCAGCGTGCAGTCGGCGCTGGTGATGTATCCCATTTACACCTTCGGGTCAGACGACCAGAAAAACACCTGGCTCCCTGCCATGCAGAAAGGCGAAAAGCTCGGCTGCTTCGGCTTGACCGAACCCGATTTCGGATCGAATCCCGGAGGCATGAGAACGCGCGCCCGCAAGGTTGGCAAAGAATATGTATTAAACGGCGAGAAGATGTGGATCACCTCCGGCACCATCGCCGACGTGGCCGTGATCTGGGCCAAGGTCGAAAACGAAGACAATAAAGTGCGCGGATTTCTGGTCGAGACCGACCGCCCCGGATTCAAAGCCGACGACATTCACGGCAAGTGGTCGCTGCGCGCTTCGGTGACGTCGGGCTTGTCTTTGCAGGATGTGCACATCCCCGACTCGAACCTCCTGCCCGGAACGGGCGGATTGAAGTCTCCGCTGATGTGCTTGAATCAGGCGCGCTACGGAATCTCATGGGGCGCAGTCGGCGCGGCGATGGCGTGCTACGACTGCGCGCTCCAATATTCACTGCTGCGGAAGCAGTTCCGCGATCAGCCCATCGCCTCGCATCAACTCGTCCAGCAAAAGCTCACCTGGATGATCAACGAAATCACCAAAGCGCAATTATTAGTGCTGCAAGTCGGACGATTGAAAGATGCCGGAAAAGTGCAGCATCAACACATTTCCATGGCCAAGAGAAACAATGTCTGGATGGCCCTCGAATGCGCCCGCCTCTCACGAGATATTCTCGGAGCGAACGGCGTGGCCGACGATTACCCCATCATGCGGCACCTGATGAACCTTGAAAGCGTAAAGACCTACGAAGGCACGCATGACATCCACACGCTGATTATCGGGGCCAGCGTGACAGGGATTGACGCGTTCTAGAGACAACGCGCGGGCGTCGCTGCCCGCATCGTCTCATCAGGCTGAATACAACTCCCCCAGCAACTCATACGCCCGCCGCAGGTGCGGAATCACGATCGTTCCTCCCACCACCATCGCCACGTTGATCGCTTCTTCCTGCTCCGCGCGCGTCACCCCCAGTCGATAGCACTGAATCGCGTGATAGCTGATGCAGTCGTCGCAACGCAGGCATGCCGAGGCGACCATGCCCATCAATTCCTTGGACTTCGCCGTCAAAGCGCCGTCCATGTAGGTGTTGTGATCGAGATTGTAGAGGCGCTTAACCAGAAAATTATCGGCCTTGTCTACGTTTTCATTCAGCCGCTTGCGAGTGTCCAGAAATCGCCGGGCAAGTTCGCTCTTCTCCGCCACCTGCTTCTCGGTGAAGACGTAGGTCGGTTCTTTGCGGTCGGTGGTCATGATCGAAAGATTACCAGACGGTTTTGCCGCATGGAATGTTGACGGGAGTTTCCGCGCCACACCCCTGTGACGGGTAGTGTCCTAATTTGGATTATGGCGCTATGTTGCTTGGTTATAGGCTTGGGGCAAGCCGTCTCTGCGAAAACCCTTTTCTCGCGGATCGCCGCCCAGGGGGAAATGGTAGACGAAGCCAAATCTGGTTTCGTGAAGCCGTGTGTAGGCGTCTCGATAGACCATGATTCCGAACGCATACAAAAAGCATTCCTGCCGTGTAACTCGAACGCTTTCTATGCGATTCAATATAGGACTCGGTTCAAGAAACTGGATAAACCCTATCGAATCGCCGGGAACAAGCGGCAAGTCATTCAAGGGGATTCTTTCGCCGTAGTCCGGCTCGCTCGGGATGTCTTCCAGTCTTTCAACCTTGTAGTAGCGGATTGCGGATTCAACCAGTCTGGCGGGACTGTTCCCCGTAGTCTTGAAGGAACAGCTAAACACGTTGTGCTTGTCGGCTCCAACCAGATGCCGTTCCATATTGCTTTCTCCGCCCGGAATAAATCCGAGAACGGGAGCATTATCAACGGGGGAAGCGATGACCCAAGCGCGTTCCGTGTCTCTAGTGGTTATGATCTGATCCGCCATAATGCCAGCCTGACGGCGATACATCAACCATTGCAAAACCATAACCCCGACTTGAATGAATCCGACAAAAACCAGAAGTCCTGTAAACCATACGATTTTCCGTTGAATTTTAAGGTCTTCCTCGTGTGTCTTGCGTTCAGTTTCATTTCGTTGGTCATCTTCGGATACGGCGCTAACATGATCCTTCGGTAAAATGGGAGTATTCGCGGTTTGAGTAGCAATCGTGGCAGGTTGGGATGGTTTCTGCTTGGGATTGGTAGCATCTGCTTGATTAGCGATCTGAGCACCATTGGGCTTGGCAGCCCCTTTGCTTTCTGGCGCTTTCGCTGGCTGCTGGGCGAGGATGAGCACTGCGACTATCAGCCACTTCATAACGGCACAATTGTACTACAGAAATACCTTGACAAATTCTATTGTTGTAGTACAGTAATAGACATGGCAAACGTACTCAATCCAGACAAGCAAATCGCGGTTATCGGTGCCTTGGCGGAAGGCTCTAGCATCCGTTCAATCGAGCGCATTACAGGCGTTCACCGCGATACGATCATGCGGTTAGGCGTGAAAGTTGGCCAGGGATGTGCGACCCTGCTGGATGCGAAGATGCGCGATCTGTCCTGCCATCATCTCCAGTTCGATGAGATTTGGGGATTCATCGGCAAAAAACAGCGCAACTTGCTCGTAGATGACGATGAGACTCAGTTCGGCGACGTGTGGACGTTTTGCGCGATTGATGCTGAAACCAAACTAGTGCCATCGTTTCGTTGCGGCAAGCGTGATGCTGTGACCGCGAATGCTTTTGTCGAGGACGTAGCCAGCCGGATGCGTACCCGCGTCCAAGTTACCACGGACGCTCTAAGGCTCTACGTAGAAGCGATAGAGCGCGGCTTTGGCGCTGACGTGGATTATGGCCGCGTCATCAAGACGTATGCCCATGATGACTCGATCCACCCGGAACGCCGCTATAGCGCCCCTGAGATCGTGACCACAGAGAAAGAAATCGTGAACGGTCACCCGGATATGGAACTGGCGTCCACCAGCCATGTCGAGCGACTAAACGGCACCACGCGGCTGCACATGCGCCGATTGACCCGTCTGACTTACGCTTTCAGCAAGAAGCTAGAAAACTTCAAGGCAGCCGCCGCGCTGCACTTTGCCTACTACAATCTGGTAAAGCGTCACGGAACGTTGCGCTGTACGCCCGCGATGGCGGCGGGAGTTGAGCAAAGCTTTTGGAGTGTTGGCGAACTACTTGAGAGGACAGCATAGTTATGACCAGCGAAGATCAAGATGCTGTTGTGGGGAGAACCATCCGACAACTCCGCGACGTAAAAGAAAAATTAGCAAAACTGAAGGCACATGTTCATAGCATCGGCGACTCCTTCAGTACAGTTGCCCATCACCTGCGCAACCAGCCGGAACTTCTTCGGTTTCAGAATGAGATCACGGATGATCGATTTATTGAGAGCAGGGAAGAATGGAGGGCTAATCGGGGAGCACCTGAACCACACATTCCTTTAAAAGACGACATTGATCTCGCCAATATTTTAGCTTGCCGCGATGAGATAAGGGAATGCGTATTAGAACAAGACCGTTTGCAGCAAAGCCTGAAGCAGATGGGTTATGGCGGAAGCTTATGACGATGGGTGGCTACATCCAAGAATTACAGGACGTGATCCGCCGATTGCATGGCGCTGAGGCTACGCATGTTGAAAGCGTGCCAGTGAAAGAGACATTCAAGGGTCAGACGGTATGGGAAGGGATTGTTGAGGTATTCGAGTTGACGGGGCACGCCACGGCGCACAGAGCTTACGCTTGGGCGAACGGTACAAACGATCCTGAGCACCCACGGCATCACGTCACGGTTCTGCATCTCCATCCAATCAAGTCAGCACAGGACGCGGTTAGAGCGGCCATTGTGCAGGAGTTTAGAAGCCTTGAGCCAGCCGAGTAAAACGCGAAAGAAAGCCGGACGGCCCAAACTGCCAAAGGGTGAAGCAATGGGCAGTGTAATCCAGGTACGCTTTACCGCTGAGGATACGAAGGGCATAGCAGCGGCGGCGAAGGCCAGCAAAGTTACCGTCTCGGAGTGGATTAGGAGCACGATTCATGCCAATCTTGAAGCGTAAAAAAATCAAATTAGGACACTACCCTGTGACGCCTGCCCTTCCCTAAGCGCCCCGAAGGGGCTATATTTCCTAGTCGCATTTCTATCGAGGAGGCATTCATGGCAACCCAAACCCGTCCCGAACCGCACGCCAAAAATTTCGGGGAAAACATCGAGAGCGATCTGGCGCTGGAATTCTTGCGCGTAGTGGAAAACGCCGCCATCGAATCGGCGCGCACCATGGGCCAGGGAGACCGACCGCTGAGCGATCAGGCAGCCACCGAGGCCATGCGCAAGACCATGGACACCGTCCCCATGCACGGCACCATCGTCATCGGCGAGGGCGAGCGCGACGACGCGCCCATGCTCTATATCGGCGAGCAGGTCGGCGGCCCTTATAAGGACGGACGCGACGTTCCCCACGTCGACATCGCCGTCGATCCGCTCGAAGGCACCAACCTCTGCGCCACCGGCGCGCCGGGCTCGATCACGGTGCTGGCGGCGTCGGAAAAGGGCGGGTTGCTGCATGCTCCCGACTGCTACATGGAGAAAATTGTCGTCGGGCCATCGTGCAAGAACGCAGTGGAACTCGACGCTCCCGTGTCGGTCAATCTGAAGAACATCGCGCGCCGCATGCATCGCGGCGTCGACGATCTGGTCGTGGTCGTGCTCGACCGCCCGCGACACGAAAAACTGATCTCCGACATCCGCAAGGCCGGAGCCCGCATCAAGCTGATCGGCGACGGCGATCTTTCGGCCGGCATTGCCGCGGCGGTCGAAGGAACCGGCGTGCATGCCGTCATGGGATCGGGCGGCGCTCCCGAAGGAGTGATTACCGCGGCTGCCATCCGCTGCCTCAATGGATACATGCAGGGACGCCTGGTGATCGACAAGCCCGAACTCGAAGAACGCATCGCGAAGATGGGAATCAAAGACAAAAAGAAAATTTACGAAGCCGAAGACCTGGCTCCCGGCAAACAGATGATCTTCGCCGCAACCGGCGTGACCGAAGGCTCGCTGTTAAAAGGCGTCCGCTTCTTCGGCGAAGGCACTCGCACCTCTTCGATCATCCTGACTCTGAGGACGGGACGCGTCCGCTTCATCGACAGCATCCACCTGGATAAGGGCCCGGATGTGCGGGTCAGCTTCTCGTAGGGCAGTTGTCAGTCGTTAGTCGCTAGTCGTCAGGAAAAAACCGTTGCGGCTCTGAAGACTTCTGCGCGCGTTTGGGGACTCGTCGCCTGTTTTTTGGGGATGTTTACTGGTTGGCACCCCTACCCCCCTCAACCGGTCCTTGAAAACAAATGACTTAGGTTGATTATACCGCCAGGTCTTTGGGGAATAAGGACTTATAGGTAAAGTCTTTATAAAAAAGTGACTTAGCTTGGTCTTCGCGGACTTCCGCCGCAACGAAGCCCGGTTCCTCGCTCGACGTAACAAGCCCGCTTGCCATGGCAACCTTGGGATAGCCTGGGCCGGCGATGAAGATTTCAAAGATCAGTTCCAGCTACCGCGCCCCCTAGGAGGCATACTTGGAAAAGCTTGGGCTGGGAT
>Ga0302189_10001382_pt1 | contig 20500 bp, 11 predicted proteins | sample II_Bog_E2_2_FD_194551 | JGI IMG/M metagenome (GOLD analysis project Ga0302189, IMG submission 194551) | Peat permafrost microbial communities from Stordalen Mire near Abisko, Sweden - II_Bog_E2_2 | ecosystem: Environmental > Terrestrial > Soil > Wetlands > Peat | place: Sweden: Abisko...
CGCCCCATGACGGCGCGCGACGTGGTTTGGACAATCGATTCGATGCGTTCAGGCCAGGTGATCTCGCCCAAGACCGCGTCCTATGCCTCGGTGGATACGGTGGAGGCTCGCGATGCGCGGACCGTGGTCTTCCATCTGAAGCACGCGGACAACTTTCTGCTGACCAATCTTTCGACGGGGGCATTCGGCGTTGTTCCCGAGGGAAGCGGGCGCGACTTCTGGCGGCATCCGGTGGGCACGGGGCCGTTTCGCTTTGTGAGCCAGCAGATCGATCAGGATGTGGTGGCGGAGCGCAATCCGCTGAGCTGGGCCGGAGCGCCCAAGATTGAGCGGGTGCGCTTTCGTGTGGTTCCGGACGCGATCACTGAGTCGCTGGAGATGGAAAAAGGCTCGGGCGACGTAGCCGTCAATTCCCTGCCCATGGATGCATTGCCGGTGCTGGCGGCGCGGCCAAATCTGGTGGTCGAAGACTCGGCAGGAACGCAGGTCCAGTACCTTGGCTTCAACCTGCGCGACCCTCTCCTGAAGGATGCGCGGGTGCGGCAGGCCATTGCCTGCGCCATCGACCGCAAGCTGATTATTCAGACGCTTCTGCGGGGCCACGCGCAGTTGGCCGAGAGCCTGCTGCCCGTCAGCCACTGGGCCTACACCGGCGATGGGCCGCGGTACGATTACGATCCGGCAAGGGCGGCTCAACTGCTGAATGATGCCGGCTATCCGTCGCGCCAGGACGGCGCGCGCTTTCATCTGACGATGAAGACCTCGACCGATGAGGGAACGCGGCTGCTGGCCGCCGTCTTGCAACAGCAATTAGCCAAGGTGGGAATTTCGCTCGATCTGCGCAGCTACGAGTTCGCCACCTTCTACTCCGATTTGAATCGCGGCGCATTCCAAATGTATTCGCTGCGCTGGATCGGCGGCAACGAGCAGCCGGACATCTTCAGCTACGCTTATTCGACAGCCAGGTTTTCTCCCCAGGGACTGAATCGCAGCCACTACTCGAACCCGCAAGTAGACACGCTGCTTGCCGAGGCGGCCGAGAGCGCCGATACGGACCGGCGCCGCGCCGATTACGTCGAAGCGCAACAAATTCTGGCGCGCGATCTGCCGGCCATCACCCTCTGGTACCGGGACACGGTGGTGGTCCACAACCGGCGGCTGACGCACGTGGTTCCTACGGGGTCGGGTAGCTTTTCATTTCTTGAGACGGCGGAACTAGCGCCCTGAGGCCCGTGGAGATCTTCTCCGGATTCAAGCACTTTCAGACAAGAACCTTCCGTTTGAAAAGCCGCGCATCAACCTTTTGGCAGGCTGGTTCGTCTACCGAAACAGGAAGAGTCTTTCCTCTCCGAGACGCACAAGGAGTGTTCGTGGCGGAGAGCGGACGCACGAGGAGCAAAATGAGGATTTCGTTCTTGATTACGCGCGGTGTTGCGGGTGTGGCCCTGCTGGCGGGCGCCCTTCTGGCGCAGGCGCAGGCGCCCGCGGTCTTCCGGGGTACGATCACAGCCATCGAAGGCGGCACGCTTACGGTGAAGTCCGACGCCGGCGATCTGCGCCAGGTTGGGGTTCCTTCAACCGCGGCGGTGCTGCGTGTCGCGCCCGGAGCAAAGGATTTGAGCGCGGCGGAGACGATTCAATTCAGCGATCTGGCCAGCGGAGACCGGGTGCTGATCAGGCTCGATTCCGGCGCAACCGGCCCCACGGCGCAGGCGCTTCGAGTGGTGGCCATCAAGCAATCCGACCTGTCGATCAAGCAGCAGAAGGATCGCGAGGACTGGCAGCGGCGCGGCGTGGGTGGGCTGGTGAAGAGCGTCGATGCGCAGGCGGGCGTGATTGTGTTGACCAGCGGCTCGGGAGCCGCGGCGAAGACGGTCACCGTCAACACCACCAAGGCAACGATATTGAAGCGCTACGCGCCGGATTCGGTGCGCTTCGATGCGGCGCAGCCTGCGCCGATCTCTGCAATTCACACAGGAGATCAGTTGCGGGCGCGAGGCACAAAGAACTCGGACGGAACCGCAATTGCCGCCGAAGAGGTAGTCTCGGGCAGCTTCCGCAACATCTCCGGCACCATTGTTTCAATCGATACGGCAGGCTCGACCCTGGTAATCAAGGATCTGGCCACGAAGAAGCCGGTCACCATTCACATCACCGCGGACGCGCAGATGCGACGGCTGCCAGATAGGATGGCGCAAGCTCTGGCGGCGCGCCTCAAAGGAACGGCGGGGGGCGGAGCCGGTGGATGGGGCAGCGCCGTCCAGCCGCCGAGCGCCGGCGGACCGCCCGCACAGGGGAGTGGCGGCCAGGGACAATGGGGCGGCGCCGGTGGCCAAGGCGGCGGCGCCGGTAGCCGGGGCGGCGGCGGCCAAGGGCAATGGGGCAGTGCCGGTCAAGCAGGCGGCGGAGGTCAGTGGGGTGGCGGCGGCCAGGGCGCAAGTGGTGGCCAGGGCGGGCAATCGAGCGGCCAGGGAAGAGCTGGCGACCCGGAGCAGATGCTGAGTCGCGCTCCGGCCATTCAACTAGGCGATTTGCAGAAAGGCGAGGCGGTGATGGTGGTTTCGACCGAGGGAGCAACCGAAGTTACGGCGATCACGCTGCTGGCGGGGGTTGAGCCGCTGCTTGAGGCGCCGGCGGCCAGCCGGGATCTCCTCGCCAACTGGAGCGTGGGCGCCAATACGCCCGACGTTGCTCAGTAGACATCTATAACACCAGTAAAAAAACAAAAGAGGGACACGTGTATTCAAAATCGCATTGCTTCACTCATTGCTTGATTGCCCTGGCGCTGGGTATGGCCAGCGCGGCCGCGACGCGGGCTCAAGCTCCCACTGCGCCCGCTGCGCCTCCCGCGGCGACGGACACCACTTCCGCTCCGGCAATCCCGGCGACAACGGCCACCTTGCGCGGACACATTGCCGACCAGACGGGCGCCCTGATTCCGGGCGCGACGATCGTCGTCACTACATCGGATGGAAAGACCGTGGCCACGGCCACCGCGGACGCAAGCGGCCATTACGAGATGGTGGGCATCGCGCCCGGCAGCTACACGGTGAGGGCCTCCTATGCGGGATTTGCCGACTTTGTTTCGCCGGCCATTCAGCTCATCGCGGGCCAGGTGAAGCACGTTGACATCTCGATGGCCGTGGCCGTCGAGCAGCAGAGCGTGGTGGTCACCGACGAGTCGCCCACAGTCAACGTGGAGGCGGCCGGCAACGCCAGCGCCATCGTCATCAAGGGCAAGGACCTGGAAGCGCTGTCGGACGACCCGGATGAGCTGTCGAACGAGCTGACAGCGCTGGCCGGACCTTCGGCAGGACCGAACGGCGGGCAGATCTACATTGACGGCTTCAGCGGCGGGCAACTGCCCCCCAAATCGGCGATTCGCGAGATTCGCATCAACCAGAATCCCTTTTCCGCCGAGTTTGACCGGCTGGGCTACGGGCGCATCGAGATTCTCACCAAGCCCGGCACCGACAAGCTGCACGGCCAGTTCTTCATTCAGGGCAATGACAAGAACTTCAATACTGGCAACCCGTTCACCTCGACAATCCCCGCCTATTACAGCTACCAGTTCAACGGCACGGCGAGCGGCGCGATCTCCAAGACTGCTTCCTTCTTCGTGAGCGCCGAGCAGCGCAACACAGAGAGCGTGAATGCCTGGCTGATTCCAGATGAGGTAGCGCCAGACGCCTCAGGCGTCTTCGTGGACACCCAGAACTACGGCGTCGATCTTCTGAACCGGCGCATCCGCGACAACGCATCGGCGCGCATTGATTGGCAACTGGGCGCAAAGAACACCTTCACGGCGCGCTATGGCTTCTGGTCCGAGGCCGAGCACGGGGATCTGAACTCCGGATCGCTGGCCAGCGCTTCCACGCACGAATCGAACACCGACCACACCGTGCAGTTGAGCGACGCGATCGTCATCAACGATCATGTGGTGAACGAGACGCGCCTTCAATACGAGCGGCAGAATGAGAATCACTACCCTGACTCGACGGACCGGACGGTCTACGTGACTGGAGACTTCAACGGAGGCGGCTATGCCGGTCAGCAGAGTCGCGATCACGCCACGCGGCTGGAGTTCTGGAATATCACCACCATGAGCCATGGCGCTCATGCCATCAAATTCGGAACCCGCATGAGAGACTCGCGGGATGCGAACTTTACCAATTCGAATTTCAACGGCTCATTCACCTTCGATTCGGCCGCGAAGTATCTGGCCATGGCCAATGGATTACTCGCCCCTCCCCCTCAATGCATACCCCCACAAAATGTAAATGAACCGCTTTTCACTTGTCTGGTTAATCAGGGCGATGGCCCAACATCCGCCAGCTACACCACCGGCAATGAGTCGGCGCTGGCGAATATGTTCGACATTGCGCTCTTCGCGCAGGACGATTGGAAGTTCAATCCGCGGCTCACGCTCTCCGGCGGCCTTCGCTGGGAGGCGCAGAATCACATCGCGGACCACGATGACTGGGCTCCGCGCGCCGCCTTTGCTTACGCCCTGGACGGAAACGGCAAAGACAAGAAGCCCAAGACCGTCCTGCGCGGCGGCTATGGCTTCTTTTATGACCGGTTTGGTTCCGGTAACCTGCTCACAGTCAACCGATCCAATCTTCAAAGCCGGTTTGTTCTCAACGATCCGATGTGCGGTTCACTTACAGCCGCCGGCTCGAATGTAACGTCTCTCGACGAGATCGATATGAGCACCTGCTCAAGCGCCGCGGGAACGCCCGCCGCTTCAGCGCCTGTGAAGTACGAAGTGGCTCCCAGCTTTCACTCGCCCTACACCGGGCAGGCAGGCGCGAGCCTGGAGCGGCAACTGTTTTCCGCGACAAGCCTGACGCTCACCTATCTGCACTCCTTCGGGGTGCATCAGTTGCTCACGCGCAACGCCAATCAGATGGATAGCCAGGGAGCATATCCCCTGGACTCTTCCGGCGGGTACGTCTACCAGTTCTTTCCAGAGGCAGTCTTCAAGCAGAATCAGCTCATCACCAGCGTGAATGCCAAGGTCAACAAGAACCTCAGCCTGGTGGGCTTCTACACCGTTTCATGGGCCCACAGCAATGGCGCCGGCAGCAACGCGTCGAACGCATACAACCTTGACCAGGACTACGGACAGGCCGGCTTCACGATGCGCAATATGCTCTTCGTGATGGCCAATTATCAGGGGCCCTGGGGCATTCGCTTCAATCCGTTCTTGATTGCGCAGTCTGGCCGTCCTTTTAACATCACACTGCCCACCGATCCGCTGAATAACTTCTTCAATCAGCGCCCGACCTTTGCCACCTCGGCCACGCCTCAAGCTGACCTGTTGACGACCCCTTACGGCATCCTGGACAAGACCGGACTCACCGGTGCGCTGATCCCGGTCAACCTGGGCAATAGCCCGGCGGCGGTGGCCGTCAATCTGCGCATCAGCCGCGCCGTTGGACTGGGACCAAAACTCGGCTCAGCGAACAACGCACAAAACGGCGGACCACCTCCAGGTGGCCCTCCTCCGGGCGGCGGGCGTGGCGGCTTTGGCGGCTTTGGCATGGGCGGTGGGGGTGGTCACGGTGGCCCCGGCGGGATGGGAGGCGGCAACACCACCGGCCGAAAATACTCGCTGACCTTCAGTCTTCAGGCGTTGAATCTCTTCAACGACATCGACTATGGCACGCCGACGGGCACCATCAACAACCGCTACTTCAACCGCTCCACGAGTCTTGCCGGCGGCATCTTCAGCACCGGCTCGGCTGCGCGCCGCGTCTTTGGCCAGGTCGTCTTCTCCTTCTGAGGGATTCCGGCAAATGAAAAAGCGGGCCGGAGCGCAAGCTTCGGCCCGTTTGCCTGCTTCTGCTTAGTACTACAGTTGTAGATCGGATTCCCGGAGGGAGCAGGGGACTTCAGGCCCCTGGATGAGCGCGGATTTGAACGGCCTTTAGGCCTGGATCTCCACCGTTTTCAATGACTTTGCGGATCTACAACTGTAGAATTAGGGCATTCTCATCGATGGTGTGAGGTCCGGGTGCCCCACCCTCGCCGCGTTCTTGTTTTTTGCGGCTAGGGTGGGATACCACCATGCCGGCATTCCAGGAACGGCGAAAACGCTCCAAGGCGGTTCCGCAATTGCCCTACCCGGAAACGGCCGCTGCAAGCCATGTCTCCCCTTCCTCGGAAGAATCTCTGCCCGGTTTGCAGATAATTGCTTTCAATTGGCGCAGACTATACAAAGGTCACAATGGAAAAGAGATGTCGAGCAAGGATCGAGCGACGGAAGAGACCGGGCGGCAACGCAAAGCCTCTGTCAGGGATCTGCCCGGTCCGTACCACCCCCTTTGGGCACCCCACCCCCCTATTTACTGTGAAGCCGTGAAACTGTGATGCGATCTGCCGTCCCCCGGGGTCCATTCTCACTCTGTTCGCTTTTGTCCTGGCAATCCACTGATTCCGTGTGACTTGCGGATCCAGTCTTTCCGGTATTTGTTCGAAATAGGGAATATTTCGTGCTCCCGCCAGCGACGAGCCGGGTTGCCGACCCATAAATCGGCAAAAACGCGTGGGAGTTCGCCTCACGCGATTCCTGAAATCCTCTACCGGGACGCGCTGATCGTCGCGGCCTGTCCATCGCCTGCTGCGAAGGCATCGGTGAGAGATATCACCTTCAACTGCGACTTCAATGCATCCAGAGTGCCCGCGCTCTTCGCGGTAATCTCGACAGTCTCCCCGGGCAGCAGATCGAAGTAGTTGTCAGAGAGCTGCACATCGAGATTGCCGAAGGAGATATAAACGCTGCGCGCCAGCACCGGAGAGCTTACGCGGATCTTGAAGCTTCCCTTTGCACCGGTGGCTTCGACCTTCAGGTGAGCCGGTTTCAGATACACATGCTTGACCGGAGCCAGATAGACGAGGTTGCGTGAAAGCTGGGCCCCGCCCGCGGAGAGTTCGGCAACCACAAAGACGCGCGAGGTGTCGGCCGCGCCCGCGTCTGTGAGCTTCTTCAGCGGCCAGTCCAGATAGACCTTGCTGGCGAGCGGGGCCACGTCCACAGTATGCGTCTCCTCCAGCAGCGCCTTGCCGTCAAAGTCCATCAGCCGCACGCGCAGCGTGACCGGCTCGGCATTGACTTTGTCAGAGACGATGTAGACCTTTAGCGCGCCGTCCTCGACGTGCGGCGAAACCAGGATAGGCGCATAGAAGCGCCGCGCATAGTATTGCAGCGCCTTCCAGCGGCCGTAGTAGTCAATCGACGACCACGAGGCCACCGGCCAGCAATCGTTCAACTGCCAGAAGATCGAGCCCATCGTTTCAGGACGGCTGCGGCGGAAGTGCTCGGCGCCGATCTTGATGCCCTCGGCCTGCAAGACCTGGCTGACGTAAAGGAAGCTGGCGAAGTCCTTGGGCTCGGAATAGTCCCGGAGCAGATAGTCGTGGATGATCGCATTGCCTTCATTGTTCTTCTGGTGGGCCAGCATCACCGGCGTAAAGATGCTGGTGCGATCTTCAGGTTGCGTGAAAGCTTCAACCGTCTTCATCTCCGGAAACGACTGAAAACCATATTCCGTGACAAAGCGCGAATGATGCGTCTCGTATGTCGCGAAGGGCACCCGGCCGTGCCACACATCCCAGATGTGGTCGTCGCCGGTGTGATAACTCTCCGACACCGGTTCATAATCGGCGCTCGGCGAACTCGGCCAGTAGGGCGTCTCCGGGTCCAGGCGGGCCACAACGCGGGGCAGGATGCCGCTGAATTCGATGAGGTAATCCTGCCACATCTGGTATTTGACATCGAGTGGCAGAACTTTGCGCGCGGGCCAGTTTAAGGCGCTTTCGGTCTCGTTGTTGCCGCACCACACAACAATACTGGGATGGTTGCGCAGCCGGCGCACCTGGTCCTCGGCCTCGGCCTCGATGTTCTGCTTGAAGGCGTAGGTGCCCGGCTGCCAGTCGTTGCCGAACATGAAATCCTGCCAGACCATGATGCCCAGTTCGTCGCAGATCGCGTAGAACTCGTCGGTTTCGTAGTAGCCGCCGCCCCAATGGCGAATCATGTTCATGTTGGCGTCACGGGCGGATTGAAGGATGCGGCGGTAGTCCGCCGTGGTTACGCGATTGGGGAAGCTGTCAAAGGGAATCACATCCGCGCCCTTGGCAAAGACGGGGATGCCGTTGACGACAAGCTCGAACGAGCGGCCCCATTTGTCGAGCACGCGGTGAAGTTCGATGGAGCGCAGACCGGCTCTGACCTTGCGGGACTCGCTCACCTGTCCGCCCGTACCCACCTGCGCGGTGAAATCATAGAGCGGCTGCTCGCCGTAACCGGCCGGATACCAGAGCTTCGGCTGGCGAATCTCGATGGGAAGGTCGATGATATTGCGCCCGGCATGAACGCTGACGGTTGCGACGATCGTCGCCGGCGCGCCGTTATTGGAATACTGCACGCTGACCTTGGCCGAGCCGGCGCTCGCGGCTTCGACTTCCACCTCGGCGTCAAGGTGCGCCACTTCCCTGCTTACATCACGCTGGCGAATCGCGAGGTCGGCAATGCGCACCTTGTCCCATGCCTCAATGCGCACCGGCTTCCAGATGCCGCTGGTCACAAAGCGCGGACCCCAGTCCCAGCCGTACTCGTACGCGGGCTTGCGGATGTAAGTCTTGTCTTCGGTCTTCGACTTGAGGCGGAACAGATCGCCTGCTGCGACCTCGGCGGCAGCCTTGATGGGTGAGGGAAAGACAATCCGAAGCAGGTTCTTGCCGGCGTGCAGATGGGCCTTGGCGGGCACTCGCCAAATGCGGAAGCTGTTGTCGGCGTTGAGAACCTGGGCGCCATTCAGGTAGACCGCAGCAGCGGCATCGAGGCCTTCGAAGACAAGATCCACGTTGGAACGGGCGAGCAAGGCCGGAGTGACCTCGAAGCTCAGCCGGTACTCCCAGCTCTCGTTCTCGATCCACTGCAGCTTGGCCTCGTTGTCGCGATAGAACGGGTCGGGGATCTTCTTGTTGGCCAGCAGATCCAGATGCACATCGCCGGGGACGGTGGCCGGCAGCCAGCCGCTCTCAGCCTCCTGCGCGCTGGCCGTGACCTGGCGGAACTGCCAGCCGTGATCCAGCTCCAGCACCGCATTCTGCGCCGGATTCGATTGCGCAAACGCCCTTTCGTTCTCCATGAAAACTCCCATTCCCAACAAGGCACAACATACAACTACCCGGCCGATCGCCTGCCGCATTGCACACCCTCCAAGCCCTGTCGTTGAGCCGCGTTCGCGGCCTTAAAACAAGACACAAACCGATGATAAGGTTACCACGCCGGGTTTGGCGGGAGACCGGAGCCGGTCAGGGCCCGGTATTCAACGAACGGACAAGCCCAGAGACGAAGCAAATCACTATCCGGGCTGCAGGATTGTCCGGTAGAGAGCTTCCCATTCACGGGCTTTGGCGTCCATGCTGAAGGCGCGCTGGATGCGTTCCCGCGCCGCGCGGCCCAAGGAGCCGCGGGCTTCGGGGGTGGTCTCCATCAGGGCGAGCATCGCCTGCGCCAACGTCTCCGGGGTCTTGGCCTGAACGATCACGCCGCACTCACCCACGAGTTCGCGCACCCCGCCCACATCGGTGACCACGACCGGCTTCTCCATGGCCATGGCTTCGCCCACAGCCAGAGGCATCCCCTCCCAGGCCGAGGCCAGCACAAAGCCATCGGCGGCGTCGAACAGGGCGGGCATGTCGCGGCGAAGCCCGAGCAAGCGGACAGAAGCCCCAAGACGGAGTTCTGCAATCAGGCTCTGAACTGACGCTGCCTCAGGGCCGGTGGCCTCTCCCGCAATCCACAGGCGAGCGGTGGGAAGGCCGGCCTGGACCTGCGCAAATGCGCGCAGAAGGTTGGGATAATCCTTGGCGGGTGCAATGCGTCCGGCAGCCAGCCAGATGAACTCCCCCTGTGCCCCCATCTCGGCCCGGAGGCGTGCGTGGCGCTCGGGGCTTGGCTGAAACATCTGAGTATCTATCCCGTTGTTGATAACAGAGCACTTGTGGTCCTGGACAGCTTTGAGGCGCAGATAGCGGCTGGCAGCGGCCTGGCTGACAGCAATGGTGCGGAGGCTGAGGGGGTCGGTGAGCCGGTAGGCCAACATGCGCGGCCAGGAGCCCTCATAGACGTTGTGGATGGTGGAGAGGACAGGCGCAGGATGAAGCAGGCGAAGCAGCCGAGCCGAAATATTGGCGTGGAAGGTGTGGCTGTGGATCAGGTCCGGGGCGAAGACGCGCAAGGAGCGGCGAGCTCTCCAGAGGCCAGCGAAAAGACTGACAGCGGTCCTGCGCATGTCGAGCCGGACCAGATCGACGGTGGTAGGCCACTCTTCGGACTGGCGGGCACGAAGCACCAGGAGTGAAACCGCATGGCCGCGCGCCGCCATGCGTTCTGCCAGCGTCGCCACTTGCCGTTCCGCACCGCCCATGCCGAGCGAGGTAAGCACGTAAGCGATCCGCATTTCAAACCACACCCTGCTGCAAGATCAAGTGAAACGATGATAACCTGCGCGGTCAGGCGTTGGCAGGAACGGGTTTGAATCTACTCACACGCGCTGTTGAATCGTGGCTTCTGGTGTGCTGTGCTCACATGATGTGACTGGGGATACGGACTTAACCGGGAGACTGGAAATCTGATAGACTTGGTAGAGTTTTGCAGAAATGTGAGGGGGTTCCATGGAACTGGGCGAGTGGGTGAAATCCAATGTCGACTATGGCCGGCGGCTGGTGGACTCCGGAATTGAGGGAGCGCGTTCCGGTCAAGATGAGTTTCTAGACGGCCAACCTCTCACTCCCTTTCTCGGCGAATCTGTCAAGAGCGCTTTGCTGCCTGCCGCGATTGGCGTGTGCGTGGGCGTGTTGGCTGGCTATCCGGTCTGGCGACGGAAGTCCTCGGCTGTGACGATGGCATATGGTTTGCTGGGCGGCGCCATCGGGCTGACCACGGGCATCGCCTGGAAGAGCCGCCATCTCAGCGCGAGTGTCGCGGGTAGCGCATGGAAGAATATGGGCAAGGTGCGCGATGAGCGCTGGCTCGACAAGCATCCCATTAACTACGCGTAGCGATTGCAGCCATTCTCAAGTTCTTGCTTCGAAGGCCGCCCTTGATGGGCGGCCTTTGCGCGAACCATTCTACTTTTGCGGCGGCCCCGTCTCTGGCTTGTCCGCATGCGCTCCCGTAGAACCATCCTGTCTCAACGCTGCGGCGTTCTCTTCGGCTTCAGCCAGTGTCGCGGTGTCCAGTTCATGTTCATGGCGATAGTGCTCGACCGGCATCCTGCCATCCCACCAGGCCCAGTTCATCGGGTAGACATCGGGATCGAAGAAGACCTGGTAGAGATGCCAAACGACAATCGCGAGGGTGGCCAGAATCGCCTCGTAAAAGTGAATCGCCGTTGCCACGTCAACCCACCAGCGCGCCAGCAGATCCCCAACCCAGACTTTGGCCCACATCATCACGCCTGTAACCGCCATCAGCGCAGTGCCCCAGACCAACGCCCAGTACTCTGCCTTTTCCGCATAACTAAAACGGCCGAACTTAGGCTTTTGTTTACTAAGGCCGAGATAGTAGAGCATCGTCCCTATAGCATCGAAGGCGTCCTTGGGCCGCGGCGCGATGTCGCGAATCAGTCGCCGGCCTTCTTTGGCCGCCGCGAGGTAGAAGATGTGATAGATGCCGGCGCCGATCAGGATAACTCCGGCGACTCGATGAATAATGCTACGGAGCTTCTCGCCCATGGCCAGCACTTCGGCGATCCATGAATTAGGAAACTTGAGAGCAAAGCCGGTAATGACCAGAATAATGAAACTAATCAGCAGAATCAGATGCTGCCAGCGCTGATTGACGCTCATGCGGAACATCATGGGGTTTTGCATTGCGCGCCGGGTTACCGCCTTGCGGCGCCAGATGATTGCGTTATGCAAAAACATCGCGCCTATTACAACAATAATCAGAACCCAATAAATCAGCCGAATCCAGCGCACAGCAAGCGAACCAATGTCTTTGGGATGAACGCCATCTCCCAGATGCACGGGAGTGAGAGTAAACTTCTGGGTAACTCCCTGATGACATTTGCCGCAGGTGGCGTCTAGATTGGCGCGGTTGATCGTGGAGCGCGGATCGCTTGATGGCAGAATGTTATGCACGCCGTGGCAGGTAGAACAGTTGGCGGCAACCAGGGAGCCGCCTTCCGTGGCCAGTCCGTGATAACTGTCAAAATAGGTTGTGACGCGGTTTCCGGGCACGCCAAACTCCTGCGAAAGCCGCACGCCCTCATGGCAGCGGGCGCAGGTATCCCTGGAAACGTTCTGCTCTGAGACTGGCGAGTTAGGGTCTAAATGCGCCTTGATCGAGTGGATTCCGTGACAGTCGGTGCAAACCGGAGCCGACCCATTCCCACGCGCAATTGCCTGTCCGTGAATGCTCTGCGCGAAGGTATCTGCTATTGCCGCATGGCACTTGCCGCAGGTCGCTGGAACATTGAATTTATAGATTGGAGAACTGGCGTTGCTGGCGGGAAGTATCTGGTGCGAGCCATGGCAATCGGTGCAAACCGCAGCCTTCGTCGATCCGTTTTCGGTGGCGTGCCCATGGACGCTTTCCTGGTAAGAGATGAAGGGCTGAACGCTAACTCCGTTCGACTCCATCAGAAACTTCTGCCCGTGGCACCGGCCGCAGGTAACGGGAATGTTGGCGTGATTGACCGGCGACTTGGCGTCATCAGCGGCCAGAATCTCGTGCGCGCCTCCATGGCAATCCTGGCAGTTGGCTGCCGCTCCCTGGCCGGGCTTGGGCGCCTTGGAATGCAGGCTGCGCAAGTAAGCCTCTTGAGCATCCGCGTGGCACTGGGCGCAGGTGACCTTTTGCGGCGTGCTCTCATGGACCAGGCTCTTGACATCCTTGTGGCAATCAACGCAGGCCAGGATATCGCCGTGGATCGAATGCTTCAGCTTGCCTGGGTCCACATACAGGCTAACTTGTTTTCCATTTACTTCCGCTGTCAAAGCGGAGTCGGAGTGGCAGGCGAGGCAATCCTGGTCGCTGAGCTTATGCTCGGCGCGAGCTGCACAGGCGCAGAAGAACAGAGATAGAGCAATCGCTTGAGTGAAGATAATTCTGACGGAGTTCACACCCTTGAGGAGATTCTTCGGCAGAATAAACCGCAGTGACTGGAATCACAGCACAAGCAGATAAGATTTCGACTTTCGTTCCTTCCTGATTGAAGATATCCGGGCCGATAACCTGCATGGCCATTGCAAGACAGAGTTTTTCGGCGATTCCCAATCGCAGCCTTATGGTATTTCAAGGATTGCCGTTCCGGGACAAAAGGCGATCAAAACCCGGAACGCGATGAAGTTCACAGTTTCACAGTAGACAGGGGGTGGCGGGCGGTCGAGTCTCTGCTGGCAACCTTGACAAATGGTAGCGAGTCCACCCCCCTATATACGGTGAAACCGTGAAACTGTGAACTTCATCGCACTTTGATGCCGAGACCGGCGCCTATGGCCTCGATCAGGAGAAAGACTCCTCTTTCCGGGCCCTTTACGCCTTCTTCGCTTCCAGCAGCGCGTTAACTTTGGCCATCACCGGGAAGGCGTCGGCAATGTAGACGACGTCAGCCTTGCCGCGTGTCCAGCCGCAGTTGGGGTCCAGGCTGATGGCGCGCCGGTCGGTGATGAAGCGCCAGCCCACCACGTGCGGCTCCTCGCCGTGGCAACACGTGGACAATCCCTTGGCGTGGCGCGGCGTTGAGCCGGTCTGCCCGATCTGGTTCATGTGGGTGAGGAAGGGAAGCACCGGCTCGCCCTCGCCGCCCTGATCCACCAGCGACTTGCTGCTGCCCAGCGACGCGCCGCTCGCGCCGAGGAAGCCCAAAATCAACTCGCCCGCTTCGCCGACATGCACCTGGCCGTCTGGCTGCTTCTTGGTCCATCCCGCCCCGGCCACGAAGAGCAGCCTGGCATCCGGCCGGATGGTCTGCGCTCCCTGCGCCGGCGCTCGAAGTCCGCTGACGGTGGTGCGCATCTCCGGGAGTTGAACTGCAACCTCTTCGACCTGAGCAGCGCCGGGCTCGCCGGCAAAGGCCGTATGGGTTCCCGCGTCGAGCAGCAGAAACCAGGGCCTCGCATTGCGGCTAAGAACGGCTTCAACCCGCTGGCGATAAAACCAGCGCGTGGCCTCGACCGCATCAGTTCCACCGAGAGCCGTAATGTGCGTATCGATGAAACCGCCCAGACGATGCGCCACACTGGCAGCCACGCGCGTAAAGCGAGAGCTGCCGGGAGCAACAACGATGGAGGCGTTTGCAGCACGGCAAAGGGCCTCGCAGGCGGCGGCATCACTCGCATACCGCGCCTGGGCGACCGCTTCGCCGGAGACGGCCAGCAGACGCACTCCAACTGAGGCGAGGCAAGCGGCCGCGGAGGGGCCATCGACCGCAACGATGCCGATAGTCAAGGAAGCGGAAAGCCGAGCCGCAAGTTCCTGGCCGGCGGTGACAGCTTCAAGAGACGCCTTAGTCAATGCCGAGCCGCTCTCATCTGCATGAGTCAGTACAAGAATCGTTTCCATCATTCGGCTCCAATCCACTCGACCAGTTCAACGGCAATTTCGTCGGGAGTAAGGTCTTTCACAACGCGGGTTGTCCGCTGCTGCTTGGGCAGGCTCGCCGAGACGTACCGAAGACCGTTGGCGTCGAGCTTGGCAACTTTGGCCTTTTGCAGGGCGGGCATAATCGTCCGCATGTTGGCCATTCCAATTTGCGGATTGTTGCGCGGCTCGGCCAGATTGCCAGTGGCCCAGCCCAGCACGGCAGGGGTTCCGGCGCAGACTGAGACCTGATGCTTGCCGCCTTCGACGCGCTCCAGCACTTCTAAGCTGCCGTCCTCGCGCAGCTCGATCTGGTCCACGCCCTGGAATTGATCCGTAATGCCGAGGCGCTCGCCGATAAGCTGAAGTGTGACGCCCGCACCCCGCGTGGCCGACTCCCAGCCGCCGAAGAGCAGCAGCTTCGCGCGGTCCAGGCCGGGCAGCGCGGCGATGGTCTCGGCCAGCACGGCTGCCGTCGAGTGCGCGTCGGGAAAGCCGCCGATGGGGCCATCGATGGGAACCAGTTCGAAGCCGGCCTTCTGAGCGACGGTCATCATCACCTGTTGCAGTTTGGCCTTGGGGCCGAGCGAAACGAGCCAGAGCTTGCTGCCGGGATTCTTCGCGGCCAGATTCGCCGCTTCATAGAGCGCGCTGGCAGCCCAGGGGTCGAGGACCGCGGGCAGGACCATCTCGTTCTTCAGCCCAGGACCCGTTGGCCCGGTGACCGGCTCCAAAGTTTGCAGCGGATCGGGAACGATCCCCGCGCAAACTACGATGTGCAAGAGATTTGCCATGAAGTTTTCCTTTATCGACCAGTTTAATAGCTCAGAGCGTCAATTCTCTGCCGAGTGCAGCCCGCCCGCACCGGCGCGGAACTCGATATTCGAGTGAACCCCGTCCGGCGATTGGCCGCAGTTCCACAAACAAGCGCCACAGTGGGCGCACTTCTCGCGCTCGAAGGCGGGCGCGCCGTCCTCGCCCAGCGTGATAGCCTGGCCGGAGCACATGGCGATGCAGGTCTTCTCCTCACAGGCGATGCAGAGCCCCGCGTCGCGGAAGACGACGTGATCGGCAAAGCCCGGAATGGCCTGTACCTTGCCGCCGAGCAGCAGCGCGTCCTGCTGCGTGACCAGCAGGCGGCCATCGAAGGGAATCTCCGGCCAGCCGCGCACCGAGAGCAAGGCATCATGCAGCGGGCGCCCATCTTCGAGAGCCACCGCAACGGCCTCTTTCAGCATGAGGCCGTCGAATGAACGGGGAGCGAAGGGACGAACCTGTTTGTGCGGCGGAGGAATGTGCGCGCCGAGCGAGAGCTTGCCGCCGGTCAGTCCGGCCAGCGCCATGCCGATCATGCCTTTGACGACGCCGCCCTGAAAGCCGTTGCGAGCGTTCTCCGCTTCGCGTGCGCCGCGCTCGACCCAGCTCTTGCGGCGGCGGGCTTCGTAGGTGGTGGCCAGATTCTCCTTCGTAAACGGCTTACCGGCACGAAGCAATTCGATGACTGCCTCGCCCAGTTGCGTGCCGGTCGCCCAGGCCTCATCCACGCCGGAGCCAGTGAGCATGTTGGTCGAGCCGGAGCCTTCGCCGATGCGCGCAAAGCCGTCGCCCGAGAGAAACGGCTCGCCGTGCCGGCCCGACTCTTCCAGCGACTTCGCGCCCCACGACCGCAGGGTTCCGTCCTTCAGGTACTTCCATAGCGCGGGATGCTGGATATAGTGCTGCAAGTAGCGGTAGGCTGTGCGCGAGGGGTCGTGCATCCAGGAGGGGACGAAGATGCCCACCGAGACAAGCCGCTCCGGATGTACGTAGAGGAAGCCGAAGATCTCCGGCTCGGGGTAGCCGAAGCTGTGCCAGACGGTGCCCGGCTCCAACGTGCTCCCTTCCGGCAGCTCGATGACGAACTTCATGCCCAGCGCCCACTCGCGGTGTGCATGGCCCTCGGGCAGGCCGAGCTTTTCGTCGAGAGCCTGGCCGACCGCGCCGACCGGGCCATCGCCGACGACAGTCAATTGCGCCCGGACATCCATGCCGGCCATAAAGCCGTTGGCCGGAGCGCCGGATTTCTCCACGCCCTGATCGGAAAGGCGCAACCCCTCAACTCTTCTGCCGGAAAGCAGCGGCTCGCTGACCGGCGTGCCCGGCCAGATCTGCACCAGACCGGTGGCCATCAGTTGCGAACCAACCCACTGGTTGAACTGCCCAATCGACAACACCAGGCCACCGTGCTTGTTGAGAAAGGCCGGAGTCCACGGCAGCTCAAATGCGTAGTCCTTTACACCCGCGAGCCGCCCAAAAGCGCGCAGAGCCGCATCGGCCGCGCGCAGAGTGAGTGAACGCCGGCTGGCGCCGACCGGGTCAAGCAGGTACATCACCCGTTCGCTTCTGACCTCGACGGCCATGGGAATCTCAGCCGGATTGAGCTCTGGGAAGCTCGTGCGGATCGCCTGACCGCGCGTAACCACGCCGCTTACGCCCGAGCTGATGTCGTCGGCGCGTTCGTAGCAGAGGACCTGCAAGGGCATTCCCGGCGTGGCCTTGCTCTCGAAGGCCGGGTCGGCGGGATTCTCGTTCCACGCATTGGTCAGCGTGGTCAGAAAGCCGCCCATCGCGGGACCAAAGCCGGCGCAGGCAATGTCCACTTCCATCGTCTGGCGCTCGACCTCCGGGGCTTCGCTTGGTGTGGCTTCCACGCTCATTCGCGTCTCCTCATTGCCGGTTTGGGTTCGTAGTATCCCAGGTCCAAGAATCTGGACCCGAGGTCCCCAGTTTGTGCAAAGGTCAAGCTGACAACTGACAACTGATAACTGACAACTGTCCTTACGCCGGATAATCCAGCGCCTCGGGGATCATGACCTTGCTCACCGTCTCCGCGGCGCGGTCTTTTGCTAAGCGCGAGCCGGTCAGGCAGGCCGCTAATCTGCTTTGCAGTCGCAAAAAATCGTCATTGCCTGCACAGCCCGCGCAGGGGCCGGCCTTCTGCGGATGGCTGCCGTCAGCCGCCAGCACATCGAGCGCAAAGGCGGAGATTCCCGGCATGGTCTCTTCGTACTCTTCCAGTTCGCTAGCCAGAAAACAGCTGCGGTGCTCCTGTTCGTCCCAGGAGGGATGGCAGTTATAACCAAAGACCAGCTCGGCCGAGATGCGCGAAACCTCGCCTGCCGCCTTTGCCGCCTGCGTGTGACAGAGATCGCTGAGGAACTGGACGGTTCCTTCCAGGCCCTCTGAGGCCACCGGATCGGCGGGGCCGCGCGCTTCCAGTTCGAGCACGTCGATAATCTGGGCACGCGAAGCCACCAGCCAGCAGAGCGCGTCGGCCAAGGCAAAGGTCACGCCCTGGCGCTGTCCGTGATAAAGCTTGTTGCCGCCGGGGTCGGTGGCCTTTTGCAAGTGGTTCAGCGTCCACTGCCACATCTGCATGGCTGAGGCCAGGGTGCAGGCGCCGGTTCCGGGGCGCGAGGAGGCGATGAGACGCATCTCGGCGATCCAGGCGCGGAACTGGGCCAGAAAGACCTCAGACGTCATGGTGACGGTCATCTGGCGGCGCTGCACCGCTTCGGGGCCTTCGTAGGTGGCTTCCAGTTGGGCGTCCATCCACTTGTTGCCCAGGAACCCCGGGCAGTCCTCGGTGATGCCGTAGCCTCCCATGAGGCTGACAGCCTCGCGCAGCAGGTTGGTCCCATGGCCTGTGTTCCACAGTTTCGTGGCTGGGCAGAGCACGTTGGCCGCGGCGTCCATCAACACGTACTGCACCAGGGGATCGGCTTCGAGTTCTGCGCGGCGTGAGTCGTTCTTGTCCAGCGACAGTAGTTCAATGGCCCTCTGTTCGCTCTCTTTGAGCGCCTTGAGTTCGGCGCGTCCACCCGCGATGCCGCGCTCCCTCAAAAGCGCAGCCTTCTGTTTTTCGATCGGGTCCAGTTCGTCAAAGAGGCGTGCGGTTGCAAAGCCCAGCGAGGCGGCCGCCTCGCCAGTGGCCCAAACGTCCACCAGCCGGTGCAGCGCGTCTTCGCGTTGCTGGATGCCCTGCTCGTAGCGCACCGAACCTGGCTTTGTGCCTTCGGCTCCGCGGAAGCGCCCGCGCTGGTAGCGAATGACAGGCTCGACAGCGGAAAGCAGCTTGGCCGCCGTCATGATGCCCACCGGCACGCGAGTCCGGCGGAAGACCGCCTCGATGACTTCGCCGTGGTTGTAGTTTGGGACGATGATTCCGTCCTTCACCGTGTATCCGCCTACGATACGGTTGGCGGGAACCTTGAGATTGAAGATCGGATCGCCGGTCGACGAGAGCTGGTGAACGAGTTTCTTGGTTGGTGTCCCATGGTCGAATGTGCCCTCATCAGTTTCTTCAAGAATCACCATGCAACTGCCCTTGATGCGCGGATCGTCGGAGATCACTGCTGCGGTGACGAAGTTGGCGAAGGCGATGTTGGTGATGAAGCGGCCCCGCTTTTCCACCTGTATCCAGGGCTCCTCGCCATCTTTCCACTCAGCTACGCGCAGCCTGCCGCTCAGCATGCCGGTGTCGACGCCCACATAGGGGAGGGGTTCAGTGAGCACAAAAGCGCCGCGCCAGGGTTTGCGATCCTCGCCAGGCTGCGGCGGCGCGGAGAGGCTCTTGTAGCGGAGCACCTGATCCGCGGTGCCGCGCTCGTGGATGGGTGAGAGGGCTAGGAATCCGGCCAGGCTTGCCGTGGCCGCGCCGCCGTCCACCCAGGCCAACTCGAAGGCTGACAGAGCCAGCGCCAGGTTCTTCGGCCCGCTGATGAATCCACCCTCTTCCGGCTCCATAAAGGCCGCCGTGACGCCGGCGCGGTCAAAGGCCTCCATCATCTCGGCCTTCCCTGGCGTCCACTCGTGGGTGTTGCGCTCCCCGGCCGCCACCAGCCGCGCCACGGTTCCACGCGCCACGCCGCGCGCCGACTGCACCAGCATCTGCAAGTCGAATCGGTCGGCAAATCGCCATTCAATCTGGCGCACCGCGTCGCCAGGGATGGTCAGCATCGTCTTTGACTCGGGTACTGCAACCGTGCCCATAAATTGTGTCCTCAAGCAGCGCCCACAGTATGCTTGACCGGGCGCACTACAGCATGTGACCTGTATCACTTCCAAAGGCCTGCTCATCTGCCTGACCAGACCGGAAGAATCAGCAATCGTCTCTCAAGAAGTTGTGAATTTTTTGCTTGAGGCCGAAGAAGGTGCCCCTCAAGCTGTGACCGGCGTCACTTCCCACCGCGCCACGCAGCCTATATGACAGGTACTTGACTGGGAAACCTGCAGGCGACTGGCCCACTAAGGTCCGGTGCTTGATTGTCCGGTTAAGGAGCAACATCATGATGCAAGGAATCAAAGCTGCGGCCATCATCCTGCTGGCCGCTCTCATTGCGGTCCCTGCCTTCGCGCAAGGGGCCGGAGCAGACACTTACAAAGCCCAGTGCGCCAAGTGCCATGGGGCCGACGGGCTGGCTGCCACTCCCATGGCCAAGGCAATGAAGGTTTTATCCTTCAAGGATCCGGCTATGGTCAAGGCCTCCGATGCTCAGTTCATCGCCTCGACCACGGACGGCAAGGGCAAGATGATGCCCGCATACAAAGGCAAGCTGACCGATGCGCAGATCAAGGATGTGATCGCCTACATTCGGACGTTGCAGAAGTAGCAGCGCGCTTGGAGTTTGCCCAGGCTGCCCGGCCTGGGCCAGGAGAGAACGGTCGTAGTCCGTCCTCTCCCGCGCCTGGCCGGGAATGGTCTGGAAATGAAAGGATTTGCAGGAGCTTGCCCATGAAGACTGCTTCGTTCCTTGCGCTCGCTCTTGGGGCGCTTCTGGCCACAGGAGGGCCGCGCCTCGCCAAGGCGGAGACGGATTGTCTCGCCTGCCACGGGGAAAAGGGCATGCAAGATGCCTC
>Ga0302189_10001405_pt1 | contig 20284 bp, 20 predicted proteins | sample II_Bog_E2_2_FD_194551 | JGI IMG/M metagenome (GOLD analysis project Ga0302189, IMG submission 194551) | Peat permafrost microbial communities from Stordalen Mire near Abisko, Sweden - II_Bog_E2_2 | ecosystem: Environmental > Terrestrial > Soil > Wetlands > Peat | place: Sweden: Abisko...
CTAACTTGATAAATCAAGTCCCAGTAAAAAGCTGTGAACAACATCAGACAATGAGTCTTTCCGCAGCCTGTTTAGCCCTCGTTGATTTAAAAGCATTGCGGCACAACTGAAGTCGTGCCCTGACACATTTTACAGTCGCAATGGAATTTCGCAAGAGGCTCAACCGCTCTTCACTCCACCGTCAGCACCAGCTTGCCGAAGTGCGAGGCTGACTCCATGCGGGCCAGAACTTCGCGGGCCTGGGTCCAGGGGAAACTCTCCGTGACAGGGCGCAGCGCGGCCAGGGAAATAGCCTTGTTCATCTCCTCGAAATCCACGCGCGAGCCTACGTAGATGCCCTGAATGCGCGCCTGTTTGTGGAGGATGAGGGGCAGAGGCAGCGGGTCGGTCGGCCCGGCAAGCACGCCGATCTGAGCGATGACGCCGCCCATGCGAATGGCGCCGAGGGAGCGGGGCAGCGTGCCCACGCCGCCCACTTCGACCACCAGGTCAACGCCTTCGCTGCCGGTCTGGTCCATCGCCCAGCGTTCCCAGGCGGGGGTTTCGCGGTAGTTGAGGGCAGCGTCCAGGCCGAGTGAGCGGGCGCGTTCCAATTTTTCGTTGCTGCTGGAGATGCCCAGCACGCGAGCGCCCATCAGCTTGGCCAATTGCAGAGCAAAGATGGAGACCCCGCCAGTGCCCAGAATCAGAACCGTTGCTCCCGGCTTCAAATTGCCGGCGGTGAGCGCATTCCACGCGGTGACGGCGGCGCAGGGCAGTGCTGCGGCCTCCACAAAGCTGAGGTGCGCAGGCAGCGCGACCAAACCGGTCTCCTTGAGGCATCGGAACTCGGTGAGCATACCGTCGATGTCGCCACCCAGCGCGCCTTTCACCTTGGCTGGGGTGGGCAGGCCGTCGAGCCAGTTCTGCATGAACGCGCCGGCCACGCGGTCACCGGGTTTCCATTGCGTCACGCCCTCGCCAACAGCGGCAACTTCACCCGCGCCATCCGAGCAGGGAATGCGCGGCAGCTTCATTTTTGGGTTGTAGAACCCCTTGACCATCAGCAGATCGCGATAGTTGATGGAAACAGCATGAATGCGAACCAGCACTTCGCCGGGTCCTGGCTGGGGCGCGGGGCGCTCGACAAACTCCAAAGAATCAACGCCAAACGACGAAATCTGCCAAGTGTGCATGGGAAATCCTCCAGCGTTCTCAAGTGGGCCGCGCCACCAAGCGGGACGCGGGGCGCTCAGCGTCCCATAGAATAGAAGATATGGCTCGTGGATGGGAAAGTAAATCCGTGGAGGAGCAGATGGCAAGTGCTGTACAAGAACCCCTGGTTGCACCCGACAACGGCTTTGTGAGTGAAGAGACCAAGCGCCTGGCCGAACAGGTGCGCACCGATCGAGCGCGCGAGATTCAGGCGCTCAATTTACAACGCGAGAACATTCTCTCGCAAAGGACATCAAACCCAGCGCGGCGCACTGCTTTGGAAGCCGCTCTGGCCCAGATAGAAAAGCAAATTGCGAATTTTGCCTGAGATGGCCTGAGGTTTGCGGACTTTTCCCCGTTCGCAGCGACTGTCTTTCCCTGCCTGGCCGCTCTACCCCTCGCGGTGAAAGAGCAGGGCATTGGCCTGTTGCACCGGGGTCAGCACCACGCGAGCAATGTTCACGTGCTCGGGCCGGTTCACGGCCCAGACGATCACATCGGCAATATCTTCCGCCATCAGCGGCTTCACGCCCTTGTAGACCTTTGCTGCCCGCTCGGCATCGCCGTGGAAGCGCACCAGACTGAAGTCGGTTTCCACCATGCCAGGGTCCACGCTGGTGACGCGAATCGGCGTTCCCAGCACGTCTTCGCGCAGGCCGTCGTTGATAGCTCGCTCGGCTGCCTTGCTGGCGCAGTAAACCGCTCCGTTGGGATAGGTCATCTCGCCCGCCACCGATCCCAGGTTGACCACGTGGCCGCGTCCCCGCTCCACCATTCCCGGCACCACGGCGCGGGTGACGTAAAGCAGCCCTTTCACGTTGGTGTCAATCATCTCGTCCCAGTCATCGATCTTTCCCTGGTAGAGCTTTTCCAGGCCGCGGCTGAGGCCGGCGTTATTGACCAGCACGTTGATAGCAGCCCATTCAGCGGGCAGCGCGCCGATGGCCTTTGCGACGGCGCTGCGGTCGCGCACATCGAGGCTGAAAGTGTGAACGGCTTCGGCGCCACGCTGGAGGGCGGCGGCAGCTACATCAGCCAGTTTCTCAGCGCGGCGAGCGGCGAGCAGCAGGCGCGCCCCCTCGGCGGCGAAAGCTAGCGCAGTGGCCGCGCCAATGCCGGCCGAGGCCCCGGTAACAAAAACGATCTTTCCCTTGAGACTCATGGCTCTATCTTAACCACCCGCGGCCATGGATGTTATTGATCCGGCAATTAAATGCCAACAATGTTTGGGTGCCCCACCCTCGCCACGTCTTTGTTTTTGTGGCTAGGGTGGGATAGTACGAAGACAGTATTTATTTGCCGGACGTAAAACCAATTGCGGCCATGGATGTTAAACGCGAATATGCTGCGCCAATTCCGAGCGGGCGTCCGTTCCCTCAATTTCCAATCACCAGCACTTGAAAACTGCCCTTCGCCGATTGCGTTTCAAGCGTGCCTATACTCCCCGGTTGATCCAGCTTCACTCCCAGAAGATCAGTAACAAGATAGACCTGCCCCGTCGCTGGATTCACTGCCAGGGTCCGGGCCCGTTGGCGAGTGGCGAGGTTCTGAATCTCAGCGTAAGTATCGGTGACATCCTGGCGAATGACCGTCAGGGTTCCCTGCGCCCCTCCGTTGGCGGTATAGATCAGCCCCCGGTCCGCGTCGTAGCCGATGGCTTCCGTGCCGGGGCCGATGGGCAACGACGCCACTTGCTCGCCCGTGTCGCCATTCAGCACCAGCATCTTCATATTTCCGCAGGCGGCAAAAAGCCTGGTATGGGCGCCATCGACGGCCAGAGCGCTGAGTTCGCGGCAATCAGGCCCAACAGCAAAGAAGCTCATGCGGTTCTCGGCGGAGTTGGGCAGACGCGACTCATGGCTCCAGTCCAGTACTGGCGGCGCAGCATCCTCCGTTGCGGGACTAGGTGGCGCGGGGTTAGCCGAGACAGAGCTATGTCGGCCTGCCGCGGGCTTTCTCGCTGTCGTCTGTGTGCCTGCTTTCTGTGCGGCTGGCGTCTGTGCGGTAGCAGTTCTAGTGGCCGGACTGCCGAGCAGAGCCGCAATCGACTGTGCATCGAGCCGGGCAATCTGATTGCGGCTTTCGATGTTGAAGAACACTTGGCCACGGCCATCGGTCTCGGCAAATCCGAGCCTGCCGGGCATCAGGATGACGCCTAGCTTCTGCCGCGTCTCGGCATCGATCACCGTGATCGAAGACTTGATCTGCTCATCAGCCGTCGTTCCCGCGGAGCGGTTGGCGCAGACGGCAAAGAGCAGCCTGTTCTGCGGTTCATAGACGAGAGCGCGCGGCGCTGGGCCGGTGGAGATGGTAGCCACGACGGCGAGCGTGCGCCGGTCAAAGACCTTCACCTGGCCGGCCGGTCCATCGCTGACGTAGCCAAACTGGCCGGCATCGTCGAGAGCGATGGCGTGAGCCTCGCGCAGGCCTGAGATCACCCCGGCCACTTGCCCCGTCTCCACGTCCACCACCTGCACCTGTGCGCCGTGGGCGATATAGAGACGCTGGGCCGCAGGGTCCATCGTCAGATAGTCCCAGTTGCCCACGCCACCGATGATCCACGTCTTCTTGATGGCGAAAGGGCTGCCCGGCAGTTCGGTGGCCGCGGGCGGCTGCTGCGCCGCCAAGGCGGCACAACCCAGCAGGCAAAGGGCAAGCAATCTCTTCATCGCGGCTGACTCCTGATGAGTAGATGCGGAATCGCCGGCCAGCGCTCGTCATTTTTTCAGTTCATGGATGTTTTTAGTTTCTCAGGAGGGCTTTACCTAAAAACTCTGACTTTTTTGGGCAGCAGCTCGGCTTTTTGGAAGAGATTTGCAATTCACTGGATTGATCTATCTCAGCCGTCATGGATGTATTAACTAAACGGTTACCGACGGATTGGCGACGATTCGGGATTAAGATTGCAAGTAGGACTTGCTGGGGGTTGGCATGAACACTCAATTAGGGCATGCGATCTGTCGCCTTTGCGAGGCTCTTTTGTGCACAATTTTTCTTACGGCTCTTGGAAGCGCCCGTGCCCAGGCGGGATTGACATATCAGGATGGCGTAACAACGCCGCCGGTCCTGACTCATTTCGTCCGGGCTGAATACACCCAAGAAGCCCGAAAAGCTCGCTATGTGGGGGTCTGCCTGGTCTCCCTCACTGTCGATGAGCGAGGAAATCCGCAAAACGTGCACGTGACTCGGCCTCTTGGCATTGGCCTTGACGGGACAGCCATCAAGGCTGTGAAGCAAGAGCAGTTCAAGCCCGCAATGCGAGGCGGTCGTTCGGTTGCATTCTCGCTCTCGATGGAAGTGAACTTCAGGCCGACGCCCTGACGCGAGCGAACTCGCTTTTCGTGAGTTCCGGTCGTGTGACCGGCTATGCGGCAATTACCATTTCACTAATACTTACCCTCTCATCAATTCAGCGGCTAGAAAATCGGCCCCTCACTTCTCCGGCTTCTTTTCCTGCAGCGTCGCGCCTGACCGCTTGTAGCCGGTGTACTTGATGGTGTCGCGGATATGCACGTTCTGAGGCATGAAACCGCGACCGCCGGTGAAGTGCAACGTGCCTTCAGCGCGCGCGTAGGCGGGAAACCAGTAGTGGCCGTCAACCGGCTGGCGCCAAGCCATGAGAGGCGGGTCGAGATCCTTTTTACGCGCGACGCTGGAAACCATGCGGCCCTGGGTCACCACAATCTGCACTCCGGTAGTGTCCACCCAGATACGGCCATTCAAGTGGCGATGCTTCTTTTCTAAATCCTTTGGAGTCACGTCGAAGACGTAGCAATCCATCTCGTCCACCTTTTGCCGGCCCACGTAAGTCAGTTTGTACTGGCCGATCTGCGCTGCGGTGAGAACGAAAAAATTGCTGCTTTGAATGTTCTCCAAGTCGGAGGGCGACATTGTCACTCGCTGCAAAGTATTCTGCGGCGCGTAGACCGTCTTCTCCGTGCGTTTGCCGGTGGCGTCGAAGCTCACATCGTCCACCTGGTAGTACTCGCCGTCCACATGGCCGTCTTCGTCGATGGTTTGCACGCGTGCGGAGCGCTGGTAAGAATAATGGCTCAGCGCCTGCTGAAACTCGGTCTCCTTTGCGGCAAATTGGCGGATGATTTCTTCAGGCGCAGGCGGCGGCGCGGAAATGTCCATGACGCCGAAACCCTCATCCTGCGGCATGGGAGTAAAGCTATTCTTTTTTTGTGCCGCAGCGGTCAGAGCCAGTCCAGCCACGAGCAATGCAAGACCCCATCGATTGCGCATGGTTTGACTTTCCTCCGCGCCTCAATCCCTCAGGGGTTAAAACCCCATGCGTTTAATGCCCTTTTCGGCACGACTGAAGTCGTGCCCTGACACAAAGCGAGTCCTTGAAACGCGCTCTAGCAAATGCGCGGCAACTGTTCGCCGATCTGTGTGGGAATAACGCGATTTGCTCCCATGGCGGTGCGGGCCACGAGCATTCGCTTGTGCTCGGCGGTGACGCGGCCGATGCGTGCGGCGTCCTTGCCCAGTGGATGCGCGCGCAGGATGGCAAGAATCTTTTCGGCTGCTTCGGGGGCGACAAAGAAAACGGCCTTGCCCTCGTTGGCCACATAGACAGGGTCGAGGCCGAGCAACTCGCAGGCCGATTGCACCTGGGGCCGCACTGGTAGGCTTGGCTCGTCGATTTCGATGCCTACACCGGAGGACTGCGCGATTTCGTTAAGCGTGGAAGCGAGGCCGCCGCGCGTGGGGTCGCGCATGGTGTGAACCGCCGTGCCCCCAGCCGCCAGCACCTCGGCAATCATCCCGTTCAGCGCGGCGCAATCGGAGCGAATCTGGCTCTCGAACTCCAGTCCCTCTCGCACGCTCATAATCGCCATGCCGTGATCGCCGATGGTGCCGGAAACCAAGATTTCATCGCCCGGCTGCGCGCGATGGGGGCCGACCGAGATTCCAGGCCGCAGCAGGCCCACGCCTGCAGTATTGATGTAGCAGCCGTCGCCGTGTCCGTGCTCGACAACCTTGGTATCGCCGGTAACAATCTTCACGCCCGCCGTGATCGCGGCCCGCGCCATGTTATCGACAATCGCCGCTAACTGGGCCAGCGGAAAGCCTTCTTCGAGAATGAAGCTGGCGCTCAAGAAACGCGGCTCCGCTCCAGAGACGGCCAGATCGTTTACCGTGCCGTTCACCGCCAATTCGCCAATGGATCCGCCGGGAAAAAACAACGGCTGCACGACGAAGGAATCGGTGCTCATCGCCAGCTTGCCGCCGCCCAAATCCAGCACTGCGGCGTCGCCGAGATTTTCCAGCTCAGGGTTGCGAAAGGCGGGTAGAAACAGATGCTCCACCAACTCATTGCCCAGCTTGCCGCCGCCGCCGTGGCCCATGACGATTGTTGGGTAATCGGCCAACGGCAGCGGACAGGACCAGCCTGAAAAATCTGGCGTACCGGTCTTCACGTTCTCATTCATTTGTTACTCCCGACAGAGCCGACCCGGCGCTGGCCAGCTCTTCGGCTGACAGGAATCGCCCGTAGTTGAAGTAAGCCGCGCAAGCGCCTTCGCTTGACACCATGGTCGCTCCCAACGGATGGCGCGGCGTACATTCTTTGCCGAAGGCGGGGCATTGGGCTGGCTTGATGACTCCGCGCAGCACATCTCCGGAATGACAGAGCGGCGACTCCTCAGTGTGAATGCCCGTGATATGGAACCGTTCCTCGGCGTCGAAGGCGCGATAATCCGCGCTCAGCCGCCAGCCGCTTTTGGGGATCATGCCAATGCCGCGCCAGGCCCGGTCAGTGACCTCGAAGACCTCAGCCAGCAGTTTTTGCGCGGGGCGGTTGCCCTCGAAGGTGACGATGCGCTCGTAGGCGTTTTCAACTTCGTGACGGCCAGCCTCGAGTTGAATCACGGTGCGGCGAATGCCATCGAGCAGATCAAGCGGCTCGAAGCCGGTGACCACCATCGGAACTTTATACTTTGCGGCCAGCGGTGGATACTCCCAGTAGCCCATCACGCTGCAAACGTGGCCGGCCAACAGAAACCCCTGCACGGTGTTTCCCGGCGAATCGAGAATGGCCGAAATCGCCGGCGGGACCAGAACGTGCGAAACCAGCAGCGAAAAATTCTTGATGCCGCGCCGCTTGGCCACGGCTACGCTCATCGCATTGGCCGGGGCCGTGGTCTCAAAGCCCACGCCGAAAAAGACTATCTGCTTGCCGGGATTCTTGACGGCCAGTTCGACCGCATCCAATGGTGAGTAGACCACGCGCACATCGCCGCCCGCTCCCTTCACCTGAAATAGATCGCCCTCGGTGCCGGGAACGCGCAACATATCGCCGAAGGAGCAGAAGATCACGTCCGGCTGCGCGGCGATGGCCAGCGCCTTGTCAATCAGCTCAAGCGGCGTGACGCAGACCGGGCAGCCGGGGCCGTGAATCATTTCGATCCCGGCCGGGAGCATCTGGTCGATGCCGTTTTTGATGATGGAGTGGGTCTGGCCGCCGCAGACCTCCATAATCTTCCACGGGCGCGTGGCCACCGAGTGAATCTCGCGCGCCATGCGCTGCGCGATTTCGCCGTTGCGGAACTCGGTCAAGTACTTCACTGGATTGGGGAACTCCTGTGTGGACAAAAACACTGGGTGCCCCATCCATTCCGCGTCTTTTGCGGAATGGGTGGGAAACCACAAATCTCAATGAACGGCTTTTTGGACTCCGGTCGAGCAGCTTCCATCCGGGCAGGAGGATTGCGGCGCCACGGCAGCCCGCGCAAAGGCCTCTTCTTCGCTCTCCAGTTCCTGGTCAAGCACGCCCATGGCGCGGAAGTCTTCCAGCGTTTGCAGGGCCGTTTCCTCATCGATTTTGGAGAGCGCAAAGCCAACGTGGACAATGGTATAGTCGCCGACCACGACCTCCGGCACATAGTCCAGGCAGACCTTCTTGCGTATGCCGCCGAAGTCCACCCAACCCACGCGAAGACCGCCCTCGGTGAGAATCTCTTCCACTTTTCCTGGAATTGCTAGACACATAGTTTCTAAGTTATACCGCCTTCGAGTTCGCGTATAGTGTGATTTAGGTCACCGGAAGCCCGGTTGGAGCGTTGCATAGGGTATGAGTCTATTCGAGCCATTTCAACCCAGTCGCCTCGCACCCTTCCGGGCCAGATACATCGAGAAGATTGCCAACCATAAGATGAAGAAAGTAGTCTGCTCCGAGCAAAATCTTTCGCATATCCTCGCTTGTGACCGTCCGAATCCGCTCGTACCACTCTGAACGAATTTCAAAGGACGATTGCTGGTCACGCTCCAAAAAGAGTCCTGTCCCCTTCAAGCGCGCGATTCCAGAGTAAACTACAGACTCATCGGCTTCATCCGTAAGCCAAAGAGTGAACGGCTTTCCATCTAACTCGGCAATATTCATGATCTGAATTGTACCGCTGCCGCAAGTCGAACTCCTTCCCCAGCTCTGTTCCGCAAACGATGACCAGCAAGGGCATCATCGTCGCCGCGTCTGCTATTCTTCCCCTGACTCAATACTGCGCTATCGCTTTAGAATCAGAGTTTCGAGGCTGCACGTCTTGCCCTCATATCCCAACGCCAAAGAGATGATTCGGAGGAATCTTGAGGCACTCCAGGCCGGAGAACGGGTTCCCCGCGTCATTGTCGGCAGGTTGACGAAGGCGCAAATCGAAGCTGTGAATGCACTGCAGGCCGCCGAGGGGTTGCCGCTCAGCATTGATGAGGTCGTTTTCGTTGGCCGCCACATTCACAAGAGGCGCATTGTGGAAGATGGCTACACGATAGAGGATGTTCTCAATCAGATCGAAAGCGCCCTGGATGAAGGCTCGGAGGTTATTGCAACTCAGTACATGACGGCCATAAGGAATCCAGTGGCTCGCACGGATCGGCTTGGCAACCTTGTGCATGATGAAGCTATCCTGGAATGTTCCCGGTATCGGCCCAATCCGGATATCTTCTCCGTGATGCCAAAGGGCGACAAGATCAAGCCGCAAAAACAGAATCCAGCCGGGAAAGCAAAAGGCCGCTGAAAGCGGCCTTTTGCACTGAAACTGAGCGATTCACCCGGTTAACACGTTCGTCCGGCGCCCCAACCACTCATGCTTAGTATCGGCGCAATTCAAGAAATTAGTCAAGAAAAATCGGCATTCTGCTTCTCGGCCTCGCGCCCATGACAGCCCCTCATAAGTGGCATTCGGGAGCCTCGGCCTCTTTGCCCGCTTCGAGTTTGGCCAGCCATGCATCGGCCTCTTCGGCGGTCGAGTGCAGGCCGGTCGCCTGATAATCCGTCCAGGCTGTCAGCGCATTCAGCCAAAATAGTTTGCGCTTCTTTTTGTGCACTATAGGTTGCTCAACCATTCCGCCCCGCCCGCTCCTCCTTCAGATACCTCAGCCACTCCTCCATCCCTGCGCCGGTCTTTGCCGAAGTTTCGAAGATGCGAATCCCTGGGCGTATCTCATTGATATTCGTGAGCGCCAGATCGCGGTCGAAGCCGCACGGCTCGGCGATGTCCATTTTTGTAATGACCGCGGCGTCGGCGGAGTTGAACATGGTGGGGTACTTGAGCGGCTTGTCTTCGCCCTCGGTCACCGAGAGCAGGGCCACGCGAATCTTCTCGCCCAAGTCGTAGCTCGACGGGCAAACCAGATTGCCGACATTCTCAATAAACAGATAGTCGAGTCCGGCAAGCGTCACGCCCTCCCATCCATCCAGATGTTTTCCAATCATCTCCGCGTCCAGATGGCAGATTCCGTGGGTGTTGATCTGGCGCACCGGAGCGCCGCTCGCGGCCAGCCGCCGCGCATCGTTGTCCGTCTCCAGATCGCCAACCAGCGCCGCCACACGAGAGCCGCGCGCCTTCAACTCCCGCAGCGTCCACTCCAGAAAGGCGGTCTTGCCCGCGCCGGGGCTGGAAACCAGATTCAGCACCAGCACGCCGGCGGCCGCGTAGCTCTGACGAAGGCCCGCAGCCAACTCGTCATTCTTCTTGAGAATTCCCCGCCGCAGCTCAACAATTCGGGTGGTCATGCTGTCTCCTCAACCTTATCCAACTCGTCAATCTCGATGGACTCAATCTCCAACTCGCGGCCCTGCCGTATCTCACCGCATAGTTCGCCGCAGCGTGGACAGCGAAAGCTCTGCACGCCGTCAAGCTCTGCATCCTGCGCGCAGCGCTCGCAATGCACAACCACCGGCAGCACTTGGACCACCAGCCGCGAGCCTTCCAACGGCGTTCCTTCGGACGCTATCCCGTAGCAGAACTCCAGCGATTCAGGAACCACCGACGCCAGCGCGCCCACGCGCAACCTCACTTCGAGCACCCGCGCGCCCCTGGATGAATCAGGCAAAGCCGCCAGAGTCTCGGTCACAGTCTCCACAATGCTCATCACAAGCGAAAGTTCATGCATTCAAGTTAAATTTTACGCGCCTGCTCCTGTGTCCACCGCATCTGCGCCCATATGTAAGATGGATGCACAAGGATGTTTTCCATGCCCAACCCAGCCGCCCAAGAGTCCGCCGCCGCCCTGTCCCGATCTGACTCGCGCCTGGCCCTGAGCCATTTGGCTCCCGCTGTCATGCAGTCGGAGATTCGCGCCATGAGCGTGGAATGCGACAGGATTGGCGGCATCAATCTGGCGCAGGGCGTCTGCGACACTCCCGTCCCCGCGCCGGTTCAGGAGGGCGCCATTCAGGCCATCCACGACGGTTACAACATCTATACCCGCCTGGATGGCATCACCCGCCTGCGCAATGCCATCGCCCAAAAGCAGCAGCGCGACTACGGCCTCGACTACGATCCGGAGACCGAAATCCTGGTCGCCTCAGGTGCTACCGGCGGGCTGCACGCCGCAGCCATGGCTCTGCTGAACCCCGGCGACGAGGTCCTGGTCTTTGAGCCTTTTTACGGCTACCACGTCTCCACATTGCAATCGCTGCGCATGACGCCGGTCTTTGTGCCGCTGGCCGAGCCCGACTGGGCGCTCGATCTCGACGCCCTTCGTGCCTCCCTTACTCCGCGCACGCGCGCGCTCATCCTCAACACTCCAGCCAATCCCAGCGGCAAGGTGTTTACCCGCGCCGAGCTGGAAGACTTGGCGGCCATAGCTCTGGAGCATGACCTCTTCGTCTTCACCGATGAAATTTACGAGTATTTCGTCTACGACGGCGCGCGGCACATCCCGTTGGCCTCGCTGCCAGGCATGAGGGAGAGAACGATCGCCATCTCCGGCTTCTCCAAGACTTTTTCCGTCACCGGCTGGCGTCTGGGTTACATTCTGGCCGATGCGCGATGGCTGGGCGCAATGGCCTACTTTCACGACCTCACCTATGTCTGCGCGCCCTCGGCCTTCCAGCATGGCGCCGCCGCCGGTCTTGAACAGCTCCCCCACAGCTTTTACTTGCAGCTCGCCGCCGAATACCAATCCAAGCGCGCCCGCATCCTCTCCGCTCTCCAGGACGCCGGCCTTGAGCCCAGCGTTCCCGCCGGGGCCTACTACGTCCTGGCCAGCGCAAGCCATCTCCCCGGCCAGACCGCTGCGGAAAAAGCCCGCAACCTGCTGGCCTCGACCGGAGTAGCTTCTGTTGCCGGCTCCGCATTTTTCCGCCCCGGTCATGGCGAAAACTTGCTAAGATTCTGCTTCGCAAAGAGAGACCCCGACCTGGACGAAGCCTGCGCACGGCTGAGGAAGCTGCTGTAATCGCGTGGTGACTGGCGCGCCGCTCCGGTAGACTGGGAGGGCGATGAAGATGAACGACAGAATTCAAAGCGCCGCGAGGCGAATCGCTCTGATGGCCGGACTGGCCGCCGGGCTGTTCCTCGCCGGCTGCGGAACACAAGCCGCGCCGCAACCGCCCTCGCTCAACCTTCCGGACCGTGTGACGGACCTCGCCGCCAACCGCTCGGGCAGCCAGGTTTCGCTCACCTGGACCATGCCCAAAAAGAACACTGACAAGCTGCTGTTGAAGAGCGTTGTGACGGCACGCATTTGCCGCCAGGAGGGTGCGGGAGCCTGCGTCGAGGCCGGAACTGAAGTGTCGTTCGCGCCCGGCGCTGACGCCGCGTTTACCGATACGCTGCCCGCTGATCTGGCCGCCGGTGCGCCGCGTCCGCTGAGTTACTATGTCGAGTTGAGAAACCGCAACGGCCGCTCGGCCGGCCTGTCGAATGCGGCCGAGGTGCTGGCCGGCGAAGCGCCCGCACCGGTGACTCGTCTCGCCGCCGAGGTGCGCAAGACTGGCGTGGTCCTTCACTGGGCGCCGGTCACAGAACAGGCGTCATCCGCCATTCGCCTGCACCGCAAGCTGCTCACCGCGCCGGCTGCCAAGCCCCATGAGGGATTGCTTGCGCCCCAGCCGGAGCAGGTGGAGCAGAACCTGCTGGTAGATTCCTGCGCGCCGGAAGGCCGCACCGGGGATTGCCGCGTTCTGGACAAACAGATTCGCTTCCGCCAGAGCTATGAATATCGCGCCCAGCGCGTGGCGCGCGTAACGGTGGACGGCAAAACGCTGGAGCTGGCCGGCGAGCTTTGCGACCCGGTGCGCGTCGAGGCAGAGGACATCTTTCCGCCCGCCGTGCCCACTAATCTTGCCGCCGTGGCCACCGCGGGCGAAAGCGGCGCTGGTCCCAATATTGACGTAAGCTGGCAGCCTGTCACCGACTCTAACCTGGCCGGTTACGCCGTATATCGCCGCGAAGGCGACGGCCCGTGGCAACGCATCTCGCCCGCCGAGCCGCTGGTTCCACCGGCCTTTCGCGACGCCCAGATCCAGCCCGGCCACACTTACCGTTATGCCATCAGCGCCATCGGCCAGAACGGACACGAAAGCGCCCGCTCCGCCGAGGCTGAGGAGTCCGTGCCCAACCCTTGAACGATTGCCTTTGAAGGGTGCGGGCTAAACAGGCTGCGGAAAAACCCCTGATTCCTATCTCGTTTTCTCTTGGGGCCGGATTTTTCGTCTTTTCTGCCAGTCTTGCGGCGGCTCCCTCTCTTCGTTTTGCGTCTGGAAGCCGTTTTTTCGGCCTCCAGGCACACTTCGGCCCTATTGGGCCAGCGCTTCAATCGGAACCAGCACCAACTCCAACAACTGCTGGCTCACCGCGCCTTCAATCAACCGCTCCCGGTTCTTGGTAAACACCGTCACATCCCACACCGCGTCGTCCATCTCCAGCCCAACGAACCATCTGAAAAGCAGGTTGTAGTTCATCTGCTCCATCAACTGCCGCTCCCTGCGGATGGAGTAGAGAACCACCAAAAGCGTTGCCCACAGCAGCCGTTCCGGAGCGATAGACGGACGACCCGTGGCCGAGTACAACTTCTCCAACTCCGCGTCCATCCGCTCCAACGCCCGGTCCGCCAGAACCCGAATCTGCCGTGCCGGATGGTCCATCGGAATCCGTTGCGCCAAGGTTAAATAGCTGAACATCGCCGCCTGCTTCTGATCGCCTCCACGCATACTAACTTGATAAATCAAGTCCCAGTAAAAAGCTGTGAACAACATCAGACAATGAGTCTTTCCGCAGCCTGTTTAGCCCTCGTTGATTTAAAAGCATTGCGGCACAACTGAAGTCGTGCCCTGACACAATGCCGATTCATGCAACGGTTAACTCTATGTAGAGATTTGGACCCATTCTCTCCGCCTGGGAAAAAGAAGCCCCGCTCAAGCTCGGCTTGAACGGGGCGGTGATGCGCAGGGAGGATTGTTACCGCTTGCCCTGGATGGTTTTGGGATTGACGCCGGACCGTTTGACTGCGCGTTTGACCGGGTGCCCCAGGTCCCTCGCGTTTGGGGACCTGGGATACCACGACCCAATCCGCCGTGTGCCCCATCCATTTCGCGCTGTTTGCGAAATGGGTGGGAGGCCTGGGAGACCACGAATCCCATGCGAGCGACAGGCGAGTGTTTGGCCCCACCGCAGGTGGTTTTTCCTTCACTCCGTTTCACTTACTTGGTATTATCTCGTTGCGTGGCGGAGATTTCTGCTTTTCTTCCCCCGCTCACATACCTCCAAGGAGACCCTCATGGCACGAGTCACAGGAATCGGCGGCGTCTTCCTCAAAGCCCGCGACCCCAAAGCCCTCTCCGCCTGGTACGCCCAGCACCTCGGCATCCAGCTTGCCGACTACGGCGGCGCCAGCCTCCTCTGGTCCGACGAAGTCCCCGCCGGTACCGGCCAAACCGCCTGGATGCTCTTCCCCGACACCACCAACCACTTCGGCGCCCCCACCCAGCGCGCGATGATCAACTACCGCGTCGACGATCTCGAAGCCCTCCTCACCCAACTCCGAGCCGCCAACGTCCCCATCGACCCCCACCAGGAATCCGCCTCCTACGGCCACTTCGCCTGGATCACCGACCCCGAAGGCAACCGAGTCGAACTCTGGCAGCCACTCGTCGAAACACCGTAAAATTCGCGGGCGGCTCTCGACGGCGCTGACTTATGATGAACTCACACAGGGCTTCCCCCTGTGAGGAGGTCGTCATGAGCGAAAATCTACCGGCTGCGGCGCGCAAGCAGGGACGCCGTGAATTCCTGAAAGCGGGCGGCGCTGTTGCCGCCGCGTTGCTGGCCCCATCCGCAGCATTGGCCGATGCGGCAAAGGCGCTTCCCCCTCTGCCGTCAAATCCCAGAACGCCCGCCGCCATGCCCACGCGCAACCTGGGCAAGACCGGCTATCGCGTCGGTATCTTTTCGCTAGGCGGCCAGGCCGCTATCGAGAAGGCCAACAACTTCGATGTGGCCGTGCCCATCATCGAGCGCGCTCTCGACCTCGGCGTCAACTATATAGACACTTCGTCCATTTACGGCGGCCCGGATCGCTGGAGCGAGCAATACGTGGGCAAGGTGATGGCCCACCGCCGCAACGAAGCATTTCTCGCCACCAAAACCCGTGAGCGCTCCCGCGACGATTCGATGCGCATGATCGAGAAATCGCTCCAACTGCTTCAGACAGACCACGTGGACCTCTGGCAGTTGCACGATGTCGGAGTCCAGGCCAACGTTGACCAGATCTTCGCCAAGGGTGGCGCGCTTGAAGCCCTGCTTGAAATGCAGCAGCAGAAAGTGGTGCGCTTTCTAGGCGTCACCGGCCACTTCCGGCCCGACGCGCTGATGGAGTGCATCCGCCGTCACCCGTTCGATACTATTCTGATGGCCATGAACGCCGCCGATCCGCACCACTTCAGCTTCAACGAGCAGTTGCTGCCTCTCGCGGTAGAAAAACAGATGGGCATCATCGGCATGAAGATTCCGGCGCGCGGGCGCATTCTCTCCACGTGGACGCCGCCCAGCGATCTGAAACACTCCTGGGAAGATACGGTCGGGCCGCAGACGCCGGGCGCGCTCACCATTCGCGAGGCCATGTACTACACACTCTCGCGCCCCGTCAGCACCGTCATCATCGGCTGCGACACCATCGCTCAACTCGAAGAAAATGTGCAACTGGCGCGGGAGTTCACGCCATTAAGCGACAACCAGGCGGCGGAATTGGTCAAGCGCGCCGAGCCCGTGTCTAAGCAGTCTCTGTTTTTCCGCTTCTACGATCATACGTAGAAGCTCGCCGCCAATCGCGCAGTCCCAACACGGCCAGGACCACGAGCAGCGCGTAGAGCGTCGCGGTCGGCCGGAGACCTTTGTAAAGATATTCGCCAATGTAGGCCAGGTCCACAGCGATCCAAAGCCACCAATTGGCCGTATGCTTCCTCGTCTGCCACCAGCTCGCTACAAGGCTGTAACTCATCAGAGTCGCGTCCAGGCGAGGAAGCGCCGCACCAACGTGTTCCATCAGCAATCCCAACAGCGCGCTTCCCGCAGCGCCCGCCGCTAGCCCCGCAAACATGGTGCGCAGAGGGAGCCGCACCACGCGCACCTCGCCCTCTTCGCGCACGCCGCGCCACCAATACCACCAGCCATACAGCGTAAACGCCAGAAAAAATATTTGCAGCAGCGCATCGGAATACAATCGAACGCGGTAAAAAACAATCAGGTAAAGCATGTCGGAGATCAGCACAACCGGCCAGCAGATAAGCTTGCGGCGCGTAGTGAGCCAGATGCCAACTACAGTGGTGACAACGCCCGCATCTTCCATCCAGTTCGCGGCCAGGTAATTCGCAATCGCTGTCCAGTGCATCAGTCTTCCGCTCCCACGGGCGCTGCTTCTTGCCGTTCTCGCATCCCCGCCCAACGCTGAATTGCATTCAGCAGCTTCTCGCCGCCTGCGCCTCGAAACCACCGCGCATGACCAACCAGATAATCAATCGAGGCCACTCGCGCCTTTTCTTCGGAATGCAGCACGCCTCGAAAATAATCCGCCTCGCTCAACGCAAACTCCGCGTGACAGAGCGCGGTCATCGGGGCAAGGGCAGCGGCTTCCGCGTCGTTCAGCGGCCGCATAGATTCGTAACCGTCGAGCAACGCTTTCAGGTGATCGAAGTGAACCGGGACACTGTCCGCGTCTTCCAATCCTGGGTGTAGTTCAAGCCACTCCACAATGTTGCGTTCAATGGCCTGCGCCAGATCATAAATAGCATTGGTCCGGTCGGCGAGGCCGAAGTCGATCACTGCAACGGCCCGCGCGTTGTCGGATGCATCGCTCCACAGAAAATTGGAGGCGTGCGGATCGTTGTGCGTCCACAACGGCTTCAGTGCGGAAAGAAGCGGCCGCAGTTGGGCATGAAACGGAGCCAGTAATTCGAGCGCCTCCACGCATCCCTCGCGCGCGACTGCATCTTCGGCCAGCGCAGGGCGCGCCGACAGGTAGCATTTCATTGCGACACTTGGGTCATCGGCGGCAAAGATTGTGAAACCCGCCACCAGAGGTTGCGCCTTGCGCAAGGGCGCGTCGAATCCCTGCGAAGCCTGATGCAATCGCGCCAGCGCCTCGCCCGCCGAACGTGCATGTTCCATTGAGCAAAACGGCGTCCACGATAGCGCCTCTTCATAAATGTCAACGCCCGTCATCGCTTCGTGTACCTCGAAGGTCCACTGGCCGGATTCAATTGCGGTTTCGCCTGATGAGTCCGCAAAGACGCGCGGGACCGGCGCGCCATGCGCTCGCAGATGATTCAGAAAGCGATGCTCTTCGAGCAATCCCTCGCGGTCACGCACCGTCCGGTGGTGGCGCTTGATGAAAACACGCCCGCTGCCCGTCGCCACCACGCTTGCCGCCGAAAATGGCCGCGGACTCACCGACAGGATCTCGATAGGCTCGCCACAGCCGGGAAACGCTGCCAGCAGCGCACGCACCTCAGTAAGCGTGAGCGGCGGCCAGTCCGGTTCCACCAGACTGCCGTCCATTCCATGCGCTTTTGCCGTCATGCTCATTGCTCGTTCGTCCTTTGCCTTGACTCGCAAAATCAAAAAGTGTAATGCGCCGAGAGCCGAACCGTCGTAGGTGCCCCGAGCCAGAGAAAAGTATCACCGGCACTCGCGCCTGTGTCACTCCAGTAGCGTTTGTCGGCGATGTTATTGGCATAAATTCTGAAGGTCAAGCGGCCCTGTTCGCCGCCCGGCGTGTAGCGCGCGCCCAGATTGAAAATATTGACACCGGAAACGCTCACTGCGTCGTCGCGCGTGGCTTCCTTGCGCCCGGAATAGCTCCAGCCAGGCAGCAGGTGCAGTCCATGTATGCGCGGCGCTGTCAGGTCAGCAAACAGCGTAGTATGCAGGTGTGGCACATTGAGCACCTGTTTGCTATCGAAGGACGGCGTGCCCGTGTTATCGGAAATGGCGTTGAGCGCCGCTGCGGAGCCCGTTAAACGCACCCACGAAGCAGCCTTGCCCTCCACGTTCAACTCGATGCCGTTGTGCGTCTCGCGGCCTTCAGAAAGGAAGCAAAACGGAGTCTGTGGCGTTGTTTCATTTCCGAGGCAATTGACTCCTGCGCCCAAATTATCCGGATACATAAATGGAGCGCGCATATGAAAGAGCGCGGCAGTCAACAGAATGCGCTGGCTCGGTTCATACTTTGCTCCCACCTCAGCCTGGCGCGTGAAAAATGGATTGAGAAACTGGTTTGCGTCAGCAACCCACCACGGGGCCTGCGGCCCCAGCGACAGCAGAACTCCATAGTTCCCGTAGAGCGTAAGATCACGGACCGGATTGTAAGTTACCGCGGATTGCGGAAGCCAAATGTGCTTATCTGTCTCGTTGGGTAAAGTTGGAACGGAGTAGATCGGATTGTTTGACGGGTCGTAGGTCGTCGGGCACGGGTCATTCGCCGGTCCAGGTAGATTGGGATTAGTGGCCGTGCAAGGAGTACCGGCGGCTAGCGAGTAATTATGGTCGCGCAGCGAATCCTCCCGTCCGCTAATGAGCAACTGAATGCGTCCCGGTAGATGAATCCGGTCCTGCACCACAGCGGATGATTGATGACTATCTTCCCAGAGCCTGCGCGGACCTGCGGATTGCAAGGGATATTCCAGCGAATCAGGTGTGCCAAGAGGAACAGGCGTGATGGGATCGTAGATGTTCTCCGAGCCAACGTATGCGTAGACCGCGCCGTCCCGAGTGATGCCGTCAAGCGAAGTTGGATTTGCGTATGTATCAAATCCCGGCTGCTGCACAGTGCGTAGAAATAGCTCCCCGCCTGCGGTCAGGTCGTGAGTGATAACTCCTGTCTTGATGTGGCCGGTAATTATTGCCTCGGTCAGCGCGTCGATGCGCAGTTCGTTGGGATCGCGATAGTCATAGATGCCATAGTCTCCGCCGCTGTAATTGATGCCGGGAACCACTGGACAGAAAAAGTAAGCGGGTGCATCAGGCGCGCCGGGGCAAGCCACATTGCCATTCGCATCGAAAGGCGTCCCATACGTGTAAATCACGTTATCTTGAATCAGCGAATGGCTATAACTTGCCGCGGCGAAAGCCAGCCAGTTATGCGGCAGATTGTAGTCCAGTCGTGCGCTGGTATTGAAGGTATCGTAGGTGTCCGGCAAACTCCAGGGCTGGTCACCGAGCATCGTCGATAGGTAAATGTGATTGATATCTGGCAGCGTCACGCCACCCAGCAACTGGTAGCCGCTGCCATCGCGCTCTGTTTTGTGCTGGTACTCGAAGTCGCCTTTCAGAATTGCCTTGGGGCTGATGTGCCAATCAGCGGCGCCCGCGCCCATTGCGCGCCATCCGTTGGTGTCGTTCATATAGCTCGCGATTTTTTCGCCGGCCACATTGATGCGCGTGCCCACTTGCTTGCGGACGCCGAAGAGGCGGCCGAAGTCGAGCGCTCCATAAGCGGTGCCGCGATGATCGGTAGCCATATCAACAGCACCCACGTTCGCCGGCCGCTTTGTCACATAATCGATTAGCCCGCCTGCCGAAGCCACGCCGCTCTCCACGCCGGCGATGCCTTTGAGAAACTCGACGCTCTGCTTGTTTTCGAGCGGCACATCCTGCTCGCCGGCGATGGTCATGCCGTTGATTTCAAGTCCAGACGCAAGGTCGATGGGAAAGCCGCGAATCTCGTATGTGCCGTAGTAGCCCACCGGCACATAATCGTCGTTGATCGAGGCATCGTTCTTCACAACATCTGAGAGCAGGCGCGCGCCCTGATCGTTGAGCATCTCGCGCGTCACAACCGTGGCCGAAAGCGGCGCCTGCTCCAGCGGCACGCCATCCAGATTGCCCACCGTGACAGCCTCGGGAAGATATGTGTCCTGCGTCTCGCCACGCACCACCACCGTGGTGGTCACAGGCGGAATTTTCGCCGCAGACGCAGCCGGCTTGGACGCGGGCAGCGGCGTTGTGCCGCTGGGATTGGGCGAGGGATTCTGCGCAAATCCACCCATAGGCGCGGCCAGACAGCAGAGCATCAATCCCGCCGCGCAGAGCAACAATCTCCACTCACGGCGATTCCGTGGAGAGAATCGGACGTCGATGCTATTCCATTCTTGGGCAAGCCCTATAAGCGCGATCGATTGTGATGCGATGCGATGAGGACCGGCGACAGCAAATCTGAACATGGATTCCCCTTGTTTCTAACTCTTATGAAACAAGAGGACGCTGATATTCGAGGAAGAAGGCCGTTCGGCTTCGAAAGCTTCCCACGCCGGTATTATCCGGATCGGGTTCTAGGGTATTTCTCAGCCCCACCTCGTGGAGCACCC
>Ga0302189_10001420_pt1 | contig 20180 bp, 16 predicted proteins | sample II_Bog_E2_2_FD_194551 | JGI IMG/M metagenome (GOLD analysis project Ga0302189, IMG submission 194551) | Peat permafrost microbial communities from Stordalen Mire near Abisko, Sweden - II_Bog_E2_2 | ecosystem: Environmental > Terrestrial > Soil > Wetlands > Peat | place: Sweden: Abisko...
GCCGCATGGGCAAGATCATCGAATCCATTCCCGAAGAAACCATGCAGGCGCTCATTCGCTGGCAGTGGCCCGGCAATATCCGCGAGTTGGAGAACTTTCTGGAGCGCGCAGTGATTCTCACCCGCGGGCCCGTGCTGTATGTTCCCCTGGCCGAACTGGAAACTCAGGCGGAAGAAGAAGACGACGATGAGGCCGAAGCCTCACAGAGTCCCACCCACCAGGCGGCGGAACGCGAACATATATTAAAGGTGCTCCGCGAGGCCAGGGGCCAGATCGGCGGCCCTGACGGCGCTGCCGCGCGGCTGGCCCTGAAACGAACCACATTGAATTCCAAAATAAAGAAGCTTGGCATTGAGAGAAGTGACTATATGAAGTCTCGGTGACGATATCCCGTCTTCGTCACTTCGTCACGTTGTCGCGGCCACTCCCGCCCGATCTGAACGTCTCTTCTCTTTAAGTCTCTTATTTTCATAGACAAACTGGTCCCTTCCCGTTCCGCGATGGATTTGGCACGCCACCTGCATTAGTAGGGGCATGACATTGCGAATCACAATTGAAGAAGACGAGACCGCGATGGAGTTAAAGCTCGAAGGGCGAGTCGCGGGGCCCTGGGCGGCTGAACTTAGCCGCGTCTGGGTCGAAGAATTCCCTCGACTCGCTTCAAGAAAGCTATCCCTCGACTTACGCAGTGTGACTTATGCGGATGCCGATGGCACTCGGACTCTTCGCGAGATCTATTCCCGGACTCGCGCCGAGTTAGTTACCGGTACACCGTGGACACAATTCCTTGCCGAACAAATTGCGCAAACCGGCGCCAACCCCGATGATGAGGAGCTTTGACATGCATACCATGCAGAACGCAGTCAGCAGTTTTGGAAGCCAGGTTCAGCTATCTGGTGATTTCTTCAACAAGCTCTCGCCCGAGGCGTTGAAGGACCTCGCATCGATGGCGCTCGTATGCAACTATCAACCGGGAAGAATTCTGTTTTCCGAGCGGGATATGGCGTCCGGCGTTTATCTCGTGCTTGATGGCGAAGTGAAGCTTTCCATGAACTCGAGCGACGGCCGCAGGCTCACCCTGCGCATTGCCCGCAAAGGCGAAATTCTCGGCCTCGTTTCAACGCTCTGCGGCAAGCCTTGCGAGATGACTGCTGAAATCCTGTATCCAACCAGAATCGCTCCTATTTCTCGGCGCGACTTTCTCAACTTCCTCACGCGTCATCCCGATGCCTACCAGGCGGTAACCGAGGAACTGAGCCGCGAATACAGCCATGCCTGCGAGCAGTTGCGCACCGTTGGCCTCGCCTCTTCGGCGCCCGAAAAGCTGGCCCGCCTCTTGCTGGAGTGGAGCGAGCGCGGACAGACCACCGAGAGCGGAACCAAGTTCCGGTTCTCGCTCACGCATGAAGAAATCGGCGAGTTCATCGGCGCCTCGCGTGAAACCGTAACCAGGACTCTGAGCATCTTCAAGAGCCGGCAACTGGTAGCTTTCAACGGATCTACACTCACCATTCCAAGCAAGGTCGCTCTCGAAACCTATGCCCATTGCTAGTGTCATGTCTCTGAAGTCCATAACATAAAATGACCTGTCATCCTGAGCGAGCCGGGGTCCCCGGCGACAGATCTTCGTCGCTGAGGTGGGGAAAGGGGCCCCAAATGCTTTTCAGTTCCGGGGTGGAGGTTGGGGGTGGTGAGTCGAAGAATCTGCTTTTGGTCTTCCCTCCGCCGTCCCCTTCGTTGCATCTAAAAATCCCTCCCCCCGGGCGCTCATAAAGCCTCCACGGTACAATGACAACCATCTCTTCCATGGAGGCTTTATGCGCAGGATAATTCTTGTTGTTCTCACAATCGCCTTTGCCGCTTCTCTTGCAGCACCACTGCTGGCGCAGGGAGCGCCGCCGCAGTCCAGCGCCGACCAGCCCTACACAATCGAGTACTACTACAAGTGCCAGTGGGGCCATCAGCAGGAGTTTCTGCAGCTCTTTCTCAAGAACCACTATCCGCTGCTCAAAAAGATCCAGGCAACCGGCCGCATTCTCTCCCTCAAAATCGACTCGCCCGCGTATCACACCACGGAAGACGGCCGCTGGGACTATCGTGTGACGATCAAGTACAAGAACTCAGCCCTTGCCACCACAAGTAATCCCGACGAAGAAGCTTTCATCAAGGAGTTATACCCGGACCAGCCAAGTTACCAGAAAGAAGAGCAGCGCCGCTTTGAAATCCTCCTCGGCCACTGGGATCTTCCCGTAACAGAGATAACTCCTAAGTAAGTGAAGCAATGTAGCGCCGGTCTCCAGACCGGCTGTCCTGGCGGCGTCCCCGCCGCCAGCCTGCCATCTACTCGGGAGAATATCTCGTCCCAGTCAAAGAACTAGTCCCTCTCGCGATACCTCCGCGCCAAGTCCTCCGCCGCTTCCTCCCATTCCGGAAACTCGAATTCAAACCCCGCGTCAATCAGCCGCCCCGGAACAACGCGTCGACTTTTCAGCACCAACTCAGACTCGGTACGGAGAAAGAACGCCGCAACTTCAATCAGCAAGGAAGGCGCAGGCAGCCCATTCGGCCGGTCCCAAGCTTCCCGCAGCACCGCCATGAATTCGCGGTTAGGCAGGGGATTGGGCGCAGCGATATTGACCGCTCCCTCCAGCTCTTCGTGGTCAATCAGGAACTCGACAGCGCGCGCAAAATCGGCTTCGTGAATCCATGATACGAATTGACGCCCATTGCCTTGCGTGCCGCCCAGTCCAACTCGAACCAGGTTGGAGAGCCAGCCAAAAGCGTTGTCCGCTTTCGGACTCATCGTAATGGCGCTTCGCATCGCGACCTTGCGCGTGTGCGGCGTGTCCGCCTCAAAGAACGCCGCCTCCCAGTCCTTCGCCACGCCGATCGAAAAGTTCCACGTATCCGGCGCGCGCCGTCTTCGCCCCACAAGCTCGTTCCCGCCGAGTTCGCCGTTCGATTCGCTCATTGGCCAATCGAGCATGGGGCGGTCCATCGTGTGACGATAGATGGTCGCGGTGGACGCGTTGAGCCAAACGCGCGGGGGATTGGCCAAGCCCCGTATGACGCGGCCGAGCAGTCGCGTCGTCCCGATGCGCGAGTTATAAATGGCGCGGCGATTTTCCGCATGGTAGCGGCAGTTCACGCTGCGGCCGGCCAGGTTGATGCACACGTCCGCGCCCTCAAGCGACTCCATCCACGGTCCCGCGTTCTCGCCATCCCAGTGGACTGTCTGCCACTCCGCGGTGTAGGGCGCGCGCGTCAGCACAGTCACATGATGTCCGCGCTGCTGGAAATGCCGCGCCAGCACCTGGCCCACCTGACCGCTGCCGCCGGGAATTACGATGCGCTGCGGGCGTGTGGTCATGGTTATGCCTCCCCGTAAATGGCTTTGAGCAGTTCGCCGGCGGGCCGGTAAAGCGGCCTGAGCAGTGGAATGCCGCCCAGTTTGAGTAAAAGCAGCATCATGACTAGCGTCTTGTCGAAGAGCATGTCGGTACGCGCCTGTTTGGCAGAGCGATCATAGACCCAGTAGAGCATAAGCCCCATCTGGTAAAGCCAAAACAGCCGCGGCAGATAGGGCAGTATGGAAGGCGGCAGCTTGACACCCGACTCGGTAACCGCGCGCGCAAAAAGCACGATATCGCGGTCGCGGATATGCGCCGTAGCTGCGCTGAAGGGCGAAAGTGGATGGCTCGGATCAATGTGCGCGGACAACGCGCCCATAAGCGCGCGGTTGGGCAGGAAGTATTCCCACTTGTAGCCGATAAGGCCGCGCAGCCGCGATTCGAGCGTCTTCCGGGAATCGAGAATCCGCTCCAACTCCGGCTCCATCTGCTGCTGCGCCCGCTCATAAAACGCCATCACAATCGCATCTTTCGACTCGAAATAATAGTAGGCCGCGCCCAGAGCCATGCCGGCTTCCGCAGCTATCTCACGCATCGTGGCGGGCTGAAACCCACGCTCGCGGAAAACGCGCAGCGCGGCTTCAAGAATGCGCCCGCGCGTTGCTTCGGATTTTGGAGTGGTTTTCCTGGTCATGGCGATCACGCGGCGGCCCTACGCCGCCAACTCCCTGGTGGTTCGCCGCCGCATTCTTGCCAGGACAAACATATTGAAAAAGTGCATCCCACCCAGAATCAGCAGGACCACGCCGATCTTGCTGCTCTCCAGCTCGATGATCTGGCGAAAGTTTGTCAAGGGCTCTTCGGTTTTCAAGGCCAGCGCAATATACCCGACATTGATCAGGTAGAACCCGACCACCAGGAGCTGATTGACTGAATCGGTCAGTTCAGCATTGCCGCGAAAGGCATCGAGCAGAAAGATGCGTCCGCTGTGATGCAGGGTACGCGCCACCCAGATGGTGAGCGCGATGCTGATGGCCAGATAGCTTAGGTAGCAGCCTGCTACGTACATGGAATTCACCTCCGCGAACTAAAGTTGAACGTGTTCAAAAATGACAATAAGCCGAATTTGGATGCAGGTCAAGTAAAAAATGAACATGTTCAAAAGAATTCAATGGCGACAAATCTCCTACCTTACGGTCAGGAGGGCTAAAGCTCGTAACAAAAAAAAGAGGCTGTCATCCTGAGCGAAAGGGGCCCCAGGCGCTTTTCAGCCTGGGGGTGGTGAGTCGAAGGATCTGCTTCTGTTCTTTCGGGCTAAAAGAACTCCGAACTCAGAACTCAGAACTTCAGACTCTACCGCCCCGGCGGAAACGGCGGCGCCGGATACTGTGCCATGTACCGCCGCCAGCGATTTTCCCGGACCTGGTGCACAATCAGCCACACGATTCCAAAGATGATCAGGAAGGGAATCAGGGCAATCCAGAATGGGAATTCAACATGATCGTGCCCAATGCTCACGGATGCGTCAGTGTCGACCGCTCCCAGCATCGAAACCATGTCCCGGCCCACAGATACATTTTTCTTCAACTTCACGAATCCGAAGAAGCTCACCAGGTCATTGCCGATCTGCGCATTGTCATCGGCCGTCACCTCGCCGAAAAAGTTCACCACATCATGGTGCGCTTTGCCGCTAATGTGAACATCGCCGAAGAAGACAACAACGTCTCCGTTCACCTCGCCCTCAACGTCCACGCTGCAAAAAAAACACACAGTATCGTGGGCAGGCGAGTTGGGAGCGACACGAATGTCCTCAAAGAAATGCACGTCGTCCGAGTCGGCATGGGCTGGAACAGAGGCTGCCGCAAATGCGGCGCCAAGCATGGTGATGGCAAGGATTCGCTTCAGAATCATGTGCGCCTCCTCAACCATTACGCGGACCGGCGGCGAAAAGTTCCCGCAACCTAAAACTCGAAGCGCATCCCCATCTGAATGCGCCGCGGAGGGCCCACCGCCGTAATCTGGCCGAATTGGGGCGAGGTCTCCACTGTGTCGATCCCTGCAGCGTTCGGGTGGTTCAGCACATTGAACGCGCCGGCGGAAAAGCCCAGCCGCGGCGCTTCCTCATCCTTGTTCGCGGTGATGGCGAAGTCGTGGCCCCAGCGAAGGTCGAGGTCGACATAACCAGGGTTGGTTTCCGTGTTGCGGCCTTCGCCGTCTGGGCGAGTGTTGAACAGGTCGTCGCCGTATGTGTCGGTGCCTGTGAGCACGGTCCAGGGCGTTCCCGTATTCGCAAAAATGCCGGCCGACAGGTTGAACACGCTCTCCGGCTGGAACATCGCGTACACGCCCATGCGCTGGCGCTGATCGAATCCCGCGTTCGACCACTCGTTGTTGGGATCGTACTGGTTCTGCGGAAACCACCCGATGCCGCCCGTATCCGACTCGTAGTGCGACCACGTGTAGCGCCCGAAGCCCGTGAAGTACTTGTTCAGCTTGCCGCGATACGAGAGGTCGAAACCGTCGCCCTCCCAGAAGCCCTCGGGCTGCATCTGGCGGATACGGCCCAATGCGGGGTTCGGCCGCTCGGTGTATCCGGATTCCGGCGTCGGCGCATTCACGTCGACGCTGCGGAAGCTATCAATGCCGCGCGCCGAGTAGACGCTGACGACTCCCGTCGCCTTCTCCCCCAGTTGGCGCTCAACCGAGACGCCATATTGAATCTGGTACGGGATCTTCGCGTTCGGTTCGAGCTGCACCAGATTGGGCGGCTGTGCGGTGAGAGCAAAGCAATCGGTGATCGGCACGCAACCGTCGGCTGGCATGTCCGCGGGATCGAGCGACAGGGTAATGGAGCGCCGTCGCGCATCCTGATACCGGGCCAGGTCAAGCAGCGGTCCGGAGCCGACTCGATCGTAGTAAATGCCGCCGCCCCCACGCACCACGGTCTTGCTCTGCTCGTCCAGAACCCAGGCAAACGAGACGCGCGGCGAGAAGCCAAGCCGCCGGTCGGCCAGGAAATTCTGCCAGTCGTAGCGCAGCCCCGGCGTGATGGAAAAGCGGCTGCTCCACTTGAACTGATCCTGCACGAACCCGCCCACCTCCTGCTGGTGGTATACAAAATGCGTGTCGCCGGTGTTCTGCGAGAATCCCGAGGGCAGGTTGGCCGTGTAGTTCTGGAGCGCCGTCTGCAGCACGGTCACGCCGTCTGCCGCCAGTGTCGGCCCAAACGTGTAGCTGCCCAGTGCATTCGTGTTGTCGTCAAACGCGCGCCGGTCAATGTGCGGGGTGCCGATTCCGGCCTTCACCAGGTTGCGCCCATGCGTCCACGTCATCATGTCGTAGAGCCGCGCGTTGTACTCAGTGCTCAATGAATCGGCTTGCGCCGAACCGGACACGAAATCTCCGACGACATTCACTTTGGGAGCCTCAGACCCGTTGCTGTTGCGGCTGAAATCACGCTCGCCCACCAAGGAAACCTGGTTCAGCATCGTGGCCGACAGAATCGTTTCCATGTGGGCTACAAAATCATCTTCGCGGTACTGGTTGTTATACCCAACGGCGGCAAGCGCCTGGCCGCCCACGCCCTGGTTCTGTCCTGTCCAGTCCTGGTAGCTGTATTGCACGTAGCCGGAATTGCGGTCGCTGAACTGGTGCGCGCCCCGCAGGCTGAACTCCGTATCCCGCTGCGGAGCCGCCACGTTCGCCTGGAATGCGCCGCTTGGGTTGGCCGGGGTTGGCTCGATGGTTGCGCTGATGACCGAGTCCTGGTCGAAGAGGACGCGATTGAAGCTGGCCAGAAAACTGCTCTTCTTCGCCGCCGGAATCGGTCCCGTCACATGCCCTTCGTAGGTCTGCCGCTGCTCAAATGGCTTGATCGGGGCCAGCGCGTTCTGCGCGTTCAGCGCCGAGTTGCGATAGATAAAATTGAACTGCCCGTGATAGTGCTCCGCGGCCGACTTGGTGATGATCTCCATCTGCCCGCGCCCCGGATAGTAGTACTGCGCCGAGTAAGGGTCCTGATTGATGCGAATCTCCTGCACCGCCGAAGCGGAGACGGTGGCCCTGTTGGCCTCTACGCCGTCCACCATCAATCCGGCCCCGCCGGTATCGCCTACATTCTGATCCAGAAAAGCGCTCATCGCACTGGCGTAGTCGTTGTCGAAAATGGGCAGCGCCTTCAGGTCGCTGGAAGTCATCACCGAGGAGTCACGGTTCTCGTCCGGCGAAGTCAGGTCTTCGCCACTGTCCGCTGTCACACGGATATTGGTGGCAAATTGCGCAATCGGAAGAATGATCCGTACCGGCGCGGTTTGCGCCAGTGAAGCAGTGGCCACAGCGGCGGCGGCAATGCCGGAGATAGTGGGCGCGGCAATCGCCACCTGCGTGCGTACGGTCTCGAATCCCGCTTCGGACACCACCAGTGTGTAGTTGCCGGCATGAGGAGGAATCAGCTTGAAGGTGCCTGCCGGGTCAGAGTGATCGGTCACAGCCACCGAGCCGTCGGTATTCACCAGGTCAACCTCGGCGCCGGGTACAATCGCGCCGCTCGGGTCGGCCACTGTGCCGCTCAGCGAAGGAGCGGGCGCCGGTGCGGTCCCAGAACCGGGACTGGATGGGTTCCCCGCAAAGACGGTAGCAGGGGCAAGAACGGAAAGGATGAGTATCAGGGCGCAAGAACGCATGAGCGGAATCTCCATGGCAACACAGGGCAAGTAGGGCAGCGCGAATCCGCGATAAAAGTCAAAGTTGCAACAATTGTAATCCCGGTTTCGTTTCGCGGAAAATGTCTTCAAACACAAAATCGGAAGGCTCGACAGATTGCGGAAAACTCGATCAAGGTGTCCCGTCACTGCACTGTTTCACTGTGGTGTTTTGAAAGGGCACAATTTTAATCGCGGAATAGAAATTCTCAAAAAGGGCTCACGCTTCAGCCACTGAGTGATGCCTTTCGCAGAATTTCAATCAAGGGCCAGTCTTCAATCAGACGCCGGTGCCCCATCTCGCCTCACGCACAATCCTAGAATGTTCAGCTTAAGACGACGTTAAGGCGAAGAAAAAAGGCGCCGGAAACCCGCCAAGTCACTGCAACGGAAGGCCATCCGACCCAGGATCCAGCGCAACTGTCCAGTCGGCGGGCGAATCTACCAGCACGTCGGGAGGGTTCGCTGCCAGCCCCAGCGGCGACAGGCCAAACGTGCAGCCAATCACCCATGTTCCCGCATTGCGCGCCGTCGCCACGTCCACTTCACTGTCGCCAATCAGCACCGTCTCCTCCGGCAGCGCGCCGGCCTCGTCCATCAGCGCGCGCATCCCCATCGGATCAGGCTTCTTCATCGCAAAACTGTTGCCGCCATAAACATGTTGGAAAAACGGCGCCAGCCCCAGCGCCTCGCAGATGGCCAGTGCCGGACGAACCGGCTTGTTGGTCAGCACAGACATGCTGCGGGCGCTCCCATCCGGAGCGGTGCGCAGTGCGGCCAGCGCCTCCAGTACGCCCCCATAAGCATAAGTAAAATCCAGCTTGTGTTCGCGATAGTAGTCAAGGAAGAACGCGTAGGCCCGCGCCAGAAAATCCTCGTCCACCTCGGTTGCATCCGGCCCAAACAGCGCCCGCCGCACCAGCATCACGGCGCCGTCGCCAATGTAACTAGCCACCACCTTGTCCGGCAGCGGCTGCAACTCAAACTCCGCCAGCGTCGCGTTCACGCTGTTGCAAAGGTCCTGTGCCGAGTCGATGAGCGTGCCATCCAGGTCGAAGACAAGCAGTTTTAATCGTTCTACGGGAATAGGGCGAATGACGCGAACCATGTTGATAGTTTACCAATCGGGAATGCGGGAGCGGCGCCGCTGATTTTGGGCGCTGGAACATCGTGCTCAGCGGCTGCGTACCTTTCGCAGCCAATCTGTGAAACCGACAGCGCGTCTTGCCTGCGCACGCAACAATCGGCTGAGCACACTGGAGGATATTGATGAAAAGAAGCAGATTCTCGCTGATTTGCCTTTTCGTGCTCCGGTCCCTCGGAGCATCGACTCCCGCCCAGAACTTACGATTACCCGACATCGTTTACATGGACCAACCCTCAGGCATCGAGCTTTCCGTTTATCTTGCCACATGGCCTTCGTTGGCGCCCTATGTCACTAGACTCGAAGCGTCAAAATCAGCCGAAGTGGAGGCCGATCTGCAACGACGGACTGCGGCGACGGATGTCTCCGACGGCGAATTGAACCTGTTGGCGCAGTTGGCATGGCAGCATGGCTTGCTTGATGCGGCCGACATTGCGGCAGGCAGAGCCATTGCTCTTCAGCCAAAGCAATCGCTGAACGCTTTCCAGGTGGCAATGGTTAACTTCGCGCACTTGCGGCGAGCCTCAGGGATGATGGAGCAATGGAAATGGCAACGCAGAACACGGGATGCATACCAACGGACCTTCGACCTCGATCCGCGAAACATTTCAGCCCGTTATTATCTCGCGTACACGTATATGAACACACCGTGGATTGGTGGCGGCGATACGACAAAGGCGCTTCAGCTGAGCGAAGGCGGAATTGCGCTGGGCCAGATGGGCTTCTACGTTGTCAGGGCAGACGCTCACAGGCTGCGCGGCGAACTGGATGCGGCAAACTCTGACTATGACATGGCGATCGGATTGAAGGTCTTCAAACTGAGTGGTTTTCTTGACGCAGCTCAGGAGGAAATGGGGCGTGGCGAATGGGTCCGCGCCAAACGGTATCTTGATTGGGCTGTCCACTGCCGCCCGGATGCAACGAAAGCGCATGAGGGGCTCGGTGATTATTACATGGCGATCAATGATCGACAACACGCGCGGGAAGCGTATAAGACCGCGGTACAGAGGGATTCGAACAACGAATCCGCCAGGGAGAAGTTAGGCAGACTTCCCGGCAACGGTTAGTAGATCACTTCGCTTGCAAAGTAGAGTTGGCCCAGCTTCACATCGGTGGTATTTGGAGAACTTCCGGATGGTGGCTGCGCGGAAATTACCCTGATGATGGCTGCTTAGGTTTCGGGAAATGCAGCGATAACGCGCAGGGCAGAGACCCTTCAGTAGGCGGCGGAGTTTTTGTTCAGTCCCGCGTCGACGGCATCCAGCAGTGTTCCGGTAGGATCGCTCTCATAGTCCCAGAACATGACTCCTCGGAGTTTGCCTTCCAGCACATACTTGCATTTCAATACCAGAGACTCCGCATCATCGTAAGAAACAAAGGTCTGCTTCTCCGCATTGTAAAGATACGGAGCCTTCGCCACAGGGTCCCAGTAACGGACGAACCCGTTCTTCAGTAAGCCGTCCACTCCGCCATACTGCACCCACGCATTCTTTACATTCTTTCCCGGCTGAAACAAGCCATGGTTGGCCTCCGGCACCTGTCCCCACACATGCCCGTAAAAAGGAACGCCAAGCACAATCTTCCCTGGAGGCACTCCCGCCTTCTCATACTCCCGTACCGACGCATCGGCGGAAACCTTCTTCGGGTCCGCAGGATTCGGGAGCAGCGGCGCATGATGTCCTGTGATCGCGTCCGAATCCGGCTCGTAGTAGTCGTAAGCCATCAGGTTCACGGTATCGACATACTGCTGCACCTTGTCCATGTCCGTATGCGCCAGGAACTCCGGCGACGCGCCGGTGGCAATCGTCAAATACAGCGGCCGATGGAACTGCTTCTCCAACTCATCAAATCGCGAGCGTAGCTCCTTCAGCAGCAGTGTGTAATTCTGCTTGTCCTCGGGCCGAAAATGCGTAGTGGACCCCGCCAGCCCCGGATACTCCCAGTCAATGTCCAGGCCGTCCAACTGATTCCGCCCGACAAATTCCACCACGCTCGCTATGAACGCAGCCCGACTGGCCTGGGTCAATGCCATGTCAGAGAATGCGCCGGACCAAAGCCATCCTCCAACCGACACCAGCACCGTGAGCGACGGGTTCTGCTTCTTCAGCGCAACCAGCGCAGCCAGGTTCCGATCGTCGTTCTCGAAACCATTGACGATGAGGCCACTCTTTATGTTGGCAAACGCGTAGTTGATGCGCGTAACTTTTTGCGCCGCAATGTCGCCGTCGTGAATCAGCGCATGTTGCGGAAAGACATACGCGACGATTATGGGCTTGGCCGCGGGCGGCGCTGCGAAAAGGGAAGGGAAGGAGCAAAGGATCGCAAGGAGGGATAGCCAGGCTGAAAAAGAGGTTCGCACCCGTTCTACTTTATTGCACCGCGCTGGCGTGTGGCTGCAAAAAAAGACAGGCGAGGCCATTCCAGGAGCTTGCGGCCTCGCCTATGAATACCACACATAAGCCGGCCTACCGAAGGTCAAGGTAGCGCCGGTCTCCTGACCGGCTGTAGCGCGGACGTCCCCGTCCGCGCCTGTTCGCGAATAATCACCAAATCACACGGTCAGCGAAACAGCGAATTCGCAACCTAGTGAACGCGAATCTCGCCCGACCCCGTCTCGATCCGAACCGTCGGCCCGCCGCCGTTCAACTTCCCGGTCACATGGTGCGTGCTCGATGAACCCTGCGTCAGCATTTCACGGTCGGTATGGATACCACCCGATCCCGATTCGGCATCCAGCGTCAGCGGCGCATCCCCCACCCAGATTTCCACCCGTCCTGAACCCGTTTCCAACCGCCAGCCTGCGCTGGGCGCGCCCGCAGCCTTAATGTCCCCAGACCCCGTCGTGGCCTTCAGCCCGCCGTGCAGGTTGCGCAGTTCAATGTTGCCGGATCCGGTCTCCGCCTTCACATCTCCGGTGCCTTCCTGATCCGCATAAATGTTGCCCGAGCCGGTGCCCACGCTAAACCCGCCATGCAGGCCCGTCGCGTGAACGTTTCCCGATCCGGTGTTGAGCCGTGAGTTTTCCCCCACGCCCTCATCCGTCACATTGCCCGAGCCGGAAGACGCGTCCAGGTAGGTATTGGCCGGCGCTTCAATCTCGTAGTCGATGCTCACATGGTGCATCCCCTCGATCTGCCCGTCGTTGTGCTTCCCAATGTGGATGATGTTTCCGGCCTGCTCAATCGGCGGATGATCGGCGATCTGCCGAACCCGCTCGTCGCTATCGCCCCAGGTCGAGCGAACCTTCCCTACCACATGCACGCTGTTGTCCGACCCACGCGTAATGTGGACATTGCCCGACCCCGTGGCAACGGAAAGCTCCACCTTGCCGCTCACCTTCAGCGTCCGTTCAAATGTCGCCTCAGAGGCCAGGGCTGGGATGGCCAGCGCAAGCATTGCGGTTGCTAGAAAAAGATGCTTCATGGTTTGCCTCACTTCAGTTAGCAGTAGACAGGTTTGAGCCGGCTTTCCTCTGAAAGCCGCTTCGACTCACGTCCTTACATGCATCTCGAATTCCAAAGGCGCATTTGCGCAAGTCCCAATGAATCCATCAGATCCCGTCGCGACCCACAACTTCGGCCGCCTAAGGTTGTCCGTTTTCGAACAGATATGTGCGCCCCCGGACACTGCACTGACAACTGACAACTGACAACTGATAACTGACAACTGACAACTGAGAACTGACAACTGAGAACTGACAACTGAGAACTGACAACTGAGAACTGACAACTGACTACTGACAACTGACAACTGATAACTGAGAACTGACAACTGACTACTGACAACTGAGTTACTGCTGCAGCACCACCTGGTCGCCTTCTTTCAATCCGCTCAAAATCTCCGTCACCGATCCATTCGACAGACCAGCCGTTACCGCAACCTTCCGCTGCCCGTCCTTCTGGCTCTTGTCGGGAATCATCACCGAGGCATTCTTCTGGTTGTCATACACCACAGCATTCTCGGGCACTGTCAAAACGCCCTTGTGTTCGTCCAGCAGGATTTCAGCGTTGGCCGTCATCAGCGCCTTCAATTCGCCGCCAGGGTTGTTGATTGAAACTCGGACCTCGAACGTGGTCACATTGTCTTTCTGCACGCCCATGGGTGCAATCTTTGTTACCTTGCCGTTGAATACGCGATCACGAAAGCTCTCAACTTTAATCCGCGCCGGCTGGCCCATGTAGACGTGTGCAATATCCGCCTCGTCCACCTTGCCGTCCACGTAGACCTCGTTCACATCGCCCTCGGTCATCACCAGGGTGGCCGTGGAACCCAGCACCAGGATCGAGCTCACCGCATCGCCAATCTCCACGTCCCGCGACAGAATCACTCCGTCCATGGGCGCAACAATGGTGGTGTAACTCAACTGCTCCTCAAGCTGTAGCAGGCTTGCCTGGCTCTGCTGCACCAGCGCGCGCGCCTGCCTCAGCTTGGCCGTGTCCACGCCGATCTGCGCTTTCGAACTGTCGCGGCGAGTCAGGGCAGCAAGATAATCCTTGTTGGCATCGTCGTAGGCCTGGTGGCTCACAATGCCGTCCTTTAACATTTCCTGGTTGCGGTCCAGCGTGGTCTTGTACATGGGCAGATCCGGCGCCGCCGCATTCACCTTGTCCTGCTCAATATTGGCCTCGTACGTGCCCACATTCGCTTCGGCCGAACCCAGTTGCGCCTTCTGCGCCGCCACCTGCGCCTCAATCTCCTGCTGATCCAGTTGCGCCAGCGGCTGGCCCTTCTTCACCACGTTATTGATATCGACATAGAGCTTTTCCACAATGCCGGAGGCTTTGCTCTTCACCTCGACCTTCGTAATGGGCTGAATCTGGCCGGTGGCCACAACCGACCGCGCCACGTCACCCCGCGTCACCTTGGCCAGCCGGTTGGGATCGATGGTCGAGCCCTTTGCCAGGCGCATCAGGCCAAAGCCGGCTCCTGCCACCACCACCAACACCCCTGCCCCAACCCAGATCCAGAACTTCTTGCTCTTGCGCGCTGCAGCCACCAGAAACCTCCCAAAGCACTGAAGAATGCCATTTATTTCAACAAATTGACCAGGTGCAGCTGAGGAGTGAGACGGCCCCAGCGCCTTGCCGTCAACCAATCCCCACCCTCACCCCGCTCGCTTTTTGATACGCAACACAACCTGCGCCGGTTCCCGCAGGTCGAGCGCCGAACCGAAAGAAGCAAAACAAAAGGGAAACACCCTGCTCCAACGATCTTAACGGTATGAGCGACGAGTCAGTGCGCCCTGCGAACCGGCCAGAGGTTAGCAATCCGATGAATTGTTGTTTAAGCACGGGCAATGAAACCGCGCGAGCGAGCACATTGTTAGCGCGAATCTCTCCGTCCGGTTCGCGGACTCAGATGGTGTTCACCGGCATCGGATCCTGCCTTCTAACCGGCAGCCAGTCCGGCGAAGTCTATTATTTCTCCTCCGATCAGCCGGAACGCTCCATAGATTCACAGGACGCCGCCGAGCTGCTCAGCTCAGGCCTTTTCCGCCTGGCTCTTAGATCCTGAAGCTCCCCAGCCGGAATCGCCTCCTGCCTGACAGTAACCCCAGACAACTGACAACTCAGAACTTAGAACTGTGAACTCTCTGGAATGCTATTCTCCAGAACGAGATGCACGGTCTGCCGCTGCTCCAATTTGTCGCTGTTGCGCTACTCATTCTGGCCAACGCATTCTTTGTGGCCGCGGAGTTCGCTCTCGTTTCCATCCGCGATACCCGCATTGAGCAACTGCTGGCTGCCGGTGTTCCGGGAGCGCGCGCCGTCCGCACCCTGCAGCAGGATCTCGACGACTTCCTCCCCGCCGTGCAGCTTGGCGTCACGCTGTGTTCTCTCGCTCTGGGCTGGATCGGTGAACCCCTCGCCGCCAACGTCGTCCTCGGCTGGTTCGGCCTCCTGCCGCTCACTCATCCGCTCGCCATCATCTACGCGCACATCATCGCCGTCACTCTCGGCTTCGCCCTCATCACCTACTTCCATGTGGTGGTGGGTGAGCTGGTTCCCAAATCCCTCGCTCTGCGCCGTGCGGAGGCCCTTGCCGTCGCGGTTGCTCCGCCCATGCTCATCTTTATGGCTGTGGTACGTCCCGCCGTGCGTCTCCTCAAAGGCTCGGCCGCCGTCATCCTCCGCGGATTCGACATTCCCATGTCCGAGCGCGCCCAGGTCCACTCGCCTGAAGAACTGAAGCTCATTGCCACCGCCGCCCGCCGCATGGGACTCCTCCCCGCCTTCCAGGAGACGCTGATTCACCGCGCGCTGGAACTGGATGAAGTGTCGATTCGCGAAATCATGACTCCCAGGCAGCGAATCTTCTCCCTCCCCTCCAACATGCTGGTGGAGGAAGCCAGCGCCAAGGTCATCGATCGCAAGCATTCCCGCGTCCCGGTTTACGACGAAACCCGTGGGCCTGAGCACATTGTCGGCGTGGTTTACTCCAAGGACCTGAGCCGCCTCATGCATTTTCGCCCGGTCCGTTCCGCGGCTTCCTCCTTTGTCGATTTGAAACTCAGCCAGGTCATGCGCGATGTGCTGGTGGTCCCTGAAACCAAGACGGTGCTCGACCTCATCCGCGACTTTCAGCAGCGTCGCCGCCACCTCGCCATCGTGGTCGACGAATACGGTTCCACGGTCGGCCTGGTAACCGCCGAAGACGCAATCGAGCAATTGACCGGAGAATTGGAAGATGAGTTCGACCACCCCGCTCTGCCAGTGCTCACCACGGCTTCCGGCGCTTTTGCGTTGGATGGCGGCGTGAACCTGCGCGACCTGGAAACACAGATGAAGTGGGTGCTCCCGAGAGACGGAGGCGTGGAAACCCTGGCCGGCTTCCTGTTAATGCGCCTGGGCCACATTCCGCACTCTGGGGAGAGCATTGTTTTCGACGGCCGCCGGCTTACAGTCGCGGAGATGGACCGCCGCAGAATCGCCAAGATCCGCGTCGAGCCAATCGACCCGCCGAAACCCCTCGCACCCTGAGCGGCATGGAATGAACCCGCGCTGGACCAGGGAGAAAAGCCCCGTGCCCCGTCGGGTACCGGGGTACCCTCAGGGTCGGGGTGCGCCTTCTTTCTGGCGCAAAGGCGGGAATCGACAACACTCTACTGCCCCATTCATCAGGAGCAGCCTGCCGAGATCGGGTCCTGCGCTGACTCGCTGACTTGCTATCGCGGCGGAGCCCCGGCTAACTTGCTGAATTTGTTTGACCGGATTTCTTGTTCATTGAGAGCGGTTCCGAAAGCGACCTCCTGTTCCACTTCGGAACCTATCCCATGCACTTAAGCGGTGTACCCCCCGGATCCTCCATGCAACTCTGCGACGATTCATTCATCCAATGCTCAGAGAGAGAGGATCTGATGGACCTGGGCCTTAGACATTTCGGCCAGATATTGACAGCGCTCGGACTCTCTCCCGCGTTCCATGCGTTTGCCGCGCGCGGCGTAACCAGTGCGTCAAGCGATCCGGAAACACTGTGGCTCTCGCAGAACGGATGGATGCCGAACAACCACCACCTGCCCGTCCTGCTTTATCGGGCCGTCGTCTCTCCGAACGGCAATGACCCCGCCGCGCATTTCGAAAAGCTTTTCCTCCATAACGGCTGGCCGCCCCAATGGCGCAACGGAGTCTACAGTTTTCACCATTACCACTCCACCGCGCACGAGGTCCTGGGATTCGCCGCCGGGGCCGCGACGCTGGTTCTCGGCGGCGATGGTGGAACCACCGTAAAGGTCTTTGCGGGAGACGTAGCCGTACTGCCGTGCGGAACCGGGCATTGTCGCATCGCAGCGACTCCCGATTTTCTTGTGGTCGGAGCCTTCCCTCCAGATCAGCACTGGGACATATGCCGCGCCGCCCCGGACGACGAGGCGCAAATCCGTATGAAAACACTGCCATTCCCACACACCGATCCAGTCGCCGGCGTCTCAGGCCCTCTGCCCACCCTCTGGGGCTAGACTCATCCGCACCGGGCGCCCCACCCTCGCCACAGCGATATACTCGCTTCGGGTAAACACGGAGGCCGTGCAATGCGGCGAATCATCCTGCTGGCGCTGGTTGCTGTCCTGGTTCTTCCTGCCCATGCCGCACAGCATGGTTCCGGCGTTACGGTGGATCGGTTCGAGCAGGCACTCGCAGCATTGCAATCCGCGCATCGGCCGGATGCCGAGATCGCGCAGCGGTTGGCCGGAATGGAACTGACCGAACGGCTCAGCACAGCCAGGCTTAAGCGCCTCAAGGCAGGTTTACCGGGCGAAGAATCGCGCCAGGCGCTCACTGCGCTGGCCGACTCATCGGTGTTCCTCGCTCCTCCACCAGCCGAAATTCCCGCAAGCCCCAATCCCGATCCCGCCGCACTCCGGCAGATGCTCGTTGCGATGGTGAATTACGTCAATACGACCATCCGCCAGTTGCCTAACTTCATGGCCGCGCGCGATACCACCCGCTTTGAAGACCGTCCGCGGGACGACGTTCAAGGGCAGGTTGGAATCACCACCCTGATCTATCTGCCGTTGCACGTCGTAGGCCGGTCCAATGTCCAGGTGGCTTTCCGTGACGGCCACGAGGTTGTGGAGCAGGCGGCAGCGAAAAGCAAGCGAGGCGAGTCGCAGGAGCAAGGCCTGTTCACCGAAGGCGTGTTCGGCCCCATCCTCAGCACCGTCGTAGGCGATGCCTTGAAAGGCAAAATCACATGGAGCCGATGGGAACAGGCGGCAAGTGGAAGGCAGGCAGTCTTCCACTTTGCGGTGCCCAGGGAAAAATCCCATTACTCAGTAGGTTTTTGCTGTGTTTCAAGCGGCATTCGTGGCGAATCGCCCGAGCGAGAGGACTGGCACAAGTTCGCTGAAATCTCCGCCTATCATGGTGAAATTGCATTCGACCCCGCAAACGGCGCAATCTTTCGCATCCTGCTTGAAGCCGATATGCCACCCAATGAAGTGGTCTCAAGGAACGGCATGATGGTCGAATACGGCGCTGTCGATATAGGCGGCAAGAGCTACATCCTTCCCCTGCGGGGCGTCTCACTCTTGTTGGCGCATACCAAACCACTCCCATCGGGGGCGCCTCCAGCGGGTATTACCACCGGGCCGGCAAAGACATTCCTGAATGATGCCGTTTTTCAGCAGTATCGCCGCTTCGGCTCCGAGGCACGCATTCTGGGTATGGACAGCGCTGATGCGGGCGGCAATCCGCTTCCGGCCGAGGCTGAAACCGCAGTCCCGGCAAGCCCGCAACCCACGGCGCCCCCCACCACCGAAGCAAAAGAGATCGGCGCCCCCTCCGCTGCGCCGGACAAGATCGCTGCAACATCAGGGCCAGAAACAGCGCCCGCGCCTCCGCCTGCGATGCCCGTAAACGCCGAGGGGCCCGCGCCTGAAGCAGAACGCGAAATCAGCATTGCAGCGGTGAGCGGTCCGCCGGGCAACGAACTACCGGAACACGCCGCCGCCGCTGCGTTGGGCCAGTCCTCCGGCTACACGCTCAAGGTCACTACCCGACTGGTGGACGTGAGCCTGGTTGCCGACGATAAGAAGGGCCATCCGGTAAGCGGCCTGAAGGCGGACGATATCGAGGTCTACGACAACGGACGCAGGCAGGACATCAAGTTTTTCAGCCCGGTCGACGCAGTTTTATCGGCCCCGCCCAATACCCCGACCGCTTCGCAGGAGCTGACATTTTCAAACCGCACTGTCGATGCGTCGGCGCCTTCACAGGCAACTCCGCAGCCCGAGGCCGGAGCCACGATTCTGCTCATCGACGAGAGCCACATTGCGTGGGGCGACATGAATAACGCACGCACGCAGATGCTCCAATTCCTTGCCGCTGCGCGCCCTGACGAGCGCATCGGTCTCTACACCATGACCGGTCTTGGCTTTCGCGTCCTCGTCGATGTCACCACCGATCACGCCGCTGTAAGCGCGCGGCTCAAAAAGTGGATGCCCACGGCGCAATCCGTCTCCCAGGCCCAGGATGAAGAGACGCGCAACCGCCAGAAGTTCGAAACGGTGCGCAAAGTGTCCGACCTGAGTTCAGTCAATGGCAACCAATCGGATTTGCCGGATAGTCTCTCGCCCGTCGATCCTCAATTACTCACCATGGGCAGCAACCCGGCGCGAGCGTCGCTCATTATCCTGGTTGGCGTGGCGCGCCGCCTCGGCGCTGTTGCGGGGCACAAGACCCTGGTCTGGGTTTCCAGCGACAACGTCTTCGCCGAGTTTCGCGATCAGGAAGTCGGCATCGACAAGAACCCGAATACACTTGACAGCTTTGCGCTGCACGCGCAGGAGGCCATGAACGAGGCCCACGTGGCCGTCTATCCCTTCAATGTGTCACAACTGGAGACATCGGCCATCACCTCGGACATTCAGCACCGCGGCGTGGAACTGAACCCCACCAACCCGCAGGCCGGCACCATTCCCATCGACCATTCAGGCGGCCGCACCAAGGCTGAGATGCTTGAGGATATCCATCCCATTCAATGGCCTGTCCGCCAAGTGGCAGAGGCTACCGGCGGACGCACGATAAGGCGAGCCGGTGATCTGGAGGCTGCGCTTTCGCAGATCGTGGAAGACGGTCATGCCACCTACCTGTTGAGCTTTTCTCCCGATCAACCGGCAGATGGCCAGTACCACGCCATCACTGTCAAACTCAGCAGCAAACAGCACGGCCTCACGCTTCACTACCGCACCGGCTACCTCTACACCAGGGAGCCGGCCACGCTCAAAGATCGCTTCCAGCAGGCGGTATGGCAGCCCGCGGATGCAAATGAATTGACAGTAACCACCAAAGTGCTTCGCATCGACCACGGCGTCAACATCAAACTCAACATCGCCGCAGCCGGGCTCGATGTCGAACAACAGTCCGATCGATGGACCGACAATCTCGACGTCTTCTTCATCCAGCGCGACGATGCGGGCCAGCATGCGCAGGTCGAAGGGCAAACTCTCGGCCTGCGGCTCAAGCCCACCACCTACCAGCAGTTGCAATC
>Ga0302189_10001432_pt1 | contig 20070 bp, 14 predicted proteins | sample II_Bog_E2_2_FD_194551 | JGI IMG/M metagenome (GOLD analysis project Ga0302189, IMG submission 194551) | Peat permafrost microbial communities from Stordalen Mire near Abisko, Sweden - II_Bog_E2_2 | ecosystem: Environmental > Terrestrial > Soil > Wetlands > Peat | place: Sweden: Abisko...
CAAGGACAAATCCGAACTCCGCTACAACGACTTCCTCACCCTGCGTGGCATCCCAGCCACCGCCTTCGAGTACCGCCTCGGCAACCGCTCAGCCCTCGAGTGGATCATCGACCAGTATCAGGTCTCCACCGACAAACGCTCCGGCATCGTCAACGACCCCAACCGCGAAGACGACCACAAGTACATCCTCCGTCTCATCGGCCAGGTCATCACCGTCTCGTTGGAGACTCAACAGATCATCGCCACCCTCCCCTCGCTCAACTTTCCGACCGCTCCCTGACCCGCCTAACACCACCATCGAAAAATCTTTCAGCGAATTTGCCCGTAAAATCGCATGTCAAGCCCCTCGACGCCAAAAAATCCCCCTAACTCCCACCCTATCAACCACTTCCCTCCGAAAAATAGTTGGCATAGTAGTTATGCTCCGCTTGATACACTTAACATATGGATCAAATCCATCGAGGGGCAGCTTCGACCGCGCGGAAATAAACTCCCGCCGCCCGCTCGCACCGTTCTTTCTCAACCGAATAAGCCGCCGTTGAAGTCGTCATTCTGGCGAAGCCAGAATCTCCGTATTTGCCTTTATTGCGCCGCTGCACTTCAGTGGAATCGAATAAGCAACACAGAATCAGTATTTTACCAGTAACTCCCATGCGGTGAATCATTTGCCGGAGCCACTCGCGCCAGAGCCTCTTTTTCGCCCATAACCCTTCGGTCCTGAATATTTTATCCGCAACCCTCCGCGAATGAATATTTTAGCCAACCGCGCACCGCTCAACCAATTGATTCCAAACCGCTTGCTCCTAAATCGTTTATTATGGTTATTTTCCCTCTGGCCGCTACATAACAATCCACTTAGCACCAATCCCTCGCCAAGGGGGGATGGCAGGGGGAGGGGAGAATAAAAAGCGATCAAACGCCGAACAAATGACGAGGGGGGGCACCCCGCAATCGCAGCGCATTTAGACTGCCAAAATGCAATCTGCGGTCGATCCAGTCTCCGTTGGTGTACGTTAGCCACAGAGCCTTATGCCCATCCCACTCACCTCCCGCGAACGCATCGCCCTCGGCCAGGCCCAGCGCAAACACATGCGCCGCGCCGATCACGCAGGCTGGCAGCCCAAACTCCGCCGCGCCGATCCGCTCCATCTTCTCGCCGAATCCATGCGCGGACGAGTCCCCGCGCTCGTCCCCATCAAATACGACCGCATGGCCGCCTCACCCTTCGGATTCTTTCGCGGAGCGGTGCCCATCATGGCCTGCGATCTCTCCCTCGGCCCCAACACCGGCATCCACACCCAGCTCTGCGGCGACGCCCACGTCCGCAACCTCGGTGCCTTCGCCGCGCCCGATGGCCGCCTCGTCTTCGACATCAACGACTTCGACGAGACCATCCGCGGCCCATTCGAGTGGGACGTCAAGCGCCTCGCCACCAGTCTCCTGCTTGCCGGGCGCGAGGCGGGCGCGAAGCCGGGCCTCTGCCGAGACGCCACGCGCGTCTTCCTCAAGAGCTATCGCACCGCCATACATACCTTCGCGCAGATGCCCGTACTGGAGCTTGCGCACTACCAGGTCCATCGTCTGCACACGGTCGAACCTATCTCCGACATACTGAGCCTCGCCGAGCGCGCCACCCCGCTGCACAATTTGGAGGCGCTGACCGTTCCGGCAAGCAAGAAAACTGCGCCGCGCATCTTTAAGACCATCGACCCAATCCTCACCCGCGTCCACGGCAATCTTGCCCGCGCGGTCCTCGACTCGCTCACCCCCTACGCCGAAACCCTCCAGCCCGAGCGCCGCCACTTCCTCGCCCAGTACACACCGCTCGACGTCGCCTTCAAGATCGTCGGCACCGGCTCGGTCGGCCTGCGCGACTACTGCATCTACATGCAGGGCAACGGCGCCAAGGACCCGCTCTTTCTGCAGATCAAGGAAGAGCCGCTCTCGGCCTACGCCCCATATCTGGGCGATGTGCCCGCCGAGTCGCATCAGGGCCGCCGCGTCGTCGAGGGCCAGCGCGCCATGCAGTTCCAGTCCGACCCTTTCCTCGGCTACACCACCATCGAGGGCCGAGACTTCCTCGTCCGCCAGCTCAACGACCACAAGGCAGCCGTAGAGATGGGCGAGCTGAAGTCCGCCAGTCTGCTCGAGTACGCTTCCGTCTGCGGAGAGACGCTCGCCCGCGGCCACGCCCGCTCCGCCGACCCCGGCATGATCGCCGGATACATCGGCACCTCCGCCCGCTTCGACTCCGCCATCGCCCGCTTCGCCGCCGCCTACGCCACCCAGTCCGAGCGCGATTGGCAGACCCTGCTCCACTCCCGACGCCCCGCCAAGTCGCACAAGCCCATCGCCAGGAAGTCGTCTGTCAGCACTACTCCCAAGTCTCAGCGCTCCCGCAAACCCAAGCCATAGAAGCCAAAAAGAGCTGCCCCGCAGGGCAGCTCTTTTTGTGCAATCTCGTTACTCCACGGCGAGGCAAATCTCCGCGCCGTGTCTGGAGGGCTAGAACAGGATCTTCGCGGTCAGTTGTGCATCACGCGAGTTATTCGCCTGAGTGCTCACCTGTCCGAAGGTCGCGCTCCCGAACGTAGTCCCAATCCCGCCGAACTGCGTGTGGTTGGTCAGGTTGTAGAAGTCGCCCTCTAACATCAGCTTTACGCCCTCATAACGCAGTCCAAACGTTCGCCGCAGACTGATGTCTATGTCGTAATTTCCCGGTCCGTACAGGCCATCTGGAGATGTGCGCGCCAGGTTGCCGAACAGAGGGGCCGCCGCCGTCGTAGGTACATGCTCGAACGCCGCGCTGTTGATGTACGACATCGTGCTCGCACTGTTCGAGAAGCCAGGCCCGGCCACCACTCCATGTCCCCAGTCGTGGATCTTCGGTGAGGCCCCCGCTGTCCATGCCGGGTTGTAGCTCGGCATACACGTTCCAGACGCCGGATTGGTCGCCGTGCAGGTTGAAGATGACGACTCGGTAATCGCCAACGGCGATCCCGAATACATCTGAATAATCGACGACACCGAGAAGTTGCTCAGCAACGTCCGAGTCACGTAGTTCTGACCACCCAGGATCCCCTTGCCGAACGGTAGATCGTAGACGCCCGTAATCACCACATGCTGCGGCTGGCTTGAGGTAGATGCAGTTCGTTCGATCCGGTCCGCCGCCCACGAGTTGCCGCCCGTCTGGATGAACTGCGCCGGGATCGCATACCCCGAGCGGAACGTCCCGCCATCGTCAATCGCCTTAGACCATGTGTAGTTCACCATGAAGATCAGCCCATGCGAGAGCCGCTTCTGCACGGTCGTCTGCAAGCCGTGATACACCGAGTTCGCCATGTCCCCATACGCATCCGAGAGGCTGTACTGCGGAAACGGCTTCAGAGCCGTTGCCACCGTCTGCGTTGGATCAAACGTCACGGAGTTGTAGTTTGGCGCTGCGATGCCAGCAGCCGCAACCGCCGCTGCCACATTGGCCGGAGTGGCCTTCGCGCTTAGGGTTGCGCCGGCAGTCAGAAACGCCGGGTTCAATTGATCGATCCACTGACCTCTGGCATTGCCGCCATCCGTGATCTCGAAGTGTCCCTCCGATCCCACATAGCTCACCGTCAACGTAATGGTATCGGTCAGACTGCGCTGGAAGCCAAAGCTCCAGTTGATGTACTGCGGAGCACGGCCGCCCAGATAAGGATCGCCGTAAGACGCAGTCTGCGGAGTGGAGCCGCCGATGTAATAGCCGGTCCCGATCGTCGGGCTGAAGTTCGGCAGCGTAGGCGGCGGTACCAAGCCCTGGAATCCAGCCTTCAGGAACTGGTTGGTGAAGGTCGCCCCAGCCGTGTTCGCCAGTGTATTGGTGAAGGTCGGCTTCGGTGCCGTCGAGAAGCCCAGCGTTCCTGTGCCGTTCCTCGAGATCGCCGACCCGCCCACGCCGTTGCCGTGCGTGTACATCACGCCCCAGCTTCCGCGCCATACCGTCTTGGAATCGCTCTGGAACGCAAATCCAAGACGCGGCCCCCAGTTCTTGTCGTAGCTGTTCACGATGGTGTGGCAGTTGCATCCGGCCGTTCCCGCCGCGCTCCCCGCGAACTCAACCGTCCCCAATGTTCCTGTAACCGAATTCGCTCCTGCTGGATTGAAGAAGGACAGCCGGTCTTGCACCTCTTGATAGGGTGGGTAGTAATCCCAGCGCAGCCCAAGATTCAAGGTCAACCGCGAGTTCACCTTCCAGTCATCCTGCACATACGGCGAGACCGGGTGGAACCGCGCTCCAGTCTCCGGCGCCGCAAGGCTGTCGGTCAGCGACTGGCTGTCCGCCGCGCCCGCCAGAAAACTCGCATACGAGAAGCCCGTCGTCGAGTCCAGCGTCGTTCCGCTCTTGAAGTTCTCCGTCTCGGTGTTGGCATTCGCAATCGTCAGCGGGCTCGTCCCGCCCGTGTTGATGAGGTACTGGTACTCCAGCCACGAATACATCGCTCCAACCGTTATGGCATGCTTGCCCAGCGTCCACTGTAGGTTGTCGGTCATCACATACGCATTTGAAAGCGCCACATTTGCCGTATTCCCCGCCCATCCGGTCGGTGCGTTCGTGCCGGTGAACGTCGTGAACGGGAATGCATTCTGGGCTTGCCCCACAGGCAGTCCCGTAATCCCCAGCGCCGTCGCTGCGAATGCTCCCCCGCTGTTCGGGTTGAACGTAGGCCCGTTGTATCTTCCGAACCCGTAGTTGAACTGGTTCACTATCTTCGGAGAGATAACATACGTCTCCTGTAGCGTCCACACGGTCGTCTTCGGCGCATACACCTGCCCATAGTTGTATGGTGCAAGCGGCGTCACGTTCCTGCCCGCTGTCGTCTGCGATGCCGGCCCGGCGCTGGCCTGTCGGCCCTTTCCAAAGGTCAGCGACAAGGTGTTCTTTGAGTTGATGATCCAGTCCAGCTTGTTGGTGGTCATCCAGTTGTATAGGCCATATTTATACCCACCGACAAAGTTGTTCCCGATCACCGTCGGCAGCGTGTAGTCCTTAATCAGGAAGCTCTGCATGGCAAGCGCAATGGGGTCCTGCAAACCCACCGGAATCACATCCTTTGTTCCCAGCGGAATACCGACGTTCGTTGCATCGCTGGCATACTCCGTGCGTGTGCAGGTTGTCCCCGCGACATTGCACGTCGTCGATCGTGGATCGTAGATATGGACTCCCTGGTCGCGGAAGTCGCCTGTCACCTCAGCCGCAGTCGGCAGCGACTGCAACGCGGCCGATGGCCCGTGCGAAAACTTGTACTCGTTGTAGTTCAAGAACAGGAATAGCTTGTCCTTCACGATCGGGCCGCTCAACGTAGCGCCAAACTCATTCATGTGTTCAGTCGGCTTCTGCGCAGGTGCCACAATGCCAGTGATCGGATTCTTCACCGTAAGCGACGGTGCGAAGAACCCCCATGTGTCCAAAGCCGTATTGCGGAAGAAGTCGTATGCAGACCCATGAAACTTATTCCCGCCCGCCTTCACAGAGTAGTTCTGCACCCCCTGGCCCTCATACATCGCCGAGTAGCCGGAAGTCTGCACCTGGAACTGATCGACCGCATCCACCGAGATCGCCGACCATACGTACCGCGTGTCGCCTTCGCCCGCCACCGACGTAAACGGAAGTCCGTTTACATAGACTGCCGACGCCGCGCCCCTGCTGCCCGAGCCGTTCACCACGCCCGTGTTGGTCGTCGCATTGCCGTTCGTCTCATTGCCCTGCACACCAGGCATCAACACGGCGAAGTCCGTGGCGCGGCGCTGGTCGGGACTGCCAGCGGAACCCATTTGAATTGGCAGCGCGGCGTACATATCCTGTTCCATCGTCGCGCCAAGCACCGCATTGCCCGTCTCCAACGCCGGTGGCGCGGTACTGACTGTCACCGTCTCAGCCGACGAACCAACCGTCAGAACCGGGTTATAGTCCACGATCTCCAGAGCATTCACATGCACATCCGCCTGCGTCTGCTTCTCAAAACCGGCCGCCGTCACCGTCACCACATACACTCCGGCATCCAGCGGAGAAATGTCATAGATCCCCGATGAGTTTGTCGGCCGCGCCGTGCTCACACCAGTCGACACCTCTGTCGCCGTCACCGTCGCGCCCGCCACCACGGCGCCCGTCGGATCCTTCACCGTACCCGTGACCTCGCCTTTGCCGGCCAACTGCGCCCGCGCCACACCGCCAGCCAGTCCGGCCAGGACCAGCAGGATTGCGAGGAAGTTGCTAAAAAACTTAACGGAAGACGTTCTCGGTAGCTGCTTGGTAGTTGTTCTGGACATTGGTATGCGCCTCATGGAATCGAACTGAATTCGTATTGCAATACACGCGTGGATCTGGCCAGAAAGGCCAGATCCTGAAACGAAAAAGGAAATTCACACTACATTAATATGTAATTGAGCTTCCTCTCGAAGAAAGACCTTTGTCAAGCAATTAAGGATGACATGCGCCCCACGCATTACCCCTTGCGAGTTAATGGAGAACTCGATTATTCCGGCTCTCTACTAACCCCCGTGCGCGTCCAGCCACTGCCGCAGCTCCGGCTCCTGCGCCGCCCGCAGAGCGACGCAGTCATTGATGCTGTCGATCGACTTCGACAGCGTCCGTTCCGCGGACGCCACCGGATGCGCCGCAAAAAAGCTCGTCACCTCGTCGCGCCTCTCCACCGAGCAGAAAGCCCCCGCCGCCACTACAATCCGTGCATCTGAGTTCTCCGTCGCCTTCCGTTCAATCTCCGCCCAGTGTTGCTCGACGAACGCCCATGCCTGGTCCTGCGTCTCGCGCTGCGACAGTAGCCGAGCAATCAGCGTCCCTCTGTCCTGGCTGCGAACTGCATCCGACACCGCGTACTCCAGCGTCCGCGCCACCAACTCTGGGGCCTGAAACCGAGTCAGCGTGTGCAGAGCGTCCTCCTTCAAATCGGGGTCGGTCGCCGTCTGCGCCACGCGCAGCATCTTTTCGTACATCGCCGCATCGCCCTTCGCTGCAACCAGCCCGACCGCCGTATCTACGACCGCGGCATCCTCAGGCTTCTGTCCGGCAAGCAGCGCGTTCGTCACGCTCACCGCCTCCGCCAGCACCATTGGATCGTCCGCCCGCCCCAGAGCCTCAAACAGCGTCTCGCGCAGGTCCGCGTGCTCGTCCGATTCATGCCTTCCGCCCTTGCCCAACCCCGCATACACTCCGCCGAACTCTCGCCGAACCACCCCGTCCAGCCGTTTGCGGTCCTTGTCCGTCGCAATCTGAGTCCCAATCGCGCCAATCTTTCCCAACGCGCTCTCCAGAACCGTCGCGCTTGGGTCCGCCTTCACCCCCAGCGCCAGATCCAGAAACTCGCCCACCGACCCCTCGCCCGCCTGCATCAGAGCCCACCGGTCGCCCAGCAGTCCAATCCGCTCCTCCACCGTCAGCCTCGTCTCCGCATTCGCAACGATAGCTTTAAGTTGTCCCACCGAATAATCCGTCCGGTAGTATCCCTTGTCCCCCGCATTCGCATAGAAGAGCGCCGCGTCTGTTGTCCACGCCAACATCGTCTCTTCCGGCCCAAGCAGCTTGCACCCTCCATCTTTCTGGCAGATCGGAATCGTCCAGGCCGCATTCCCCGCAGGCCCCGTGGTTGGCGCGGCCAGAAAAAATCTCCCCTGCCTCGCCGGAATCGCATCTCCCACAACGCTCCCAAACCGCACCAGCGGAACCCCCGGCTGCGCCACAAAGCTCTGCATCACCTGGTCCACCGGCAGCCCGCTCACCCGCGCCTCTGTCCCCCAGAAGTCCTCCGCCGTCGCATTGCCATACGAATGTTCCGTCAAGTACTCATGCACCCCGCGTCGAAACACCTCGTCTCCCACCCAGTTCTCCACCATCCCGATCACCGCGCCCGCTTTGCCGTACGCAATCTCGTCAAAGCTCTCGTTGATCTCGTCCGGCGTCTCCGCCCGCGCCCGGATCGCACGTGTCGTCCGCCCCGCGTCCTCGTCCATCGTGCTGTCCATCTCCACCGCCGCGTCCTGCTCGTACTTCCACTTCGGATGGGCCTTCGCCGCCTCCTTCGTCTCCATCCACGTCGCGAATCCCTCGTTCAGCCACAGATTGTCCCACCACGCCATCGTCACCAGGTCACCAAACCACTGGTGCGCCATCTCGTGCGCCACGGTCTCCGCAACCTCCTTCTTGGCTGCCAGCGCGCCGTCCTTCTTATCCACCAGCAGGTCCGTCTCGCGGAATGTAATGCACCCGAAGTTCTCCATCGCTCCTGCCTCAAAATCGGGAACCGCCACCAGGTCCAGCTTCGCCATCGGGTATTTAATTCCGAAGTACCGGTCGTAATCGCGCAGCGTCTGCTTCGCCGCGTCCAGCGCAAACCGTGTCAGCTTCACCTTGTCCGGTGTCGCGCAGGCCCGGATCGCCACCCCATCCGCCTTCCCCTCGCTGCACTTGAAGTCCCCCACCAGCCAAGCCACTAAATATGTCGACATTCGCGGCGTCGTCGTAAACACCACCGTATGTTTTCCCGCCGCAGGCCCCGCCGTGTCCGAAACCATCTGCGTGTTCGAGATCGCCGTGTCGCCCGCATCCATCACCAGCGTCACATCAAATGTCGCCTTCAACGCCGGCTCGTCGAAGCTGGGAAACGCCCGCCGCGCGTCGGTCGCCTCGAACTGCGTCACCCCATACCGCCGCGCCTTCGTCTTCGACAGATAGAACCCGCGCAGCTTGTCGTTCAGAATCCCCTTGTACTCAATCTTCAGAGTCACCCGCCCCGCCGGCAGCGCCTGCGCAAAGGTATACGTCGCCTGCTCCTTCGCCGCATCCAGCGTCACCACCGCGTCCAACCCGCCAACACCGCTGTCATCCCCAACACCGCCGTCATTCCGAGCGAGCGCAGCGAGTCGAGGGACCCCCGCATTTGTACTTTTCCCCACCGGCTCCACCACCGCCTGCACCGACACAAACTCAATCTCTGCCGCATTCAGCGTAATCGCGTTGGTCGGCGCATCCAGCACCACATCGATCGTCTCGCTCCCCACAAACGTCGCCGCCTTCAGGTCCGGCGCAATCACCAGCGAATAGTGCTCCGGTCGAACCCCACCCGGCAGCCGCTGCGCCTCAACTCGTCCCGCCGCAACTACACCCAACCCCACCACCAGGCCCGCAACCGCCAACCCGCGCCAAATTCTCATCTCGCCCCAATCCCCCAATCAACTCCCACCAGACTAAATCCCTCGCGCAATCAGAAGAGCAGCGTGGCTGATGAACAAGCCGAACTGCGACGCAATCTGTATCCACCCGAACTGCTCGGCATGCGTTCTTCAGGAGACAGTGCTGGAGCGCTCAGTTTGTTGGTCGAGAACGTCTGAATATTGAGAGATGGTGTTGCTGAACGACAGTTGCTCCCTCGGCTCTCGCCACGCTGGCGGTACCTATCAAATAGAGAACCAGCCAGAGCAGGCTGGCTGTTGCCATCCATGCCTTGGAGAGAAATCCAGCCTCATTGGAGATGAAGTACTGCACCACAAGATAAAGGCCCGATGCAACCAGCCAGTCGGTGCGCGTTCGTGAGATGGCAACGGTGAGAGCGACGAAGGATGGCAGCGCCAGGATGTAGTCGTGGGCCCAGGAATATGGGGCCGTGCCCAGGGAAACCAGCAGAACCAGCGGGAGATGCTCCTCCCAGGTCCATCCGCGACGGTTCCTGATCCAGTAGCGCGCGAACCATGCGGTCCCGATCGCCGTGGGTAGAAACTGAAGCCATCTGTGCTGCATCCCAAAGATGGACCGCAGCACCCCGCCCACGCCACAGGGGAAATCCATGGCGGCGCTGACTGTTCCATGAAAACAATCCAGAACATTATGGTTGAAGGCGATGGCGCCCAACGTAGAACCCGCATAGACGAAGATCGCACTGATGGCAAGCGACCATCTCCTGGTCTGCACGGTCCAGAGCAGAATCGCGAGCAAAACCAGATAGAGCAGATGAGGCTTCAGGCCGAGCGTGAGCAGGCAGGCTCCGGCAAGCAAGTACCTCTGGCGGCGCAACAGAAAAAGAAATGCCGTCAACCCGGCCAGGATCAGCGGGGTGATCTGTCCCATATGCTCCGCCGAGCCGAGAGGCAAAAACGTGACGAAGAGAGCAAGCCCGATCCACTGTTTGCTCTTCTCGCCGCCGAAGTACCGCCATAAGGCGACTGCGGAGACCGCCTCCAGGACCAGGGAGACTGCCAGCCACGCATATTGCGCGGTATGGAACGGCAGCACACCAAACAAGGCAACAAAGGGAAAAGCCCAGGGTGGGTACAGCAAGCTCATCTGTTGCGCATAGGACCAACCGGCGGAGCGCTCCAGCGCATTGATCGCAGTTGCGGAATAAGGATTGGAACCGGAAAGAAACAGGTGGCCGGAGGCCCAATAGATCACAGAGTCGTTCACCGGCAGCGCAGAGAAGAGCAGCATCAACCGCAGACGGAGCAAGTCCAGGCAGATCAGGATCGCAGGCAACAGCCGCCACAAACTCATTGCAACCGGCTGCGGCGCGGCAGACGGTGCGGTAGTCGTAGATTCGTCTTGCGGCTGGGCCACCTCAACTTGCAGGCTGCTCATCGGGCTTTCCCTCGGATGCGCGGTCAGTGGCCGCAACGTATTTTGGCAATCCTATGCTCCCGCCATCTGCCGATAAATACCGCTTCTGGGGTATCCCGCGGCACATAAGAAGGGCCGGACCCCCATTCATCGCGATCTCATCGCGATGGGTGGGGGCTTCGCATTGAATCAACTGACGCCCTTGAGACGTATTGGTTCAATCGGTGGAGATCGGTGATAATCCTCTCGCTCAGCCGTCCACCGACGCCGCCCGCTCCGAGTGCCCCGTGATCTCCGCCGCGCGCGCCTCCCCGTACGCCGCCGCGCCCAGCAGCGCACAGCTCTCGTCCAGTATCACGCGCACCGGAATCGACTCCAGCAGCGGCGACATCCGCCCCTTGTCCAGAAACGCCTGCATGAATCCGCCGCTCGCCAGTGTCTTCAGCGTCTTCGGCGCAATCCCGCCGCCCAGATACATCCCGCCCGTCGCCAGCACCTTCAACGCGATGTTGCCAGCCTCCGCGCCGTACGCCGCCGCAAACGTCTGCATCGTCTCGCGGCACAGCTCGCTCGACCCATCTTCAGCGCATCGGCCAATCACCGCGTTCGGGTCTTCCACGGCCATCCGCTCGCGCAACCACGCCGGCTCCTCGATCTTCTCCACGTCGCGCAGAAACCCATAGATGTTCTGAATCCCGAGCCCCGAAACAACGCGCTCCCAGCTCACCCGCCCACCCAATTTGCGCCGCAAGTACTCCAGCAGCGCGATCTCGCGCTCCGTCCGCGCCGCAAAGTCGCAGTGCCCGCCCTCCGACGCAATCGGCCGGTGCCGCTCGCCGTCCCAGATCAGCAGCGCCTCGCCCAGCCCCGTCCCCGCCGCAATCAATCCCCTATGCCCCACCGCCGCAGCATCGCCCTCATGCAGAGTGACCACGCTCTCCGCCGCAAGCTCAGGAATCCCGTACCCGTTCGCTTCCAAATCGTTAATCAGAAAGACGCGCTCGATCCCCAGCAATCGCGCCAACTCACGCGTATCCAGCGTCCACGCGAGGTTGGTCAGCTTCAGCCGACCATCGCGCACCGGCCCCGGGCAGCCAAAGCAAGCCGCAACGATCTCTTCCCTACTGCCTCCGGCGAGAAACGTCTTCACCGCCGCGTCCAGCGAGGCAAACTCATGCGCCGGAAACCTCCGCTCGCGAACCACCTTCAGCCGCCCGCCATCAAAGCTGTAAAGCGCAAGATGAACCTTCGTCCCACCCACATCGCCCGCAAGAATCATCTATATCTCCAGAGTCGCGACATATGACGACCCACTCCCGGCAGCTTCCGAACCCGCAGCTCTCGGCAGCATCGCCGCCGCCGCGGCATCCAGCAACAGCGTCAGTCTACCGCTCGCCGGGCGAATCAACTGCGCCGGCTTCGCCTCCGGATCGTACGCCCCGCGGAACACATCCCGCACCACCTGCGCCTTCGCCGCGCCCTCGATCAGAAACGCAACCTCGCGCCCCTGCTGAATCACAGGCCACGTCAGCGTCACCCGCCAAGTCTCCTTCTGCGGCACATGGTTCGCCACCGCAATCCGTACCATCTCAAACAACGCCGCCGTATGCGAAAACAGCGACGCCGTATGCCCGTCCTCGCCCAACCCCAGCAGCACCAGGTCGAACGCTGGAATCTGTGCGCCCTCCAACCGGAACGCCGCGCGGATCGCCGCCTCATACCGCGCCGCCGCAACCTCGGGATCGAGTTCGCCCTCCATCCGATGAATCTGCGCCGCCGCCACAGGCACATGCTCCAGCAGTGCCTCCTCCGTCATGCGATAGTTTGACTCCGTGTCCGTCGGCGGCACGCACCGCTCATCCACCCAGAAGATCTGTAGCCGATCCCACGGCACCTGCGCAAAGTACGGCGCGCTCCGGTCCGCCAGCAGCGCAAACATCCCCTTCGGCGTTGTGCCGCCGGAGAGCGCAACCCGCGCCACTCCCCGCGCCTTTGCCGCCGCCGATACCACCGACGCAAAGAACTCCGCCGCGGACGCCGCCAAATCTTCTGTCGTAGGGGAAACCCAATAGGATACTGAAACAGGTCGTGGCACTCTCGCGCTCCTCGTCTTCAACCAACAAGCAGCAACTCGCAACGTATCGCTATGGACGGTATTCGCTCACGCCGTTCTCCCCCGCCACCAGCGCCAGCGTCGCCATGCCCAGAAACAACCCATGCTCCACCACTCCAACAATCGCGCGAATCGCCGCCGCAGTCTTCCGCGGATCATCGATCCGCCCGCACGCGCAGTCCAGAATGTAGTTCCCTTCGTCGGTGATGTATGGCCCGGCCCCGCTCTTCGCCTGCCGCAGCTTCGGGTTCAACCCCAGCGCCGCCAGCCTCGGCTGCACCACCGGCAGCGCCATCTTGATGACCTCCACCGGCAGCGGGAACTTGCCCAGCACATCGACCAGCTTGGTCGAATCGGCCACCACGATGAAGCTCTTGGCCGCGCTGGCCACAATCTTCTCCCGCAGCAGCGCGCCGCCGCCGCCCTTAATGAGTGCGAATCCCATCCCTGGAACTCGCGCAATCTCGTCGGCCCCATCGATGTACACATCCAGCTCGGGCAGTTCCGTCAGCGTCGCCACGCTCATCCCCAGCGACTCCGCCAGCGCGTGGCTCGCGTCCGACGAAGCAACGCAGTGAATCTTCAGCCCACGCACAGCCAACTCGCGAATGAACAGCGTCGCGGTCGTCCCCGTGCCCAGCCCGACCACCATCCCGTCCTTCACAAACTCAGTGGCCCGCTTCGCCACCAGCCGCTTCGCCTCATCCTGCGTCATCGTCGTACCTCAACCAATAATTCGCGTCGTCATTCAACAATTCACGTCGTCATTCTGGCGCAGCCAGAATCTCCGTATTTGTCTTGTCCGAGAAACTTGCCTGTAGCACATGTCGTCGCGCCGCCCTACTCCGAATCCTCAAGCTCCCAATCGCTCTCGGGAGCCACGCTGTCCTCGTACGTCGCCTGCCGCGAAGAATCGAACGGCGTCCGCTCGCCGAGCTTCGCCTCCTCCGACCTCTCGCGCAGAATCTCGCGCTCTGATTCGACCATCGTGTTATCCGTGATAATCCGTGTCAATCCGTGGTTGCTCTTGTCTTTTTCTCTCGCAGCCAATTATTTCTTCACCAGCTTCTTGGCGTGCTCCACAACATTGGCCACGCTGATGCCCAGCTTCTCCATCGCAATCGGCCCCGGAGCCGACGCGCCAAACCGGTCAATCCCGATCACCGCGCCGTTGTGTCCCACGTACTTCCACCAGCCCATCGTCGCGCCCGCCTCCAGCGACACCTTCGGCACGCCCTCGGGCAGCAGCTCAGCCTTGTACGCCGCCGTCTGCTCGTCGTAGATCCGGAAGCTCGGCATCGACACCACCCGCGCCGCGATCCCCGCCGCCTTCAGCTCCGTAGCCGCCGTCAGGCAGGTCGTCACCTCGGAGCCCGCAGCCAGCAGAATCACATCCGGCTTCGTCACCTCCGGCGTCCTCGAATACGCGCCCTTCGGCACGCCCGCAAACGCCAGCGCCGCATCCAGCACCGGCAGGTCCTGCCGGCTCAGAGCCATGAAGCATGGCCCTTTGCGTTCCAGCGCCAGCCGCCAACACGCCGCCGTCTCGTTGGCGTCCGCCGGACGAAAGTCCGTAAGCACCGGCATCGCGCGCATGCTCATTAGTTGCTCGATCGGCTGGTGTGTCGGCCCGTCCTCGCCCAGTCCAACCGAGTCGTGCGTGAACACATACAGCGCATGGACGCCCATCAGCGAGCCCAGCCGGATCGCCGGCCGTGCGTAGTCCGAGAAGACGTAGAACGTCGACCCAAACGGAATCAGCCCGCCGTGCGCTGCGATTCCGTTCAACATCGCCATCATGCCGAACTCGCGCACGCCAAAGTAAATGTTCCGTCCCGCCGCATCCACATGGAAGCTGGGAGAGCCATTGAAGTTCGTCTTGGTCGAAGCCGATATATCGGCCGCCCCGCCAAACAGCTCCGGCACCGCCTTCGCGATTGCGTTGATCACCACATTTCCAGCGATGCGCGTCGCAACCTTCTTGGCGTCCGGCCCCGACGGGAAGCTCGGAATCGACTTCTCCCAGCCCTCGGCCAGCCTGCCCGCAACCACGCGCTCGAACTCCGCCGCCGGCTCCGGATACGCCTTCTTGTACTCGGCAAAGCTCGCGTCCCACTCCGCGTGCAGCTTCTTGCCCTTCGGCTTGATCGTGAGCCAGTTCGCCCGCGCCTCTTCCGGCACATAAAAATTCTTGTCCTCGGGCCAGCCCAGGTTCTTTTTGGTCTCCCGCGCCGCCTCCGTTCCCAACGCCTCGCCGTGGGCCTTGTTTGTCCCTGCCTTCGGGCTTCCGTATCCAATCACCGTCCGCACGCGGATCAGCGTCGGTCGCGTCGCATCCGCCTTCGCCGCCTTGATCGCGTCCTTGATCGCCACCAGGTCGTTGCCATCGGCCACGCTCAACACCTGCCAGTTGTACGCCTCGAAGCGCTTCGTCACGTCCTCCGTGTAGCTCAGCGAAGTCGGCCCGTCCAGCGAGATCAGGTTGTCGTCATACAGCACAATCAGCTTGCCCAGTCCCAGCGTCCCAGCCAGCGACGCCGTCTCATGCGATACGCCCTCCATCAGGTCGCCATCGCCGCACAGCACATAGGTGTGGTGATCGATCACCGCGTGCCCGTCGCGGTTGTACACCGCCGCCAGATGCCTCTCCGCTGCGGCCATTCCCACCGCCATGCCGAATCCCTGTCCCAGCGGCCCGGTCGTCACCTCCACGCCCGGCGTCTCGCCGCGCTCCGGATGCCCCGGTGTCTCCGATCCCCACTGCCGGAACTGCTCCAACTGCGCCAACGGCAGATCGTATCCCGAAAGATGCAGCGCCCCATACAGCAGCATCGACGCGTGCCCATTCGACAGCACAAAGCGGTCGCGGTCGATCCACTTTGGCGCCGCCGGATCGTGCTTCATCAGCTTGTGATACAGCAGATACGCAATCGGTGCGCAGCCCAGCGGCGCTCCCGGATGGCCGCACCCGGCCTTTTCGATTCCGTCCACAGCCAGAAAACGCAATGTATTGATGGAAAGCTGGTCCAGTTCGTTCTGCTGATCGCTCATTCTTGTCCCTTGTCCCTTGTCTTGATCTCGTGACGCGCCTCCTTATAGTGTACAAGCCAAGCCCGATCCTGGTCGCGCATCGGCCAGAATCCAAAACTCTCATGCACCGCCGCACGCTCCCTTGCATCCAATACCGTGAATAGCAGTTCCACCATTCGCACCAGTTCATACAGGAGAAACCACCGTGGCCTACGAACTTGCACCCTTGCCTTACGCCTACAACGCCCTCGAGCCCCACATCGACGAAGCCACCATGAAGCTGCACCACGACAAGCATCACCAGACCTACGTCACCAACCTCAACGCCGCCATCGACAAGCACCCCGAACTGGCCGCAAAGTCCCCCGAAGACCTCATCCGCCACCTCTCCGCCATCCCCGAGGACATCCGCAAGGTCGTGCAGAACTCCGGCGGCGGACACGTCAACCACACCATCTTCTGGCAGCTCATGAAGCCCGCCGGCGGAGGCGACCCCTCCGGCCCCATCGCCGCCCAGATCAAGGCCGACTTCGGCGACTTCGAATCCTTCAAAAAGCTCTTCAACGAGACCACCGTCAAGCAGTTCGGCTCCGGCTGGGGTTGGCTCATCTTCCAGGCCGGAAAGCTCAAGATCGTCACCACCGCCAACCAGGACACGCCGCTCTCCGAGGGCCTCTTCCCCATCCTCGGCAACGATGTCTGGGAGCACGCCTACTACCTCAAGTACCAGAACCGCCGCGCCGACTACCTCGCCGCCTGGTGGAACGTCGTCAACTGGGACGAGATCAACAAACGCTTCGCCACCGCCCAGGGCAAATAGCCCAGCACCATAACGCCGTCATTCTGGCGCAGCCCAGCAGTTCGTCATTCTGGCGCAGCTCCCAAAAGTCGTCATTCTGGCGCAGCTCCCAAAAGTCGTCATTCTGGCGCAGCCAGAATCTCCGTATTTGTTCTTTTGTTTGTCATTCCGCAGCGCAGCGGAGATTCTCTCTTGGATTGCAAGGGGATTTGTGCTGGTTTGAGCAAAAACACCTATGAAGTGGGTATGAGGTAGGGGAAGAGCTTTGCCCCGTTATAGTCGGTGCCTGTTTTGAAGATGCCGAAGATGGCGTGCAGGAGTTTGCGTGCGACGGCGACGAGGGCCTGGAGTTTTGTTTTGTGTCTGCTCTGCAGCAGTTCGTAGAAGACCCTCATATGCGGATCGTGGCGAACGCCGGCCAGCGCCGGGATGTAGAGCGCGCGACGCAGATGGCTGTTGCCGTGACGGCTGATGCGCGAGGGTTTATGCACCGAACTGCCCGAGACCTGATGCACCGGATCGAGTCCGCTATAGGCGACCCACTGGCGCACCGTCATCTCTGGATCGAGGCCCGCGAGTTCGCCCAGCAACTGCACGGCTCTGGTTTCTGCGATGCCCTTGATGCTCTTGAGTTGCTCGAACTTGCGCATCAACTGCGCGTCCCGCCCCACCATCGCGACCGCCTCTTTGCGCAGCTTGAGGATGCGCTTGGCGATAGCCGCTCTCGCCCGTTTCATATCGTCGAGCACGCAGCGCGGCGTTGTCTTCGAGGCCTCGACGGCATGCAGCCGGTTGCCCCAGCGCGTGTGGTCTTCGGTCAGCGTAGCGATGTGCCGGCTCAACGTACGCAGCTCCAGCCCGCCGCGGCTGGGCCGTTGCCACGGCACGAACTCCATCCTGCGGCTGTACTCGGCCAGTGCAACCGCGTCGGCGGCATCGGTCTTGGATCGCCGCAGCGTCTGAGCGAACTGGTTCGCCGTCTTCGGGTTCAGCACCGCGACCTCGATCCCCTCGGCCGCGTCCAACGCCAGCGCCACATCCAGAGAGTACGTCCCCGTCGCCTCCAGCGACACCCGCACCCGACCGCCGCACTCGAGCAACCAGGCGATCAACCGCTTATGCCCGCAGGCCGAGTTGGCGAACTCCTTCTGCCGGAAGCCATCCCGGCCCGCCTGTTGAACCGCCACGGCAAGCGTCGCCGCACTCACATCGATGCCTGTAAACACCGTTGCCTGACTTCTCTCCAACCCCTTGCTCATCGCTGGCCTCCGCGTTACTCTGAGCTTCGGCACCGTCCCGCGTCCGGTGCATAACGGACTTGCTCTTTCCGCCAACCTTGAACATGCAGGCTCAAAAGGCCTCCGATTCTCCACGGCGTCAAAAAGAGAGGGACGGGGGCCGATCTCCGCACAGGCTCTGCTCACGCGGCCTAAGGAATCTACGACCTCTCCGCCGAAACGTAACCCAAAGTTACGCCTCGTTGCGAAAGATACAAGGAATCTGCTTTTTGCCGGGTGCCCCATCTTCGCGACAGCTTCATCGTCGCTAAGGTGGGGCTTCGCGTCTGCCCGAACCGTCTTTGTCGTCCAACCAACAACTCACCGTCATCCCGACCGAAGCCGCTCACTGTCTCACCGTGAGCGGCGTAGTGGAGGGACCCCCGCATTTGTTGTTTGCCCAACCATCCACCACAGCGCCACCACAGCGCTCCCTAACGTCGCGCCATCAGCCCCGACCCCTTCGCCACCGTCAGCGGAATCTCCACCGTCCCCACTCTGTTCGACACCCCATCCAGCACCCCCACCCGCAACGTTAACGCGCCGGCCGGCAGATCAATCTGCTGGATGAACTGGAATGGCGTCTTCACAAACTGCGCGTACTTTTCCTCCGTCATCGGAATCTGCTCGTTTTGGCTCAACATCGTTAGTTGCCTGCCTTCCGCGTCAAACGCCATCACCTCGAACTCCACCCATCCCTTCTGCGTCCCGTTCGGCCCATCCGAAAACGTGATCTCACTCCCCGGCACCGTGTACAGAAACCCGTACCGGGTCAGCGCCGCCTTTTTGAACTTCCCATCCAGTATCCCCATCACCGCAGGGTCTGTCGGCTTCTGCGGCTCCGTGCTGGGCTGCACCCGCACATCGAACAGAATCTGGGTCGAAGGCGGCAGCCCCCGCTCCATCGACGCCTGCATCAGCTTCGCACCCGATGCCGCGGCGTTCTGCGCCGGTGCATCTGCGTTGAATCCCTTCCTGTACGCCAGCTTCAGATCTGCCCGATCCACTTTCACGTCGATTGCGTGCAATTGGCTGTCGTACGCTAACGGTGGAGGCACGTAAGTTAACGTGAAGTAGTTGCTGCCGTTCTCCACTGCCTTCGCCATCATCGACTCGAAGTCATTGGAGTTGTATATCGCCTTCCCGCCGGTCGCCTCGGCGATCATCTCCATCCCGCGTTGCTTGCAGGGTATGTAATTGGATTTCGGCACCGGTATCTCCAATCCGGCCGCGTCCACCGAGTACACCGCGAACTGCTCCTCTGTCAGTGGCCGGAAAAAATCGCGCACCTGCTGGTCGGTGATACCTGGCGTGCAAGCGTTGATCGGAAACTGGCTGGCGAACCACAGCAGGTTCTTTCTGCCCTTGATCCCAGCCGCGTGCGCCGCGATCATCCTCATCGCTTCGTGAGGATCGATACTGGCTCGATTCCTGAACCACTCCACGTCCAGCGCCTCCACGCTCGCGGCCGCAACAGCGCCATCGGTCGTAAAATCCTGTAGCAGGCGAAATCCCTTATTGTGCGACACCGCATACACAGCCACCTGCGTTCCCTGCGGCATCTCCCGCAGATACTTCGCCACCTTTTTCTTCCCAATCGCCATCGTGTCCGGAGGTGTCGCGAAGTCGTCCAGCAGGATCACATTCACCGGCCCGCTCGCGGGCGTTTCCTGCACGTTGCTGTAGACGTTCGCCGGTAGCCTGGGCCGCACCGGCGTGGGCGCCTGCAACCCCGCGCCGTACTCATTGAAACTTCGGATCGTCTGCGGCGTGCCGTCCTGCTCCACGGTGAACTCCGCCTTCATCAGCCCATGCACAGGGTTGCCTTTGGCGTCGCTCACCGTCACATCTACCACCTTCTCCCGAGAGGTCACCTGTAGCGTCGCAGTACTCGGCAAATTCGCCTGTCCCGCCGCGATGGCCGTATGGTCCGCCGCCTCCACCCGCCCAACCCCCAGCCGCGCCAACCCAGCAGCCACGCATACCCCAACCAGAATCGTTCTGCCCACTCGCACCATTTAGACCTCCGCGCACCATGCCCCGGCCTGTATCGCGACGCACGCCTCAGAGAGGCGGACAATTCATTGGATGGCGCTCTATCTGACTTATCGACAAAATTTCTCAAATACCCCAGCAAATCCCCTTGTCAAGCCCCTCGACGCCCCAAAATCCCCCTAAACCACACCAACCAAACCACATAATTCATTTAAAAAGTTGGCATAGTAGTTATGCCCCGCTTGATACAATTAATATA
>Ga0302189_10001434_pt1 | contig 20063 bp, 20 predicted proteins | sample II_Bog_E2_2_FD_194551 | JGI IMG/M metagenome (GOLD analysis project Ga0302189, IMG submission 194551) | Peat permafrost microbial communities from Stordalen Mire near Abisko, Sweden - II_Bog_E2_2 | ecosystem: Environmental > Terrestrial > Soil > Wetlands > Peat | place: Sweden: Abisko...
CGCCCTAACTTCCCGGCATCACTACTCCAACGAGCGCTTTACAGCCAGCTCCTTTGCCAGCGGCGACATATTTCAGGGCGACATCACCGCCGGTGAAGATCCCGTCGTTCGCCAGGCCGCCATCGATGCTCTGGGCGACATGAATGGCACTGCTGTGATCATCGATCCATCCAACGGCCGCATTCTGGCCATGGTCAACCAGAAGCTCGCGCTGTCTCCGGGAGCGGAGCCCTGCTCCACCATCAAAATCACCGTGGCCATGGCCGCGCTCTCTGAGGGCCTGGTCACCCGCGACACCATGGTCCAGTTGCCCGGCTTCCGCATGAACATGACCGATGCGCTGGCCAAGAGCAACAACCTATACTTTGAAGAGCTTGGCCGCGAACTCGGCTTCGACCGCGTGCGCCACTACGCCAACCAGTTCGGCCTTGGCGAGCTGGCCGGCTACAACATTCCCGGTGAGCAGCTTGGCGTCTACCCTGACCAGCCCATCCCGGCCTCTGAGGGCGGCGTGGGCCGCATGTGCAGCTTCGGCCAGGGCGTCTCGCTCACCCCGCTTCAACTCGGCGCGTACGTAGCTTCCCTCGCCAACGGCGGAACCCTCTACTACCTCCAGCACCCCACTACGCACGAAGACGTTGCCGCATTCCAGCCCATGGTCAAGCGCACCCTCGACATCGCCCGCTTTGTTCCCGATCTGGAGGACGGCATGGCCGGCGCCGTTGAATACGGAACCGCTCGACGCCTCCGCGCCAACTTCCACGAACTGCCCGTCTTCGGTAAGACCGGTACCTGCTCCGACAATGGAACCCGTTTCGGCTGGTTTGCTTCATTCTCGGATTCGCCCCAGGGCAGCCTGGTCACGGTCTTCTTCCTCGAAGGCGGCCGGCCCACCTTCGGCCCGCGCGCGGCGGAACTGACCGGCGTCTTCTATAAGAATCTGTGGGACCGCAACTACTTCGCAGCCAAGGGCCAGCAGGAAGCCAATGCCACCCAGCCGGTATCTGCGCTTCCACCCGCGCGTTAAGCCAGCGATTTTTCCGGCACCATCAGTTTTTCGGCAACATCAGCACACCAGAAAAGCCGCCTCCGGGCGGCTTTTTCAGATTGCTGAAAAACTTCAACTTGGCGTATATGTGCGAAAGGGCACGACTTCAGTCGTGCCGCAAGCCAATCTAAATGAGAGAGATGGGGCTTTAGCCCCACACCCTCTCTCCGGTTTTTGCTCAGAATTCAGACCTTTTTCACCATTTCGAGGAGCCGCCTTCTGGCGGCTTTTCTCGTGTGTGCCGAGCATTGTTCAACATCTTGGAGGTGAAAGTCCTCTTCACATCCTGATGGAGGAGAAGTGATAGCGAAGCGCAAGGATTTCGTCGCGAGGCGGGGTCTGAAAGAAGCGTGGAGCAAAGACGCGAGCCGATGGACAAGAACCGGATATGAGGCATACGGCGCTGGACGAGCGGGCACGTGACCGCGAAGTCCATATCCATCAAGAGCGCTGGTTGTAAATCCGGCGGTTGCGCGTTGAAGGCGGTTGAACTTACCTCGGGAGGTCTGCCGCATGTCCCGGAATCGGGACTGAGGATGGAGTAATCCCTCCTGACCGTGCGGCAGAAGTCAGCAGCGGGCGTATTAGCCGCGCAAGCGGCGAAGGCCCAAACGGAAGGAAGCGGCAAGTAGGCGGCGCGACTCGATGGGCATCAAGCGGCAGAACAACCAGCTTCGGCTGGCCTTCGGCGAGGAGGGGAGGAGTGAAGCTCCGGCGTCTCCTGGCGAAGGGTCCGAAACGCTCACGGCGAAGCGCATGATCGAAAGTCCGGCTAGCAACAATGAACAACTGATGGAAGAGGTCTGCGAGCGGGAGAACTGCTTGCAGGCTTACAAGCGAGTGAAGTCCAACAAGGGCAGTCCGGGCATCGACGGCATGACGGTGGATGCGCTGACTGTTTACTTGAAGGAACACTGGCCAGCCATCCGCGAGCAACTGCTCACAGGGACTTACAAGCCGCAGCCGGTGAAGCGGGTAGAGATACCCAAGCCGGACGGAGGGGTGCGTCAGCTGGGCATCCCGACGGTGCTGGACCGCATGGTACAGCAGGCGGTGATGCAGGTCTTGCAGGACAGGTGGGACGCGGAGTTTTCCGAACACAGTCACGGGTTCCGACCCGGACGCTCGGCGCATCAGGCGGTAGCCAAGGCCCAGAAGTACATAGCCGAAGGCCGTCGCTGGGTGGTTGACCTCGATCTGGAAAAGTTCTTCGACCGAGTCAACCACGACAAGCTGATGGCTGCCGTAGCGCGGCGGGTTGCGGACAAGAGGATGCTTAAGTTGATCCGAGCGTTCCTCACCGCGGGTGTGATGGAGAACGGGCTGGTGGGATCGGTGGATGAGGGCACGCCGCAAGGCGGGCCTTTATCGCCACTGTTGTCGAACCTCGTGCTCGACGAACTTGACCGGGAACTGGAGCGGCGCAAACACTGCTTCGTGCGGTATGCGGACGACTGTAACATCTACGTGCGCAGCCGTCGGGCAGGGGAGCGTGTGAAGCGGAGCATTACCTGCTTCATCACGCGGCGGCTCAAGCTCAAGGTCAACGAACAGAAGAGTGCGGTGGCTCGACCGGTGGAGCGCAAGTTCCTCGGCTTCAGCTTCACCCTACGAGAAGCCAAACGGCGTATCGCCGCCAAGGCCATCGTGCGGTTCAAGCAGAAGTTGCGAGAGCTTACAAGCCGGACGCGGGGTATCAGTATGGAGCAAATGGCGAAGGAACTGGCCAGCTACTTGCGTGGTTGGAAGGGGTACTTCGGCTTCTGCGAGACACCCTCAGTGCTGGAAAATCTGGATCAATGGACGCGGCGAAGGCTGCGATCCGTGATCTGGAAGCAATGGAAGCGCGGCACGGTGCGGTTCGCCAAGCTGTGTGCCCTGGGAGTGAGCAAGGACCTGGCTGCCAAAACCGCCGGGAGTGCTCACGGACCATGGCGCATAGCCAACAGCCCTGCCCTGAACATCGCGTTCCCCATCGCCTACTTCGACGCGCTTGGAGTTCCAAGGTTGTTCACTGGTCCTTAGCTCAATCCGTCCGAACCGCCGGATGCGGACCCGCATGTCCGGTGGTGTGGGAGGGGAGGAGAGGTGACTCTCCCCCCTATCCCGATTTACAGCGATGTGATGGTGGCTTGATCGGATTGAATGGCCTTATGCGGTTTCGCGGCTACTAGGCGGCAAACGTCTTGTTGCCGGCACCCTGGTCGCCGAGGCCTGCGAGAAGGCCCGCAATCGACACGTCCTCATCCAACGCATCCCAATGCAAGCCGCGGCTGGTGATCCTGACTTGCTCGCGCTGGTCTGCGCTACTGTGCAGCAAGCGAGGAAACCACGCAAGCGGGACGCCGAGGGTGCGGCCATCGCTCAGATCGACCCACATGCTGTCCGCATCGAATCGGACCCTCATTGCGCTAACCAAAGAATTCATTCCAAGCCCTCTCGATCAGGTCGCGATTGACTGTGACGATGACCAGCAATTCGCGAAGCGTACGCGCATCGTAGCCATCATTGTAGGCCACCTGGACTGCCGGAATTAGCCAAAACTTTGCTTCATTATTGTCCTTTTCAACGTGGATATGCGCTGGCTCCCGAGGAGACCCTTCATTGGAATAAAAGAAAAATCTGAAACCGCGCTCTCGAAAGACAGTTGGCATATCGCAACCAATTCTACTGCCAGCGGGATCGACTTGCTCTTTCTACGCTGCACGAAGAGACGTTCTTCAAAAATAAATCTGCGCCTAGTCCATTTTCTCCTTGACATAGTGTACTAGTGATATAGTACATTGATTTCGCAATGAGTCAGCGATCCAATTCCGCAAGCTTTCGTATTCAACTGGACCTGCACAGCGGCATGCCGGTGTATCGGCAGGTCATCGACCAGGTGCGCGGGGGGATTGCTTCGGGTCTGCTGGAACCGGGAGATCAGTTGCCCACGGTGCGACAGCTTGCGGTGGATCTGGCGATCAATCCGAATACCGTGATTCGCGCCTACCGCGAACTGGAATTGGGCGGCCTGCTTGAGACGCACCAGGGTACCGGAACATTTATCAGCGCGCAGAAGATGAAGCGGGCCGATGCGGAGCGCGAGCGCCAACTTGCGCAGATTGTTGGCGATTGCGTTTCACGCGCAGGGGCTGCCGGTTTCACGATTGACGACTTGATCGAAGAGTTACGCGGGCTGGCGATTGAGCCGCCTCGCAGGAGGTAAGAGATGATGTCGAGAATTGAAGTGGTTCCCATCAACCGGGTTGCAGTAACCGCGTTTGTGATCTGCGCGGGCGCAGGCGCAGTTCTCAGTGGATTAACCAGGCACCCGGCGCCGGCGATTGCGGGCGGATTGATTGGTGTCTACCTGCTGTTCGCCATCAAGGTGGTTCAGCAGTGGGAGAAAGTCGCGCTGCTGCGGCTGGGCCGTTACGTTGGCCTGCGCGGGCCGGGTATCTTCCATGTTGTCCCGGTCTTCGAGACTATCAGCAACCATATTGACCAGCGAGTCCGCGTGCACAGTGTCACCGCTGAGTCGACGCTGACCCGCGACACGGTTCCGGTGAACGTGGACGCGATCGTGTTCTGGATGGTGTGGAACGCGGAGAAGTCGATCCTCGAGGTCGAGAACTTTGTTGAGGCGATCAACCTGAGCGCGCAGACAGCGTTGCGCGAGTCAATTGGCCGGCACGAACTAGCGCAAATGATTACCGAGCGCGAGGTGATGGGGCGCCAGTTGCAACAGATTCTGGACGAGAAGACCAATCCGTGGGGCATCACGGTGCAGTCGGTGGAGATTCGCGACGTGCGCATTCCGCAATCGCTGGAAGACGCGATGTCGCAACAGGCGCAGGCGGAGCGCGAACGGCAGGCGCGCGTGATTCTGGGCCAGGCGGAGGTTCAAGTGTCAGATCAGTTCGCGCAGGCTTCGCGCGTGTACAACGACAACCCGGGCGCACTGCATCTGCGCGCCATGAACATGCTGTACGAAGCGATCAAGGAAAGAGGATCGATGGTGATTGTGCCGTCGTCGGCGGTGGAAACAATGGGACTGGGCGGAACGCTGGCGACTGCCGCGATTGGCAAACAGCAGTAAGGGAGAATGGAGAGCAGCCATGAGACAGACAGCGTTCGTTTGCACCTTCTTAATCGCGAGTCTAGCCGGCCGACTCTCGGACCTTCATGGCCAGACGCCCGCCGCAGCCCCAACAGCGGGCAAAATCCAGGCCACGGCGGCACAAGCTTCAACCTTTAAGTTGCCTGACCCCTCTGGGACATTTGGAATTGGCCGGATTGGTTACGAGTGGATCGACGCGTCTCGCCCAGACGGCTATTCCGCCGATCCGCATGCGCATCGCGCGCTGATGGTTTATCTGTGGTACCCATCTGCACGAGGCGCTGCCGGAGAGATGGCGCCATACCTACCCGGCGCCAATCAAATGGATGCGGACCGCGATGTTCAGCACCAGATGAAGGAAGAGTACGGCGCGCTTTGGCCGCTGATGGTTTCGGGAGAAATCAAGTCGCATGCGATTGAAGGTGCGCCGGCCTCCAGATCCCCGCAGCTGTTTCCCGTAGTGCTCCTCTCGCACGGCCTGGGCGGCACAGGTTTTGAATACACTTCTTTAATCGAAGAGCTCGTGAGCCACGGGTATGTGGTCGCGGCGATTGAGCATACTTACGTGGCCTCGGCAGTTGTGTTTCCAGACGGAAAAATCGTTCCTGCTCATCACGACACCGAACCAGCCGGGCTATCTACCGCACAACGGTGGCAACGAATGATGGATTCGGCTGGATTGCAGATCAGACAGGGCGCTGAGGATGTCCTCTTCGTCATGAGAAAGCTGACCGAACTGAACAAGAGCGGAGCCGAGGGCTCTCCGCTCGGTGGGAGACTCGACCTGAACCGTTTAGCTACGGTGGGCCACTCCGCGGGGGGTGCATTTGCAACCGGGGCCTGCCAACTCGACGCGCGCATCCATGCGTGCGTAAGCCTCGATGGAGAGATGCCGCCGGTAATGGCATTTCCCGAGTTTCCCGATGGCAAGGGATTTCAGCAGCCTGTCCTGCTTCTCGAGATAGATCATGCTGGCGAGCGAATGCCATTCAGCCCCGCGCAGTACAGCGATTTTCGGAGGAAGGTGGAAGCGCAATTCAAACTTTGCCCGAAAGGGAGTTACGACGTCATGTTGAAATCGCCCGGCCTGTTCCATGGAAGCTTCAGCGATTACAACTTACGCATTGCGAGCGGCAATCCAACGGAGACAGAACAAGCCCTCCATAATCTGCGGCTGACTGAGTCGTTCACTCTTGCTTTCCTCGACAAATCTCTGAAGGGCAAGAAGGAACCATTGCTGGACAAATCGTCGCAATCTCCCGAAGCCACAGTAAAGGCATACGGTCACTGACCAGATTCACCTTCGGTCCGTGACGAGTGAGAATCGAGCACTCACGGCTCGTCGTTGTAGATGCCGATTTCCAGCTTCCCACCTTCGCTAAGTTTTGCGCGGTACATCCCCGGAGTGTTGAAGCTCCAAGCCAACTGGCCGTCAGGCGTGATGGCGATAATGCCGCCGTCGCCGTGAATCGCGTCGAGCTCCTTGTGGATGACCTGGTCGGCGGCCTGTTGCAGGGGCATGCCTTTGAAGTAGACCAGATTGCAGACCTCGCGCGCGATGCCGAGGCGAATGAAGTACTCGCCCGTGCCGGTGGCGGAGACAGCGCAGGACTGGTTGGAGGCGTAGGTGCCCGCGCCGATGATGGGCGAGTCGCCTACGCGTCCCCACTGCTTGGCCTGTGTGCCACCGGTGGATGTGCCTGCGGCGATATTGCCCTGTCTGTCGAGAGCGACGACGCCGACGGTGCCGTATTTGTGCGCATCCGGTGGTTCGATTTCAGCAACAGGCGCGGGCGGCGCGGGCGGCGCGCCGGCGGGTCGCGGTGGAATGGGTCGGCCTTCCTTCTTCAACTGCCGCACCAGCGATTGCCAGCGGCGCTCAGTGAAGAAGTAGCTCGGGTCGACCTGCTCCAAACCAACGCTGGCAGCGAAGGAGTCGGCTCCCGCGCCGACGAGCATCACGTGGGGTGACTTGTCCATGACTGCGCGCGCGAGACTGATGGGATGGCGGGTGCGTGTGACGCCGGCGACCGCCCCGGCCTTGAGATTCGAGCCGTCCATGATGGCCGCGTCGAGTTCATTCTTGCCTTCAGCGGTGAATACCGCACCGCGACCGGCATTGAAAAGCGGATCGTCTTCGAGGACATGGATGGTTGCTTCAATGGCGTCGAGCGATGAGCCGCCGCTGTCCAGGACCTTCGCGCCCGCCTCCGTGGCCTGCTTCATTGAGGCGCGATAAGCTGCTTCGGTTTCAGGCTTCATGGTGGCGCGCTCAATGACGCCGGCACCGCCGTGGACCACAATGGCCCAATGATGGGTTGCGGGCTGCGGCGTCTGCGCATGCGCGGCGAGGGCTGCTATCGCAAGCACGGCGACCCATGTAATACAAATCTTTGCCATGAAAAACTCCTCCGCAAAGGTCTCAGGTGAATTCCTTCGGACTCATACTTCCGCGTCTTCGCTGAGATTGTCGGCTGCAACCGACTGGTTGATGCTTCCATCGTATCGCCTTGCGGCGCGAATTGCTTTGCGGCAAGACTCGTCTCGGATAGTATCGCAATCAATGATGACCCGTGTGCGATGTTTCTTTGCTCTTTTTCTGCTGCCAGCGGTGGCAACTGTAGCTGACGCCAAGCCCAGGCCGATTGCGGTGAAGGTTGTTGTGGTGGCCATGTTTGAGGTGGGCGCGGACACCGGCGACCAGCCCGGCGAGCTGCAGTATTGGGTGGAGCGCGATCATCTGGACCGCGTGTATCCCCTCGCGGCGGGCTATCATGCGGTGCGGATGAATGGCGACGGCGAAATGGCTGTGCTGACGGGACAGGGCACGGCGCATGCGGCGGCGACGATCATGGCGCTCGGACTCGATCGGAGATTTGATTTGAGCCATGCGTACTGGTTGATTGCGGGCATTGCGGGGGGTACGCCGGAACGGGCTTCACTGGGGTCGGCGATTTGGGCGCGATGGGTGGTGGATGGCGATCTGGGCTATGAGATCGATGCGCGCGAGATGCCGCCGGAGTGGTCAACGGGGTATGTTCCGCTGCGCAAGGCGAAGCCGTTTGAAACGCCGGCTGCGCCGCTGGATGGGCAGGTGTATGCACTGAATGAAGGCCTGGCTGACTGGGCTTTCAACCTGACGCGCACAACACCGCTTGCGGATACGGATCGGCTGAAGGAGATTCGCAGCAACTTTGATGGAGCAGCAGCGCAGCGGCCTCCGTTTGTTGGGATGGGTGACGAAATCTCGTCCTCGACATATTGGCATGGGAAACTGTTTGACGCGTGGGCATCGCAGTGGGTGCCCTACTTCACGGGCGGCAAGGGTGAGTTTGTGACTACGGCGATGGAGGATACGGGCACGCTGCAGTCGCTCATGTTTCTGGGCCATGCGGGACGCGTGGATGCGCAGCGCGCGATGGTGCTGCGGACGGTGAGCAACTTTGACCAGCCACCGTGCGGGATGACGGCGGCCGAGAGCCTGGCCAAGCAACGCATCGGTGCATACAGCGGGTACTTGGCGTCGTTGGAAGCGGCGTACACGGTGGGGCATGTGGTGGTGAAGGAACTGCTGACGCATTGGACAAGCTATGCAACGACGATTCCGAAGGTGGAGCTGGCTGCAGCATCCAATCCTTGAAAGGATGCGCAGCCGCGAATGCTCAGTCGACGCCGAGTTCGCTCTTTGCCAACGCCACGATCTGCTCGCGGCTGTCTTTCCAGGCTTCCCATGCCGATTTGCACCAGTTCTGGATCATGGCATCCCTGGCAGGGCCCGGAGGCGCGGCGAGAACGTCTTGAATTCCGATTGCGCCGCGGTCTTTGGGCAAGGCAGGCCTCGCGTATTGCCTGCGCGTTTTGGCGAGCTGCATGTGCGCCTTCTGTGCCTGCTTGCCGGTAAAGTTCTTTTCGACGCACAAGTAAAGCCCGATCAGGGCAAAGACAATGTAGATTGGCTTTGACGATTCATCGGCATGCTGGGCCGCGAACGCATCGACCACGTTCTGGTGGATGAACGCAGGGTCAGGATGCGCGAGGGTGTAGAAAGCGAGCTCGTTGTAGAGGTCATGATCCGTTTTCATCGATGGCCTGCCGATGCCTTTGAGTGTAGTCCGAAAGAAACTGGAAAGCAGCCGCATGGATTTGCGCGAAAAGTTTGGTGGATCGGGGCCGGACGATGGAGAATGCTATGGTTCAGCAAACTCTGGAATCGGTTGGGCCCTGTCGCCGCTGGAATTTGCACTGGATGTTGAAGGCGTGAGCGCCTCGTAAAGACTCCAGGTACAACGGAGGTCTGTCTTGGGAAAGAACTACGGAACGCTGGCTCTCATTGTGATCGCCCTGGCGATTTTTGCTCGAAACGCATGGGGGCTGCCGTGGACGGTTCAGCACATTGCGGGTCTGGCGATTGTCGTGCCGTCGTTTCTGCTGTTTGTGCTGGCCCGCGTTCAACTCGGAAACGCGTTCAGCGTGAAGGCCAAGGCAACCACGCTGGTGACCACGGGCCTTTATTCCCGCATCCGCAATCCGGTTTATTTCTTTGGCGCACTGATGATCCTGGGAGTGATTGTCTGGGTCAGCAGGCCGTGGATGCTGCTGTTCTACGTGGTTCTGATTCCGGTACAGGTCATCCGCATCCGCAAAGAGGAAAAGGTGCTGACGGAGAAGTTCGGCGAGGCCTATGTGGAGTACAAGCGGAAGACGTGGTTCTGATTGAGCGGCGGATTCAAAGAGTGGACGGAGCGGAGGATTTGAGGACCGCTCTTTAAGGAAGGCGCGATGCAATCTGTGTGGTTGGGCGAGTTTCTGGGAACGCTGGTTCTCTGTCTGATGGGCGGCGGCGTGAATGCGGGCGTGACGCTGCGCAAGACCTATGCGGCGGATGCGGGCTGGATGGTCATTGCCGCCGGATGGGCGCTGGGCGTACTGTGCGGCGTGCTGGTGGCGCAGGCGTTCGGCAGTCCAGCGGCGAATCTGAATCCGGCGATCACGCTGGCGGTGGCGATCGCCAACGGGAATTTTGCGCAACTGTTCAGCATGTGGTCTGCGCAGTTGCTGGGTGCGATGAGTGGAGCGGCGCTGATGGCGCTGCACTATGGGCCCCACTGGAAACTGACGCCCGATCCCGCGGCGAAGCTGGGCGTGTTTTGCACTAACGCGGCGGTGCGCAGCCCGTTGTTTAACATTCTGAGCGAGGCAATCGGCACGGCGGTGTTGGTGCTGGTGGCGGGAGCGATCTATTCGCGCGGCGTGGCGAAGGATGGGCCGGCTAACGGGATGGGCCAATGGCTGGTGGCGAGCCTGGTGTGGGGCATCGGCTTGTCGCTGGGCGGGACTACGGGGTACGCGATCAATCCGGCGCGAGATCTGGGTCCGCGGCTTGTTCATTGGCTGCTGCCGATTCCGGGCAAGGGCGGATCGAACTGGAGTTATGCCCCGATTCCGATTGTCGGGGATCTTGCAGGCGCAGTGCTGGCTGGGGTGTTGCTGCGGTATGCGCATTTGTAACCGATCAACTCGCGAGCTTTATTCCAGATAGGATGCGATGACGGCGAGAGCGGCGATGGCCGCCGTTTCTGCGCGGAGGATGCGTGGACCGAGCGATGCGGCACGCCAGCCATTGGCATCGAAGAGGGCTTCTTCATCGGGGGCCCATCCGCCTTCAGGGCCGATTGCGATTTCAAGCGTGGGCATCTCGGCCTGCGCCTGGGCAATGGCTTCATCGAGAGCATTGCGCAGGGTTGTGGTGCGCTCCTGCTCGGCGAGAACGATATAGGTAGAGCCCGAAGACTGGCCGGCAGACGCAGAGGCCGCACGAATGCGCTCGGCGAGTGGAGCGGGCGCGTGAATGAGCGGCACATCGGAACGGCGCGACTGCTGCGCTGCTTCTTGTGCGATGCGACGCCAGCGCTCGACGCGCTTATCGGCGGCCTGGGCGAGATGCTTTTCAGTGCGGCGCGCGATGACCGGGGCGATGGAGGCGACGCCGAGTTCGGTCGCTTTTTCGATGGCCCACTCCATGCGGTCAAATTTATACACCGATACAACGAGCGTCACGGGGAGCGCGGGATCGGCCTGGACCTCGGCGATGAGGTTGAAACGAATCTCTTCGGGAGATACAGCCGCAACCTCGGCGTGAAAGACATGTCCACCGGCGACAACGTCGGCCTCGAGGCCGGGCTGAGCGCGAAGGACACGCGCCATGTGCTCGGCCTGCGAGCCGGTGATGACCGCCGTGGCTTCATCCCAATGTTCGGCGATCCAGCGGCGTCGGGTCATACTCGCTCTCCAGTGCGTTCTTTGTTCCGATGTCTATTCTATCCGCATAAACGCTTTTGCCCGCATAAACACTAAGGGGGACGCATTCAGCGCCCCCCTCAGTATTGCCTTTTTGCTTGTTGCCTTTCGGTTGGAGGTTCCGCTACTTCTTCTTTGCGGCCTTCTTGGCTGCCTTCTTCGCGGGTGCCTTCTTGGCTGCTTTCTTAGTTGCCATTTGCCTATTCTCCCTTTTCGATGGGTTGCATCGACCTGCAAAATTTATATTGCAGTTGAAGAATGTATAGATTCATGCCGCAACAGTGTCAAGAGAAAAACGTAACAAGAGTGGAAAAAAGGTCAACAATTTTTTCGCAATGAATCGCAGACCGATTTTCGGACTCATAGAAAATGGCGCGCGTTGAGGAATGCGAGCGCCAAACCGGCGACAAGATCGACCCATGCATGCGCAATCATTCCAGGGCGAAGGCTACGGCGCAGGAGCGCGAGCAGGTGAAGAGCAGGCCGAAGACAGCGATGAGAAAGATGCCGCGCACGCCTTCATACGCATGCGCGGCACCGAAGCAGAGAGCCGATAGCAACACCGCGACGGCCAAGTGGCCACGTGCAAGAACGATGAACTGGCGCCGCGGACAGCCGCGGAAGCAAACCTCCTCGCCAAAGCCTGCGATGAGAAAGAGCAGTATCCATGCGGCTATTTCCTTGCTGTTGGAGGGCGCCATTTGCATCAGCGCGCGCGATCTCCATTTGCAAGGCGCCGGATGAGAGCGGCGATGTCGCCGAATGTGCAATTCCCGCGACGATGCCTGACCACGCAAGAACAAGCGCGCCCATTACGACGAACGAGCCGATCCAGAAGATCGCGGCGGAGCCGAGGTCGATCGCGATGGATCGCAGGTTGAATCGGAATGAGCCGAAGAGCGAAGCGAGTGGAGATCTGCTGAGACGCAGTCGGAACACGATCCAGGTAACGATGGTTGGTTCCTGGCTGCCGTGAGGCCGTATGTGCCGAGCCGGAAGACGGGGCCATGTGCTGCAGACAACTGCGAGGCTGTTGCCAATAACCCCGAGCACTTCAGCGCCGAAGTGTCCGGCCAGCTTTTTCGCCGGGACGGGGCCAACTTCTTTCACAAAGCCGCCGGCCAGGTACCGCTCAACGCCTTCGCTCGTGGTTGGAGGGACGGCTTTCAAGGTCCTGGCCTTGAATTGGAGACCGTGCTCCTTGTCCTGAGCCCACCAGCCTTCCGCGGTGAGCCACTCCCCAGCGCTCACGGAAGGCAGGGAGCCAAGGACCGTCACCTGGTTCCGCTGGCCGCGGACCTTTACCCGGAGTACGGCGAACCCGCTCTCTTCAATGAAGAATGTGACCCGCTCTACGAGTCCGGTGCTGCAAAGCGGCGGTTTGGTTCAAGCCTCGAAGAGCAAGTCCGATTTGCTCGTCAACGTGAAAGTCAGTATGCTGGCGACCGCCGATGAGAGTCTCAAGCAGAAGCAACCGGATAGCGTCCGCTTGAAGCGCGAACTACAATCCGGGGAGCTATGAGTTCGGTTTTTGGCCGAGACTGCCCTTTTTTATGCGCGAGTTTGAGCGCGAGATCCGCGACACGCTTCCCGATGCTTTCGCTGCCTTGATCGATCGAGGAAAGCGAAACTCGAAGGAAATCCGAGTAGGACAGGTTTCCACATCCCACTACCGCCAAATCTTTCGGGATGCGTAAACCTGCATCCAGGATGGCTCGCATCGCACCCAATGCCGAGGGGTCGTTGAAACAGAAGATGCCATCGGGGAGCGGTTTGGACGAGAGCAATCTCTTGGCCGCTTCATAGCCACCCCTTTCACCCCGGTGATCTCCTGAAGTGCCCAGGGAAACGACATGTTGCGGCAGGGGAGTCAAATTGCGCGCAGCGAGCGCGCGCCGATACCCTTCCAACCGCCCGATTGCGGTACTCACCTCGGGGCCGCGAATGTGAGCGATGCGGCGGCAACCCTGTTCGAGCAGGTGAGTTGTTGCGAGCATGCCAACCGCCTCGTCGTCGACACCAACAAAGTTTGCTTTAAGTCCCTCAAGGCGGCGGTCAATCAGGATATAGGGTGTCTTCTGCTCTTCGATTCGTCGAAAGCTGTCCACGCGCGATTGTGCCGACGCAACCATAATGACGTCCACCCTTCTGGCCAACAGTTGCTCGATCTCCTGAGCTTCCAGATCCGGATCCTCGTCTGAAGATGAGATCAAGAGACTGTAGCCCTGTTTTCGGATCGCGGTGGAAATGGCCTTTGCAATCTCGGCAAAGAAAGGATGAAGCAAGTCTGGCACGACAAGCCCGAGGGTCCAGGTCTGTCCCGTGACCAGAGAACGCGCCGCGAGATTGGGCTGGTAATTCAGTTCACGCATGCGCTTCAAGACGCGCCGGCGGGTCTCGGCCCCGATATCGGGGTGATCTCGCAAGACCTTCGAGATCGTGACGACTGAGAGCCCCAGGTCGTTCGCAATGTCTTTCAAGCGTGTAGCCATAAAACAAACCTATCGTATGCCGGCCGCTTTCCCCCGTGTCGAGTCGATCTGGAAAGCGTGGCCGATGCAATTGCAATGTTGCAATAGATGCTAGATGAAGACTAATTCATTGACAATTCGATAGGGCGGGAATAGGATTTATTCCGTTGCAGTTAGCGTTAACTATTGCTATGGGGGAAGTAAGTGAATTGTCCGTCTGATTCTTCTTCTGGTTCGACCAGAATCGTCGATCCATCTCTGGTTCCCTGCAGAGTATTGAGTTCAGGGGCCAGGATGCCTGCGATCGGCCTGGGGACTTTCGGCTCAGACCATGTTTCCCACCGTGCGGTCGCCGATGGGGTGAAGTATGCCGCTTCAATCGGTTATCGCCACTTTGATTGCGCATCCGTTTACGGCAACGAAGGCGAAATCGGCAAGGTGTTCAAGGATCTTTTCCAGAACGAACTCCGTCGCGAGGAAGTTTGGATCACGTCGAAGCTCTGGAACGACAAACACGGTGAAGACGATGTCATCGCATCCTGCGAGAAATCCCTGGCGGACCTCCAGATCGACTACCTGGACCTGTACCTGGTTCATTGGCCGTTTCCCAATCATCATCCTCCGGGATGCGACATAAGCGCCCGCAATCCACAGGCCGTGCCGTACATCCACGAGAACTACATGCGCACATGGCGAAAGATGGAGGAGCTTGTGGACCGGGGATTGGTTCGTCACATCGGGACGTCGAACATGACGATTCCCAAGATAGAGTTGCTTCTTCGTGACGCTAAAATCAAGCCAGTCGCGAATGAAATGGAACTCCATCCTCACTTTCAACAGCCGCAGTTCTTCAACTACCTGGTTGAAAGAGGGATTCAACCAATTGGATTCTCGCCGATTGGATCGCCTGGACGCCCCGAACGCGACCGAACTCCGGAAGATACCTCACCCATTGAAGATCCGGGGATTATTGAAATCGCGCACAGGCTTGGACTGCACCCGGCCGTGGTCTGCATCAAGTGGGCCGTTCAGCGCGGGCAGGTTCCGATTCCATTTTCGGCAAATCCACGCAACATCCTTGGCAATCTGTTGGGGGTCATCAGTGAACCGTTGACCCAGCGGGAGATGGACACCATCGCGAAGCTGGATCGCAATTGCCGCTTGATCAAGGCCCACGTCTTCCTTTGGAAGGACAACCAGACGTGGGAAGATTTGTGGGATGTCAACGGGGTGATCACGCCTCCGTAGTTTGGAAAGCCGAACCAGGCAAAGGTTCCCCGCTTCCCAGGCGTGAAAAGGTCACTTTCAAGATGAAGCTGCCTTTCTTGTGAATGGCAAGAACCATGAGAGCAACGAGGATAAGGCCAGAATGCGAACAACCATGAATGCTGCGTTTCTTCCGGGGAACAGCACCGTTGAACTGAAAAGTGTACCGATACCCAGGCCTGGCCACGGCGAGGTCCTGTTGGAGGTGAAAGCATCGACGATATGCGGTTCCGATATTCGATGCATTTACCACGAGCATCTGGGGAAGGGACCGGAAGGCTATCAAGGTGTCATTGCCGGCCATGAGCCCTCGGGATTGATCGTTGAAACGGGTCCGGGCTGCCGGAGATTCAAGACCGGCGACCGCGTGATTGTCTATCACATCTCGGGCTGCGGCGTATGCAACGATTGCCGGCGCGGTTACATGATTTCGTGTACCAGCGAGAAATACCGCCGAGCCTACGGATGGCAGCGTGACGGCGGCATGGCTGAATTTCTTCTGGCCGAAGAAAAAGATCTGATTCCGCTGCCCGACGAACTCACATACTTCGATGGCGCGCAGGTAGCGTGCGGATTCGGCACGGTTTACGAAGCTCTTCAGAAGGTGGGCATCAGCGGCAACGATGCAGTGCTTATTACCGGTCTGGGACCAGTGGGTATGGCGGCTGGAGCGTTGTGCCGCAAGATGGGAGCCGAGAAGATCATCGGAATCGATATATCGCCCGAACGCCGTGAAATTGCGTTGCGCCTTGGCCTTTGCGATGCAGTGCTGGCGGCCGAACCTGGCAACGTGCAGCAAGTACGGGATCTGACCGGCGGACATGGCGTTGAGCGCGCAGTGGACTGCTCTGCAAATGCTGAAGCAAGAGCGACTGCGATTCGTGCAACCCGCAAATGGGGAAAGATGGTCATGGTCGGCGAAGGGGGCAGTGTCACCTTCAATCCGTCCCCCGATATTATTCACGATCAGAAGACGATCTATGGATCGTGGGTTACATCCACCTGGTTGATGGAGGAGTTGGTGGAGCGGCTTGTCCGCTGGAAACTCCATCCGGAAGATATCATCACTCACCGCTTTCCGCTTGAAAAGGTCGCTGAGGCTTACCGGCTCATGTCCGATGGGCGATGTGGCAAAGTCGCGGTCTGCCCGAACGGAGAGTAGAAAATGTACACACCGCCAATTGCGGATCGCTCAGCCCCAACCGGAAGTATCCCGTTGGCCTGCTATGCCGTGGTTGCAGGTTATGCCTTTTGGGGATCGCGACCAGTCCCAGGGTGTAGCCAGTCCGCTGCTTTGATCGAGGAGGCCGGTTGTGAGTAAGAACCTTCATGCGGACAACGAAACATGGGAGGCGGTTTTGACGCGACGGCTTCCTTTACTGGGGCATCGCAACTGGATCGTTGTCGCAGACGCCGCCTATCCGGCTCAATCGAACCCCGGAATTGAAACGATCGCAACTGGAGCGGATCACTTGCAGGTTCTTGCTCGAGTTTTCAACTCGATTGCCCGGTGCAGGCACGTTCGCGCGAACGTCCTTCTGGATGCGGAACTCAGATTTGTTGCCGAGGAGGACGCGCCTGGTGTGACCGCATTCCGTCAGGACCTCCATCAACTGCTTGGTGATCGGAACGCTCGCGAGCTTGACCATGAGCGGATCATTTCAAAGCTGGATGAAAGCGGAAGGCTGTTCCGCATTCTTATCCTCAAGTCCACGCTCAGCATTCCATACAGCTCGGTCTTTTTGGAGCTGGATTGCGGCTACTGGGATTCAGCTTCTGAAACACGTTTGAGAGAATCCTTTCGATAGGCAAATGAAAATGAACTCAAACGAGCGATTCTGTGGTGTCAGTCAGCCGGCGTGACTTACTTCGATGGGTGGGTGGAACCCCACCCTATAGCGGATGAGAAAACGGCGTATCGCGACCAAGGCTTTTATGGTATTGAAAAAGCTGCCTCATGCGAAAAGGATCCTGAATGCGACTGCGTAATCGCAGGGCTTCCGATCTGGCATCTGCACTGTGAGGCCCTTGTCATCCTGCGTCCACTTCAACTTGTCGTTGTAGCCAAGCAACTCCACGTTCTTCACCTTTTGCGGCGTCAGGCTGCTGTTCGTCGCAAGCGGCTTGATGACAGCCTGTTTATCTGGCCAACCCATCACGAATGCGTAGAGGGTGTCGCCCTTGGTGGTAAAGCGCACCTCCTCCGCCGTCAAGTCGGTGCGCCCTGCTTCATTAAATCGAGTGCCGCGGCTCGATGGAGGCGCCGTGGCCACTGGGCCATCGCCAAAGATCTTCCATGGCCGCGTCGCGTGGATCCCCTCACTGTTGATGGCCATCCATTTTGTGATTTCGTCCAGGATGACCATCTCCTCATAATCGAGCTCACCGCTGTTCGGAAGCGGGAAGTTCAGCATCAGGTTTCCATTGCGGCTTACGATATCGACCAGCAGATCGACGACATATTTGGGTGATTTGTATTTTGCTTCGCGGTCGTAATGCCAATTGCCGATGCAGGTGTCGGTCTGCCATGGGTTGGCAGGGATGCCGCCGGCGACTCCACGCTCCCAGTCCAGTACGCACGTCCCAACCTCGCAATCGCTCGGCAGTTTGCTGGTGTAAACGGCTTCGCAGCGGCCGCCGTGGCGCTTGGCGTCGAGATTGTAAAGATTTGCTACCAGGGCCAGACCGTATTCTTCAAAGAAGATATCGCCGTCGGTGTAGAGCAGATCGGGCTGGTAGTTATCTACCAGGTCTTTGATGCGTTTGAAGTAATGCATCTTCCAAGGGTCCGGAGCCCGCCGGTCATTGACCTGCTGGCCAAAGGGATAATCTTTCGGCAAATCGTGGTAGAGACTGGCATATGCGGGGTCGACGCCGTCATATTGCACTCCGGCCAGCGGACCGGTCTTATCGCTCATGTGGGATGTGGAGAACCAGTGATAGCTGGGGGCGAGGTGCTCACTCACGGCAAAGCGGAGCCCATGCTTTTCGGCGGCACTCTTGAAGGCGCCCACGATGTCCCTTTTCGGTCCCATCGCAACCGCATTCCAATGCGGCTGAAATTTCGAGTTCCACAAGTCGAAGTTGTCGTGGTGCACGGCCATACTGCAGAAATACTTCGCTCCGGCCTTTTTGTAGAGCCCAAGCAGATGATCGGGATCGAATTTGGCGGCCTTCCATGTTGGAATCACGTCCTTATACCCAACCTTCGTGGGGTGGCCGTAGACCTTGACGTGGTATTCGTACTGCTTGTTGCCCTGTATGTACATGTTGCGGGCGTACCAGTCTCCATATTCGACCCCCGATTGCGGTCCCCAATGCGCCCAGATGCCAAACTTTGCGTCGCGATACCATTCGGGTACCTGCCATTCGCGTAGCGATTCGCGCGTGCCGTTGAAGGGGCCAGGAGCAATCTCAAGTTGCGCACGCGGGGTAGACCCAGTCGTAGTCACCGCCTGTCCAACTGTGGCCGCCTGCGCCGCAAGAGATTTACGGGCCAATAAGAGCGCGGGCGCCCCCGCGATGATGGAAAGTGCTCTTCGCCGGCTGATTTTCATGGTTTCGTCTCCTTGGGGTTCTTCCTGTTAACTTTCCAGTAATCGAAGTTAAAGATCCTTCCGGCGCATCGCCCTTGAACACAAAATCGATGTCATGTACTCCGGCCGCACCGGACATGGTTGTCGCTTGGGTTTGCCACTTGTACCCTTCGCCGGTATTGGAAACCGGCATGAATCGTGCGGTCCGGGCGGTATGCGAATCTCGCCACACACCCGGATTGTCGTTCGCAATGAGTGTTCGTTGAGCGCGAGATTTTGAGTGTACTTCAAGGACAATTAGCCAACTTGGGACCTCATTGTTTTGTGGGATACCGATACAGGAAACGTTAACTGATATTAGTTTAATCTGAAGCATCCCTGTCAAGTGTCTCCCTCTCAGGAGCACCGTGGAAATTTGGGTCGAGATCTCTCACGACGTGGTTGCGTACATCGATGCGCATTACCGGACGATCCCGGATCGCATGAGCCGCGGGACTGGCCGGCCATTCAATGGGCGGTTACGGCGCTTCCCGGATTGGAATGAAGCACCCTGACGTTTTCGGCAGCCTTTACATCATGAGCCCGTGCTGCATGTCGGCGCGACCGGCCGGTCCTGCGAACCCTGAACTCGAAAAGGCGGTGCCTTCGGCAAAGACTCCGGCAGATACCGCGAACCTGCCGTTCTTCGTTGGCGCTCAGCTTGGCAACGCGGCGAAGTTTGTTCAATTGAAAGTTAGGGTAACTTGCCCGCTAATGTTGCCCGGGGCGTGCCGATTGAGTGAAACTAATCATGTAATTGCCTTTGCTGCACGAGAGTGCTGGATTCAATCGCACCAGACAATTCATTGAGGGAAGTGCAATTCATGTTCAGTCCGGCTTTTCTGCGAATCTCCATCCTGGCCATTGGTCTTTCTGTGACATCGTCGCACTTTTCGCTTGCGGCTCAATTGCCGCGGACTCCTCCCCGGACGATCGTCGTAAATCTCAATAACTCGGCGGGGCCGGTGGATCGCTTCTTCGATCTGTCGGTCGGGTCGGATTATCCCGGCACGCTGATTCGCAATGATAGCCAGGCTCAGCTCAAACTGACTGTGGATGAGCTCGGCTTCCGCTATATCCGTTTTCACGCAATTTTTCACGACGTTTTGGGAACAGTGCGAATCGAGGATGGCAAGACCGTCTACAACTGGACAAAAATCGACCAGCTATATGATGACTTGCTGGCTCGGCACATCAGGCCGTTTGTCGAGCTCGGTTTCACACCGAAGGCGCTTGCCACATCGAACAACAGCATCTTCTATTGGAACGGCAACACATCGCATCCGAAACCGGAAGGCTGGCGC
>Ga0302189_10001441_pt1 | contig 20029 bp, 11 predicted proteins | sample II_Bog_E2_2_FD_194551 | JGI IMG/M metagenome (GOLD analysis project Ga0302189, IMG submission 194551) | Peat permafrost microbial communities from Stordalen Mire near Abisko, Sweden - II_Bog_E2_2 | ecosystem: Environmental > Terrestrial > Soil > Wetlands > Peat | place: Sweden: Abisko...
AAGCACCTGCACAAATGGCGTGATCCTGTCGTGCCGGAACGAGAGCCGCGGACCACCCATATAGGTGAATACCGTTCCCTTATTCACCTGGTCGTTCGCGGATAAACCCGCACCGGTCAGCAGGAGCCGCGAATCATTGAAGCCGCCAAAGTCGCCCACGATCCCAAAGTAGCGATTGAAGTTGAAAGCGAGCGACGTGCTTCCGCCATTGAGATACACCAGCCTGTTGCCTTCAGCTAACTCAGGCATGGCCCGAAGATAGGAGTATCCCATGAACCATTCAACCCTGGGGTAACTGTACGATCTCTTTGAATAAGGCATGCCTGCCTGCATCGAAGCCATTGAAAAAGGCGCCTCCGGCAATAGCAGCGAATCGGAGAGGGTAGCGGAACTTGAGTCCTCAGCAATGGGAGCGTTGGCTAACGGCTTTGCCGCTTCGCTCGCAGAGAGGCTGAACGCAGGCACCAGAAGAACAGCAATCGCCACTGTTCCAACTATCTTTACACTCAATCTCATTGTCGTCTCCTGAATTGCTCGCCGCGATTCTCTTCGCATCGCATCGCTGGGAAAAACCAAACCTGAATTGCAGTTACAAAACTTCCCATCGCGTTCAAAAAAGGCCGGGACCGGGTCGTGCGTTCGGTCCCGGCAAACCATTAGGGAGCGGGTACATTGATCACGGTATTCACAAGTGTGGTCGACGCACCCAATGCCAGCACTCTGCCGTTGATTGTCGTTATCGCGGCAACTCCGGGACTTGAAACCGTGATTCCCGGTTGAGAGATGACGGTTCCTACCATCGTCCCGCCGCCTCCGTAGTTGATGATGGCGCCAGGCAGGCCGCCGACTGCCCAGTAGACGTTCTTAGCCTGGGCGCCGCCGATCAGGATCACGCTTTCAGAGGACGTCGGCGTGCCTACTGTGAGAGACGATCCGATCTGGAAGACCCAAAACGCGTTGGGATCGCCCTTAGCGTCTAGAGTAAGGGGCCCCAGCGTCATGCCAACCGAGCTTGCATTTGTGTAAACGCCAGGGTAGATGGTTGTATTGCCGATCTCCGCGGCCAGAACGCCGTCCGAAGGAAGACCTTGGAGAGTGTTGTAAGCGGTTCGAGCTTCCAGCGCAGCCTCGGTCGCGATGGCGAATGTCTGAGCGGTTCCTTCATCGGGACAATTGATTGTCGGCGGCGGCGGAGCGGTGTCGATGACTCCATTCACCTGCCCTACGTTCAGTGGCGATTCCGAATATGTGCATGGCCACACGGCACCAACAATGGGAAGGCTGGTATCGTGGAAACCGGTCATTGTGGTAGAGGCGCCCGTAGTGCCTATATCGCCGTTGACCACTGTGTGGATTCCCTCATTTGTCATCCCGGCGCCACCGCCAAAGCCACCAAACAGGATGATGGTTGGCCCGAGCACAATGGGTGGCGGAATGATTGCCGCACCAGTCGTGAACATCCATGGATTCGGCGCCCCCGTGGTTCCCAGAGGAGTGCCTGCCAGGTTCGTGACTCCGTTGGTCACAGTTGCGGTGTATACGCTGGCTGCGGTCAGCGGCAGCGTGGGTGTGAACGTTGCGATGAAGTCGAGCGCATCATAGGAGACCGTTCCTGCTACTGCGACTCCTCCCGGCCCGCTCAGTTTGAATGTTCCCGTGGTGATGGTCAGCGGATTCATGGCTTCGCTGAAGGTCACGTCGACAGCCTGGTTTAGCGGCACATCCATGGCCAGGTTTACAGGCACCGTGGATACAATCTCCGGCGGGATCACTACGACAGCCGCACCGGTGGTGAACGTCCATACGTAGTTGGCGACAAGGCCGGTTCCCGTCAGGTCCTTCGCCCCGGTTGTGATGGTAGCGGTGAACAGCGTGCTGGCAGCAAGGTTTGCTGTCGGCGTAAAGGTCAGCGTATTTCCAACCGCCGCGTAAGCAACCAGTCCCGGAACTACCGTCGCGCCCGGTCCTGTCAGGGTAAAGGTTGTCCCATTGATCGTCGCGGCGTTCATAGCCTTGCTGAACGTTGCGCTCACAATCTGATTGAGCGGTACCCCCGTTGCCCCGTTCAGCGGGATCGTCGAGATCACCGCTGGCGGAACATCAACCACAGAAGCAGCCGTGGTGAAGGTCCACACATACTTGGCTGCCAACCCCACATTCGCAAGATCCTGGGCTCCGGTGGTGATGGTGGCCGTATAGAGCGTGCTGGGCGCCAGGTTGGCAGTTGGTGTGAATGTTGCCACCGATCCGGCCGGCACATAGGTCACGACGCCGGTCACAGCAGTCGCGCCCGGTCCTGTCAAAGTGAAGGTTGCTGCGTCAATAGTCGCCGGATCCATGGCCACGCTGAAGGCAGCGCTAAGAGCCTGATTGATAGGCACTCCCGTGGCCCCATTCACCGGCACGGTTGAAATGACTGTTGGCGGCGTAGGAGCAGGGATCGTGCGGAAGAGCCAGACGTAGTTGGCGCCCAACGAAGTACCAGCCAGATCCTGCGCCCCTGTAGTGACGGTGGCCGTGTACAGCGTATTGAATGCCAGATCGGTCGCCGGGGTGAATGTTGCCACCGCGCCTGCGCAAGCAACCGTGCCTGCCACCACTGCTGTGCCAGGGCCGGTGAGCGTAAAGCTTGTCGCCGGAGATGCCAGCGTCGCGCAGCTCATCGCCTCGCTGAATGTCGCACTGAGCACCTGGCCGATGGGCACGTTCGTAGCCGCGTTCGCGGGTACCGTGGATACGACTACAGGGGCGGGCGTAATGGTTGTGAATGTCCAAACATAATTGCCAAGTATCGGAGTACCACCCGGGTCGGTAGCACCGGTTGTGATTGTCCCCGTATAAATGGTCGCAAAGGCCAGCGCCGCGGCTGGAACAAAGGTTGCGGTCATGCCGCTGTAACTCACCGCTCCCGCAACCGCTCCACCAGGGCCCGTCACCGTGAAGGTTGATGCGGTGATGGAGGCAGAGTTCATGGCCATGCTGAACGTCGCGCTAATAGGCGTGTCGATTGCCACATTCATAGCGCCATTGGCGGGGATGGTGGAAACAACAGAGGGAACTGTGACCGTTTCCTGGCCGCATCCGGCAATTAGTACCGCAAGTAAAACCGCCAGCGAATATGTCAATCCAAATCTGATTTTGCGCATTTGTCCCTCTCGCCCAACTGTGGGGTCACAGTATCCGTAACGTATCTATGCATCAGCCTGGCGCGGAGCGCCGACGAGGCGTGACTTGCCGAAAGTAACAAGCGAGAAGTTACCTGGTCTGAGCTAAACCGCTCACATTGGAATTAGATTTTTTAGTATGCGGACTAAGTGAACTGCTGACGAATTATGAGCAAAATTGCACACTTGTCCCATGTGTACAAACATGTTATCCGCGCGGCGATAAGTGCCGGGAGCGCACGCCGAGTGCGACGCGACTCCGCCGTCAAACTAACAGGATTCTGAATGTGTAATTTTCCAAAACAGGGTATCTGACCCCGAGGCAGGCGCTCAATCTTTCAGCGTCACCGTGATCTTGCGCGCGTCGCCGCCTTCGGAGCTAATGGCGATTTCCCCCGTCGCCATCTTGCGGATGCTTTTGAATTTTTCGCCCCACTCCACCAGCACCAGGGCGTCCTCTGTCAGCAACTCCTCGATACCCAGCGTCTCCAACTGGCGTTCGCCTTCAAGGCGATACACATCCAGATGAAACAGCTTTATGGCTTTGCCGCCGCGCGTTCCGTCGTACTCGTGGATCAGCGTGAAGGTGGGACTCGTGACCTCGTCGGCTTCGGCGGCATCGAGAGCCTGCGCAATGCCCTTCACCAAGGTAGTCTTGCCGGTACCCAGGTCGCCGCGAAGAATAAGCAATTGCGGCGGTTTCAGCAGCTTCGCCAGCTTGCGGCCCACTTCAATGGTGTCCGCGCCGCTTTGGGTGGTGAACTCGTGCGTCTTGCCTTCGGCGGTGGAAGCGGCCTTTGTCATTACTGAGCCTCATGAGTGGCCGCTGCCTGCATTGCCGGCGGCAGCCCCTGCAACCAAACATACCCGTTCGGACCGCGTGATTGAAAGCGAAAAGCCCGTGAAAGCTGTTGAAGACTATCCGTGGCCAGCAAAGTGTGCTCGTCGTGCTCATTCACGGCAAGGTCCGCGGCCAGCCCGTGCAAGTATACGGCGGCTTCGACGGCCCGGCCGGGGTCAGATGGGTACTGCGCGAGCAGCCCGGCTACCAACCCGGTAAGCAAGTCGCCGCTGCCGCCCTTGGCCATTCCCGGGTTGCCGGTAGTGTTCACCGCCACGCGCCCATCGGGATGCGCAATCAGCGTGCGAGCCCCCTTGAGCACAAGGATCACGGAGAAACGCTGGGCAAACCAGCGCGCGACACCCAGCCGGTTGGCCTGCACATCGCGCACAGAGATTCCAGCAAGCCTCGCCATCTCGCCCGGATGCGGCGTAAGCACCAGCGTCCGGCCGGCCTGGGCCTTGGCTGCCAGCCGCGCCAGCAACTGCGGCTGCGCAGCCAGAATATTCAGGGCATCCGCGTCAATGACCGCCGGAATGGTGCTCACAGTCAGCAGGGCGGACACAAACTCCGCCGTCCCGGGCTCCTGTCCCATGCCAGGTCCAATCGCCAGAACGCTCTTGCCCGCCATCAACGCCGTAAAAATTTCGGGCGCAAGATTCTCCTGGGCAATCCCGCCCGTCGCGCTTGCTGCCAGCGGCCACGTCATCAGCTCCGGTGCAATTGCCGCCACAAGGGGTGCAGCTGTTGCCGGAACCGCTGCCGTAACCAGTCCCGCACCGGAGCGCAGCGCGGCCAGCGCCGTCATGGAGGGCGCGCCGGCCCTGCCGCCCCCCGAGCCAAACATGCCGCCAATCACCAGCACGTGCCCAAATTCGCCCTTATTGGCCTGTGCGGATCGTGGCGCCTGTACCAACTCCATCGCTGATCCCGACCAGTGCACGCCCGGCGAACTGGGACTCAACACGCCAGTCACGGCTTCTTCCGGCGACCCAATCTGCGCCACGACAACCGGCTGGTTCCATCGCCGGGTCAGCTGCCCAAAGACATGCGCCGGTTTTGGCGCTGTAAACGTAATCACTGCATCCACAGGAAATACCGCTCCGGCCGGCGTCACCTCAGTTAAATCCGCAGGCCATCCTGTGGGCAGATCCACCGCAAGAATGGGCGCTTTACTCCCTTTCAGCCATTCCTGAGTCGCCAGGATGAGCGGCTTCATAGGCGGCTTAAATCCGGTTCCCAAAACTGCATCGATGATCAGGTCAGCTTCCAGCGCCTTCCTATGTTCCTCCAGATCCTCTTTACCCTCAATGGCGAAATAGGTTCCACCGCCGCCGTTAACCAACTCGTTCCACGCGCCGGCAGCGTTCCCGGTGAGCCCAAGGGGAGAACCCAGCAGCAGCGTGGTCACGTTCAGTCCCGCATTGACCAGCAGGCGCGCCGTCAGCAGCCCGTCGCCGCCATTGTTGCCTCGTCCGCAGAGGACGGCGACCCGCCACGCGCGCGGATACTGCAAGCGAACGAATGCCGCCACGGCTGCCGCCGCCGAGCGCATCAACTCAGCAGGCGCTACACCATAGCGTTCGCTGGTGACATGGTCGCAAGCTTGCATCTCGACGGCCGAGAGAACGTTCATGATGGTGATGGTAGTGTATAGTTTGCAAATTGTCAGTGCCGGACTTTTTCCGGCCGCCAGCCAAGTAGCTCCAATGACAACCGCTTTAAAAAATATACCTGCAAGTAATTCCTGAGTGAAAATTTACTGTTTCCCGGTTTCTGTGAGCGAATAACATAGCGGAAAACTGCGACCTCATCCAGTTGCGGAACAGGGAGCAGGCTTGGGTTTCGGCGCAACTCAAAACTCGATCCTCGCCTGAAAGGCAATCATCCTCGGCGAACTGTCTCCGCCGAGGCCGACACCCAACAGCCCCGTCGGCGGCGAAATCGTGCTTTCCAGCGTACCGAATTTGGCCGGGACATAAACTCCGGGCACTCCCGCCTCAACGTTGCCGGGCAGTGCAAAATTGGGATGATTGAATGCGTTGAAAAACTGCGTGTCGAAACGTAAGCCAATCCCTTCCTTAATATGTAACCTCTTGGTCAGGTAGATATCGGAGTAAGTGAAATGCGGTCCGCGCACAGTATTGCGCCCTGAGTCTCCAAACTGGCAATTGGCCGCCGAGTCGCCGCCCACGCAGGCGCCCGTCGCCGGGTCCACCGCCGAAGCAAACGCTTCCGGGTTCAGCCATTGTTTCGTCCCCGGCACCGTTACGCCGGGGTAGGACGTCTTCAGGTAAACGGGCACACCAGCAATCCGTCGCGCAAACTGCGCCCCACTGTTTTGAAAGATTCCATTGCCGTTTGCCGTGTAGGGCTGGCTCAGTACCGTGAACGGAAGCCCCGAGTGAAGAAACGCCGTCTCAGAGAATGACCATCCACCCAGCAATGTCCGCAAAAATGCATGAGAAGACCGGAACGGTATCTGGTATATCCCGAAGGCCGAGATGTTATGCCGCACATCATAGTCGCAATCTCCACGATCGCGGCTCAATTCCCCCGGCAGCGGCGACAGGATTCCCTGCGTGGAGAACGGAAGCAAGCCACCATTCGACACCTCATCCAGGCAATGACTCAGCGTGTAATTGCCTCGCAGCGTGAGCCCGCCGAACTGTTCGGTAATCCCCGTCTGCAATCCTGAATAACTGCTGGTGGCATTGGTTTCGAACTCGTTGACGCTGCCGAATCTCTGATCGAGTGGCTTCTGGTAGGGATAGGGCGCGAAACACCCGTAGCAGACAGTCTGGTAGCCGTTCAACTCCACCTGGTAGGGTTCATGCGCCCCGCGTGTCCCCACATAGTCCACTCGCACCGCGCCGTGCGCTCCTGCCTGGCGTTCAACCCCGGCACTGTATTGGTAGTAGTAAGGCGTCTTCAGCGTTCCGCTCTCAAACGTGTTCATGCCCACCGCCAGCGGACAGGTTGGCGCTCCCGCAGCGATACCCGGGCATGGTGCCGCGCCCTCGTTGAAAACAGATTGAAAGCTCTGGTCAGCGTTGCTTGTCGCATCCACCGCGCTGCCAGGCACGTTGGGCGCAATCCCAACGCCGCCCACCTGTCCCCCAATTCCTCCCACAAATGTTGGCGCATACGGAGGATTCGTCGCCGCAAGGTCCGCAATCTGCGCCGGAATAATGTCGTTGAAAACGCCGAACCCTGCATGCAACACAGTCTTACTTGTAATGGCGAATGCTACCGAGACACGTGGCTGCCAGATCATCAGCGGCGTTGCTGGGAACAACCCACGGACCTTGGTCTGGATCACCTGATTCAGAGGCTCTCCTGAATCGTGCGAAATGTCCAGAAACGATCCCGCCGGACGCGCAAACAGGCGCTGCGGATTCGCGGGATTCGTATCCCACGTCGCCCGAACACCCGCTGTCAGTGTCATGCGCACGTTGGGCTTCCACATGTCCATCGCATACATATCCAGATTGCCCGCCGCCACGCGCTCCTTCAGCGAAACAGGAAAGGTCTGGCTTGCGGTAAATGCCGCTCCATAAGTGAACTGTGCCAGATCGTTATATACAACCGTGGGCACAATCCCCTCGCCCAGATCGTAGTCGCTCACATTGATGCGCCGCGTGTTCACACCGAGTTTCCAGGTGTTTTTTCCCCGCGTCCAGATCAGATTGTCGTTGAGTTGCCACTGCGTCACATTGCGTCCTTGCGGATAGGTATTGTCGTTCCCTCCAATCGTTGTAAACGGTGCGTTGTTCGTTCCCGCCTCCAGCACTATCGGAAACGTCTGTCGCACCTGGGCAAAGTTACGCGGTTCAAAGATACTCGAATACCAGCTCGCACCAGGATTGAACTGATTCACCAAATTCGGATTGAAGATGTGCGTGTACCCGGCAACCAGAGTGCGTTGCGGCTGTGGTGAATACGAATTGAACATCGAATTGATCGGATCGGTATAAGCAGCCTGCAAGCCCGTGTCCTGCTGGAACCGATACCAGACACTGTTATTGTGATCGATCGTGTGATCGATCTTGACCACCAGCAGATTCTCACTGTCGCTGTTGGTCAGCGATACCTGCCTCTGGTTCGCGCAACCGCTCCCCTCCATAACATTGCCGCTCGTCTGCATGCCGGGAAGCAGATTCCCGCTCGCATCCAGGGGACAGGAATTCACCGCGATCGGCGTCCCACCCGTATTGCTGTAAAGCTTGAGCATCGATCGGTAGAACCCAATCTCCTGCGGCTCCGCCGGCAGCGCGGTTCCTGTAATTGGGTCAATCCCTCCCTGCGCCAGTTGGCCCAGCACATACTGCTGATAAGCAGGCGTTGGCGCAACCGCTTGCGAAACCAAAGGCAGAGCAATTCGAATTCCTTCATAATGTGCAAAGAAGAACAGCTTGTCGGGTAGCACAGGCCCACCGACGCTCACCCCGAACTCATTCACCGTCGAGCGTGGCTTTTTAGCCATGTTGTCCGCCGTATCGTTCGCGTGCAGAAAGTAGTCTTCCGCATTCAGCAGCGACCCATTCCAAAGCTCGTATAAGTCGCCGTGAAACTTGTTCGTCCCGGATTTCGTGAAGTAATTCACCTGCGAAGCGCCGTATCTGCCCTGATCAACGGAATAGGAATTCGTATTCACCGTCGCTTCCTGCAGCGCGTCCAGCCCGATCACGAGGTTTGTCGACAATCCGATATTCAATCCAAGCCACGGATCGTTCGTGTCGTATCCATCCAATATGTAGCCATTCGAAGTTGCGGGCAGTCCGTTGAATTCCACGTTTCCATATCCGCCCGCCGCCTTGGCATCGTTCGAAGAACCAGCCGTATTCATCAGCGCACCGGGAGCAAATTGCGCCACGAAGGTCATATCCTGTCCTGGGTTGGGAAGACTCGCAATCGTCTTGCTGTTCAGCGTTGTCGTGGTATTCGGATTCTCCAGGCTGAGCATTGCCTGCTGCTCGGTTACCTCAACACTCTGCGTCGTCGAAGAGATTGAGAGACGCAAGTTCAAGGTCACCGTCCGCCCCACCCCAACCTCAACCGGCTTCGATGTCTCCTCTCGAAATCCGCTTGCCTTGACTGTCACCGTGTAAGTCCCAGGATTCACCTGCGAGAAAAGGAACCGCCCGTCGGCGCTGGTAACGCCCTCCCTGCTCGCCTTCGTGTTCACATTCGTCGCAGTAACTGCAACATCCGGAAGCGCCGCCCCACTCGAGTCCTCCACCATGCCAGAAATCGCGCTCGAAATTCCGCTCTGCGCCTCTAAGAACACCGCATTAACTATGGTTAACATCCATAAATAGAGAAAAAAATAGCAGGCGCCGCGGACCGAAATCATGACGAACCTCCGAGGGAAGAAGGGATTCAGTTACCCTTGAGCATCAGCACCAGGAACCATGCGTTCAGCCCCGCAATCAGCACGGCCACAAACCACGAAAGTCCCTGCAGCCAGCGGCCGTTCACAAACTCACCCATCGTCTTGCGGCTACCGGTGAATATCACCAGCGGTACCACCGCGAAACTGAGTTGCAGGCTCAGAATCACCTGGCTCAGCAGCAGCAGTTTCTCTGTGCCCCGCTCGCCGGTGATGGCAACCACGATGATGGTTGGAATGATGGCCAGCGAGCGCGTGATGAGCCGCCGCAGCCAAGGCGCAACCTTGATGTGGACGAAACCTTCCATCACTATTTGGCCAGCCAGCGTCCCGGTGATGGACGAGTTTTGCCCGCTCGCCAGAAGAGCGATGGCGAACAGCGTACTCGCCCCCGCCGCGCCCACCAGCGGGCTCAGCAGCTTGTAGGCGTCCTCAATCGCTGCGACCTCGTAGTGTCCGCTGCGGTAGAACACCGCCGCCGCAACAACCACAATGGCGGCATTCACAAACAGCGCCACGGTCAACGCCAGGGCCGAGTCAATGTTGGCCATCACGATGGCTTCCCGTTTCCCCTCCGGCGTCCGCTTATAGCTTCGGCTCTGCACGATGGAGGAGTGCAGGTAAAGGTTGTGCGGCATCACCGTCGCCCCCAGCATGCCAATAGCAATGTACAGCATGGTGGGGTTGGTGATGATGGCCGTGGAAGGAATGAAGAGATTGCGCAATGCCGGACCATATTCCGGCCTTGAAAGAAAAAGCTGCACGGCAAACATGGCAATGATGGTGCCAATGAGCGCGATAACCAGCGCCTCGACCCATCGGAAACCAAATCGCTGCAGCAGCAGGATCAGTAGCACGTCAAGGCCGGTGATGAGCACCCCGTAGAAAAGCGGGATGTGAAACAGCAGGTTCAGCGCAATCGCCGACCCAATCACCTCCGCCAGGTCGCATGCCGCGATGGCAATCTCCGCGCCAATCCACAACCCGAAACTCACCCCGCGGCCATAGCGCTCGCGGCAGAGCTGCGCCAGGTCGCGCTCCGTGGCCACGCCTAACTTCAGGCTCAGGCTCTGCAGCAAAATCGCCATCAGGTTCGAAATCATGATGACCGAAAGCAGCGTGTACCCAAACTGCGATCCGCCGGCAATGTCCGTCGCCCAGTTTCCCGGATCCATGTAGCCGACTGAGATGAGGAAGCCCGGGCCCAGGAACCCCAGCAGCCGCCGCCAGTAAATGGGCGACCGCGACACGCCTACACTGGAGTGCACCTCCGGCAGGGAGGGCTCAGTGAGCGGCTTGATCATGGGTTGAGTCGACATATTTTCCTGGAAGGAAGGAACCGGAAGAGTTCCTCAACCTAAGTATGCCACAGAAAGTTAATTATGGTTAATGAATTTCATTATATGAAATTACGATGAAAACCTGGCTGTCCCTGACGCCCTTCTCAGACGAGCCAACTCTTGGCCCTTTACTTTTGGTAGAATGTAAAGCAAGGTGAATCTAGTCTCATGGAAGCTACGCTCAGCAGTAAAGGACAGGTAACGATCCCCAAAGCGGTTCGTGATCGCCTGCAAATAAAACCGGGGGACCGGTTCAAGTTCTTCTTCCACCCTGACGGTGTGATCATTCTCCCCAAAATTTCAACTGTTCGACTCAAAGGCATGATTCCAAAACCGGCCGAATCGGTATCTCTTGAAGAGATGGATCGCGCGATTGAAGAGGGTGCCACGCAAAGATTTCGGCCAAGGTCGTGATAGGTCTCGATACAAACATCCTTCTGCGCTACCTGACGCAAGACGATCCAAAGCAGTCCCCTCGTGCCACGGAAATCATCGAAGGGCGCTTGACCGATCAGGAACAGGGTTTCGTCAGCATCGCGAGCATCCTTGAGATTGTCTGGGTTCTCAAGAGCCTTTTCAAGCGTTCGCGGCAGGAAATTGCAAACGACATCGAAATGCTCTTAGCCGCCGATACGCTTGAGGTCCAGAACGAGCAAGAGGTCTATTACGCCGTCGTTTCGCTCCGAAATGGGATCGGAACATTCGAAGACGCTTTGATCGGCGCGCTGGGCGCCTGGCGGGGTTGTTCGGCAACCTTGACGTTTGATGAGGCTGCCGCAAAACGCTTACACGGGTTTCAACTGGTATGAATACTTAGATCCCCGCCGGCTTCAGCCAGACCGCCTCCGCCGCAGGCCGTCCCAAAATCGAGCTGTGCACAGCATCCCCTTCGGGCAGTTCGATCGAAACCGTCTGATCGTAATTCTGGCTGATAACTTTCACTCGCTGGCTCGGCCCAATCCCGGTGCGATGCAGAAAAAGCAGCAGCTTGTGGTCGCGTTCATGCAGGCTGGTGACCATGTAGCTTTGCCCCTCTTCCGCTTCGGATAAGGGCACCTCGCCCCGGCGTTTGCGTTCCGCCGGGCTCTCCGGAAGCACCGCATTGCCGTGCGGACACGCGCCGCCTTCGCCGAGCTTTTCCCGCAACTTGGCCTCGAATTCCGGAGAAACAGCGTGTTCCAGCCTCTCCGCCTCCTCGTGAATCTCGTACCACTCCATGCCGAAGATCTCGCTCAGCATACGTTCGATCAGGTGGTGGCGCAGGGCGGTATGGTAGGCCGTTTCGCGCCCTGCAGCGGTCAGGCGCACAATTCCGTCGGCACCCACCTCTACAAAGCCATCGCGTTTCAATCGTTTAAGCGCCATGGTCACGGCGGGAGCGGATACCTCAAGCCAGTGCGCCAGCAGCGCCGGAATTACCTCGCGCCCTTCGGCCTCAGCCTCCAGAACCGCCTTCAGGTAATTCTCTTTCGATACATGAATCGAATCTTTCATGGTGACGTTCAAACCAGTCTAATACGGTGAACACGGTTCAATCCGCATGCGACAATACGCATTTTGTTGGATGCCAGACACAGGTATGATTCATTTCAAGCATTTACCATTGCGCTAGAACGGGATGACTGACACAATGCAAGATACCGCTGAATACAATTGGTACTAAGGCCACGCTAACAATGAAACTTTGTCCCCAATGCGAGAGCGGCTATTCCGACAGGAAATCGACCTGCCCCATCCACGGCGGGCTTTTGACTGAAACTGGCGAATTGCCCCGCGGTTTGCTTATCTGCGGCACCTACCGCATCCTGCGCAAACTCGGCCAGGGAAGCATGGGCACGGTTTACCTGGTTGAACATGAGTCTGCCGGCGAACTCATCACACTCAAGTTTCTCAACGCTGAACTGAGTGGGGATGAATCGTTCACCAGCCGCTTTGAGCGCGCCGCAAAGCGCCTTTCTGGCTTGCACCACACGAATGTGCTGGCCACGGGAGCCCTGGAGCGCGCCGAAGACGGCTCGCTGTTTTTTGCCATGGAATATGTTGACGGTCCCAGCCTCAGGGAGCTGCTCAACTTTGCGCCGGCCGCATTCGAACCGGGCCTGGCTCTCGCCATCGCACGCTGCGTGGCCGAAGGTCTGGGTGCCGCGCACGCCACCGGAATGGTCCATCTGGATCTGAAACCGGAAAACATTCTTATTGCCGGCGACGCAACGCTGGTTCCCAAAATTGCAAACTTCGGCATTGGAGCGACCCGTGAGAATGGCAGCACGTTTCTCGCCGTCGGGCGAATCCTGTTAACGCCCACCTATGCCGCCCCCGAGCAATGGCGCGACACGCGATCGGAGCAGCTCGATGGGCGCACCGACCTCTACGCCCTGGGTGGGATCCTGTTCGAAATGCTCACCGGCCAAACTGTCTTTGACGCGTTTGGCTATCATGTCTGGGCTCGGCAGCACCTGACTGTCCCTCCGCGGAAGCCGAGCAGACTGCGCCCGGAGCTGGCCGCATGGCGTGGGCTCGATGACCTGGTTCGCACTTTGCTTGCAAAAAGCCCCGACAACCGTCCCAAAGACGCAGCAGCGGCGCTCGCACTCTTCGATAAGGTGCAATTCGGTGCGGAAACTATCGAGATTCCGAAGGTCCGCATTGTTGAACCGCGCAAACCCATTGAGTTCCTTCGCGTGCAGGAAGCTCTGCCAGAAACCAAACCCACAACCGGATCTGAAGCCACCGTCAAAACCAAATCTGCCTTCACCGCCAGCCTTATAGAGCCTGTGGCAGGACATGAGCCCGTCAGCACGGAGGAAATTCCGGTTTCCTTCAGCCCCGCTTTCGCCGACGAGCACGGAGCTGCGGATTCTCAAGACGAGCCCATTGCGCCCGAACCACAGTCTTCCGATCCTGCCCATTTCGCGACTAATAATCCGGAAATCGAACCAGCCGCAGCTCCCGAAACGGCGTCCGAAGTCTTTCCACCGGAGTTCCCGGTCGAGTTGACGGCGCCGGTGACAGAGGACGTTGTTACTCCTTCCGAGTTCGAGGTGGGCTTCTCCGCGCCAGAGGTGGTCGAGCCTGAGCTCCCGACGACCGTACCAGACACGGAGTTTGTCGAAACGGCTGCTGCGCCGGAGTCAGCGGAAAAGCCTCTCGCCGATCAGGAGCCGCCGCATCTCTCTGATTTCGAGTTTCCCCCTCCAGCGCCAGAGTTCGTCCCGGCCGCCGAGGCCGAGCCGGTCCAGGTCGCTGAGCCTGTGCTCCCGGCGACCGTACCAGAGCCGGAGTCTGTCGAAGCGGCTGCTGCGCCGGAACCAGTGGATGAACCTGTTGTCGTCGAAGAAGAGCCCTTCCGCCTTTCTGATTTCGAAATCCAGCCTCCACAGCCAGAGGCCATTTCTCCCGCTGAAACCGAGCCGACACCGAGCACTGAAGCTGAGCTTCCGACGACGGTACCAGAGCCGGAGTTTGTCGATGCGGCCGCCGCGCCGGAACAGGTGGATGAACCTGTTGTCGCCGCAGATGAGCCCTTCCACCTTTCTGATTTCGAAATCCAGCCTCCACAACCAGAGGCCATTTCTCCCGCTGAAACCGAGCAAACTCTGAGCGCTGAACCTGAACTCCCGACGACCGTCCCGGGGCCGGAGTTTGCCGAAGCGGCTGCTGCGCTCGAGCCAGCGGATGAAACTGTCCTCACCGCTGAAGAGCCCCCCCATCTTTCTGATTTCGAATTCCGCCCTCCACCGCCAGAGGCCATTTCTCCCGCTGAAACTGAGCCGACTCCGAGCACCGAGGCTGAACCCCCAACGACCTTCCCAGAGCCGGAGTTTGTCGAAGCGGTTGTTGCGCAGGAACCAGCGGATGAACCTGTTGTCGCCGCAGAAGAGCCCTTCCACCTTTCTGATTTCGCATTCCAGCCTCCACAGCCGGAGGCCATTTCTCCCGCGGAAACCGAGCCGACTCCGAGCACCGAGGCTGAACGCCCGACGACCTTCCCAGGACCGGAGTTTGTCGAAGCGGCTGTTGCGCCGGAACCGGTGGATGAACCTGTTGTCGCCGCGGAAGAGCCCCCCCATCTTTCTGATTTCGAATTCCGCCCTCCACCGCCGGAGTTCATTGCGCCCGCCAAAGCCGAGCCAGTCCAGGCTGTCGAACCTGAACTCCCGATCGTCTTCCCAGAGCCGGAGTTTATCGAAACGGCTGCCGCGCCGGAACCATTGGATGGACCTGTCGTCGCCGCAGAAGAGCCCCCCCATCTTTCTGATTTCGGATTCCAGCATCCACAGCCGGAATCCATTTCCCTCGCTGAGGTACAGCCAGTCCAGTTCGACAAAGCTGAACCTGCTCCAGTCTTCACAGAGCCGGAGCGGGTGGTAGAGCCTGTCGTAGCTCAGGGACCGCCGCACCTGTCTGAACCCGAATTCCCACCCTCAAGGCCGGAGTTCATTCCGCCGCCCAAGACTAAGCGAATCCCGCTTTCCCCTGAAGTTCTGGCTGCCCTCAACGCGCCGGAACCCGTGGACGAGCCTATCTTCGTACCGGAACCGAAGTATTTCTCTGACCCCAAATTCCCGCCTTTCGAGCCAGAGTTCATTTCGCCTCCCCAGCCTGCGCGGTCCCCCCTCCCCCACCATGAACCTCCGCCGTCTTTCACCGCCTCCGATCCGCTCAAAGAGCCGGTGATCACATCGGCGCGAACGCGTTTCTTCGATCGCCAGTTCAGCACTCCTGCCCCGGAGTTCCTTCCGCCCTCCACTCCGGAACCAGAGCCGTTCGTAACCCCGAATTTCTCGACTTTTACTGCACCGAAGCACGTAGAACCTGTGATTGCTCCGCCGCGCCGATCTTTTGCTTCCGACTTCACTTCCGACCTGCCAGAGCCTCGCAGCACCAACACCTCGCCCACCCGGGAAGATCGGGATTCGGAAGAATCCGTCATGGATGTTGAGGAGTTGAAGCGGCTCTTCGGGCGCGTCGAAAACGGCGTCAAGCCTGACGATGGTCCAAGACGAACAACAAACACCACCAGCATGTTCGGCCCGAATTCCACCGGCCTGGGGCGTGAAGAGTGGCCCGCCACCGCCGCACCCACCAATTTCTTTGGCAAGCCCTACAAGCCGGCAGGCCCTGAAGCGCCGCCCACGCAGGTCCCCGAATTTCCCGCAGCCTTCAGCCGCACCACCAAGTCGGATTGGATCGATACCGGCAAGACCGCCGCACCATCGATACCCGAAGAGGAGGAAGAGGAGGTCGAGGAGATCGAGGAGATCGAGGAGATCGAGACGGTGCAGAGAGTCTCCCATTTTCCCGGCACCACATTCCTTCAGGAGATCGACTACCAGGAAGAGATTGAAGAGGAGCCTGAAGAGGAACGCCATCTCGTCCGCACCATCCTGATCGTGGTTGCGGCTGTCTTGCTGCTGGCCGCGGTGGGTTTTGCCATCTGGAAACTTGTGATAAATGACGCCAACGAGCCAGTGACAAAAATGAACGCGGCATGTGCCCAGGGCGACGGCAAAGCCTGTTATGACCTGGGCGCGTTCTACGAGCAGACCAACACGGTTTCCAATGGCGATGAGCGGGCCACAGTCCTCTACTCGCAGGCCTGCGAACTGAATTTCCCTCTGGCCTGCCGCAAGCTCGGCCTCAAATATTACCTTGGCACTGGGATTGCGCGTGACATCCCGAAGGCAATTGAGCTTTATACGAAAGGCTGCGATAAGGCCGACGCGGAAAGCTGCGACAACCTGGCGAACATCTACCACGAGGGTAAGGACGTGCCCCTGGACGACGCGAAGGCCGCTGTCTTTTATCAAAAGGCATGCGCGACAGGGGACGACTTTGGCTGCAAGTGGGCCAATCAACTGGCCGCGCCCCCGCCGCCAACGAGGCTCTTGCCAAAGCGCGTGACGCCAGCCGCGGCGCCACACAAAGCAAAATAGAAAGTCACTTGGCGCTGAAAGCTATCGCAGCCCGCAAAATCTTGGCGGAGTCCTGCGACTTCGAAAGCGATGGCGCTCCGAAACAACACTCATGAAGGTCGATAGCCCCACAAGTCCAAGCCCCCGGCCGCAATCGCGGAAACCGGGGGCTCTCGCTATCCACTAATCGCTATCCACTAACCACTAACCACTGCCCTACTGCTTCACCCTAACCGTAGGTTCTACTGACAATCCCGGCCGCAGCAGGTGGTTCGGATCCTCATCCTTCAGATCGGTAAAGTCGATGCGCACCGGAACCCGCTGCACCACCTTCACATAGTTCCCCGTCGCATTCTCCGGCGGAAACAAGCTCAGCACCGAACCGGTAGCTCCGCCAATCTGCGTCACCTTGCCGTTGTACTTCTTCCCCGTCGCGTCCACGGCAATCTCAACCGGCTGGTCCTTGGCCATGTGCCGCAACTGCGTCTCCTTGAAGTTCGCCGTCACCCACAAATCTTCAAGCGAAACCAGCGTAAGCAGGTTCTGCCCGACACCCACGTTCTGGTTCACTTCCACGCTTTTACGCGTGATGATGCCTGCCACAGGCGCGACAATCTTTGTGTAGCTGAGATTCAATTTCACCTGGTCCAGTTGCGCCTGCGCCTGCTGCACCTGCGCTTCCGCGGCCTTCGCGCGCGCATTCTGCACAGCCACCTGCTGCGGACCGGTCTCAGCTGCATTGTGTTGCGCATGCGCCTGGGCCTCGCGATCACGCGCCGCGCGTACGCCATCGTTTGCGGCAGCTTCGGAAGCCTGCGCATTGGCCAGCGCAGCTTTGGCGCCGTCCGCAGCCGCTACGGCAGCATCGAACTGCTGCTTGCTGATCACATCTTTTTCCACCAGCGGCTTGTAGCGCTCCAGATCAGCATTGGCCTTGGTCAAATTAGCCTGCGCCTGGGCCACCAATGCCTGCGCCCCCAGCAACTGCTGCTGAGCCTGCTGGACGCCGGAGTGCGCCACGCTGACGTCAGCATCCGACGAACGCAGAGTGCTGCCGGTGTTGATCGTTGTAAGCGGCACACTCACATTGGCCGCGGCCGCGTTAGCTTGCGCGTCAGCCAGCGCAGCCTGAGCATTTTCAACGGCAACGTTGTAGTCCGCCGGATCGAGCTCGGCAATTGTGTCGCCCGCCTTCACCACCTGGTTCTCTTCCACGTCGACTTTCAGCACCTGTCCGTTGATGCGCGAGCTCACCTGGATGAGGTGACCGTTGATCTGCGCGTCGTCGGTATCTTCCGTGAAAGTCGAGCGCCACCACAGTGCGACCGCAACCACCACAAGCACCGCAACCACTACAAGAATGATGCCCGCGCGGCTCTTCTTCGGCTGCTCGATTTCTGTCTCAGCCGCCGCCGGCTGGCTCGGTGTCGATGTTTGATCCGCCACGGTTACTTTCCTCCCAGATAGTTCTTGTAACTTTGCCCCGCGCCCAGAGCCCTTGCAAGGCTCAGCTTGGCCACATTATGCCTGTATAGGCTGGTTACGTATTGATCGTTAGCCTGCGCTACGCTCTGCTCCGCCTGGCTCACTGCCAGGTTGTCGCTCACGCCGTTAGCATACCGCTGCTGCGCCTCGCTCAGCGCCTCGCTCGCCAGGTCCACGCTGGACTTCGCCACCTGTACCTGCTGGGCGGTCGAGGCAATGTCGAGCAGCGCGTCCCGCACATCCGCATTTACCTGGGCGGTTTTATCACTCAATTGCGCCCGCTGCGTGTCCAGTTGCGATTGCGCCGCCTCCGCTTCTCCGCGTAATTCAAATTCTTTGAAAACAGGCACACTCAGCGTCCCGCTAATATCTTCGGTTCCGTGTGAATGCGCCAGCGTAGTACCGATATCACCGTAGTCGGCGTCAAACTTGAGCGTCGGCAGCCTGTCTGCCGTGGCCGCCTTGCGCTGCTCAACGGCCGCCTTGGTCTGCTCCGCCATCGCAGCCAGGTCCTTGCGGCTGGTCAGCGCCTGCTGAATGGCCGCACTCACTTCCGGCTGGTCGTACGCCGCATACGGCACCTTGTCAGACAGCGTGAACTTCTGCGCCAGCGGCAGCCCGATGGTTCGAGCCAGCGCCAGCTTGTCCTTTTCCAGCGCATTCTGGGCCACAATCAACTGCTGATCCAATGTCTGATAATCCACCCGCGAACGCAGCTCATCCAGCAGCGGCGCCGTGCCCGCCTGGTGGTTGGCAACCGCCTGGTCGAGCGAAACTTTAGCGGTTTTCACCTGCGCCTGCACACTGCTTACCTGGCTTTCATCCGCCAGCGCCAGCAGGTACGCATTGCCCACGGTCAGCACCACCATGTCCTGCGCGTCCTCCGCCGAGAGCGTTGCCGCCGCAAAATTGTGCCTCGCAGCCAGGTAGGTGCGCAGTGATTTCAGGTCCACCAGAGACCAGCTCAGCGAGGCCCGAATATCCGTATAGCCAAACGGTCCCAGAATCGTGGGGAAGCCGGGAATGCGCAACCCCTGCGCCGCCAAATCCGACTGCATCACCGTCTCTTTGGCTGAGGCGTCCACCGCCGGCAGTAGTTCCTGCAGATCGCTGAGCTTTTGCCCCCGAGCGGATTGCGTCTCGGTGCCGCTCAGAATGACGCCCAGATTGCTCTTCAGCCCGCGCTGGATCGCGTCGTCAAGCGACAGCTCCAGCACCTGGCCCGTCGCTTCACCCGTGGCGATACTGCCCTGAAAGCTCTGAGCACTCGGGCCCACAGCCTGCGGACTCGACAGCCCGATCGACTGCTGCGCCGCCAGCCCGTGGCCGGCCAGAACAGCAACACCCAGCAATGCCCCAGGAACGCAGAAGCGGTGTGTGCTCTTTTTCGTGTCTTTTGATGAAATCAAAGGTCTTCCACTCACTAACGAGGCGCCAGCGGCCGAAAAAATGTTCGCACCTAATGGATGCGGGATATTGCCTGCGCGGTTCTTAATGTAGTGTATCGAACTTCAGACGAGGGGAGAGCGGTATCGCCGGACACAGCCATCCAGCGTTTCCATCCAGGCGTCGTCTATGGCCTGATCCCTGATCCCTGATCCCTGATCCCTGATCCCTGATCCCTGATCCCTGCCTTGCTCAGCGGACGACAGTCTGAATCAGTTGCGAAGCCAATGAACAGAGTCCCTGCCGGAAAACTTCGCGCACCGCGTCCGCCGTCCACCCCGCAGCAGCCTTTCCTCCATGCGCGGCCAGCAGTCCGGCCGTCTCCGCCGCGCTCAAACCTGCAACCGCTCGCAGAACAAAAATCGTCCGCGTCGCCGTCGGCAGGCTTTCCAGCCACTTCCTTACACGGTCCCGATCCGGTCCCGACATCATCTGTTCCAACTCCG
>Ga0302189_10001448_pt1 | contig 19962 bp, 20 predicted proteins | sample II_Bog_E2_2_FD_194551 | JGI IMG/M metagenome (GOLD analysis project Ga0302189, IMG submission 194551) | Peat permafrost microbial communities from Stordalen Mire near Abisko, Sweden - II_Bog_E2_2 | ecosystem: Environmental > Terrestrial > Soil > Wetlands > Peat | place: Sweden: Abisko...
CACAAGCCGAACCGCCTCTTGCTTGAACTCCAGTGTGTAACGTCCCCGCTTCGCCTTCGTCATCTTCGTGTCCCTTTCGCTATTAAACCAGCGAACTAAGGGATACGTTTCGCGGGGGCAAGGTCATGTTGCGAAAATTAGTTGACAGGAGCCGACGCTGTCATACACGGCGTTACTCGTTCGTGCGGCGATCAAGCAGGTTGGCCAAGCGAGGGCTGGCGGGTGCCTCATCCTTTCCGGAGTTTCATCGCGGGAAAGGTGGGGAATCACGGGACCTGGCCGACGCTCTTCCGCGCACAAAATACGCCCGGCACAGTGCACTGACTTTGCTTAAGCCCTTGAACTAAATCCTTTTTGCTGGCGATTCGGCCTTTCCTCCTCTGCTTCGGCTCGGCTATACTTGTGGGCACTTGGAGAAGCCATGAATACCGACACATCCTTTGCCCGTTCTTTCCGCTCCCGCACGGTTCGCATCGCCTTGTTCCTGCTGGCCGCTCTGGCCCTGACCAGCCCCGCCTTCTGCGGTCCGATTCACGATGCGGCCCAAAAAGGCGATCTGAACAAGGTGAAAGCACTGGTCCAGAGCGATCCCAAAGTGGTCACCAGCAAGGACAAGAACGGCAATACGCCGCTGCACCTGGCCGCTTTTCACGACCACGCGGCGGTGGCCGAGTTCCTGCTGGCCAACGGCGCCGAGGTGAACGCCAAGAACAGCTATTCCTCCTTTGTGCCCGACGATCTGGAGGGGATGTTTGCAGCCAACGACGCCAACCACAAGGACCCGCAGGACCTGCTGCTGGCCAAGGGCGTAGATGCCCGGGCCAGCACCAACGGCTATACGCCCCTGGACCTGGCGCTGTTTTCGTATAACCACAAGGATGTGGTGGCCTTGCTTATCGCCAAGGGCGCCGATGTGAACGCGCAGGCTGCCAGCGGGGCTACGCCTCTGTTTTGGGCAGTGATGCGCGGTCTGAAGGACGACGTGCAATTGCTGCTGGACAAGGGGGCCAATGTCAACGCCGTGGATGCGTATCAGGATTCGATCCTGGACGTGGCGGTGCGCATGGACCATGCCGACGTGGTGGCGCAGCTGCTGGCCAAGGGCGCCGATGTCAACGCCAAGGACCAGCGCGGCTTTACGCCCTTGTATTACGCCAAGGCAGGAGACCTGGGGAAGATCGTGGATATGCTGCGCAAGCACGGCGCCCACGATTAAGAGGATTGCTGGCGAAAGACGGGACGAGAAGCGAACCCTACCCGGGTGAGTGGATTTCGTGGTCTCCCACCCTTCCGCGATAAGACTGCGGAAGGATGGGGCACCCATTTTCAGGGCGAGGAAAGGGAGCCACCCGCCCAATAGGAGAGCTGCCCTATTCGGCCAGAGCGCGCAGCGCGCTTACGCCCACGCCCAGAACTGCGGTTTCGTCGTCCGGGGGCAGAATCTCAAGCGAATAGCTCTGCAGCGGGCTCATCTTGACCATGGTTTCAAGGTGGCTGCGCAAGAGGGGAAGCTCCAGAAAGCCCACGTTGTGGCCGGTGAAGTAGAAGCGTCCAGGGCCGGCCAGGTGGATGAACGAGGCCGTTCCGGCCGCTAGCGCCCGGTGCCACAGTTCCACGAATTCCAGACAGCGCGCGTCGCCCTGCCGGGCGTGGGCAAAGACTTCTTCCGGCTCCAGGTCAAGAAACCTCATGCGCATGGCGCGATAGCCCATGATGCCTTCCAGGTGGCCCACGCCGCCGCAGCCGCAAAAGCGCTCTTTGGGATCCAGGGTGACGGTGATGTGGCCGCCTTCCCAAACGCCTTCGACGTAAGGCCAGCGGCCGTAGCCGATGCCGTTGCCGATGGTCCAGACCCGGGTCAGACGGTCCAGTTGACCGCGCGTGGCGGCCACCCCGGCGGCGATGGCGTCGGCGTCGTTGGCCGCATGTACGGGCGCCAGAATACCGCGACCTGCCAGTGCCCGGGCCAGTTCCTCGGCCAGCCGCATTCCCTTGATCTGCGACAGGTTCGGCGAGTCCTCGACCACTCCGTGGCGGATGATGCCCGGAACGGCCACGCCGATTGCATCCACATTGCCTTGCCCGTTGCCGATCAGTGTGGCGATCTGCTCGGCCAGCATCTCCACCAGCTCGCCGCCGGGGATCGCGGTCAGCGCGTCCAGCTTTTCTCCTTCGCCGGAAATGCGCAGCAGCTCGCCGGTCAGCCGGTTGTCCTGAAGCCTGCCGGCCACGATGTGTTCCGTCATGACAACGCCAATGGCGGTGGTCATTCCTGCCCTCCTTGGGGACAAGAGATTTTTCCCCTCACCCGGCCTGGTAGCGATGCAGGCGTCCCAGGCCATTGAACGCGGCGACCTTGTAACACTCCGCAAGCGTCGGGTAGTTGAAAACCGTATCGATAAAGTAATCGATGGTCGCGCCCAGGATCATCACCGCCTGGCCGATGTGAATCAGCTCGGCAGCATCTTCGCCGATGATATGCACGCCCAGCACCTGGCGGGTGTCGCGATGGAAGATGAGCTTGAGGCGGCCGGTGGTGTCGCCGCGAATCTGGCCACGGGCGGTCTCGCGATAGTACGCCAGGCCGACCTCGTAGGGTACGTCTTCGCCGGTCAACTGCTCCTCGGTTTTGCCGATGAAGCTGATCTCGGGAATGGTATAGATGCCGTAGGGATAAAAGCTGGGGTTGGAGGTGGCGGCCTGGTCGTTGAAAGCGCGGGCGGCGGCGATGCGCCCCTGCTCCATGGAGACGGAGGCAAGAGAGGGAAAGCCCACCACGTCGCCCACCGCGAAGATGTTCTCCACCTTGGTCTGGTAGTGCTCGTCGACGGGGATGCGCCCACGGCTGTCGGCTTCAAGACCGGCGGCAGCCAGGTTCAGGTCATCCACCGCACCCTGGCGGCCTACGGCATAGAGCAGCGCATCGCCTGAGACCCGCTTTTTGCTCTCGAGGTTGGCTACCACGGTTCCGAGCTGCAGTTCTTCCACGAAGTCCAGTTCCTCGCCCAGGCGCAGGGTCACGCGGGCGTCGCGCAGGTGGTAGCTCAGCGCTTCGATAATCTCCTGATCGGCGAATTCGAGCAGACGGTTGCGCTTTTCGATCAGCGTCACCCGCACGCCCAGGATGGCGAACATGCAGGTGTATTCGACGCCGATCACGCCGCCGCCTACCACGATCAGGGAACGCGGCAGCTCTTCGAGGTCGAGGATCTGGTCGCTGTTGACGATGGTGCGGCCGTTGATGGGCACTTTGGGCGAGCCGGCCGGCTTGGTTCCCACGGCTACGATGATGCGATCGGATTCCAGAGTTGTATCGGTCTGCGGCCCCTCCACGCGTACCGTGTGGGGACTGCTAAATCGGGCCATGCCGTGCACCACGTCGATGCCGTTGCGCCCCAGTTGCGCCTCGGTTACATCCACCTCGGTCTTGATCACCGCCTGCACCCGGAAGTTCAGGTCGGCCATGGTGATCTTTTCCTTGACCCGGTAATTCATGCCATAGATCGAGCGGTAGTTGTAACCGGACAGATGCATGACGGCTTCGCGCATGGTTTTCGAGGGGATGGTGCCGGTGTTGATGCAGACGCCGCCGACCACCGCGCGGGACTCGACCACCACCACGCGCTTGCCGATCTTGGCGGCAGCCACGGCGGCTCTCTGTCCGGAAGGTCCGGAGCCGATGACAATCAGGTCGTATTTGACGGCACTCATAGGATGGTCTCTCCCGAAAAGACGCCGTTGCTCCCGGCCGTGATGCGCCTTCGCGGGGAAGCAGCGATGGTCCTTAGACGGAGGCTAACACACCGCTCGGTGGCTTGACTTTAAAGAGAAAAGGGAATCCGCGGCGCAAAAAAAATACGCTGCCGGTGGGGGGCCGGCAGCGTCGAAAAGGAGAGGTGGAGAACGGGGCGGCCTGCGATGGACGGCGGCCGCTTTTTTTGGAATCAGGAACGGACAGGGCGCAGAGAGTGCCGCACCGCGGGCTGATTTTTGCCAGCGATTTTTCCCTCGGTCTGCGTGGTTTCTTCGAGGTGAAACTGGCGGATCATGTCGTCCAGGTCGCTGGCGAGCAGGGCAAGATTCTTCAAAGCTTCCACGGCTTCCTCGGCGCCCTGCGCATTTTCTGTGGCCAGTTGGGAGATATGTCCGGCTGACTCGGAGATCTCGCTGGAAGCGGAAGTCTGTTCGGTGGCCGCGGTGGCGATGAGGTGAATCTGGTGTTCCACCTGCCGCGACGACTGAATGATCTCCTCCAGGCTCTTGCGGGCGCGGGCCGTTTCTTCCATTCCGGTTTCCACCGCGTTGCGGCTGTCTTCCATGACCTGGAGGGTCTCGCGCGTTTCCTCCTGGATGCTGCGAATGGTGCCGGCGATCTCTTCCGTAGCTCCCTTGGTGCGTTCGGCCAGGCGCCGGACCTCGCCCGCCACCACCGCAAATCCCCGCCCATGCTCGCCGGCGCGGGCCGCTTCAATGGCGGCGTTCAGGGCCAGCAGGTTGGTTTGCTCGCTGATCTCCTGAATCACGTTGACCACCTTGCCGATTTCCTCGGAACGGTGAGCCAGCGAAGTCATTTTGTTGGCCACGGTGCTGGTGGCCGCGGCGATCTTTTCCATGGTGACCGCTGCCGCCTGCATCACAACGCCGCCCTGCGTCGCGGTTTCCGCCGACTCGCGGCTTGACCCCGCCGCGCTTTCGGCGTTCTGGCTGATCTCGCCGATGGTCGCCGTCATCTCCTGCGCCGCGGCCGCAATCTGGTTGGTCTTGCTGGACTGGGTCTTCGCATTTCCCGCCGTCTGCACGGAGCGCGCGCTGATTTGAGCGGTCGCGGCCGAAAGCGTCTCCATGCCCTTGAAGACCGAGTGTAAAACGGTGCGCATCGACAGGACGCTGGTATTCAAAGCCGCGGTCATGCGGCCGATCTCGTCGCTCCCGTTTTCCTCCACCTGCACGGTCAAATCCTTCTCCGCAACGCGCTCCAGGGCGGCCGTCGCCTCGGCCAGCGGGGGAGCGATCAAATGCGTAAGAATAGCGCCAGTCAAGGCGCACAGCAGCGCAATCAGCAAGGTGGCCCCGCTGCTGACCCAGGTGGAAAGGCGGCTCGAATGGGTGACGGCCGTCGACTCCTCGGCTCCATTGCGCGAAACCAGGTCGAGGTCGTCGGTGATTGCGGTCAGGGCGGTGTTGAACTCCGCGATCGCCGCGTCCGATGCGATCAGGTCCAGCGCCTCTCCCGTTTTGCCGGTTGCCAGCAGGGAACCAGCGCGGTCGCTGGCCTCCGTGTAATGCGCAAAAGCCGCCGAGAACCTCTGGTAAAGTTCGCGCTCGCCCGAATAACTGATGGCCGGCTCGTAGAGCTTGGTGGCGGCCTGGTAAGCGGCCATCGCCTTCTCCCGCTTGGCCGCATGCTCGCCTGTGCAGGTCGCGGTCTGGCACAACAGCAACTCCAGATCCTCGCGCCGCACCGTGTTCACCGCTCCTTGAAGATCGGACAGCGCCAGCACGGCCGGCAGCGACTTGTCGCTTACGTCCAGGTTCTTGACGGCAATGTCGCGGAAGGTGAAAAATGTGTAAGTCCCCAGCAGAACGCATAAACCGCAGACGATGCCAAAAGCTGCCGTGAATTTATGAGAGACGGCGAGGTTATTTATCCAGGACATGGAGCGACCCTTTCTGAAGCGACTCGTAAATTTCATCGGCGCCGCGAAGCCAGACTTGAGTACTTTCGTTTCGGAGGGGTTGCCGGAGTGTCGCGGGGTTGCCGTCTGCAAGCCCGGCACTCGGTCCTGGCGGCGCGGCGCCTTTCTTGAGGAGTTCCTTGCTGCGGGTGTATCCAGCCGGAGAGGGAGATCAACGGATGGAACTGCAAGCAGCTTTTCTGCGTAGCGATGGGCAAGGAGATCCGCGCTGGAATCCGCACGCCTGTTTTCCGGCGGCTGATGCCGTCGCGGTGTGCCGCATCCCGGAATGGATTGGACGCAAACCCTGAAAGGAATGTGTGAAAGCAGTTATTTATTCCAACTATGGGTCGCCCGATGTTCTTCGATGGGAAGAGATGGAAAAGCCGGTTGCCGCGGACAAGGAAGTTCTGATCAAAGTTCGCGCGGCTTCCGTCAATCCGTTGGACTGGCACTTCCTGCGAGGCACGCCGTACTTCCTTCGCCTCATGGCCGGACTGCGCAAGCCCAAGGAGACACGGGTTGGCGTAGATGTGGCCGGCCAGGTGGAAGCCGTCGGCAGCCATGTGACTCAGTTCAAACCAGGCGATGCAGTCTTCGGTTCCTGCCGCGGAGCCTTTGCCGAATATGTTTGCGCTGCCGAGTCGGCATTGGTGCTGAAGCCCGTCCACCTTACCTTTGAGCAGGCGGCTGCAGTGCCTGTGGCGGGATTCACCGCATTGCAAGGTCTTCGCGACAAGGGAAAGATTCGGCCGGGGCAGAAAGTGCTGATCAACGGCGCCGCGGGAGGCGTGGGGACCTTCGCCGTGCAGATTGCCAAGGCGCTGGGGGCGGAGGTGACCGGCGTATGCAGCACCAGGAATCTGGAGATGGTCCGATCCATCGGCGCGGATCGGGTGATGGATTACACGCGGGAGGATTTCACCCAAAGCGGGCAACGCTACGACCTGATCTTCGAGTGTGTGGGGAACCACTCGTTCCTGGCTTGCAGGCGGGCCCTGAATCCCAACGGAATCTACATCGGCTGTGGCGGCGGAGGGCCGGAGATCAAGTGGATGATCGCTCCTCTCGCGGGCATGATCGCGGGGCAGGTATTCTCGCGCTTCGTAAGCCAGAAGTCGGTCGGGTTTATTGCCAAGCCGAATAAGGAGGATCTGACCTTTCTTTGCCAGATGATCGAGGCCGGAAAGATCACGCCGGTGATCGACCGGAGTTACAAGCTGAGTGAGACTTCCGCGGCGATCCGGTATCTGGAAGCAGGGCACGCCCGCGGAAAAGTCGTCCTCACGGTGGAATAGGGCAATCCGCAAGCCAGGCGGCCGGCGCACTCAACACCGGTAGACCGTTCTGTCCCGCTGTTTCCCTTGCCGAAAGCGCGTTCAATCGATACTCTTGGGGCCGTTCACGATGCACGCGGGAAGACTGACCGGAAATGAGGATTCCTTTGCAACTGCTCGAGCGGATGGGCCGTTACTGGCTGCCAGCGATGTTTTTTCTTCTTTTTTCCGGAACGCTCCGTTTGGTAGCGCAGACCGCTCCTGCCGCGCCGGCTCCGGTCAAGCTGACGGCCGCCGAGGACCGCCAGCGGCTTCTTGACCTGTTGAAGATCAGGGAAGAGGATATGCGCCGCCCTCCCGCGTCCGGGGCGAACGCGCCCAACGCCACCAATTACGATGAGTCGAAGGCCAATCTCTATCCCAACCTGCCCGATCCGCTGGTCTTCAAAGATGGCCAGAGGGTTACTTCGGCCCACGGCTGGGCGCTGCGCCGGAAGGAAATCAAAGAGGACTTCGACCGCGAAATTTTGGGCCGTCCACCGGAGGGTCTGCCCAAGGTCACGTGGGAAGTGCTCAGCACGACGCCTGAGACCTACGCCGGGATCGCAGTGGTGACCAAGCGGCTTCAAGGGCATGTGGACAACTCGTCCTATCTGCAACTCACTGTCAACCTCGAGATGACGCTGACCACTCCCGCCCATGCCGCCGGTCCTGTACCGGTGCTGATGGAGCTGGCCTTTGCCAGGGACTTTCAGAACGCTCTCGCAAGGCCGGTTCCGACTCCGATTGCTGGCGCTGCTGGAAGTTATGGCATCGATTGGCAGCCAGTGTTGGCCAGAGGCTGGGGCTTCGCGGTGTTGAGTCCCACCAGCTACCAGGAGGACGACGGCTCCGGTCTGACTGCGGGAATCATTGGCTTGATGAACAAGGGGCAGCCGCGCAAGCTGGACGACTGGGGGGCGCTACGCGCCTGGGCCTGGGGCGCCAGCCGGGCTTTGGACTACTTCGAGACGGACCCGGCGGTGGATGCCCGGCAGGTGGGGCTGGCGGGGCACTCCCGGTTTGGAAAGACCGCGCTGGTGACGCTGGCTTATGATCCGCGCTTCGCCATTGCCTACGTGAGCTCTTCCGGCGAAGGCGGCGCCAAGCTCTACCGTCACATTTTCGGCGAGCAGATCTCCAACCTGACTTCGCCCTCGCTTTATCACTGGATGGATGGGAATTTCCTGAAGTATGGAGGGCCGCTGACTCCAGCCGATTTGCCGGTGGACAACCACGAACTGATCGCCCTCTGCGCGCCGCGCCCGGTGTTTATTGGCGGCGGCGCGAGTTCCGGAGATGGCTACGTCCATCCGGGAGGCGATGCATGGGCCGATCCGCGCGGAATGTTCCTGGCGGAAGTGGCGGCGGGGCCGGTTTACCGGCTGCTGGGCAAGAAGGACCTGGGGACCACGGTGTTTCCACCCATCGAGACTCCGCTGATCGCGGGAGATTTGGCGTTCCGCCAGCACTCCGGAGGCCACACGCCGGCGCCGAACTGGCCCGTTTTCCTCGAATTCGCCAGCCGGTATTTGCTTGCGCCGGAGGCGAAAGCAGCTTCGACAGACGTGCGACACGAGAGGTAGGTGCGCTTATAACGCCTTCGACATCATGACGCAGTGGCACTTAACCCCTGATTTGAGGGGACGGGAGGGTTTGAACTCTTCCATGCCGTTCTCCACGAACCCGAAGCGGCGATAGAGAGGCAGCAGTTCGGGGCGCAGGCTGAGGACGCTGATGTCCACCACCGCACATCCCTGGCGGCGCAGGTGCTTCTGGGCCGCTTCGACCAGCAGGCGGCCAAGGCCCTGGCCTTGGTGGGCAGGATCGACCGCCAGCATGCCCAAATAGCCGCGGTCGCCACGAACCTCGATGTAAACGCTCGCCAGCGGCTGGGCTTGATGGTCTTCGGCCAGCAGAATTTCGCCCTTGCTCATGGTGGCCGTCAGGCGCACTTCATCGGTCCGCGTTCCCTCCAGAAATGTCTCGATGGAGAAGGCGGAGTTGACCAACTGAACCAGCCGCGGAATGTCGACCTTGGTTGCCGGACGGATGTGGAGGGTAGAAGCGGTCGCTTTCACGGTCATTTTCGCTCGCGGCAGGCAAGGGATGGAAAACTGCGCCCGCCTTGCCATTTTAGCTTTCCGCCGACGGCGATTGACTCCCCCGTGCGCGCGCCGTAGGCTCAATGCATGGACTTCAAGGTAAACGAGCTGGAGCGGGAACCGGTTGACTTTGAGCTGGAACTGGCTCCGGGAGCGATCGATTTTGGGGAAGAGGCCGCGCAGGAGGGCAATCTGGCGGTCGCGGGCCACGCAGAGGTGCTGCACGAGCACCGCGGGCCCAAGGATATTGTGGCCGATATCCGGCTCAAGGGGAACTTTTCCGGCAATTTTCAGGTTCCCTGCGCCCGTTGCGTGGAGCCGGTACTGATTCCGCTAGTGGCCGACTACGACCTGATCTTCCGCCCCGCGGCGGCCGATTCCGAGGCCACGGAACGGTCGATTACTGCGCCCGAGACGGAAATCGGTTATTATCAGAAAGACAGTCTATCGCTTGAAGATGTGCTGCGCGAGCAGGTGCTTTTGTCCCTGCCGGTCAGGACGCTCTGCAAGCCGGACTGCAAGGGACTTTGTCCACGCTGCGGTGAAAATCGCAACCTCCGGCAGTGCGACTGCGAAGTGGGTCCGAGCGACCCCCGTTGGGAAGCGCTCTCCGGACTCCGCGGCCAGATCGAGTCGAAGGAAATCAGCCCCAAAAGAAATTGAAGGTGCTGAAGCCCAGGCTGCAAGCCAGCCCAGGTCTCGTATGGCTTGAAGCCGCCGGGACCCGGGATCGGGAACAAGCACGAAAGGAATTTGTCATGCCGAATCCGAAAAGGCGCCATTCGACGCGCCGTACCGCTCTCCGCCGCTCGCACGATTTTTTGACCGCTACCGGTCTGTCCGTGTGTCCCAACTGTCACGAGAAGAAGCTGCCCCATCATGCCTGCGCCAAGTGCGGAGCTTACAAGGGCCGCGCCGTGATCGACGTCAAGGAAGCCACCAGCTAGGCCCGGCGCCATGCTCATCGACATCGCGCTAGATGCTGTAGGTTCCGACAAGGCTCCAGAGCCTGAAGTCCGGGGGGCGATCCTCGCCTGCCGGGCTCTGCCTGTTCGCGTCCACCTGGTGGGCCCGGAGGCGGAGCTGCGCGATCTTCTGGATGAACTTCTCGAGAACGAAGACCTGCCCATCGTCATCGACCACGCCTCGGAACGCATCGGCATGGACGAGAAGGCGGTGGCCGCAGTGCGTTCCAAGCGCGACAGCTCGCTGCGCGTGGGCCTGAAGCTGGTGCACGACGGCAAGGCTGCCGGCTTTGTCACTGCCGGCAACACCGGTGCCGCCATGGCCACGGCCAAGATGGTGCTGGGCGCGATGCCCGGCGTGGACCGGCCCGCCCTGGCCACGCCCATGCCGACCTCCAAAGGCAACCCGTGCGTGCTGCTGGACGTGGGCGCCAACGTGGATTGCAAGGCGCACAACCTGGAACAATTCGCCGTGATGGGCGAAATGTATGCCCGCAGCGTCCTCAAGATCGCCAAGCCGCGCGTGGGCCTGCTCTCCATTGGCGAAGAAGAAACCAAGGGCAACGAGCTCACCCGCGAGGCCTTCCCTCTGCTCAAGGCGCTGCCCATCAACTTCATCGGCAACGTCGAGGGCCGCGACATCTTCAACGGCCACGCCGACGTCATTGTCTGCGACGGCTTTGTGGGCAATGTGGCGCTGAAGACCAGCGAGGGCATCGGGCGCTTTGTCCGCGATGTGCTGCGCGAGTCCTTGAACCAGACCGTGACCGCCCAGGTGGGAGCGCTGCTTTCGCGCCGGGCGTTCAACGATTTCCGCCGGCGGCTGGACTACACCGAGTACGGTGGAGCGCCGCTGATGGGCGTGCGCGGCATCTGCATCATCGGCCACGGCTCTTCGAACGACAACGCGATCTTCAACGGCATCCGCGTGGCCTACGAGTTTGCCAAGGCGGGAACCAACCAGCGCATCGAAGCCGAGCTGGCGCGCCGCCCGAAGCCTGCTCCCCATGCGTCTGCTCCGGCTGCTGCCGCACCCCCGGACACCCCCGTCCAGTAGGGCCGCATGGTGAGCGATTCCAAAACACCTTCTTCCGCATTCGACCCGTCGGTGACGGAGCTATTGGCCTGCCCAGTCTGTCTGGGCAGCCTTTGCGCGGAAGGGTTGCGCCTGGTCTGCGCCGCTTGCGGACGCGCCTATCCGGTGGTGGACGGGATTCCTGTGCTGATCGCCGAACGAGCAACGGCTCCAAAGGGCTGAGAGTCGCGCGAACCGAATCTCTCCGCATTCGCTCGAATTCTGCAGTTCTAGTTGGGATGACCACATGGTGACTTCCGAGCAGGCAAGTTGGCGGTTGCATGTCGGGGACGTCAGAGATTTGGGTGTGGTCCGGTTGAGGTTCGCGGTTTCCCAGGTGCCCAGAAGCGAGGCACCTGGGGCACCCATCTTCAATGGCACGATAATGGCACGATTTGCTTGCTTGGCACCTGGGGCACCCATCTTCAGTGACGCGATTCACTTCCTTGAGACCTGGGTCACTCGCCGATATAATTCAAAAATTCAGAAGGGCAGCACGGTCGGCGACCAATTGAGAAGCCTGCCATCGTAGATCAGCAGATGGCCTGGTGGATCATTGGTACCGATTGGCGGAAAGACCGCGGTGTTTGCCCTGATCTACACGAGGAGCCACGAACATGAAGCCAAAGAACACGATCTGCCTGTGGTTCGACAAAGGTGCGCATGAGGCGGCGCAATTCTACGAAGCCACTTTTCCGGACAGTAAAGTAACCGCTGTTCACGAGGCTCCCGGAGACTATCCGGGCGGGAAGAAGGGCGATGTGCTGACCGTGGAGTTCACCGTTGTGGGCATTCCCTGTCTCGGTCTCAACGGCGGCCCGGCGTTCAAGCACAGCGAAGCCTTTTCCTTCCAGATTGCGACGGAGAATCAGGAAGAGACCGACCGATACTGGAACGCGATCGTGGGCAATGGCGGCACGGAAAGCCAGTGCGGGTGGTGCAAGGACCGCTGGGGGCTCTGCTGGCAGATCACGCCACGCGCGCTGATGGATGCGCTGGCGGCTGGCGGCGGTGAGGCAAAGCGCGCCTTCGAGGCGATGATGACGATGAAGAAGATCGATATCGCCGCCATTGAGGCCGCGCGGCGGGGCTGACGTGAAAAGGGCTTATCGCCTGCGGTAGAAGGGAAGCACGATCAGCAGAGCCAGGCCGATGGCCGCCGCCAGGGCCAGCGCCAGCAAGCTATAGAGCAGCTTGAGGCTGGGGCCCTGGGCAGGCTGGTTCTCTTGGGCGGTTTGGGGCGGCAGAATCTTGGGATTACTCATATTTCAAGGACTCCACCGGGTCCATCTGTGCCGCGCGCGTGGCGGGAACGGTGCCGAAGACGATGCCCACCACGGTGGCCGAGGTGAGGGCCAGGACGACCGACCAGGGAGAGATGGGAATGGCGTAGTCGGTGAAGAAGCGGACGGAGAGCGGCAAGGCCAGTCCCACGATGGTACCGGCAATTCCGCCGGTCAAGGAAATGATGAGCGCTTCGGCCAGGAACTGGAGCTTGATTTCGCGGTAGGTGGCGCCCATGGCCTTGCGGATGCCGATTTCGCGGACCCGGGCGCGCACGTTGGCCAGCATGATGTTCATGATGCCTACGCCGCCCACCGCCAGGGTGACGGCGGCCACCAGCATCAGTACGGCGGTCAGGGCATTGGCGATCTTCGAAGCCGTGTCCAGCAGTTCCTTGAGGGTTTGCACCTTGTAGACCGAGTCGGGCCGGTGGCGCGCCTGGACGATGCGGACGATATCCTTGGCGGCGTCGGGAACCTCAGTCATGTTGCGCATGGAAAAGTAAATCTGCTTCACGTTTTCGGTTCCGGTAAAGTAGCGGGCCACCGAGAAGGGAATCAGGATGGTCTGGTCGGCGATCTCCGACTGGCCGAAATCGTCCACGCTCATTTTGAAAACGCCGATGATGGTGAAGGGAATGCCGGTGATCTCAAAACTCTCGCCAATTGCCGCGTCGGAGCTGCCAAAACGGTCGTGCGCGAATTTCTCTGTCACCACGGCGCACTTGATATGGGCCGTGTCGTCGGTCTCGTCCAGAAACCTGCCCACGGGAACCAGCAGGTTGTGGATCTGGAGGTACTGCGGGCTGACGCCCAGCACCAGGGTGTCCTTGGTGACGCCGGAACCGAAGCTGATGCGGTCGTGCATTTCGAGGACCGGCGAGGAGTAGATGACGCCGGGCAACTCCGCAAGCACAGCCTTCTCGTCGTCGCGCGTCAGGTAGTCGTTATAGACCACCTGCTCGGAGCCGATGGCGCCGCCGCCGGCGTATTCCAGTTCCACCGAGTTGGTGCCGAACTTCTGGATCAACTGCAGGACGTACTGCTTGCCCGTCAACCCGACGGTGGCCACGAAGATGACCGAGGCGGTTCCGATGACCATGCCCAGCGCGGTCAGGGCAAAGCGCAGCTTGCTGGAGCGAAAGCTGTCCAAGGCCAGCTTCAATATTTCGCTCAGCAGCATGGTGTGGCGGGCACTCAAGAGCGTCTGTTGAAATGCGCGGTGGCGAGCCTGTTCGGTCTGATCCATGGATTCCTTATCTACAAGATGCTCAAGAGCGCCCGGCGGCTTCTTGAATCGACGGGCACAGCCTGCCCACGCTGGAAATTGCCTGCGTTCCGTCCTGTTTTTCCTGAGCTATAGCGGTTCTCCAGTTGCTGTAGAGAGAAACCACTACCAGATGCAGCCGCGTGGGAATCAGGCCCAGCCCGTGCCCCTTGCCGGGAAAACCCCGGAAGGCCGGCGGAATCTCCAGGGCTTCGAGGGCTCGCTCCATCGCGATCCCCTCCAGATAGCTTACGCGAGTCTCCGCGTTATTTTGTACCGGATGGGGGAGTGTCTTGACTTGGAGGAAGCGGAAGAGAGCTGCTTCGCACGCGGAAACCCGCCCAGGGTGAGGACGGACCGGGCCGCCGGACGACACTCCTGCGCTCTTACTTGTAGAATACATATGGCGATACCGCCCATTCCCGATTCCTGCAGGGGCCAATGTCCACTGATACACCGCTTTCCGAACTGCAAGAGCACGCCGGTTCTTCTCCGGTCCCGGCCGCTTCCGGTCGAGATACAAAGGACGACGAAATCTCTTTGCTGGATCTTCTCATCGTGCTGGCCGAGCGGAAACTGCTTATCCTCGGAGTCACCGCAGCCTTCGCCATCCTTGCAATCGTTGTTTCGCTGGTTCTGCCTTCGCGCTACACCGCGACAGTAACTCTTCTGCCCCCGCAGCAGAACACATCGATGGCCGCCGCGCTTGCCTCTCAGCTCGGCAACCTCGGCGGTTTGGGCGCTCTGGCCGGTGGCAGCCTCGGCCTCAAGAACCCGAACGACATGTTCGTTGCCATGTTCAAGAGCCGCACCGTCGAGGACGCCATGGTGCAGCACTTCAACCTGATGCAGGAGTATCGCGCGAAGTATCCTTCCGATGCGCGCAAAGCTCTTGAGAAGTATGCGACCGTGGACGGCAGCGGGAAAGACGGCATGATCCATATCTCGGTCGAGGATCGCGATCCCCGGCGCGCCGCGGATCTTGCCAACGGTTACATCGATCAGTTTCGCCTCCAGTCTCAGCATCTCGCCATCGGGGAAGCCTCGCAGCGCAGGCTCTTTTTCGAGCAGCAGCTGGAGCAGGCAAAGGACAATCTGGCCAACGCCGAAGAGGCCATGAAAGAGACCGAACAAAAGACAGGCGTGATTCAGCTCGATAGCCAGGCGCGCGCATTGATCGAATCGGCCGCATCCCTTCGCGCGCAGGTGGCTGCAAAGGAAGTGCAAATTCAGGGGATGCGAACCTATGCAACGGGCGAGAATTCCCAGGTGGTGCAGGCGCAGCAGGAACTGGAGAGCATGCGCGCCCAGTTGGCAAAGCTGGGAGGCTCTGAGGATAGCGCCAGCGGCGGGCTGATCGTTCCCAAAGGTCAGGTTCCCGAGGCGGGCCTTGAATACATTCGCAAACTGCGCGACGTCAAGTACAACGAGACCATCTTCGATATACTGGCGCGACAGTTTGAGGTCGCCAAACTCGACGAGGCGAAGCAGGGAGCGCTCGTCCAGGTTGTCGATCCCGCTGTTCCGCCCGATAGGAGATCCTTTCCGAAACGCGGCCTCCTCGTGATTGGAGCCACTGCGTTGGGACTCTTCTTGGGCGTCTTCCTCGCCCTATTGCAGGCCGGCTTCGGACGCATCAAGAGGGATCCCGATGTGGTAGGGAAACTTTCATTGCTGAAACGAGCCTTATCCTTGGGAAAACCGGGTGTGTCCTGAGGTCGTCACGGGCAAACACAACGTAGTCCCAAGTGCTGGTGGAGATGGAACCCCCCTCTGCATTCTCTTCTGATGCGCACCGACTTTTATATCTAGGACACTGGGAGTGTGGAGAATGAGCCGCAGAGTAGTTGGAAATGCAGCTTCCTTGATTTCAATGCAAGCTGTCGGTTATATCCGCCCGCTCATCACTGTTCCGTATCTGTTGCGCGTTCTTGGTCCCGAGCACTTTGGGCTGATCGCTTTTTCACAAGCTGTCATGGCCTATTTCGTCGCTCTGAACGATTATGGGTTCAATCTGAGCGCCACACGGGAGTTGGCAATCTGCCGGGATGATCGAAGGCTCAAATCGGAGTTATATTTCTCGGTCATGGCGATCAAGGCCGGGCTTTGCTTTATCAGTCTCCTGAGCCTCTTCGCAATCGTTCTCTTTATTCCGAGATTTCATGCAAACGGCGCGGTTTTTTACGCGAGCTTTCTTGTCGTGGTGGGAAACATGCTGTTTCCGGCGTGGTTCTTCCAGGGCATCGAGAAGCTGTATTGGATATCTGTTATCAATCTGGCTGCGAGTGCCGCATTTACAGCAGCTACATTTCTTGTGGTTCGAACCTCGTCTGACTATGTGCTGGCAGCACTCGTCCAGTCCGGTGGAAGACTGTTGGCTGGAATCCTGGGCGTAATCATTCTCTTTGTCTTTGAAAATATGGAGATATGTCGCCCGACGTTTCCGCAAATGTGGCGCAAACTTGCGGACGGATGGCATCTGTTCCTGTCGCAGATATCGGTCTCTCTCTTTATCTCTTCGATAACGGTTGTGCTGGGACTGTTGTGCGGCATGACGGTGGTCGGATACTTCAGCGCAGCGAACAAGATATTGAGCGCGGGACAGGCGGTAATGTCCGCCATAGGTCAGGCGATGTATCCGCATGTATGTTCCCTCGCGTCGCGTTCCCGTGCTGCAGCTATAGCCTACCTTCGCAAAGCCATGCTGGTGGTCGGGGGAATCTCCATGGCTGGCGGGGCATTTCTGCTTGTGTTCGCCGTGCCCACCGTTCGCATAGCGATGGGGCCAAAATATATGGCGGCCGTGCCGGTTCTCCGATTCATGGCAATGATTCCCTTCATCTGTGCGATCAATAACATCTACGGCACCCAAGCCATGTTGAACTTTGGCATGAAGCGCGAGTTTATTCGCACCGTAATCCTTTCGGGATTCTTGTGTCTCTTTGCGCTTTTTCCTTTGGCGTTTTGGTTCGGAGCCCCGGGAGCCGCCGCTTCCGCCCTGCTTTTCGAGTTTATGCAGACTGCAATTCTGGGAATAATATTGTTCCGGCGAGGAATTCAATTGCTCCCGGTGCTCGGACATGCGCATTGAAAGGCCGGGCGCTCCAAGCCTTGCCCGATTGGAAAGGGAGTTACGGTGACTGGCAAATTAAAGATCACGTTTGTGCTGGGCGGGCCAGGCGGAGTGCCAATGGGCGGATACAAGGTCGTATATGAGTACGCCAATCATCTTTCACGCAAAGGCCATAAGATTGTCATTGTGCACGCAGCCAGAGGGTGTTCGCGCGAGGCGGGGCCGCTTGCTCATCTCAAGAATGGAATTCGCTACTTTCAATCTGTCCTCGATAAAAGATATCGTCCAGATCGCTGGTTCCAGGTTGATCCGAATGTGAAACTGTTATGTGTCCCAAGTCTATCGGAAAAATGGGTGCCGAAAGGCGATGTCATCCTGGCAACGGCATGGGGAACTGCGGAGTGGGTGAGCCGGTATTCTACCGATAAGGGCAAGGGCTTCTACTTGATTCAAAGTCTTGAAACCTGGGGCGGACCTGAAGATAGGGTCTATGCCACGTGGAAAGCACCGTTGAAAAAGATTGTCATCGCAAACTGGCTGCTGGACATTGCGAAGGGCATGGGAGAGCAAGCTGTTTATATCCCCAACGGACTAAGCAAGCATGAGTTCCAGATGGACATCGCACCGGAGGAGAGAGATCCGAAGCGTGTCCTGGCGCTGTATCATAAGGACGAAGTGAAAGGAAGCGCAGACCTCCTGGAGGCTCTCTCGATGGTTCGGCAGAAAGATCCTGGGATTGGAGTTACACTCTTTGGCGTTCCTCCCCGCCCTGCATTCCTGCCAGCATGGATTGAATATTACCAGCAGCCTCAGTGCCCCCTATTGCGGAGTCTGTACAACCGGGCGGCGATCTTTGTCTCGCCGAGCAGGGTAGAGGGATGGCCACTGCCGCCTGCCGAAGCCCTGTTGTGCGGCGCAGCGCTTGTGGCGACGGATATCGGCGGCCATCGAGAGTACGCCTTTCACGAGAAGACTGCGTTGCTTAGCACGGCAGAAGACCCGCAGGGACTTGCCGACAATATATTGCGCCTTTTGTCTGACTCGACTTTAAGAATCCGCTTGGCAACACAAGGGCATGCGTATATTCGGCAGTTCACTTGGGAGCGCGCATCGGAGCGCTTGGAATCAGCTCTTTGCGAACAGATTTGATTGGGACTGAAGATGACACTCCTGGCCATGGCCGTTGACCCACTGAAGATTCTGTCCACGCGTTTTCGTGTCAGATCTCTGGTTCTGTTCAGCCTGCTGCTTGTGTATATCGGCTTTTCGCTTTTTCTGTTCTTCCAGTGGATTGGACCTTCTCTGGACGGACGTACGGATCAGCATATTGCGGCGGATTCAGCGACCTATATCTACTTCGCAGATTCACTGCGGGAGGGTCGCGAGGACCCTTTTGTAATCGCAGCCCTTTCTACGTTTCCAAATAACCTATGGCTTCCGGTTCTCGTGGCTTTGGCGCTAAAGAGTCCCTTGGCGGTGGTTCTTGCCAACTACACGATGTTCTTTCTGGCACTCATCCTGTGGAAGAAATGTTATTCGTTTTCCTTGGGTGTCTTCGTGGCGTTGTTATTGCTGAATGCTACCACAACCATCAGCTTGCTTTCGGTCAACAAGGAAATCGTCGATCTGTTGGCGGTCTCCATCTTTTTCTTTGCGTGGCGCAAGCGTCGGCACGGTGTGCTTCTATTGGCGCTTATGCTTGCACTCATCAACCGATCTGAAGTCTGCCTTGTTATGATTCTGTTTCTGCTCGCTCAAAGCAAACTCAATCCATTTCACCGAAGGCGCGTTATCACGATTGCTGTTCTGATTACCGGTTTGAGTCTGATGCTCCCGCTGGCGGTGTCCAACACACTAAGCCAACGCTTCGAAGAAGCGAGTTCGGCTCAAACCGTTGCACTGCTGGATTCGCTAGAAATGCACTATTTGTACGGGGTCGCGGTGATTCCAAAGATTGCGGAGAATCTCTTTGGAGAGCTTCTGAACGTCTCCAAATGGAAAACACTTTTTGTCGGTTCCTCGGATGTTGCCAATTCATATATCCTTCGTGCGCCGGTTAAACCGGCAAGGTGTAGTGAATGGAAGTTTCATACGTTGAAGGAGTAGCGAACCACAACGGCCCCGAGTCATGCGGAGCCGCTCGCGAGGGCGGCGACGAAGCGTTGACAGGGGAACGTACAGGCCGGGTATTGAGCCGCGAAATATATGCCCTGCCGCGCAAGCGGCAGGTACTCCGGGATGCCGACGCCGTGGAGGTCTGCGGAAGGCAACACTGGGCGCAGCGCCATCGCAAGTTGCGCCTTGATCCCGCGCGGTCAGAGACCCCGTGCATGCACGGAAACACCTTGTTCGGGAACCGGGAGATCCCGCGCCCGTCTGCGGAAGAGAGAACCGCAGACCGCATCGGGAAGTCGAAGGACATAAGCCGATGATGAACGGAAGCGGGAAGTCGGACAGCTCCAAAGTACCTGCGAAGTCGCCGAACAAGGCCGAGGGACCGGCTGCGGAGGCGATGGAGGGAAGGGGGCTGGCCAAGGGGAACTCGCCCGAGCGCAACGCGCTCCGGACTCAGAGCCGGGAAGGTGCGCTCAGCGCGCTTGAGCGAGTACGTCAGGCAGCAAAGAACGATAAGAAACAGCGGTTCACCGCGCTCCTGCACCACATCTATGACGTGGACCGGCTGCGAACAGCGTACCTGGAAGTGAAGCGGGGCGCTGCCGCGGGCGTAGACGGCCAGACGTGGGAGCAGTACGGAGAGGTCCTTGAGGAAAACCTCCACGATCTCTCCCAACGGCTCAAGCGAGGAGCGTACCGGGCAAGGCCTGTGCGCAGAGTGTACATCCCGAAGGTGGGTAAGCCGGGCGAGCTTCGCCCGCTCGGTGTTCCCACGCTGGAAGACAAGATCGTCCAGCGTGCCACTGTCGAAGTGTTGAACGCGATCTACGAACAGGACTTTCTGGGTTTCTCGTATGGATTTCGGCCGGGGCGCAGCCCGCATCTGGCGCTGGATGCGCTCGCTGTCGGAATCGGAACGAAGAAGGTGGGCTGGGTGCTCGATGCCGACATCCGGCGGTTTTACGACACTCTCGATCACGGATGGCTGGTGAAATTTATCGAGCATCGCGTAGCCGACCGGCGCGTCGTGCGCTTGATCCAGAAATGGCTCAAGGCCGGCGTGCTGGAAGAGGGCAAGCGAATACAGA
>Ga0302189_10001452_pt1 | contig 19904 bp, 18 predicted proteins | sample II_Bog_E2_2_FD_194551 | JGI IMG/M metagenome (GOLD analysis project Ga0302189, IMG submission 194551) | Peat permafrost microbial communities from Stordalen Mire near Abisko, Sweden - II_Bog_E2_2 | ecosystem: Environmental > Terrestrial > Soil > Wetlands > Peat | place: Sweden: Abisko...
GATGGGAACAAAGAAGAGCCTGAATCGCGTCTACACCCAGATTGCCGGCCATGGCCATAGCTGCCATGTGGAGGATGCGAGAAGAGAGTTCCGCCTTGGCGGCGACTTTCAGTTTCTGGCTCTGCGCTATGTTCAGGCACAACTCGTTCAGGCAATGCAATCCTCCGGATGCAATGCGAAACATAACTTCGAGCAGCGGCTCGCCCGCTGGCTGCTTATCTGCGCGGACCGCACGCACAGCGACACGTTCAAGATTTCGCATGAGTTTCTCGCTGACATGCTTGGGGGCCGGCGTCCAACCATTTCTACGACAGCGGGGATTCTCAAGCGAAAGGGACTGATCGAATACACCCGAGGAGAAATCCGCATCCTCGACGTCGCCGGGCTCACAAAGGCCTCCTGCGAGTGCTATCCGATCATCAAAGATTACCTGGACAATTACACAAAGTTCGACACCGCAATTGCTGAATAGCCGCTTCACCCGCCGGGTGCCCCACCCTCGCCGCGTCTTTGTCTTTGCGGCTAGAACCGATACCGTGTGATTGCGAAATCGGGCAACTGTAGCGCCGGTCTCCTGACCGGCTGTAGCGCGGGCCTCCCGGCCCGCGTCTGCGCCGATGTGATTAAGAAATCACGTGGACTTCAACACTAGGCTGTGCAGCGCATCCCTATTGGATAACAATGAGCGATGGCGCAGAAATCTGAATACCTTTTTGCGAGCTTTTGATGACTAATGAATGCGGTTTAGGACTGGAAGGCGATGGAGGCGTAAGACTCAAGGCCCATTGTGAGTCAATCGCGGCGAGGAAGGCCTTAACGCCCTCGTCAGTTCTATTTTTGTTGATTGCCTGGCCGCCGGTCTCTTTGGCGATTTCACTGAGCGCATCCTTACCGGAATCCTCTGTGGCGGAGGTTCCGAGAGAGTAAACTGACACCCCTTCTTTCTATGCCGACTGTACAGCTTCCTTCAAGCCAGTGTGACTCTGATTGTCACCTCCGTCAGAGAGCAAGGAGATTACCCGGCGAGGCGTATCGGGATTTGTTCTCCTGCTCAAGACTGTCGTGCAAGTTTTAGCAATCGTATCGAAGAGCGCCGTTCCCCCGCCGAATTTGAGGCCATCCAGCGCCTTCCGCGCCTCTGACGGTTGGAGAGTTTTCGCGCTCACTTGAGCCGAGACATCGAAAAAAACAAGGTAGCCCCGGTTGTCGCCAGCAGAAAGACCCTCGAAGAGTAGGTTGGCAGCCTCCTTAATCCAAGCAGAGTGCCGGGCATTCGATGTGCTAGCGTCAAGCAGCACAGCGAACAGAAGGTTGTCATGCTTCGCAGGGCGCACAGAAGTCACCTGTATTGGTTGCTTATCCAAGGTCACAGTCAATTCAGACTGGTCAAGCAAAACAACGGAAGCATCCTTGCCCGATGCGGTTAGATATATCTCGACCGATGGTTTGTCTGGTGAAGGCAGCGGGGCCTCCTGCCCTATCACAAAGATCTGGCTTGTAGCGCTCACGAAGAGCACTCCGCAAAATACCTGCAACCAACGCTTTATCATGGCGCCTTTCTATCACGGCGCGCGCAAAAACGGCAAATCACACTCCCCGGTACAATGAAAGTGTGACCAAAACCTCCCCACCCGCGCCCCCCACCGTGGGCTTCATTTCGTTGGGCTGCCCCAAAAACCTCGTCGACTCGGAGGTGATGATGGGCCTGCTCGACCGCGCCGGCGCTCGCCTCACCTCCCATCCCGAAGAGGCCGAGATCCTCGTCGTCAACACCTGCAGCTTCATCGACACGGCCAAGCAGGAGTCGGTCGACACGATACTGGAGATGGCCCGACACAAGACCTCAGGCTCAGCAAGAAAGCTCATCGTTGCCGGCTGCCTCGTCGAGCGCTATCGCGACGAAATCCGCAAGAGCATCCCCGAAGTTGACGCGGTAGTAGGCACTGGCGAACTCGAAGCCATTCTCCAAGCCGCAGGCCTCGCCGCCCCGCCCGCAGCCCTCTCGCCCTTTAACATCCTCACCGGGGGCCAGGCCGCCCAAACCCGGACGGTAGGCCAGGGCTTTAGCCCTGGCATTCAATCAGTAGAGGAGTCGCGGGCTTTAGCCCCTGAGGCACGTTCTTCGGCAAGCTCGTCACTCGCAACCCGCCCCGGCCAGGAATCCCAAGCCGGCACGCACAAACATGCCTCAGAGAAGCAGAATCCAATGAAGGATACGGGCTTCAGCCCGTACATCAACCCAGCCCAATCAGCCGGGGCTTTAGCCCCCGAGGCAACCTCCAGGGCCGAGGGCGACCTCCGCGAACAACAGGGCCGATTCCGCCGCGACGAATGGCAAGGCGCAACCCATCTGTTGCCCACCTACCTCTACGACGAAACCACACCGCGCTTCCTGACCACGCCAAAATCCTCGGCCTACATCAAAATCGCCGAGGGCTGCGACCACCCCTGCTCCTTCTGCGTCATCCCCAATCTCCGCGGCAAATTCCGCTCCCGCCGCTTTGAATCCGTCGTAGCCGAGGCCCATCAGCTCGTCGCCCGCGGCGTTCGCGAGATCACCCTCATCGGCCAGGACACCACCTGCTACGGCGAAGACCTCGGCCTCAAAGACGGCCTCGCCACTCTCCTTGATGCACTGGCACAAATCCCCAACCTCCGCTGGCTCCGCTTCCTCTACGCATATCCCAATCGCATCACCGGCAAGTTACTCGACACCATCGCCCGCCACGACAACATCTGCAAATATCTCGACCTGCCGCTCCAGCACGCGTCCCCCGATGTCTTGAAGCGCATGAAGCGCGGCGCAGGCGCCGGCATCTTCCTCAAGACCCTTGAAAAAGTCCGCGCCGCCGTCCCCGGCATCGCCCTTCGCACTTCCTTTATCGTTGGCTTTCCGGGAGAGACTGCCCAGGACAGCGTCCTCCTCGAAGACTTCATCAAGGCAGCGAAATTCGACTGGCTAGGCGTCTTCACCTACTCCGACGAAGAAGGCTCCGGAGCATTTTCGCTCGACGCCAAGCTCCCCAAGCGCACCATCGAGTCCCGCAAGCGCCGCCTGATGAAGCTCCAGCAATCCATCAGCAAGCGCGCCAAGCAGCAGTGGGTAGGCCGCGAGCTGACACTGCTCGCCGAAGGCGAAAGCGAAGAGACCCCGCTCCTCTGGGAGGCCCGCACCCAGTTCCACGCCCCCGAGATCGACGGCAAAGTCTACATCAACGACTTCGGCGACCTCGAAGCCCTCGAAGCAGGCCGCTTCTACAAAGCCCAGATCACCGAAGCCCACGACTACGACGTAGTAGCCCGCGTCCTCTCAGGCCCGCTGTAGAGTGTGCCCGCTGTAAAATAAAGTAGTCCGATGCCTCCCAGGAAAAAATCCGCCAAACTCCTCCGCTGCCCTACCTGCGGCATGCTGGTCCGCTTCAACGACGAGGACTTCCCTTTCTGTAGCGACCGCTGCCGCAAGATCGACCTCGGCAAGTGGGCCATGGGCGTCTACAAGATCAGCTCTCCCATCCTCGACCCCGAAGTCCTGGAAGACCTCGGCGAACTCGGCGACGGCCGCAGCAACAGGGACAACGATGACGACTGACGCTCCCGGCCAGAAGAAGACCCTCTGGGCCTTCGCCGTCGCCACCTTCTTCGGCGCAGGCTATGGCAAGCCCGGCCCCGGTACCTGGGGATCGGTCGCCGCCCTCCTCCTCTGGGCCGCCTTTGCGTGGGGCATCCATCCCGCCCCGCAGTCCCTGCTTCTCGCCCTCCTCGCCGGCATCGCTCTCACGCTGCTCTTCGGCATCCCCGCTGCGACCATCGTCGCTCGCGAATCCGGCCGCCACGATCCGCAATTCGTCGTCATCGATGAGGTAGCCGGCCAGTGGATCGCCCTCATCGGCAGCCACGCCAGCTGGCGTCATGCCCTCATCGCCCTCGTCCTCTTCCGCCTCTTCGACATCACCAAGCCCTTTCCCGTCCGCCAGCTTGAAAAGCTTCCCGAGGGCTGGGGCATCGTTCTCGATGATGTAGGTGCCGGGTTGTATGCTTTGGGTGTAGCATCGCTTTTACATTTGTGGGTCTAGGACAAGCCATGCCTCAAGTCAGCACCCAATCCGCTCCTCTGAACATCTCCGCGCCGCGCATCGACGACATTCTCCCCGCCGCTGCTCTTCCCGGTGGCGAGATCGAGCTGACCGGCGCAAATCTCGGCCCCGTCGCCTCTGGCCTGCCCTCTGTCCTAATCGACGGCTTCCCTGCCCACATCCTCATGAGCCGCCCCACGCGACTGGCTCTCCGTGTTCCTGAAGAAGCGGCCACCGGCATGGTCGAGGTCCGCAATCCCGCCGGTGCCAGCAACGCCGCCCCCCTGCGCGTGGCCCGAGAGCTCTCCGATGGACTGCACCCGGTCACCAGCCCGGCCGTCAGCCGCTCGGGCATGATCTATGCCACCATCTCAGGCCAGCGCGGCAAACAGACCCCCATTTCGGTGGTCCGCGTCAGCCCTGACGGCCGCGGAACCCCCTTTGTCAGCGGCATCCTCAACGCCACCGGCCTGGCCTTCAACCCCGATGGCGACCTCTTTGTCACCTCGCGCGCCGAGGGCAACGTCTACCGCATCGACGAGGTCGGCGAATCCACGCTCTACGCCGAGGGCATGGGCGTGGCCACCGGCGCGGCCTTCGATGCCGAGGGCAATCTCTTTGTCGGCGACCGCAGCGGAACCATCTTCAAGATCAATCCCGAGCGCCAGATCTTCGTCCACGCCACACTCGAGCCCAGCCCCGCTGCCTACCATCTTGCCGTCAACGCCGCCGGAACCCTCTTCGTCACCGGCCCCACTCTCTCCTCCAACGACGCCATCTGGGCCATCGAGCCCAACGGAGAGACCCGCGCATGGTATCGCGGCCTGGGCCGCCCTCAGGGCCTGGCTCTGGACCGCGAAGGCAACATCTATCTCGCCGCCTGCCTCCACGGCCAGCGCGGTCTGGTCCGCGTCACGCCGCAAGGCGAAGCCACCCTTGCGCTCGCCGGCCCGAACATCGTCGGCCTGGCCTTCTCGCCCCTCGGCACCACCATCCTCGCCACCAACGAAGCCGTTTACGAAGTCGATCTGGGAGTCGAAGGGCTGACTCTTTTTTAGTTGGCAGCTTCTCGAGTTTGGCTGTAACCTCTAGTCTGGCGCGCAGGGCGTGGTCGATTGTTCCCGCCCATCCGTCGCGTTTCTTCCGAAAGAAGGCTCTTCCCCGAGTCTCTAATGTCATCGATCGCACCGTACAGTTCCATTCCGTCGAAACCAGAATCTCAAACTCCACCACGGAGGAAAAATCATGCCACTCAGCGGACCTGCATGGGTTCAGCAATTCCCCACCAGCAGAAGCGTCGACGACCTCGTCGAGCCCTTTCATACCAATGTGCAGAACTTTCTTGCAGCTCTCAGCGCCGCCGGCGCCGCCGTCAGCATCGCCGACACTCTCCGTCCCCCGGAACGCTTGTCCCTGATGCACTACTCCTTCCAGGTCGCCAACTCCGTGATCGCCCCGACGCAGGTCCCCGCCATTCCAAACGTGGACATTGATTGGCTGCATACCGACAGCGACGGAAACCCCGACCCCGCCGCATCGGCCGCGGCCGCCGGGCAAATGGTCGCGTCTTACGGCATCGTCTACGCCCCGGCCCTCAACAGCCTTCACGCGCTCGGCCAGGCCATCGATATGGACATCTCCTGGTCGGGCGATCTCACCATCGCCAACGCCGACGGCTCAACCGCCGTCGTCACGTCCTCGCCTCAAAGCGGACACAACCCCGATCTGCACCAGGTCGGCGCAACCTACGGCGTCATCAAGCTCCTCAGCGATCCTCCCCATTGGTCGCTCACGGGGCATTGAGTGCAATCCGCTTTGAAAGGGCACGGCTTTAGCCGTGCCGCAGATGCAGCAAAATAGACACGGGCTTCAGCCCCTGAGGTATGATTTTTTTGAGCCAGTCCAAATCTTTACCTACCTGATGGGTACGGGCCTTGGCCAAACGGTAGGGACTTTGGCATGTACCTAAGACAGAAAGAACGGACGGGGCCTTAGCTCCTGGGGAAATGCATCTCGCTGAAAAGGTCTAAAGAGAGGCGATTCAAGCCCTCTACTAGAGAAGAAATGGAAACACATCAAGACGATGACCACCCTGAGAGGCTCTCGACGCAAGCTAGGCCCAGTGTCGGTTCCATGCTCGGGGTAACTATCGCTCTGGTACCGGTCGCTGGCTTTGTAGGATTCACTGTCTATCAACTTCTACACCTGCAAGCCAGCGGAACAAGATTTATGGGAGTGGGTCTCCTAGCGATTGGAACTCTCAATATCCTCGGACGTCGACAAATCGGCCAACAAATGTTGCGTCCTTCTAAGTTTTCCCCTCCGTTCTTTTCGGGATTCTGGGAGAGCCTTGGAGAGAATAGAATCCAAACTCTATACCTCGGAATTGGGATCATTTTCGCCGTAGCGGGTTGCGTCCTTGTGATCATGGGGCCCACGTAAAGAGCACCGAACAACGAACAGTCCATAAGCCGATACGACTTTTGGCTGCGCGTTGTATGCTGAATGCCGAGTCACGCGACACCCAAGCTATAAGCTAGAAGCTAAAAGCTAGAGGCTGCTCTTCATGAAATCCGAAATCATCGCCATCGGCTCCGAGATGCTCACCCCCTTCCGCCAGGACACCAACTCCCTCCAACTCACCGAAAAACTCAACGAACTGGGAGTCACCGTAGCCTTCAAAACCATCGTCGGCGACCGCCGCAAAGACCTCGTGGGCGCCATTCGCGCCGCCCTCACCCGCACCGACATTGTTGTCCTCATGGGCGGCCTCGGCCCCACCGAAGACGATCTCACCCGCGAGGCCGTCGCCGAGGCTCTCTCCCTCACCCTGCGCCGCGACCCCAATCAAGTCGTCGCTCTGGCCGCCCGCGCCGCCACCTGGCGCATCCCCATGCCCGCCAACAACCTCAAGCAGGCCGACCTGCTCGAAGGCGCAACCCTGCTGCCCAACCCCAATGGCAGCGCCCCCGGCCAGTGGATTGACACCACATGGCAGGGCTATCGCAAACTGCTCATGCTCGTCCCCGGCCCGCCCAACGAGTGCCGCCCGCTCTTCGACGCCGAGTGCATCCCCCGTCTCCGTGAACTCCTTCCCGTCCGCCACATCGCCAAGCGCACCTTGCGCGCCGCCATGATCCCCGAGTCGCAGGCCGACAAGCTCCTCGCGCCCATCTACACCGAATACAAGGATGTCGAAACCACTATCCTCGCCCACACCGGCGACATCCAGCTCACCCTGCTCTGCTCCAAGTCCAACGCCGCCGTCGCCCAGGCTCGCGTCGATGAACTAGCCACCCGCCTCGAAGAGGTCCTCGATGACTGGCTCTACTCCTCCGGTGCCGAAGCTGCCGACAATCTCGAACAGATCGTTCTCTACTATCTCGGCCTTCGCCAATCCACGCTGGCTGTCGCCGAGAGCTGCACCGGCGGCATGATCGCCCAGCGCATCACCAGCGTTCCCGGCAGCTCGCGCGCCTTCCTGGGCGGAGCCATCGTCTACTCCGATGAACTGAAGACCCACTTCGCCGGCGTCCCCTCCGAGCTGATCGCCCAGCACGGAGCCGTCTCAAAGGAAGTAGCCGAAGCCCTGGCCGAGGGCATTCGCCGCAACACCGGCGCGACTCTAGGACTAGGCGTAACCGGCATCGCCGGCCCCACCGGAGCCACCGAAACCAAGCCCGTAGGCCTGATCTACATCGCCCTGAGCGACGAACACAAAACCGAATCGATAGAGAGAACCTTCCGAGGCGACCGCGAAAGAGTAAGAGCCTGGGCCACCCAGCAAGCCCTGGACCTAATCCGCCGCCGGCTGCGGTAATTCGCTCAACTATATGGGTGCCCCAGGTCCGGATTTTCGGACCTGGGAGGGACCGCCCAATGTACCCCTCTTGATCCCAGCCTCAGATGCCCAGCCGAACAGGTGTATTCTCTCTTTCATGACGGAAAGGTTAGTTCGTTACCAGCAATCCGGTGACATGCACTTTCTCACCTTCAGCTGCTACCACCGTCTCCCGTACCTCGCCTCCCCCGAAGCCAAAAGTCTCTTTGAAGACGCACTGGAACGAATCCGGAAGAAATACAGTTTCGTCGTCGCCGGATATGTCGTCATGCCGGAGCATGTCCACCTGTTGGTCAACGAACCCAAACAATCCAGCCTCGATCGGGCCATCAAGGCAATCAAGCTCTCCGTCACTCTGCGCCGTTCGGAGCGGCCATTCTGGCAAGCCCGCTACTATGACTTCAACGTTTTCTCCGAAGACAAGCGCGTCGAAAAGCTGCGATACATGCATCGCAATTCAGTGGTTCGCGGACTCGTCGAGAAGCCTGAAGACTGGCCATGGTCCAGCTTCCGTCACTATGCAACGGGAATCGAAGGAGCCGTAGAAATCGAATCGATTTGGACCGGCTGGCGACGTGAGCACGGCACAATTCCCTCCCAGGTCCGAAACTCCGGACCTGGGGCACCCAATTCGTTCACCCCCTAGGACATGGGCCACCAGCCATTAGCGTATCCGTCTTATCCCTTACTGAATGTGGCCAGGAATACAATAGAAGGGTCGACGATGCCTGACGCTACTAAACACGCAATACCCAAAAACTGGAGCGAGTTCGTGGAGTCTCACCCGGCGTTCCCGTCGATGATGTGGAATTGGGTTATGCTCGTCCAGAACCTACTGAAGCGTACGCCTCTCGAAAGCGGCGATGACCTTGGGTTTCTCATTTGCGGCTTCATGGCTGCCTCCGTCGTGGACCTCAACGACATCTTGACACTCATGCACGCTAATTCGCGATCCGGCGCGCCGAAGCTACTTCGTTCCTTGTATGAGCGGACCGTAACTATGAAGTATTTGGCGGAGAACCCCGGTGAGGTTGAAAAGTTTATCGGCTACCAGAGCATCGATTGGAAGCAGGTGGTAGATGTGTGTCAAGGCAAGATCGGAACGGAACTTGATGAGCCAGCACGAACGAGATTGGCAAGTGCAGCTACCGATGCTCGTAAGGAATACAGGGGCGAAGTCTGCCCGCAATGTAAACAGAGGAAACAAACCAACTGGACACCAAAATCAGTCAAGGAGCTTGCAGATGTTGCATAGCTCTCCCATTTGCATGCTCACTCCTACGTCTTTCCTTCCAAAACTATGCACCCGACGTTTTGGGGAATGATTGAGTTTATGAAACAGGGATCGCCGATCTATAACGTCCTGAATTGCGCTCACGAGCTTCTCGTCCAAAATGTACTGATTCATAGGCGTCATTTCGCGAAAAATGCGCAGCCCACTCCTATGATGTGGGCCGCCATTACAGATTTCCTAAAAATTTGGGTCTTTTCGGAGACCTCGTTCGCAGGACTGCTTACGAGAGGAGAGATACGCAACCACAGCAATCGAATTTATTATTGACGCCGGTAGCCCAACTTCGAGTAATCGAAAACAAAAACTGGGTGCCCCAGGTCCGGATTCTCGGACCTGGGATTCCACTCAACCATATACGTCCACCTCCCTCGCCGCGCTAGTTGCTTCACCTTGACTCCAGTACTAAGCCCAAGACCCATCCTTGGCGCAGGTTCACCGCGTCAAGTGTGGGAGACCACGAACCCCTGGCCCCTCCCGGCAGGCGGGGCGCGAGAATAGCCCCGGATGAAGCGCAGCGAAATCCGAGGACCACGCCCCAAAACCCCTCCGCCCCGTAGGGCGCGGTGTGAAACTCGCTTCCGCTGCCCAGGGTCACGCAATCCCCCTCACATCGAATTCAAGCCACCCGCCAGGCCCGTCTTCTCTTCCCCAGCGAATTTCCGCCCGGTTTGCAGAGAATTACCTTCCACCGGAGCACAATGGAAACAGCTTCGAACGAACAAAGAGGTCCAATGCGGAAAGCAGCCAAGCGCCTGCGGGAAAGCCCCGTCACCCCGCTTACAACCCGGATTCCCCCACCGGCAAAAAAAAGGATCGTGTTTTTTGCTGTGAAACTGTGGAGCCATATCTAACCAATCTAGAATCAATCGCTTCCGGGAGGCGTCTCCACAGGATCACAAACACACGGAATCTGCGGAATCGTGGAGCCGCACTGAACATGCTTAAAATCAACGACTTCCGGATGCCTCCTTCACGGGAACACAAAAACTGTTTTTCTGTGGGGATGTGGAGATCATCCGTTTGGCTGACGAAGCGTGGATCATTGCTGCTTGCTTTATGATGGGCTGTGGCCAATTTCCAGCGGGCGTGGCGAAATGGCAGACGCAGCGGACTTAAGCAAACATGAGTGCGCCAATCGGGAAACCGGCGGCGTAGAACTGCTCAAAGTCGGGGAAACCTGAAATGGCAATCCCGAGCCAAGCCTGGAAGCACTTCCAGGAAGGTGTAGAGACTAGACGGGCAGCACCTAAACCTCGTGTGGGGAAAGGTGAAGGTATAGTCCAGACCACGAACCCGCACTGGCGGGGCGGCGAAAGCCGAAGTGGCAAGAAAATCCGCAGGCCGCAAGGCCATGAGGGTTCAATTCCCTCCGCCCGCACCATACCTGGTTTCCAAGTGGGCCAGGATGGAGCCATCCTGGCCTGTTTTTCCAGCGCCGGACTAGAGCATTTTCGGAAGATGCTCTAGGGCCGCTTCGGCCCTCGCTCAGGACGATGCTGCAACCCTAAACCTCGGATTTTGCCGATTGTTTGGCCCAAAGAGGCCACTTTTGGGGCCAAAAGGGGCTGTTTTTCGCGAATCCGATCGGAACTCCGCCAGCATCGGAAGTGATCTTGCCCGCGCAAAACGTATCCCTTAGCAAGCTGCTCTAATAGCGAAAGGGAAACGAAGATGAGGCAAGGGACGCGTGGTCGTTATACGTTGGAGTTCAAGCAGGAGGCGGTTCGACTTGTGGAGTCGGGCCAGACGATGGCGGCGGCAGCTCGCAGCCTGGGAGTGGTCGAACAGACCTTGGGCAACTGGATCAAGCTTCACCGGGCCGGAAAGTTGAAGGGCGCCTCAGGCAAGCACCAGGTGACGGCCGAACAGATGGAGATCAGCCGTTTGCGAGCTGAGTTGGCGCGAGTGACGATGGAGCGCGACATTCTGGGAAAAGCGACGGCATACTTTGCAAAGGGCCAGAAGTGAAGTATGCCTTCATCGAGCGTCATCGGCGTCTCTGGCCGATCTGTGTGCAGTGCCGGGTGCTGCTTGTCAGCGTCTCCGGTTTTCATCAACACCTGGCGCGGCGCGTGGATATTGCCAAGCGCCGGCACCTCAGTGACGAGGCGCTGTTAGTTCACATCAGCGCCGTCTATGCGGAGAATCGCGGCGCGTATGGGTGGCCGCGCATCTGGCGTCAGCTGCGGGCGCAGGGCATTCGCGTGGGCAAGCTGCGGGTTCAGCGGTTGATGCAGAAGCACGGCATTCAAGCCCGCGGCAAGCGTAAGTTCCGCGTCACGACTACCGACAGCAAGCACGGTCTTGCGATTGCGCCCAACCTGCTTGATCGCAAGTTCACGGTGGCCGCGCCCAACCAGGCGTGGGTCGGTGATCTGACGTATATCGCGACCGATGAGGGCTGGTTGTTTCTTGCCGTAGTGATCGACCTGTTCAGCCGCAAGGTGGTGGGCTGGTCGATGCGGCCCGATATGCAGCGTAGTCTGGTCATCGATGCACTGGAGATGGCTTGGTTCAAGCGCAATCCAGGCAAGAAGGCTGGGTTGATCTTTCATAGCGATCGCGGTAGCCAATACGCCAGCGACGACTTCAGTGAGGTTCTCAAAGAGCATGGCATTACACCATCGATGAGCCGCAAGGGCAACTGCTGGGACAACGCCTGCTCGGAGACGCTGTTTGCTTCGCTGAAGGTAGAACGGCTGCATGGCCAGCGTTTTCGAACCATTCGTGAGGCCAAGGATGAAACCATCTCTTGGCTGCTCTGGTATAACCGAACACGAATGCACTCGACGCTGAACTACGTCAGCCCAATGCAATTCGAGAAAGACTGGACGGATCGAACGATGAAGATCGCCGCTTGAGAGTTCGCGGTGATCGAAGCAGGCCGTGGAAATGACGGTATGTGGAAAGCCCGGAAAACGATGGTGCTGTTTTCCGCCCTTCCCACAAACCTTGGAAATCGATGAAGCCGATTCCCACATTCCCACCGCCGCGACGACGACGAGGATGAATTTAATCCTCAAAACCCGGCCGGTTAAGAGATACGCATTCTGAGGGCAAGGTCAGGTCGGCGCCCAACTATTGATAGTGTTATTCTTCCGCCCACGGGGCGGAGGGACACCTCGCGCATTAAGGACGGCCGCAATCCTCTTGAGGCTGTACCCACTCGCACTCATCGTGAAGATTTCGATGACGATTTTTCCGTCTTCGGGGTTGACTGTCCAGATCTTGCCAGCGTTGTAGCCATAGCATCGCCCACCTGTACTCGTACCTCGATCTACACAACCTACAAGGCCGCGATGTGTCTTCAAGCCGATCTCTTGCCAATAGAGTTCATCGACAAGGCCATGCACCGTAAAGAGCAACTTGCTCTGCCTGCTCGTTGAATCAATCCCTTGGGAAATCGCAATCAAGCGAATGCCGTGAAATTGAAGCAATTTATGCAGACGAAGCGTTTCTTCGAGATCACGGCCAGCCCTGCTCGTATCGTCCACGAGAACCACCGTAAAACGGCAGTTTGGGCTTGAGACTTCACGAGCCAATTCTTGGTAGTCTTTGCGATCTGCGCCGGCCCCAGAGATCGCCTTGTCGGAATACACCCCAACCTCAGTCCAGCCGCGAGCCTTAGCAAATATCCTGCCGACACTAATTTGGTCTTCAATTGAGAGCGGATTCTGTCCCGCCTTACTGTAGCGAGCATAGATTACGTAGCGTTCAACCAAGGGATTTATAAACAATTGGTCAGACATTGAAAATCACCTTCTTTAAAATTGGTAGGACAACTCTGTTGAGCCAATCCTGTACTTCGGGAGATATTTCATTTCTTTCGGATACTTCTACGATTTGCTGATCGCGATTTTCAGATCGGTTCATATGGGGGTTGGACTCATCCGCGACCTTCGGCTGCCTGCGAGTTGCGGCAGCATTGCGCGGCCGATCTTCCCGGTGCGGTTCCAAATCGATTTGAGCTTTGTTCCTCACACACACTCGTATCTTCCGCGCGATCGTGCACAGCGACATAACGCAGCGATGCAACAATGAAGCAGAGTCCCTCGCCAGCTTTCGTCTGATCGCTGGCCTAACACTTAACCTTCTTGCGACGATGTTTAGCAATACGTGCCGCACTCACCGAACTTCTCTTCTCCCGGGGCACATAGAATGGAATCGGGATGCTTATGGGAATGTTGAGTGCAGTCCAATCGTCCTATCTCGTTTCCACGAGTGTTCTCTCAGACGTCGTGCCGCGGATTGCAACGGCACGACTTCATTTGCGAGCTAATCGAGTACGACGCCTCCTTTCGAGTACTGCTCGAACGGAGCACACACCAGTTCGGCAGTGTGTTCGCCGATCGTAATGGCCTGCCCCCTAGTCGGCAGCATCGCGCAAACGCAGCCGACAGTTACTCCGGACTACCCCTCGTTTGCCTGGGAAGTCCCGGACTCGACAATTTCCTTCGTGACTTCGATCCCCGGGGAGTGTGCGATATTCCTCAGCAGGTCCAGTTGCTTCTGGGTCGAATGTCCGTCCTGTTTCTGCTCTTCAGCCGAGAAACGAGCATAGAGGACAGTCTGGCAGTTGTTTTCCGGATCTGATGATTCGATCTTTTCCACCTTCTTCTTGGTCATGGGTTTTCCTCGTTGATTCCGGTTGATGTTTCGTTCTTGATTAGCGCCGACTCGTTTACAGTGGGACACTTTGGAGCGACAGGCTCGAACCGGCCAGCGCCGTAGTTACCTGCGGCGCTGCGGTTACTACTTGGGACTCGATTTGCGTAAGCTGAGAATTGTTTGCACGCGCTCCCATAGATCACGAGAGACGATGGGCTCATAGGCACCCCGGTAACGCTTGCCAGCCCACGTGAAGACGCCTGCATAGAATTCATTGCGGAGCATGGAGCAGATCATCGCCCTACTGATAGGACGTGCCCTCCTACGAGGCACGAGTCCTACGATGTGAGCCCAAGCGGCCAACTGCTTCATGGAGTAGTCAAGCGTTGCGTACATCTCGAACAACTGGCGCACAAGTTTGGCGCTATGCGGATCCGGAACAATGCCTCCCCTCCCAGACGCAAGTGGTACGTTCAAGTAGCCAATCGGCGCGAGAGACGGACTATGACCATCCAGAGCCTTAGCCGTCATCCCCCTCAGAATCCTCGCTCTACGGACGTTGATGTAGCACGTGGTTACGAACTGGTGTACCGGATGAACAGAATCAACAGGTGAATGCACAGGATGCATGATCCCTTCAACGGCGAGATACAGTCTGATGTCACGGCCATTCAGCGAATCCACAAAGGCGCTGTAGTCCGCAGGGTTCCTGATCAAGCGGTCGACCGAGTAGGTGATGATCGCCCGGACCTCGCAATGATGCTGAAGATATGCGATTACTTTCTCGAGCAAGTCGTGCGCCGAGATGCCCGCCTCGACGAAGCGATCACGAATCCTCAAATTCAGTTGTCCGGCGTATTCTTCGATCACACGGATTTGTGCTTCAAGTGTCTGCTGCTCGGATTCTGCCGAGCCATCTCTCTTTTGCCTGGTAAACAGCACTACCTCTTCCATATGCCTCCTTTTTACATTGGGTTGGGGGAGCACAGGATAGGTGCTCCATGGTTGAAGATTGAGAGTAGGCCAGGTCATAAGACAGAGTTAGTTCGGCCCAGACAAACAGCCGCCGTTAGCAGCGGAGCTCTCGTTAGTCAGCTACCTTCTTGCGACCCGCCGCGTTGTGAGAGCCGGGCGCATCGTATTCGCCATTTTCCGAGGCATATACAGTGGAATTCTGATGTCGATGGGAATGGTGCAGTGCTGTCCAATCTGGTTTACCTGATCGGACAGCATCGCCCCCTCTGCGGGCGAAAAGAGACCAACGCCCCCGGTAACGCGGAAGACGCGTCCTTCCTTCGTGTCGACAGGTGTTACGGTCAGGGCAGATGAAACCCTACGCTGAAGCTCAATCTTCAGCGTTTCCGCAGCTCCAAGCAGAATCTCCTCTAGCGAATCTGCATGCTCATCAATGAATTTCCGGATTTCAATTAACCGACTATTCTTACTTTGTGTGGACGGGGTGAGTTCTGAGAGTTTCCGCGCGAGAAGCTTGATCTCCGACTCGCTACTAGCGACTGCGTCAACAAGAGAACGAATATCGCCGCCTATTCCAACAGCGTGTACAAGGTTGTCGCGACGCTTTTCCTCGGCTTTCAGCGCTGACTCCAGTTGAGTCTTGCGAGAGCCAGGGTTGACGCCTTTCTGTTTACAACTCGCTCTCTCTGATTTGAGGTAGGTGAAAACCGACTCGGCGAGTGCGTTGCGTAGCACCGAGTTGCGAAGTTTGTTGCACAGTACAGATATCAGTGACCGTTCAATGTCTTCGCGCCGGAAGGTTGCGGTGTTAGAGCATCCGTTGCGCCACATATGATTTGCGCAACAGTAACGCCCATGACTGCGGAGGTTATAGTTGGCGCCGCAGATGCCACAAACAAGAAGGCTGCTGAGAAAATAAGTCCTACTCTTGTCTGTCCGGTTGAGCCCGCCACTGCGCGTGAGCCCGACACAACTCTTCCTCGCCCTCTCCGCAATGACCTTTTCCCACAGCTCATCATCAATAATGCGAAGTTCCGGATGATACGCACGCTGCCACTCGGTCTCCGGGTGCTTGCGCTGCTTCATTTTGCCTGTTGCAGGATTACGGACCTGCGTAGTACGGCCGTAGACGAGAAACCCTCTGTAATGTTCGTTTTTTAAGATATAGTCGACGGCGCTCCGCGCCCAGGAACGCGACTTGTTCTTTCTGCCGCTGTCACGCGGAGGCGGCACACGATCGGCATTTAGCCGCACCATGATCTGGCGCAGGCTCAGTCCCTGCGAATACCAAGCAAAGATGAGGACTACGATCTTGGCTTTCTCCGGGTCGATCTCCTCCTTCATACCGACTGTCGCCGCGCGGCCGCGGGCATCAATGTCGGCTGTATTTCTCTCTGGCAAGTTATGGTAGCCATAGCAACTCCATCCTGGATTCAGCCCTTTCCCGAATAGACCGATTCTTCCCCTGCGTACACGCTTTCCGTGGGTCTTGGAGAACTGCGCATCCTGCCGGGCCTTCGCTGAGAAGGCATCGCGGAACCAAGGTTCCTTGGAGTCAAGCCCGTCGCTGGCGTAGTAGATATTGATTCCGCAATAATCGAGCTCATCAAGGAAGCCATGCACATCGGCTTCGTTGCGTCCCGTCCGTGATGTGTCATCTATGATGATGCGACGAAATGGTGGATTTGGCTTTCTGCACGCGGCGCGAAGAGCTGCAAAGCGAGGACGGTCAAACATTGTCGTGCCAGTCTTGCCCTCGTCAAAGTAAATGTGCTCCTCGGAGATGAGCCAACCCTTCTCCTCAGCGGCCTCACGGCAGTTGCGGATCTGATCCTCAATGCTGGCTTTCCGCTGTTGGTCATCAGACATCCGAGCATAGACGGCAGCTAGTACTTGACCGCAATCAATAGGAGCCGTTTGCGAATTACTTTTTTTCTTTCTTGTGATCTTCATTGGTCTGCCTTCTGTAATTGGTTTAACGTTCGGAAAGGTAATGCATTCTGGTAGCGCAGTTGCACCTTGTCCACTATGTTGGCGAAGGAATGCAATGGTTTGCCGGCCTGCACTTTCTGTGGATACTCTCTCCATGACAGCGGTCAAATCGCTTGACAATATCCGGATAGGTTCACGAACTGCGAAGCCTCAATGCGAGAACCATATCGTGAGGGTGGATTCGAATTCCCGGACTGGGTCTGTGGAAAAGACTGTGGTTCGAGACGGTGCCGATTGCCATTAGGCACCCAGAAGGTAAACAGCATGGGCTGGAGAAGGCGGCCTTTCAAGTGCAAAATCGATGTATGTAGCTTTTGAGTTCCGTATGGAACCCTAGGAAGATCATGGGATTATGTGGCTGTAGCGCAAAGCAGGACTCTTGGGACGAGATGAAGCATCGCGACAACCCGATCAACGCAGAGCAACAGCTCTATTGGAGAGCGCGTCTCTCATCTGCGCCGGAGAATCAGCATTGCCTTGCAGGGGAATGTGGGGATTGGGATGGGACTTATAGCAGCTCCGATGACCCGAAGGTCGATCTGCGCCGAAGATGTGATCAAAGGAATTACTATGTTTGGCTTGATGCGTTTTGCTTGTATCTGGGAAGAGAAGAGGCCGATGCATTGAGTACTCTAGAGGGCGCTGGTGCCTGCGTCCCATGCATAGGGCGAATCCTCTATACGTTCCTAAGATCTGAGTTCATCTTGATGCCTCAGGAAGGTACCGAAGAGCGTGTTCATTCTCCCAATTTTCCGACGACCTTCCGAAAACCACTATCGCGATTGGGGATAGCTATTAAGGGTGCTCTGCTCAATTACGTGGCATGGAAGACCATTTGCGCCATTATAAGCCACTGCGGACATCCGTATTATGCTCAGCTTGCACTGTTATTGAACCATGGCGCGTCGGTGCCCTGCCAGGTGAAGGGCGGCTCAATTCCCTTCTACAGCTTTTCTTTGATTGAGACAGAGTTTAATCAGGATCTATTGAGGAAAAGGGCAACCCGAGGTGGCGCAAACCCGATACGTGCCCTCTTACTGGTCACCAAGGACATGTCACTTGAGCAACTGCGTTCGCTTACTGTGTGGCTCCGGAGCAAGCATGACGACCGCTAGGTCCGGATCGATTTCGAACAGATGGCTGGCGATGCAACAAATACAACAGCGCACTGCTTAAGATGAGTTGCTCGGAGAGCTGAACCGCCCCGGGAGATCGTAGAATCGAGACGCGCTGAACTATAGCAATGAAGCTGCAGAGGGGCGCCGCACACCCCTCCGCAATTTGGCCTACGCCGCCACGTAGCTCCCATCATCCCACCGAGGATTCTCCACCTGAGTGCCTACCTGCCGCACTTCGAGCAACCAGTCGGGCAGATCGAGTACTCGAGCTGAGGGATTAAGGTAAGAAACTTGACACGCTTTCGTCGTCACACTAGGTGGGATCAACAGGCAATCGCCAAGATGAATGCGAACTCCCGGGAAGTCGCTTCCCAGCACACGAATCCGTTGGCCCGAATACGCGAAGCAGACAAACCTCGCGCTTGATCCAGTAAACTGAGCGGTGGTGCGCCACGACCAATCCTCTTCACAGAGATATCGAATCATTTCGCGGCCGATGTCGTAAGTGAATTCCAGAACGAGCAGTCCCGAACGTGCTCCTGTCTCTACGGCCCAGTTGCATCCAGTCTCAGAATACTCACTGGCCCAGCGACGGAGTTGAAATATGTCTTGGGTTGGGTGGCCTGCGAGCGCATTGCGCGAGAAATACTTGCTGCGTGTCAAGACGGGCGCTACCTGCCATCCGCGCGCAAGGGCCGACGTTAGCGTTGAATCCAACACGATCTCCGCCGAGTTGGTTGACGACAGTTGATGCTGTACGGACGGGGATATTTGCGCGTCTTTAAATTTCTTTAGGAACTCTTCTGCAGATATCATGATTTCTCCAAAAATAGTAAGAGCCGCCCCCCCTTTACGGGAGATGCGGCTCAGGTTGTGTTGAGGATTGATGGGTTGAGAGATGTGCCTCGGGACAATCAGGAGCGAGAGACGGACGTTGCTCGGAATCGGGTCAATGATTTTCGTGCAGGCGCCGAATTCGGAGGCGTATGGATTGGTTAAGAGTCCGATGCGAGATCATCTATTGGAAACCTTCAGGCCGATGCTCAATCGTCGAGTCTGTATTGAAGTTAGTGGTGCTGCACCTGCCGCAGGACATTGGCGTATCCGCTTGGCAGGTATGGCTGCAGATCCTTCTTGATGTAATGTTTAACTCCGAGCGACTGGCAAAGATCGATCATGCGATGCGTGTATGCTCGCCAATCGGTCAGCTTGGTAATCGGGAGATAGTTCGCGCGGCCGATCTTGTAAAGATCCACGAAACCATGAGTTTCCCTGACAATCTTCAGGCTGGATTCGCAATCGATCGTAGGTCCCAGGCTCACCCAGGTGTAGATGCCGGCTTCACTGAATCTCCGAAGCGCTGCGAGGCGATCACCCGGTAGTGCAGCTCCTTTTTCCCACTTTTTTGAAAACGAATCGTCAAGGCTTGTGAGTGTTGAGGCGAAGGCATCCCGCGTTGGCCGGAACAAGTCCAGATCGTTCAGCGCCCTCGTTCCGCCTTTGGTCAGAACGCAGACTCCGAGCCCATGCTCGATCAAAGTTTCGATCGTCGGGCGAGTGAGCGACATATCAAGAGGATTGTATACATCCGTAGTGAAACTAAGCATTACCTGTTCCTGGATGCCAGCAGCCTGGTATTTTCGCCCGTCTCTACGGAGGTGATCGAGGTAATTCCGGCGGGGCAACGCTTCCGCGTCGAACTCATTGCGCTTCATTTTGAGCACACGTGGAGCAAAACAGTAGGCACAACAATGACCGCATCCTCTGTATGGGTTTGCGGCCAGCGGAGCATATTCGCCCGCCTGTCCGGCTGGAGCGTAGACATATGAGCATCCCTTGATTGCGATGCTCGGTTGTTTTTCGATTTGAATAGAATTACTGGTCAGTGCTAAGTTCTCTCTGTCTCATGCGGCGATCTCCGCTCCGCGGTCGTTGGAGTTTGAGGCGTTGTTGGGCTCCCTGTAGCGGCGAACAATAATTCTCAGTTTGTGCGGGAGCGCCGC
>Ga0302189_10001456_pt1 | contig 19868 bp, 12 predicted proteins | sample II_Bog_E2_2_FD_194551 | JGI IMG/M metagenome (GOLD analysis project Ga0302189, IMG submission 194551) | Peat permafrost microbial communities from Stordalen Mire near Abisko, Sweden - II_Bog_E2_2 | ecosystem: Environmental > Terrestrial > Soil > Wetlands > Peat | place: Sweden: Abisko...
AGAAGAGGTATTCGGAGAGCAAGGATCACCCCGGCGCCCGACATTTGACCCCATGGGATCGGAGCCGGCGCAGAGTGCAACTTTATTGTTAATCTGCGTGAAAGTATTTGAAGTATCTATTGACAACGATGGCGGCACGGGTAACTATACATCCAGCTTGCTGTCAGCCAGCACTTCCCCACTTTGCTGCTGCTCCTTAAATCCCCAATCGTTTGATGGGACTGGCAAGCGAACGGTAAGACCCCTACAAACCGGCACAGGCGGACCGACCTGGGTTCCTCCACCTGCAAGCGGTTCGCACTTACCCAGGAATCCTTCCACTTCCCTGTACGTGAGGTCGTCATCTTGTCGCTAGCCTACGGTTCCATCCTGCCGCTGCGGTTTCCCCGCCTGAGATTCAGTCTGCTTGTCCCAGCCCTGGCCACCGCGGCCGCGCTCCTGTCATCCTCTGGACCTTTAGGCGCGCAGAGCGGATGCACCTTCACGCCCGCCAGCGGCTCAACGGAATACTCAAGCTCGACCACGATCACGACGGTTGCACACTACGGCGCCCAGGCACCGGAGGCGGCGAGCCCCTACCCATCCACCATCACCGTCCCCAACACGGTGACCGGCAATGTGACAGGAGTTCAAGTCGAACTCAAGAGCGTGTCGGTGGCAGGCGTTATCGGCAACTCGGCGGGTCTCTACGAAACCCAGGTTCTGCTGGTTTCGCCGTCAGGCCAGCAATTTCAGCTCATGGGCGGAGCTGGAGACGACTCAAGCAACGCAATTTCCGGGGTCAACATATTTTTCTCCAATTATGTGAGCGCGAGCAACTTCCCTTATTTGCCAAGCACAACCCCTTTCCAGACGAGCGGTAACGGATGTTATGCACCCAGTTCGTATTTTTCCCCTACCGGTCCGCTGAACGACGAGAATCCTTTTCCGTATCCATCTCCGATCGCAAGCGGCTCAACCATTTACTATCCGAATTCCGATGGAAGCTCCACGCTGACCACCGTGTTTGGGACGGGTAGCACCCCAGCGGCGGGCGCCTGGAAGCTCTACGTCCAAGACGGCTGGGAGGATGCGGTGACCATCGACGGGTGGAATCTATACCTGACGGTGACAGCTCCCACCAAAGCCAACACCACCACTGTGCTTTCGTCGTCCCAGAATCCGGCCTATGCCACCAGCCCGAACAATACAGTGACCTTCACGGCCACAGTCTCTTCCAGCGGTACGCCGACTGGAACGGTTGCGTTCTACGCCAACGGCAGCACCTCGCCCCTGAGTTGCTCGAGCGGCAATCAAACGCTGAACGGCAGCGGCCAGGCAACCTGCGGAATCACTCTGACGGCGGGATCTTCGGGGTCAAGCTCGTCGCAGTGCAGCGCGACGTCGCCTCCCACATTCCCGACGGTTTGCCAGGGCATCAGCACGATCACGGCAGTTTACTCGGGAAGCTCGACTTACTACACCAGCACCAGCGCCGCCCTCAATCAACTGGTGGAAGTGCATCCGAGCGGAAGCACCTCGACGGATGTATGGTGCAATGACACGGGGCTGGCGATACCAGGCAGCAATGCGCCCGCGCTGGCATATCCCTCCGTCATCGAGGTTTCCGGGTATGCCGCCGGGTCAACGGTGTCCAATGTAAAGGTTACCCTGAACGATGCGTACAGCTCCTCCGACATTAACGACCCATTCCTGCTGGTTGCGCCAGGTTCCGGCGGGCAGAATCTGGATTTTCTGGACAATGGCTTCAGCGCCAGCGCGGTGAACAATCAGACCCTCACGTTTTTCGATACTGCCGGCCAATTTGCGCCTGGCAATGTTGCAGCAACGACCGGAAGCTACGAAGCAACCGACAATAATCAAACCGCGCTCACTTTCGCTCCGGCGACGGCGCCGTCGATCGATACCAGTATCCCGCCGGTCCCCTCCACTATCCATTACGCGGCGTACGGTCCCTCCAACGATGGAAAGACAGATTTTGGGACAACAGCATATAACTTCGGGCAGGCCTTCAATAATGCACCGGCAAATGGCGACTGGGCGCTTTACACCTACGGCTGGTCGGGCGTTGCGGCCAGTCTGGACGGCGGCTGGTGCGTCACCCTTACGCTCAACACCGGCGTGACAAGCACCACCACCGTTACTTCCAACAACAATCCGGCGTTGAACGGCCCCGGACAATCCGTCAAGTTTACGGCGACAGTGACCAGCGGTGGGAATCCGGTGACCACGGGCACGGTGACGTTTCTCGACGGCGGCCAGACCCCTGCCGGCACTTCTGGCGGCAACAACGTGGTTACGCTGAACGGCAGCGGACAAGCGACGTTTACTACCAGTTCGCTGACCGAAGGCGATCACACGATCACGGCGGATTATAGCGGCGCGACCGACTACAACCCCAGCACCGGGACCGTAAACCAGCGCCTGGACGATGCGACCACGGTTTCGAACGTGACCGCCGCTTCGGCGCAGTACTGCAACACCGGGGGAGTGCTGACCGCGACAGGGCAGAGGGGCGCCTTCACGCCGAACCCATCGAATATCTTCGTGACGAATCTTCCCGGCACCGTCGACACCGTTACCCTCACGCTCGACAGTTTCTACACTTTCAGCGACTCGATCTACGAGATCGAATCGATGATCGCGGGCCCGACCGGCGCCGCGCTGGACTTCTTCTCCGATACCGGCGCAACCAACACGATTCTGTCAAGTGGCAACTATATATTCGCCGACGGCCACGGAGCGGTGGGGCAGTCGAGTTTCGGGCCCGGTACCTACGAGGCGAGTAGCTACGACACCGGCGCCAATTCGGGCGGCGACACCTATACCGCCAGCCCCAGCGGTTTCTATACGCTGCCAAGCTCGTTCAAATATGCCCAGCCGCGCGGCAATCCCGCCTACACGTTCGACACCGGAACCGATAACGTATTCGGCACCACCAACCCGAACGGCACCTGGAGCCTCTATTTCAACCAGACCGAGGCGGGCTCGGCGGCCGGCGCAACCGGTGGCTGGTGCCTGAATTTCACCGAGACTCTGCCCAGCATCTCGCTGACTGCGCAGAGTCCGAGCACTTTCACTCAGAACGGAACGGGCTCATTCCCGGTGACCATTACCAACCTTGGGTCCGGCGACATCGGCGACCCGACCCAGACAGCCGCAAATGCGATGGTGGTCACCGATACGCTGCCCGCAGGCCTCACTTATTCAAGTTTTACGGGTACTGACTGGACTTGCTCGGCGTCGGGGCAGACAGTTACCTGCAGGAACCAGGACACGGTTGCCCCGACCGCCGAATATAATCCGCTGTCGATCAGCGTGAACGTGTCCAGCACAGCCTCCGGGTCTCTCGGGAACAACACCGTTTCCATCAGCGACACCGAAGCCTCCAACACGCCTGGCGCGAGCAGCGCTTCGGTGACCATCGACGTGCCTCCAGATTTCACCAGCGCCAACACAACCCCATTTACGGTGGGCTCGTCAGGCATATTCATTGTGACTGCCTCTGGCTATCCTGCCCCGACGTTTAGCGAATCGGGGAGTCTGCCCAGTGGCGTCACGTTCACCGACACGGGGACTCTATCGGGCATACCCGCCGCCGGCACGGGCGGGGTCTACAGCTTTACGATCACGGCGGAAAACGGTAGCACCAACCCCACGCAGGATTTCAGGCTGACCGTGAATCAGGCTCCGGCCATTACCAGCGCCGCCGGTGCCACCTTCACCGTGGGTACGTCAGGTTCCTTCAGCGTCATCGCCTCGGGCTATCCGGCCCCAACGTATAGCGTAACCGCCGGAACTCTGCCAAGCGGCGTGACGCTCACCTCTGCCGGACTTCTATCCGGCACACCGGCAGCAGCGACTGGCGGCACTTACCCGATCACGATCACGGCGGCTAACGGCACCACCAACGCCACGCAGAGCTTCACGCTGACGGTGGACCAGGCTCCGTCGATTACGAGCGGCAACAGTACTACGTTCACTGTGGGTACGTCAGGTTCCTTCAGCGTCACAGCCTCGGGCTATCCGGCCCCGACGTATACCGTAACCGCCGGCTCTCTGCCGAGTGGCATCAGTCTCAGCACCGCGGGGACTCTCAGTGGCACACCTGCTTCCGGCACGGGCGGCATTTACCCGATCACGATCACAGCGACTAACGGCACCACCAGCGCCACGCAGAACTTTACGCTGACGGTAGATCAGGCGCCGGCCATCACTAGCGCCGCCAGCACCACGTTCGCAGTAGGCACGTCAGGTTCGTTCAGTGTCACCGCCTCGGGCTATCCCACCGCAATGACGTACAGCGTAACCGCCGGGTCTCTGCCCAGCGGCGTCACGCTCAGCTCTGCCGGACTTCTATCCGGTACGCCAGCTGCGAGTACGGGCAACAGCTACGCCATCACCATCACAGCGAGTAACGGGATCGGCACAGCGGCCACGCAGAGCTTCACGCTGACTGTGGAACAGGCGCCGACCTTCAACCTTGGCGCCTCCGGTAGCGATACGATGGCTGTGAGCACGCCAAACATAGTTCTCATCTTCACCACGGGCAATCCCACTGCGGCCATCAGCGAATCGGGCGCGCTGCCCAGCGGCGTGACATTCGTGGATAACGGCAACGGCCATGGAACCCTCTCCGGCACCCCCGGGGCGACCACGGGGGGGGGCTATAACCTTGTGTTCACGGCAAACAACGGCATCACGCCCAATGCCACGCTGAACTACGCGCTTACGATCAAGCAGCCAATTGTCTTTACCAGTTCTTCCGGCACCACGTTCACAACGGGCACCACAGGTTCGTTCACCGTCACAACCACGGGCTATCCCCTGCCATCGTTCAGCGAAACCGGGACTCTGCCAAGTGGTGTCGGTTTCGTTGACAACGGCAACGGCACGGCATCGCTGGCTGGAACTCCGGCAGCAGGCACAGGCGGCACCTATTCAATCACCATCCAAGCGACAAACGGCTCCAGCACTCCCTCGCAGGCATTCACGCTGACCGTCGATCAGGCTCCGTCGATTACCAGCGCCAACAGCACCTCTTTCGTAGCAGGAGCAGCCGGCACCTTCAGCGTGACCACGACGGGCTATCCCACATCGGCGCTCATTGAGTCAGGCTCGTTGCCCAGCGGCATAACGTTCACAGATAGCGGCAACGGCACCGGAACGTTGGCCGGGACTACGGCTGCTACAGGCTCATTCCCCATCACGATCACCGCAAGTAACGGCATCTCGTCGGGCGCAGTCCAGAGCTTCACGCTCATGGTGAATTTGCCGCAGTACCAAATCACAACGGCCGCGAACCCTGCGGCAGGCGGCGCCATCACGCCGGTATCAGGCAGCTTGTTCAACCAGGGCACAGTGGTGCCCATCGTTGCCACGCCGGCAACAGGTTATACATTTGTCGGCTGGACGTCGGCCGGGGACCCGGTGGCAAGCGCGACTTCAGCCAGCACCACGATCACCTTGAATGGGCCGGAAAGCGTGACAGCACAATTTGCACCAACCCTGGTGGTCAACACGGCGAATGATGATTCCGGCGCTGGCACAAACTGCGCAGTGCAGCCAACGCCGGGGACAACCACCAACTCCGATACATGCAGCCTGCGCGATGCGCTGCTCAATGCAGCCAGTTCGGGCGCAGGCAACATCACGTTCGACTCAACTGCGTTTGCCTCAACAAACACAATTGCGGCGAACACCATCCCGCTCAGCAACAGCACCCTGACGATACCGTCGAATACCACCATCACCGGACCCACCAGCGGCAGCAGCTATTCGCTGGCCAATCTGGTCACAGTTGCAGGCGGTGGTTCCAGCAGCGACTTCCCTGTCTTCACCGTCAACTCATCGGCTACCAACGCCACCATCTCCGGCCTCACCATCTCCAACGGGAATAGCACTGGAAATGCCGGCGGCATCGTCAATGGGTACGGGTCGGGATTGACCGTGATCAACAGCACCATCTCAGGCAACACGGCTTCTTCCGGAACAGGCGGCATCTTTAACGATTACAACGCAACGCTTACCGTCAGCGGCAGTACGATTTCGGGCAACTCCGGCTCCTATGGCGGCATTGTCAACGAGTCCGGCGGGACAGTGACGATCAATTCGAGCACCATTGCCAACAACACCGGCGCCGGCATTTCAAGTATCGGCACCAGCGTGACTGTAACCGCGAGCACAATTTCCGGGAACACCGGCGGGTACAGCGGCGGCGGCATCAACAACAGCAGTGGCGCCCTCACACTGGCCAACAGCATCGTGGCCGGCAATACTGCCACCACCAGCCCCGATGTCATTGGCACCTACACCGACAGCGGCGGCAATTTCATCCCCGGAGTGAATGGCGTAACCCTGGCCGGCATCAACTTAGCTCCGCTGCGCAGCTACGGTGGCCCCATGCAGACCATGGTTCCCGTGCCCGGCAACTTTGCCATCTGCGGCGGCACGCTGACCAACGCGACCGCCGCCAACCTGACCGCAGATCAGCGCGGCTTGCCGTTCGATCCCGCCTGCCCGTCGGGCTCTGTCGACTCCGGCGCCGTGCAAAGCAACTACGCTCTCAGCTTCACCACCGAACCGCCATCCAACGGGGTCATCGGAGCGGCGCTTTCTCCGGCGCCAGTCGTGACCTTGACTGAAAGCGGTTCCGTGTTCGCGCCAGCCACCAGCACCGTGACGATAACCGACGCCAATGACGGCTTGTCCCCGACCGGAACAAACTTGGCAGCGCTTTCATCGGGATCGGCCACGTTCAGCAATCTCAAGTTCACCTCAGTTGAAACCAGCGACACGCTGACTGCGTCCCTCAGCCTGAGCCCGAACCTCTCCCCGGCGTTGAATCTTGTGGCACCGCCAAGCACTGGGATCAATGTCGTCAGTGGCACGCCGGGAATTACGTCGGTTACTCCAATCCTTCCGCAGCAGACACAGACCATCACCATCAGCGGTTCGGGATTCGGCACGCAGGCGCCCTACACCGGCGACTCGCAATACATCGAATTGGTCGACACCACTGCAGGCGGATGGGCCGCGGGGCACAGCGGGGCCGCCATAACCCTGGCCGTCTCCTCGTGGACCAATACGCAGATCGTGCTCTCCGGCTTCTCCGGCTCCTATGGAACAAACGGCTGGTGCATCAGCCCCGGCGATCAGCTCAAGGTCGAAGTCTGGAATGCCCAAAGCGGGGACGGCCCGGCGGTTTACCCGATCGCCGCCAGCAGCGGAACCAATACCTGCACTCTGTCAATCGCGTCCGTCAGCCCAATTGCTTCGATGCAGACGCAGACCATCACCATCAACGGTTGGGACTTCGGCACGCAGTCGCCCTATACCGGCAGCTCGAACTACATCGAACTGGTCGACACCACTGCAGGCGGGTGGGCCGCGGGTCACAGCGGTTCCTCAGTAACCCTGGCCGTCTCCTCGTGGACCAACACGCAGATCGTGCTCTCCGGCTTCTCCGGCTCCTATGGAACGAACGGTTGGTGCATCAGCCCCGGCGATCAACTCTCGGTCAAAGTCTGGAATGCCCAAAGCGGGGATGGCCCGGCGGTTTACCCGATCACCGCCAGCAGCGGAACCAATACCTGCACTCTGTCCATTGCGTCGGTGAGCCCAATTGTTTCCGAGCAGACGCAGACCATCACCATCAACGGTGCGGACTTCGGCACGCAGTCGCCCTATACCGGCAGCTCGAACTACATCGAACTGGTCGACACCACTGCAGGCGGGTGGGCCGCGGGCCACAGCGGTTCCTCAGTAACCCTGGCCGTCTCCTCGTGGACCAATACGCAGATCGTGCTCGCCGGCTTCTCCGGTTCGTACGGAACGAACGGCTGGTGCATCAGCCCCGGCGATCAGCTCAAGGTCATGGTCTGGAATGCCCAAACCGGGGATGGCCCCGCGGTTTACCCGATCACCGCCAGCAGCGGAACCAATACCTGCACTCTGTCCATTGCGTCCGTCAGCCCAATTCTTCCGCAGCAGACGCAAACAATTACCATCAACGGTTGGGACTTCGGCACGCAGGCCCCCTACACCGGCGACTCGAACTACATCGAACTGATCGACACCACTGCAGGCGGGTGGGCCGCCGGTCACAGCGGGGCTGGGGTAACCCTCGGCGTCTCCTCGTGGACCAATGCGCAGATCGTGCTGTCAGGCTTATCCGGCGCCTACGGAACGCACGGCTGGTGCATCAAGCCGGGGGATCAGCTTTCGGTCCAAGTTTGGAACGCCCAAACCGGGCATGGGCCGGCGGTTTACCCGATTACCGCCAGCAGCGGAACTAATACATGCCCCTGAGAGGGATTAGAACAACGGACGGGAAAACGCTCACAAGAAGAAGCGAATGAAACTGTCCGTGGTAGACGACGCCAATAGAGCTCATGTCATGCGGCCTGTCCCTCGCCAAAACTCTTTCGCGGGCTGGCGTCCACCGTCCTGCACGAGCAGGGTTACGCGCATGACCATATCGAATTGCAACTTGCACATGGGACCCGGAATGCGGTGAGCGCGGCCTGCAATCATGCCCTCTATTTGGAGCCGCGCGCCAGGATGATGCAGGATTGGGCGGGCTTTCTGGAGCGCACTCAGCGCGGAGGCAGGGTGCTGCCCTTCCGTCCCACAGCGGCATAGCCGTTCGTTCCATTCGGTTAGTAGCAAACCTGGCCATGCCGAGCAGAGCAATTTCAGATGAGTGACTAGCCGGAAATTTGCTCCGGAGATCATCTTGACGACAAAGAATTCATGCCGATGTCCGGCCTCGAATTTCACGGCTGACTTCTTTCTTCCGGGCAATCCACTCCTCTACTTCTGTTTCGATCCAGCCGACAGCTCTGCCCCCGAGCGACACTGGCCGATTGGCGCTGAATAATCTAATTTGACGCTTTCCGTAACCGATTCGCCATTCCGTGACTTTATTCCTATGAAAGTACCACCCAAGGATATCTGACCCAATGAGTTCACGCCTTTATCGATCTCTGGGCCTTCTTCTCCTGTTCTCGATGGGGAGATTGGCCGGCAGTGCGCAGGAACCTCTGACGTTGCGGCAAGCTATCAATGAGGCCCTGGGGCAGAGCCCCGAGGCAGCGATTGCGCGCGCCGGCAATCTGGACGCGAATTCGGCGGCCGGCATGGCCCGTACCCAACTTCTGCCGCAGCTGAATTTCACCGAGGACATCTCCCGCGGCAACGACCCGGTGTATGCGTTTGGAACGCGGCTACGGCAGAGGCAATTCACGCAGGCCGATTTTGCGCTAAACGCTCTGAACTTGCCTCAACCCATTGGCAATTTCTCCACCCGCTTCTCCGGGCAGTGGATGGCGTTCAACTCCTTCAAGACGCAGAAGGAGATTCACCGCGCGGATCTGTTCAAAGAAAGCGCCTCCTCTTCCGCGAAGGCTGTTGACCAGCAGATCGTCTTTCATGTTGTCGCTGCGTACCAGCAAGTGCTGTATGCGCAGCGGGAGATCGACGTCGCCCAGCATGAGCAGGAGACTGCTGCCGCACTGCTGAATTCCGTGGACGAGCACGTGAAGGCCGGACTTGCGGTGGAGTCGGACCGGATGTCGGCCGAAGTGAATGCGGCCGCACGCAAAGAGGAGTTGATTGCGGCGCAGGGTGACCTGGAGTTGGCGTGGGCGGCATTGCGCGAAGCGATCGGCGCGCCCGACCTGAAGTCAACCGAGCTGAAGCCGATTGAGCCGCACGCGTTTCCGCAGGGCGGCCTGGATGAGGAGATGGCGAAGGCCGCAAAGAACAGGCCCGACCTGACAGCGTTGGAACTGGCGCAATCGGCGCAAGCGTCCGCTGTGGGAGCGGCAAAGTCTGACTTCGGTCCGCGGGTGAGTGCCTACGGGAATTGGGGAGAAGACCGGACATCGTTTGGCGGCTCGGGAGGCAACAACTGGGTGGGCGGCGTCCAGGTCAGCATCGATATTTTGCCAATTGGCAAGCGCGCGGGATTGGCGCGGGAGAACGCGGCGAAACAGAAGATCGACGCGCAAGTAGTTGCCACGCAGCAGCATCTGCGGTTCGAGGTGAGCCAAGCTCACATTCACCGGCAGACAGCGGCACTGCAACTGGAAACAGCGCGGGCCGCTATGGATCAATCGGCTGAGAGTCTGCGCATTCTGAAGAACCGCTATGGCGCTGGACTTGCGACCATCACCGATCTGCTGCGGGCTGAGGACGCCGAACGGCAGAGCCAATCCAATTACTGGCATGCCATTTACGACAATGCCATGGCCTATAGCGAACTTTTGTACGCTACCGGGACTCTGACCCCCGATGCCGCGGAGGAACTGCAATGAAAAATGTCGTATGGGCAAGTTTGCTTGCCGTTTCAGGGGTGATGATCGCTGGCTGCCATGGCGGTGAATCTGGCGCAACGCCAGGGACCGTACGAACCATGCAGGCGCGGGTTGTTGAAAGCCAGGTGCAACGGGTGCCTGTGAGTTTGCGATCGACCGGCACTGTTCATGCCAGGGAAACCGCGGTGGTATCGGCTCAGGTGATGGGCCGCATCCAGCAGGTGCTGGTGCATGAAGGAGACAGCGTCCGAGCTGGGCAGACCCTGGTGGTTCTCGACGATGCGGCGCTGCGCTCCAAAGTGGAACAGGCGCAGGCAGGCGTGAAGGCGGCTCAGAACGTGCAAGCCGCCGCACAAACGAATGCCGCTCTGGCGGCGAGCACGTTGAACCGGTACAAGCAGCTTGAGTCCGAAAAGAGCGTAAGCCCGCAGGAGATGGACGAAGTGTCCCGGCGGGCCGAGGGCGCAGCGGCGAGTGTGGATGCAATGCGCGCGCAAACCGACGCGGCGCGGGCGCAGGAGGACGGGGCGCGCACCATGATGAGTTATACGCGGCTGGTTGCGCCCTTCGCAGGCGTGGTGACGGCGCGGCTGGCCGATCCGGGGACGATGGCTGCACCGGGCGTGCCGCTGCTCCAGGTGGATCGGGCGGGGGTATTGCAACTTGACGCCAACGTGGATGAGTCGGCAATTGGCGCGATACATAAGGGGATGAGGGTGCAGGTGGCTGTCGATGGCGGGGCATCCACGACTGGGGTGAGGACGAACCTGGCAGGGGCAGTGGCCGAGATTGTTCCCGTCGCCGATCCATCGAGTCACAGCTTTCTCGTCAAGATCGACTTGCCTTCCTCAAGCCAGATCCGCGCAGGTATGTATGGAACAGCTGAGTTTGCTAACGGCGCCCGCCAGGCGATTCTGATTCCGAGCTCCGCCGTTGTCGCGCGCGGTTCCCTCAACTGTGTTTACGTTCTGGATGACCAGGGGATTGCTCAACTCCGCTATATCACGCTCGGCGCGGCGCAAGGCAATCTCGTCGAAGTATTGTCGGGTGTCACCTCTGGCGAAAAACTTGTTGACTCGCCTTCTGACCGCAACCTCGCCGGCAAGCGGATTGAGGTCCAGCAATGACGCAAGACCTTGGAATTGCCGGGCGACTGGCACATACATTCATCAACTCCAAGCTGACAGTGCTCTTCATTGCCGCGTCACTGGCCATCGGAATCTTTGCGGTTGCTATCATTCCCCGCGAAGAAGAGCCGCAGATTCTTGTTCCAATGCTGGACATCGCCACCACCATGCCGGGCGCATCCCCGGCCGAGGTGGAAGAGCGTGTGACACTGCCCATCGAGAACCTCGTGCATCAGATCTCCGGCGTCGAATATGTGTACTCGACGTCGGCGCCTGGGCAAAGCCTGGTGATCGTGCGCTTTCTTGTCGGCACGCCGCAGGAAGACGCTCTGATCAAGGTCTATAGCAAGCTTTACTCAAACTTCGATCGCATGCCGCCCGGAGTTTCGCAGCCTCTGATCAAAGCCCGCTCCATCGACGATGTTCCGATCCTGGCCATGACGCTGTGGGGCGAGCACAATAACGGCTATCAACTTCGCGCCATCGCGGACGAGATGCAACACAACATTGCGCAGATTTCCGATGTGTCGGAGACGACGATCATCGGCGGCCTTCCACGCACAATGCGCGTTGTGCTAAGTACAGAAAAGCTGAGCGCCTACGGCCTATCGCCTATGGCAATCGTTGGACATTTACAAGCCGCAAATGCGAGCGTGCGAGCAGGACACTTCTCCGATAACAATCAGGAGATCTGCGTCGACGCCGGCAACCTCTTCACCCGGCGCGAGGATCTCGAAGCCGTGGTGGTGGGCGTGATTCGCGGGCATCCGGTGTATCTGCGCGACGTGGCTGACAAGATTGTCGATGGCGCCGCGGATCCGTCGGACTACGTGGTCTACGGAACGACGAATGCAGGTTCCACAGCATCGCAGGGCGCGCGCCAGTACCCGGCCGTGACCATCACCGTGGCCAAGCGCAAGGGGACAAACGCCACCGATATCTCGAATGCGGTGCTGAAACGCGTGCATGAGATGCAGGGCGTGACCATACCCAACGACGTGACCGTGACCACCACACGGAATTACGGTGAAACCGCGAAGGACAAGTCAGATGAACTGCTGGAACATCTGTTGCTGGCCACGTTGTCTGTAACATTGCTTGTTGCACTTTTCCTGGGTTGGCGCGAGTCAGGAGTTGTGCTTTTGGCAATCCCAGTCACGCTTGCGCTCACCATGTCGGTGTTTTACTTCCTGGGCTACACCATCAATCGCGTCACGTTGTTTGCGTTGATCTTCTCGATCGGCATTCTTGTGGACGACGCCATCGTCGTGGTCGAGAACATGGCGCGGCACTTCCGGCTGCCTGAGAATCACGGCCGGTCGATGAGTGCCGTCGCTGTCGAAGCAGTGGCCGAAGTCGGCAATCCCACGATTCTGGCTACGTTTGCAGTGATCGCCGCGGTGCTACCCATGGCCTTTGTGCGCGGATTGATGGGTCCCTACATGCGGCCCATCCCCGTCGGCGCTTCGGCGGCAATGCTCTTCTCGCTGATGGTTGCATTTGTGGTTTCTCCATGGGCTGCCCTTCGCCTGCTAGGCAAGCATTTTAATGGAGCCAAACCGCTGGAACCGGAAAATGAGAATTGGCGGAGCAGGCTCTATCGCCGCATCATGACGCCGCTGATTCAGTCTCCGCGCAATCGCATTCTGTTCTTCATTGGAGTCGTGGTGCTCCTTCTAGCCTCCGTGGCGCTTGTGCCGCTGGGATTAGTAAAGGTAAAAATGCTGCCGTTCGACAACAAGAGCGAATTGCAGGTAATCATCAACATGCCCGATGGCACACCGCTGGAACAGACAGCGCGTGTCGTACAGGCGCTTGGTGATGAGCTTGCGCGGCAACCGGATGTGCTGAACTACCAGACTTACACGGGAACGTCGGGACCCTATAACTTCAACGGGCTGGTACGCCACTACTACATGCGCCGTCAGCCGAATCAGGCCGACATTCAAGTCAATCTGTTGCCTGCCAGGCAACGCAGCGTACAGAGCCATGCGATTGCCAAGCGGCTTCGACCGCTGCTCGACTCGATCGGAAACGCATATGGAGCGCGAATCCAGGTGAGCGAAGTTCCACCGGGTCCTCCGGTGGTGCAGACTTTGGTGGCGGAGGTTTATGGTCCAGACCTGGCTGGTCAGACCCAGGTTGCACAGCAGATCAAGACCATCTTCCAGCAGACCCCCGGCGTGGTGGATACGGACTGGTATGTTGAAGACCCCCAACCACGCCTCGTCATGCGTGTTGATGAAGTAAAGGCGGCGCAGCATGGCATAGCAGTCTCCGACGTCGCGCATGCCTTGGCGCTTGCCATCTCGGGAACCGAAGTCGGCCTGTTGCACGACCAGACTGCAAGAGAGCCAGTGCCTGCAATTGTCGAGCTTGATCGCGCGGATCGCTCTTCAGAGCAAGGACTGGACAACATCCGCTTGCCCGGCGCCGACGGTGGCATGGTGTCGTTGCGCGAATTGGTCGTCGTCGAACACACGACCATTGAGCCAAGCATTTATCACAAGAATCTGCGCCGCGTGGTGTATGTCACCGGGGACGTGGCTGGGGCGGTGGAAAGCCCGGTCTACGCGATCCTGAAGATGAATAAGGATCTCGACCACCTAACGCTCCCGGCCGGATACACGCTTGCCCGCTATAACGCGTCGATGCCGGAATCTACAGATCACTACTCGATGAAGTGGGACGGAGAATGGCACATCACCATCGAGGTCTTCCGCGATATGGGCCTTGCATTTGCCGCGGTGCTGGTGCTGATTTACGTACTTGTGGTGGGCTGGTTCCGCTCCTTTATCGTGCCGTTGATCATCATGGCGCCCATTCCGCTCACCCTTGTCGGCATCATGCCTGCTCATGCGATGATGGGCGCCTTCTTCACGGCGACCTCAATGATCGGGTTCATCGCCGGCGCCGGCATTATCGTGCGCAACTCGATCATCCTCGTCGACTTCATCGAGCTTCGCATTCGCCAGGGAATGCCTTTGGCCGAGGCAGTGATCGATGCCGGCGCGACGCGCTTTCGCCCGATGCTGTTGACGGCGGCAGCGGTTGTGGTCGGCGCAAGCGTGATTCTCACCGACCCTATCTTTCAAGGGCTTGCAATTTCGCTGATTGCGGGAGCGGTGGCTTCGACATTTCTCTCGTGGCCAACGATTCCGGTGCTTTACTACATGGTTCATTCGCGGCGCAAAGCCGGGTCTGGACATCAGCCCGAAACTGAACAAGGAGATTCCCTATGACGGTCGAATGCGGTGTGCGCCTGATGGCAGGCGTCATGGTGCTGTTGTCGCTCGCTCTTGCACATTTCCTTTCCCTCTATTGGCTCTGGCTGACAGTTTTCGTAGGGCTCAACCTGCTGCAGTCGGCATTCACAAATTGGTGTCCGGCCATGAACATCCTGCGCGCCCTGGGCTTGAAAAATGCCAATTGTGGCGCGGGCAAGTAGGGCTACATGCACGACCGTCGATTTCCTGCATCCGAGGCCTATCGGCTAGAAGATCCTGCACGCAGAGTGTGGCTCCCTCCTGCCGAGGTGCTCGGTGCGTTGCCCCTGCGCTCCGGGGATACGGTTGCGGACGTGGGCGCAGGCACGGGATACTTCTCGCTGCCATTGGCCCAGGTTGTCGGCGCGGAAGGTAAAGTCTACGCCGTTGATGCGCAGGCCGAAATGCTCGCGCATCTGCGACGAAAGCTGCAGGAAGGATCCGTGTCCAATGTCGAACTGATTCACGCGGAGGCGGAATCGACGGCATTGCCGGATGCCTGCTGCAGCCTCGTTTTCCTGGCAAATGTCTGGCACGAATTCGCAGATCGCTCTACTGTTCTTGAGGAGTCGCGTCGCATTCTCAAGCATCGAGGGCGCATTGCGATCATTGACTGGCGATCGGATGTTGAACGCGAAAACGGGCCGCCGCTGGATCATCGCTTGGACGCTTCGAATGCCGTGATTCTGTTGCGTTCAACCGGATTCCATCAGGTGACAAACGTGAATGTAGGCCGGTACTCCTGGCTCGTTCAAGGGGAGAAACTGCAATGACGGCTCGAAACGGTATGACATGGCCAGTTAGTCCTAGGCATATTCGCGGCGAGCGGGTCAAGGATGAGGTCTACCGCCAAATGTTCCTGCTGGAGGAGAACCGTCCTGACGCTGAGATGGGCCTCGCCCTGGCTTTGCTGCGCGCATGGCTGGCCGCTGACTCGAAGACGACGAGCGACGAGGAGCGAGATTGGCTGAAGAAAGTGTCCCCGATCTGTCTGGTGATGATCGAGGCTGCATTGCAAACTGCCGGCCCTGAGCATCCGTCTCGGCAGTGAGTTCATTTCGGAACGCCTTACGCAGTGAACAGGGGGGCCGTCCGAGGATCAGCCGCCACTATCTTGCGAGGGGATATACTTGTGTTGTTCTCGATGACCCCTTGCCATGCGACCTGAACTGATCCGAGCCACCGACCTCTTGCGCCGCAACACTCCGGAAGCTGTCGAAGAGGCGATCGGTTTACTGCAGAATACTGTCTATTCCTTCAGCATGAAAGTCTGTGGGCATCCTGAAGATGCGGAGGACACCATGCAGGAAGTGCTCTCCCGTTCTTTGGAGCACTTGGCCAGGATTCAGGATCCGCAAGCTCTTGCCGTCTGGCTTTATACCGTCACTAGGAACCGCTGCTGGCGCATGCGCCGCAAGCCCGCCCACGCCCCGGCGAACCTCCTTTCGCTCGACGAGTTGATGCCCGACAATGAAGAATTGGGGAGATTGCTTGAGGATGCCGCCGTGGGACCGGAAGGCAATATCATCGCGGCCGAGCAGCACCATCTGCTGCACCGGGCGATTCTGCGCGTCCCGCCGGCCCTGCGCATTGTTCTCGTGCTCCACGATATGGAGGAGTTGACCACCGAGCAGGTTGCACAGGTTCTCTCGCTTCAGAAGGGAACGGTTCGGATCCGGCTTCATCGGGCACGTCTAAGCGTGCGCAGTGAGATGAACCAACTTCTGCGGGGAGTTCCTGGAGATCGGAATGGCGCAAAACCCGCCGCGAAGAAGCGACAAGTTGCCAAGGCCAGGAACGGGCAACGTCCTGCGGAATGTCGTGATCTGTTTGCCAACCTCTCCGAATACCTGGATGGCAGAGTGGAATCGCTTACCTGCGAGCAGATGCGCGAACATATCGAGGCATGCCCATCCTGTGTGGTGTTTCTGCGCGACTTGCGCGCTGCCATCGATCGCTGCCGCTCCCTGGAGATTCCCTGCGACCCGGCCGTCGCGCCTCGATTGCGTGCCATTCTCACACGGGAATACCTGCGGATGCTGGTGCTGCCTGCCGCGAAATGAATATGCGCGGCTTTGTAACGAAACGCTCCAGTTGGGTCTTTCTTCTAATGACGAGGAGAAACACTATGGAAGTGAAGATCACGCATCTCGACCATGCTAAATTCGCCATACAGGCCCGATCGCATTCAATTATTTGTGACCAGCCGACAGAGAATGGCGGGGACGACTCCGGTATGACGCCTCCGGAATTGCTTCTCGCCTCGTTGGGGTCTTGCGCGGCCTTCTACGCGGCCCAATATCTGAAGACACGCAATCTCGCGGAAACAGGCGTGAATGTCTGCGTCGAGGCCGAAAAACTCAAGAGCCCCTCGCGACTCGGCAACTTCCAAATCCGCGTCGACAGTCCTGTCTACCTCACGACCGAGCAACGTGAAGGCTTGATGCGCTCCGTCGAACACTGTCTAGTGAGGAACACGCTCCTCAACCCTCCGCAGATCGAGGTCGAGCTCAAAGTTCCCGATCTGCTGGGCAGCGGCATCTGAAACCAATGGACGGATACGATAAGGATCAAGGTCCAAGGCCGCGATTTACTCGATATACTGGTTTCGGAGCCCCACATGAGAATTAGATCGATCGCCACGATGGGAAGCGTTGCCGTTATTACATTCGTGTTGGTCCAATCTCCGGCACGTGCGCAGTCCGCACTCCCGCTCGCTGCGACAACCGTTCCCTCGACCCAACTTATACAGCCGGAAGAACTGAAAACGATGCTGAATTCTACCCGTGTGGTCCAGCCGTTGATCCTGCAGGTCGGTTCGCGCGTCATGTTCGACCAGGCGCATATCCCAACTTCGGAGTACGTAGGACCAGGCTCGCGCGAGGACGGCCTCTACCTGCTTCGCGATCGCGTGAAGACGTTGGCGAAGAACAGGTTCATAGTGCTCTATTGCGGTTGCTGCCCATGGAACCGCTGCCCGAATTTGGGAGGCGCATACAAGACTCTAAGCGGCCTTGGCTTTACGAATGTGAAAGTTCTCTACATCGCGGATAACTTCGGGAGCGACTGGGTGAGCAAAGGGTATCCGGTTGCGCATTAAGCGTTTTAGCGGAACGAGCATCCTTGCGCTCCGATGGGGATTTACGTTTCTGCTCCTCACCCTCGTGCCGCAAGCGGGTGCGCAGACCAGTGGGACACAATCGCTGGTGGGTCGCAGGGCTCCGGAGTTTGTAAGACGCGACCTCACCGGCCATAACCTCGATCTGGCTCGACTACACGGCAAGGTTGTGCTGCTGAACTTCTGGGCCACCTGGTGTGCACCATGCCAAATCGAAATGCCTATGTTTGCCCGCTGGCAAGAGCAATATGGGCCGCAGCAGTTGGCGGTAATCGGGATTTCGATGGACGACGATTCAGAACCGGTCCGTAGGATGATACACGCACAACGCATCGATTACCCCGTTGCCATGGGCGATGCGACGCTGGGTCAGCGCTATGGCGGCGTACTTGGCCTGCCGTTGACCTTCCTCATCGATCGGAATGGGATAGTGCGTGCGAAGTTCCAAGGCGAAACCGATCTCGGTAAAATCGAAGCCTCGCTGCGGAGTCTTCTCGCTACTCACTGACCTTAAGACATCTGGGCCGTTCGGTGTCGCGAATCAGGTCTGGACCGCTCCTGATATTTCAGGCCCAAAATCGACCGGTCATGGAGCCGCACCATCGCAGCACGCAGTAAACTGGGGTTCTAATCATCGAATGGCGAGTCTTGAAAACTTCCGTCTCGTGGTCTTCCGGGCAGTTGCGGAACAGTTCAGCTTCCGCAAGGCCGCCGAAGAACTGTACCTTACGCAGCCCGCTGTGAGTCTCCAGATCAAGGCGCTGGAAGAGGATATTGGTGTTCAACTCTTTGATCGTGCGGGTGCGCACATCACGCTAACGAGTGCGGGACAGGTTCTTCTTAACTATTGTGAACAGGTCAGGACGCTTCTCGCCCAGACCAGGCATGAGATTGCGGCGTTAAGCGGAGAACATGCCGGGCAACTGGCGCTGGGCGCCTCCACAACCATTGCCCAGTATGTGTTGCCTCGGCTCCTCGGAAAGTTTTGCCGGGAACATCCTCGTGTTCATCCGACTCTGATCAGCGGCAATACTGAGCACATTGTTGAAGCCGTAGCGAAGCAGAAGATTTCGCTGGGGTTCATCGAGGGCCCGGCTCGTAGCCGCGAGGTCAATACCAAGCCATTTCTTGAAGACGAACTGGTCCTTATCGCGTCCACCTCGCACGAGTGGGCCGATCAGAATCTGATCTCCTGTGCCGAATTAGCTTCCACTCCCTTGCTCATGCGGGAGCGCGGTTCTGGTACACGGCATGTGATTGAGTTGGCGCTGGAGCGGAAAGGCCTCAAACGCAAGTCGTTGCAGATTGTTATGGAGCTTGATTCAACTGAAGCCATCAAATCCGCTGTGGAAGCGGGGCTCGGAATTGGGTTCGTCTCGCGTTGGGCGATCGCCAAGGACCAGAGGCTCGATAGCAGCTTCAAGATTGTGGAAGTCGAGGGATTGCGGATCAGACGCGAATTTCTAATTGCGCTACAATCCGGTCCCGAGCCGCAGGGCCTGGCCCTTGAATTTCGCAGATTCCTCCTTGCGGGCGCAGGGATCGAAAGAATCCTGCGCACCTCCAAAGGATCACCATCTGCCACGACCGATAAGAAACGCAAATGAGGCATGATTACTTCTGCTTGGACACGGTCATATTCTTTGGAAATACTTGATGTGTGTCCAAAAACATCTTTTTTGCAGGATTAATCCTCGCCGCAAGCGGCTATCTGTCACCACCAGTCGCGCTCGCGGCAGGGCTCATTTACGGATTTACCTTTGTTCACCCCTATCATCTCGATGCCAGGCGGCTGTCGAAGCTTCTGCTCCAGGTTTCCGTTGTCGGTCTCGGATTCGGTATGGATTTGCAGCAGGTTCTGCATGCAGGCCGGTCCGGGTTCATCTACACTGCGGCAAGCATCACCTTTGCCATGCTGCTCGGCTGGGGGCTTGGAAAGATTCTGAATGTGAAGAGAGGGATTTCGTTTCTCATCTCTGCGGGCACGGCAATCTGTGGAGGTAGTGCCATCGCCGCAGTCGCCCCCATTTCAGGTGCG